>Ga0209542_10002601_pt1 | contig 40071 bp, 44 predicted proteins | sample RifCSPhighO2_01_FD_184028 | JGI IMG/M metagenome (GOLD analysis project Ga0209542, IMG submission 184028) | Soil microbial communities from Rifle, Colorado - Rifle CSP2_plank highO2_0.1 (SPAdes) (version 2) | ecosystem: Environmental > Terrestrial > Deep subsurface > Rock core/Sediment ... | reverse complement strand
GTACGCATGTTGTTATTTCAACGGATTGTTATATTTGAACGGATTCGCCCGGTCAAGCGGATTTATTTCCGGAACTTCTTGCCCGGGGTTCGTCTGTATCTCCGGGACCGACTCGCTGACGCTTTTGGCCGTTTCCACAACGCCAGTCTCCTTCTTCTGCGACCACAGCCAATAACCGATTCCCAAAACGAGGAGAACCAATACCACAGCCGCAACAGGAATAAGTCTCTTGCCGCCCATAACGGTATATTCAGTATAGCGCGGGGGACGGGAGTGCAACAGACTTCCCTGTGCTCAACGGAAAAGAGCATTAGTCTTCCCTTTGGAGAAGATAATTGGTGACAATAACCACAATGACCGTAATAACTCCTGCGTAAATGAACTTTGCGGTTATGCCGCCGCTTGCCCCTTGCGGATATATTGTCTCAATAAGCGCTTTGATGGCATCGTTCCACGCCAAACCCGCGACGAGCCCGAACGCCGCGCCGATGTAACCGGCGGCTTGCCCGCGCATACTCTTCGCAAAATTCTTCTTCGGCTTTTGTTCTTCGGGGAGCATACTACATCTTATATACTACATCTTTTCGCTCCACCACCACTTCCCAGCCCATGCGCTTTGCGTGACGCAACAGTGTGCTGTTTGGATTAAAACAAATGGGGCGATCGACTATTTCGAGGAATGGAATGTCGTTTTCAGTATCCCCTACCCCGATAGAATCTTTAAGAGTGAGCTTCTCTTTCTCCACGGCCCGGCGCGTGATATGTGCTTTATTCATAATCAGATGCTCGTCGATAATTTTTCCCGTAAAGCGGTTGGAAGGGCCAAGTTCATAGATACGTCCATACGTTTTATCGAAACCAAGATTTTTACAAAAACCTTCAAGGATCGCTTTCGGCGATTGCGATATGGCCAACAAAAAATACTTCTTGCGCTTCAGCTCTTTCACTAAGTCACGGCTGTAACGATACACGTGTTTTTGCTGCTCTTCGATTACCGCTTTAGCAACGTTACTTAAATCCTCATAGCGCACACCCTTTAAATTTCCTACGAACGCTTTCACCACTGCGCTCACATAATGCTCGTAGCCGCCTTCGCGATCCTGCCAGCGCCGCAATTCCTTCTCATAGGTTCCGCGGACTTTTTCATCAAAAATCCCCTCATCAATAAGCCGCTCGGTGAGTTCAATGACAAAACTCGAACGAAATATCGTGCCGTCCACGTCAAAAATCGCCACTTTCTGCATACTCTTATGCTACCCTGCGGTGGGTAGCTTCGGCAATCAATGAGCTTTCGGCCAGAGATGCGCGGCTTGAGAGTAGATTTTGGTCAACGGATGTTTAGAACAATTGTGCTTCCGGGCGGGACAAACAGCCCTTCCGTAATTGATGAGGCGGTAGGTAAAAGGGAACCACTCTTTTTTTGGAATAATCGCCATGAGGTCGCGTTCGATGCGAACCGGGTCTTGGTAATCTGAAAGGTCAAATCGAATCGCAAAGCGGCGCACATGGGTATCAACGGCAATCCCCTCGACAACCCCGTGGGCATTTCCCAAGACAACGTTCGCCGTCTTGCGCGCAACTCCGGGAATGGTGAGCATCTCTCTCATGGTTTTTGGCATTTTGCCGCCAAACTTGTTCTTCAGAAGTTTGGCGGCGGCTAAAATATTTTTCGCTTTGTTGCGGTAAAATCCCGTTGATTTGATGTCCTGTTCAAATTCCTTTGGATTGGCGTTTACATAGGCATCAAGCGTGCGATATTTTTTGAAGAGTTTCGGAGTTACTTTATTGACCATTACATCGGTACATTGAGCAGAAAGCTCGACCGCGACCAAAAGCTCCCAATTATTTTTGAATTTGAGTGCAATTTTTGCATTCGGAAAAAGCCGTTTGAGTTTGGCATTGATTTTTTGTGCCCGCACTTTGCGCTCTCTTAATTTTTCTTTCGACATCGCGGGCATTGTAGCATGCGAAAGGGCGCCCGAAGGCGCCCGAGTTTCCGCTACTCCATCCGACGACGGTTTCTGCGATTTTCACCGCACAGGGCCTGTTGTTGACGGAACGCAGTGGTATTCGCAACCACCAGAGCCCCGCAGTGCCAACAAGCCTGGCACCCGCACTCTTTTCCCGAATGGACCGGTTGCCCTTGATGGCAAAGGCAGGTGCAGATGTAGCCTTCGTGAGCGTCTTGGCCAAGCCGTCGCGCCGGCAGGTTTGAAACAAGCTGTAGGGACATGACTTCCTCCATACAGAGCCAAAGCGACTATACCCCTTTCAGCCCTAACCTGCTACTCTTCTAAAGTATGTTTGCCCAAGTAGACTAACCACATGCTGAAGCGACCAGTGCCGAAAAACGAAAGGGAGTGGGAAAAAATGCTCACGCCTGAGCAATATAAAATCTTGCGGGAAAAAGGAACCGAGGCTCCCTTTACCGGCAAGTACGTGCACGAAAAAGAAGATGGCACCTATGTCTGCGCTGCGTGCGGCAATCCCCTTTTTAGTTCAAATGCAAAATTTGATTCAGGAACCGGCTGGCCCTCTTTTGACCAAGCACTCCCCGGTGCTATTGAAATGCATAGAGACGATTCAGGAGGAATGAAACGCACAGAAATCATTTGTGCGCGTTGCGATTCGCACCTTGGACACGTGTTTGACGACGGACCAACAAAAACCGGTAAGCGTTATTGCATTAATTCTGTATGCCTGGATCTTGAAGAGAGATAACCGCCATTTGCGTCTCGTTCCTGATTTGCTACAGTATTAGGGATGAAAACAAGCACTCTCCTTGCTGTAATCGTCGGTCTCATTGTCTTGGGGTCGCTCGGCTATTGGGCATACTACCAATCAACACCGGGACCCCTCGACGAATTCACGCAATGTCTCAAGGATAAGGGTACTATTTTCTACGGCGCGTTCTGGTGCCCGCACTGCCAGGCGCAGAAAAAACTCTTCGGCAAATCAGTGAAGCTTTTGCCTTATACCGAATGCTCTACGCCGAACGGGAAAGGGCAACTTAAGGTATGTACCGATGCCGGCGTTCAAGGCTATCCGACATGGGTATTCCCCGATGGCACCCGTGCAACTGGTGAAGTGCCCCTGCAAACGCTCTCGACTAAAACGAGTTGCGCGCTTCCTGAAGGCATCGCGCCGGGCGCCCCTCTAAGCGGCGGCTCTTCAGAAGCCTCTACTTCAACTACACCGTAGTGTTTTTCTCCCCAGAACAGCTAAATCTTTTCCTTGCCCTCGGAGTTGTCGCGCTCCAGGGCGCTGCAGTTATTCTTTTGGTCCTTTTTTTTCTTCGCACAAAGCCCTCTGTCGCTCCCCTGTTGCTTTTCTTAAAAAAACGGGGACTCCTTGTGGCATTGCTTCTCACACTTGGCGCTATTGCGGTAACGCTTTACCACTCAACGGTCGTGGGCATTCTTCCCTGTCCGCTCTGCTATATCCAGAGAATTTTCCTCTACCCGCAGGCAGTGCTCTTCGCCCTCGCGCTTTGGAAAAGGGATTCTGGCATCGCTGACTATTCCATCGCTCTTTCAATAGGCGGAGCCGCAATCGCACTCTACCAACATCTTCTCCAAATGAATGTGGTAAGTGCGGCACCCTGTTCAGTAAACGGCGCCGACTGCGCCGCGCGCATTTTCTTTGAGTTCGGCTACATCACCTACCCCCTCATGGCATTTTCGGTTTTTGCGTTCCTCATCGCGCTTATGCTTCATGTGCGCCGTGGCGCACATACGGTGACGGCTATTTAAATCTAACGGGAATAGAAACGCTCGCATCGTGCTCGGGAAGTCCCGAGGGGTTGTCTTTCTTTAAGATAAGGGTGCCGGTCTCAGTTGTCGGCAGTTGAAAATCAAGCTCGACTTCAAACGGCACAAACTCAGTCGTCATCCAGTCACTCTTTGCCTGCGCCGGAGCTTCTGCAAGAAGAGTGCCCGCCGCATCGATGAGTCGAACCGGAAAACTCGCCTCAAAGTACCAGTTCCCTCGCGCTTCTCCCACTATAAGAAGAGGACTTCCCACAAGCGTATCTGGAAGCGGTGCCTTCACGTGAATGAGATTTGCGACATCTGGTAGTACAACAGTTTCAGTAAAGGTTTTTCCTTCTACACTGCAACGACGAGGATAACTTTCTTGAATCGGATACCCGGCAGCGGCACATGCTTTAAAGGAATCAATAGTGCTCCTTGGCTCTCCAAGCGAAGACCAGCGACTCTTTGCTGTCGGCAAAAAGAGGAACACTCCTACAGCGACAACAGCGAGAGCGACAATGGCAAGAAGTCCTTTCATGGTCTTATACTATCGCTATCTGACTCACAATGGAAGAATTCGTTGCAGAATCTTTACAGATTTTTTATTCATGATACCTTTGAAGCGAAATCAGCAGACCCAAGGGAGAAAGCTATGAGAAAAGTTCTTTGCGTGTGCGTCGGCAATCAGCGCCGCAGCCCCATGATGGCAGCCTTGCTCAAAAGAGAGCTCGGCCCCGATTTCCACGTTCAGAGCGTGGGGATCGGCCCCAGTGCGTACTGGGGAAATCCTGCCAGCAAACACTCGGTAACCTGCCTGTTGGAGCGCGGTATCGATATCCGCGACCACAGCAGCCGCCACATCGGAAGTGTCATCCTCGCCGAATTCACCTACATCGTATGCGCAGGCGAGGCGGAGCAGGAAGAGGTATTTCGGCGCCTCAACGGTAATACCACTCCTATCGTGCAGATCGCGAACAGGCACGGCGGCGGCATCCCCGATCCTGACGAGAAGGGAGCGCTGGAAGACTACAAGAAATGTGCGGCTCTGATCGAGGCGGAAATGAGAAAAGCCGCCGCACTCATTCTCCTGTAGAAGAACTGTGCGAAGAAAAGAAGAGCCTGGCCTAGCGCCGGGCTCTTTTCAATATTTCTATCCCTCTTTCGTTTTATTTGGTCCTCGGTCCTAATTCTGCCTTATGCTGCAAGGGTTTCCCAGCATTAACAATTAGGTAGTTTAGAGGTACAATCGCACCGGACTGCAAGTACTCGCTTGTGGCAGAAGCATCTAAAGCCTGGGAGGGGCAAGATGAATCATCAGACCTTTGATTTGATCCGTCACGTAAAGACGTCTCCTGCAGTGGAGGGGGTCCCCGATTTCTTCCGGATTCCCAATCCCGAAGTCGCGGTGAAGCAAGCTGCAGCGGTCACCCGACACTACAATAGCGAAAACTCCTGCATCAGGCGGGCATTTTGCTCGCCGGCGCCGTATGCAGTCATTACGGCGGGGCTCATCTTTGCCCCGATGGGAATCTGCATCGAGCCGATCCCCTCCCTGTGGATTCCGGAGGACCACAAGGAAGCCTGGACAATCTTCAATCGCCTAGGCGGCAAGATGCAGCCGTACGTCGATAACCGCGAAGCCTACGAGATGTTGCTCGACTATGGGGAGACGGCCCGTGACGCCCTGGTCGAGAAACTTCGACAAATCTCCGATGTGGAAGAGTCTGACAGTGAAATCATCCCCATTGTCGGTCATGGGGTGCTCTCAAATTTCACCGCTTACGCGATGAGCCGCGGCCTCGATGACGAAGAGCGAGACGGCGATGATAGGCTTTTGAAGATCGACTTGGTGGAGACCGGGTGGGTCCGCCTCCACTTCCAGAACCTGGAATACCAGGGGGCGGAGGACTTTAACTCCTGACCAGATCACGGCGACACATTTAAGGCCCGCGGGCCTTTCTATTTTACCCCGTTAGAGAATGCCCCGCGGCAAGCCGCGGGGCGCATTTCTCCCATTACGAACGGGGTTCAATACCCAGTGTGAGTTCTCTAACGGGGTTCACTCCTGAATGAATCCTCCGGCCTGGAGCTCCCAGAGCTTCCGATACAAACCTCCTTCGCGGGCAACCAACTCCTCATGGGTTCCCTCTTCGTGAACTTGCCCCTGCTCAAGCACTACAATGCGATCCATTTTGCGAATGGTTGAAAGACGGTGTGCAATCACAACCGTGGTTCTCCCCTCCATAAGTTTAGAAAGAGCATCTTGAATAAGCGCTTCCGAGTGCGAGTCAAGACTCGAGGTTGCTTCATCAAGAATAATAATCGGCGCATTTTTAAGCATGGCGCGCGCAATCGCAACTCGCTGACGCTCCCCGCCGGAGAGCTTCACCCCTCGCTCGCCTACGTAGGTGTCATAGCCGCGTGGCAGATGTTCAATAAATTCATCACAGTGGGCAAGTGATGCCGCCGCTTCCACCTCCCTTTCTGACGCATCCGGTTTCCCGTAGCGAATGTTTTCTCGGAGCGTCCGGTGAAAAAGAATCGGCTCCTGCGGCACGAGCGCGATTGCCCGGCGCAAACTCTCTTGAGTCACTTCCCGAATATCCTGCCCATCAATACGAATACTTCCTTCTTGCACTTCGTACAGACGAAGCAAGAGCCTCACAAAAGTGGTTTTACCGGCACCCGAGGGGCCAACGAGCGCAACCTTTTCGCCCGCCCGAACGGTAAGGGTGATGTCGTCAAGTACTTTTGTAGATGCTTGGAACCGAAAGGTAAGATGCCCCACAGCGATTTCGCCCCTCGGCACCTTAAGCTCCGTAGCATTTGGTCTGTCGATAATTTCGTGGGGAAGATTGAGGATATCGAGCATTTCTTTTGAGTCCGCAAAACTCTCATACACAACGCGGATGATGCGACCAAAATCCCATAGTCGGCTCCCGAGTTGAATGACATACACCTGCAAGAGCACGAAGGTTCCTATTGAAAGTGCCCCGGACTCCCAGAGTCCGATGCCATAATAAAAAACAAAAAACTCAACAACAAAAATCAAGGCAACCTGCACCGCATCAACCACACTACCAAGGCTCCACGCAAGCGTCGTGATAGAGGCCTGGTCATTCGTGACCTGCCTGAAGAAAGCAGACTCTTTCGGCGCCGCAGTGAAAAGCGCCACGGTGTTGTGATTGGTGATGGTGTCAGAGAGCACCGCGGTCGTGCGCGAGTCGGCGGCTGCCATCGCGATGTCATATTTCAATTTCCAGCGAGAGAAAAGAAAATTAAAGGCACAAAAAAGCAAAACCCACACGCCGATCACCATGGCAAAAAGGGGCTCGATAAGAGAAACAACGATGACGGCACCCACAATGGTGACGACAAGCGGAATCATGTTGTAAATGAGACTATCCGCAAGACGCTCAAAAGAGCGGGCGAATCGTCCAACCCGCTGAACCAGAGCCCCGCTAAAGGTATTGGCAAAAAAAGTGTAGGAATGGTCTAACAGATAGTCAAACGAAAGCTGGCGAAGTCTCGCCATAGTGTGAGCTTGGAAGTGGCCGTTGAGCATCATGGCACCCCGGTATAAAAGCCAGTTCGTCCCGTTGAGAAAGGCGACGATAACGATGACTCGAATGAGTTCCGGCCGGGCAAATGCGCGATTCGCATCGGCAAGGAGGTCAAAAAAGTGCTTATAGAGAAGCGGCACAAAAACGCTGATACCCATCGCAATCGTAACTGCGATAACAACCGTAAAAAAAGAAAAGCGGTCGGGCTTAACGCCCTGCCACATTGCTCGGAGCACGTCCCACACGCTCGCCTTCGGCGGCTCCTTTATATCAATATGAGAGATGCGAAATAAACGCTTGAGCATGATTGCGGCAGTGCTTGTTTTTACTAGAACCTATCTCAAAAATAATGGCGTTAGGTTCTTTAACCTTTTGATTCTACCAAAGAGATCAGGCGCGGCGCGCCTTCGTCCGTTCGAGGTTGGTCAGATACTGTTTCCGCAGACGCACACTTTTTGGCGTAATCTCCAAGTACTCGTCCTCTGCCATGATTTCGAGACCGCGTTCAATGGTAAGTTCATAGGGCGGCACCAAATGGATCGCTTCGTCAGAGCCCGAGGCGCGCATGTTGGTAAGCTGTTTGCCTTTGGTCGGATTCACTTCCATCTCCTCGCCTTTCGAGGTGTTGCCTATCACCATGCCCTCATACACTTCGGTGCCGGGACCGATGTAGAGCACGCCGCGCTCCTGAAGATTCCACAGGGAAAAACCGAGCGTCTTGCCTGCGGTCATTGAGATCATTGAACCGGTTGCGCGTTTACGTATTTCTCCCGCATAAGGGCGAAACCCCACAAAATGCGAAGAAAGAATCCCCTCGCCCCTGGTGTCGATCACGAATTGATTGCGATAGCCGAGCAGTCCGCGGGTGGGGCCAAGAAGGGTCAAACGAACCGACTGACCGTGCGCGCGAAGATCCTGCAGAATAAAGCCGCGCGTTCCGAGTCGTTCGATAAGTACGCCCTGATATTCGCCCGGGGTATCAATGAGAACTTCTTCAAACGGTTCGAGTTTCTTCCCGTCCTCTTCTTTGATAATCGCTTTGGGTTGGGACACCTGGAGCTCATAACCTTCGCGGCGCATATTCTCAAGGAGGATGGCAATATGGAGTTCTCCGCGGCCATACACCGTGAAAGAATCGGCTGCATTAAATTCCACCCGAAGGCCGACATTGATTTCAAGCTCACGCTCGAGCCGCTCACGAATCTGACGCGAGGTCACGAACTTACCTTCGCGCCCCGCAAAGGCGGAATTATTGACGAGAAAACTAAGAACGATGGTCGGCGCATCAACGGCAATGGCGGGAAGCGGTTCTGCATCTGCGCTCGAGGTCACGGTTTCGCCGATATCGATGTCCGGAAGCCCCGCAACGAGCACAATGTCGCCGGTACTCGCGCTTTCCGTTTCCTCGCGTTTGAGACCTCTGAAGGTAAATACTTTGGTAATTTTTCCCGGCCGGCTCTCTCCGCTTGGCTTTTTTATAAATACGTTTTGATTGGCCCGAACCGTGCCTTCATAAATACGCCCGACCGCGAGACGACCGAGAAAATTATCGTACCCAAGATTGAACGACTGCAATCGAAGCGGCATATCCCCGGAAGAAGCGGAGGCCGACGGCACATGCTCAAGGATAGTATCAAGGAGTGGCGTTAAATCGGTTGACTCGTCTCCGAGTTTTTTCTTTGCGATACCCGCCCGCCCGTTCGCATAGACCACCGGAAAGTCCGCCTGGAGGTCGTTTGCGCCAAGTTCCAGAAACAATTCAAGTACCTGCTCTTCGGTCCGCGCTGGGTCCGCCGCCGGCTTGTCTATTTTATTGATGACCACGATGGGCCGGAGTCCGAGTTCGAGCGATTTCTTAAGAACGAAACGCGTCTGCGGCATCGGTCCTTCCTGAGCGTCAACGACCAAAAGCACCGAGTCGATGGAGCGAAGCACCCGCTCGACTTCCGAGCCGAAGTCCGCGTGCCCCGGCGTATCAACGATATTTATCTTGGTTGCGGAACGTCCCGAGCCCTTCAGTCCTGAGGCCTTCAGGATCGAAGGAGTTTCCAAGGGATAGAACAGAGCGGCATTTTTGGCGTAAATCGTAATACCGCGCTCAAGTTCAAGCGCATTTGTATCCATGGTAAAACCCTCTTCCGCTACTCCGGTTTGCCGAAGCAGAGCATCGGTAAGCGTCGTCTTCCCATGGTCAACGTGAGCGATAATAGCAATGTTTCTAATTTCCATGGTTCCGCAATAAAAAAAGCCTGCGGCCCGAGGCACTTCAGGCGTACACAACTATACCTTGAAGTGCCACGAACGTCAATCAATTTCCCCTTACTGCGGCGTATTTGTGAGGCGTTTCGGACCGCTCTTAGTCATAACCAAGTCGTCTTCAATGCGCACGCCGCCGAGACCCAGAAGGTAGACGCCGGGCTCATTGGTAAATACGGTGCCTGTGGTAATCGGGTCATTTTTGTAATTATACGGGTCGTGCGCCTCAAGACCGAGGCTGTGTCCGAGTCCGTGCAGAAATTCCTTCCCGTAGCCACTCTTTGCGATGTAATCGCGGGCAATGGCATCATAGTTTTTCCAACTCATGCCGGGCTTCACATCTCTGAAAGCTTTTTTGTTTGCCGCAAGCACAATATCGTAAATTTCCATAAGTTTCTTTGAGGGTTTCTTACCCGGCACAAATATCGTACGCGTGAGATCGGAACAATAACTACTTTCAAATACTCCTCCGAAATCAATCACCACAGGTTCCCCTGCGCGCACGCGCCTATTGCCGGTTTTATGGTGCGGGAGCGCACTATTCTGGCCTCCCGCAACTATCGTCGGGAAACTCGGAGCAGTTGCTCCGGCTTTGCGCAAGCGGTGGTCGATTTCCGCGGCGATGTCGCACTCGCGCATACCGGCATGAATGCGCTTTGAAATTTCAGTGAAAATCGCGCTTGTCACTTTGCACGCATGGGAAAGCGCCGCAATCTCTCTCTTGTCCTTGCACTGCCGCATCCTCTCAACGAGAAAATCAGTCGGAATCATTTTTGCTGGAACGTACTTCCTCCACTCTCGCTCCAGGAGCACAGAGACACGCTTTCCCTCATAACCGACCCGCGCGCCCTTGCGGACTTTTCCGAGTCTAAGCGCACGGGCAATCACCTCGCCAGAGCTTTCGCGGCGCAGCGTATTCACGATTCTAGAGTGGAGAGCTTCTTGCCGCGCTCTCTCTTTGTAGCGCCCATCGACAAAAAGAAACGCTTGTTTTTTGGTTACGACGAGTACCCCAGAGCTGCCGCTGAAGTGAGTGAGATAGAAAAGATTTTTATTATCGTCTTCATGGTTGAAAACGACAAATGCCGCAAGTTTTTCTTTGGCAAGAATCTGTCGTATTTTTTCTATGCGCGGTTTCACAGTCCGAGAAGTTTCAAAACTCCCGACACCGTCTCATCAAAGCGGCCGTCAACATTCTCTACCACTATGTCGAAGGTTTCGGCAAGAGCCATCTCTCCCGCTGCCGTTTGGAGTCTCCTTGCCATTTCCTCTTCCGGCACACCCATACGCTCCTCTTTGAGACGTCTCTCAATATCTTGAAGAGAGCCGGGGCGAAGAAATATAACGGTCGATTCAGGCAATTTTTCCTTCAGTATCCGTGCACCCTTAACATCGATAACGGCAAAAACAAATGGGTAGCGCTTCAGAAAGTCAACAAGTACCCGCTTTGAGGAGCCGTAGAGATTCCCGTATACCTCCGCCTGTTCAAACAATTCATTTTGACGTAGCCGCTCTTCGAACTGCGCCCGCGAGACAAAATAATAATCAAACCCATCTTTTTCCCCGGGACGAGGAAGACGAGTGGTGAGTGTAACAAGCCGGGCAGAGTGTGGAATCCTCCGGAGCAGCTCCGCGACCAAGGCACTTTTCCCAGCCGCCGAAGGTCCGGTGACAACAATAAATCTTCCTTGCATTACTTGAGAATCCCGAGGCGATGGTCAATGAGGATGATAAGCAGAAGTATGAACGCCCAGAAAAAAGAAAAAATACTTAATTCGCCGAAGTTGACGTTGAGAAACGCCTTGTCGGGATAGATGAGATAAAAGAGACTCATGATGGTACTCATGATCATAAGGATGCTCGTTTCGATAAAATCATTCCGGAGTTCGTCTGAGCCGCGGGCGATCTGGAAGGCGACGAGGCCAAAACCGGCCATAGTCACCGAAAGCGTCGTGATCAAATTGATTATTTCAAGTGTTTCTCTTTCTTTGAGTCCACCCCAAAAAACAACAACGGTCGCTACAAGAAAGGAGACAATCAGGAGTATGTTGAGCCGGGCTGTGCTTTTCATAGCAATAAGTATACCCCGATAGTGAATTTTGGCATTATTCCCTTGTTGGAAACGCCAGTCTGATTATCTGCACACAGCTCTTTGGACAATACTGTCCTTGGTGATTTTGTGGCACACACCCAACAATGCCAAAATCTACTACGGGGTATACCCCGTGAGAGAAAAATATCCGAAGTTTTTGATCAGTTACAGAGTATGGCTATCTTGCGGGGTATAACACAAAAACAGCCGGTACCGCAGCGCTACTTGCACATACACCGAACACAGGTAACCTGGTCTTTCCGCGTCTTTAGATATTTATTGCCGCACCGGCAGATCAAAATAACCGAAATCGTGGGCTTATACGCCTGAGCGCCATACACATGCCTGACTTTCTGAGGCGGATTTTCATTCTTCATAGTATTACTCGATGAAGGTAAGCGCCTTGCCGCGCTTTCCGATACGGCCGGTCCGCCCGATACGATGCACATAATCGTCGTAGGTTGCCGGAATATCATAATTAATGACGTGGGAGACATCGGGAATGTCGAGCCCGCGCGCGGCAACATCGGTTGCGACCAAAACCCGGGCACGGTTGTCTTTAAAATTCCCGAGTGCGCGCTGGCGCTGGGAATGATTTTTATTGCCGTGGATTGATTCAGCCGCAACCCCCTTTTGCCGCAAGCTCTTGGAAAGATTCTCGACACCGTGCTTCGTGCGGCCGAAGATAAGCACTTTGCTGAACCCCTCCTGTGCAAGAAGACCGTGAAGCACTTCGAGTTTCGACGAACCATTTTTGACTTTCACGACATCTTGCTCGACATTTTTCGCCGTGTCGCCCGTTTTGACCGAGATGCGAACGGGGTTGCGAAGAAACTCATTGATGAGCTTGTCGATTTCAGGAGAAACCGTCGCAGAAAAGAAAAGCGTTTGCCGCTTCGCGGGAAGCCCCCGCATAACGAACCGCATATCATTCAGAAACCCCATATCGAGCATTCGATCTGCTTCGTCGAGCACAACGCTGTTGAAGTTCGACAATTGATAGAGCCTGCGCTCAAGCAAATCCTTAAGCCTCCCCGGAGTACCGATGATAAAATTGTACTGACGTTTCAGGTCCGCGACTTGTCGGCCGATGGGGGCGCCGCCCACAGCACACACGGAAAAAATCCTCATACCTGCCGCGAAACCCCGCAGTTCCGCATCGATTTGAATCGCGAGTTCGCGCGTCGGGACGATAATAAGCACGCGCTCGCGTGGATCAAGAAGCACTTTATTGATAAGTGGAATAAGGAAAGCGCCGGTCTTTCCCGTGCCGGTGTTCGCAACACCCAATAAATCCCTTCCCTCGAGAATGTGCGGGATGGCGCGGTCTTGAATCGGTGTGGGCACTTCGTAGCCCTTCGCGGCAATGGAGCGCTTGAGACTCTGGTCAATGGCAAAATCAATAAATTGATGCGTGGGAGCAACATACTCTATCTCTTCGGTTACAACCGCTTTGTTTATAAATTTGGAGATGTGAATATTTTCTCCAGGCCCCCTCCCGCCGCGACGGGGAGTCCCTCCACGAGGAAAACCGCCGCCAAAGCGCGGATTGCCGCCGCCCCGATGGTACGGCTTACTGCGAGCGCGGGAATGAGAAAATCCCCTATTATGTGAACTTCCTGAATACATAGCGTTATCTAAAAGGGCTTTTGACCCTCCATAACTTCTAGCCTAATAAGAATAAAGGCGGCTAGGGTCTCGTGAGTTTTAGATAAAGCGCGAGCGCTTAAAGATTTAGGAAAAGTCCCTAAAAAGCAAAACCCGGTGAGATTTCAGTTACAAAACAAGTCTATCAAATAAGTCTAATTTTGTCAATCCCCTGTAATTTTGCCCGTCCATTTTGCAATTAACTGCGAGGTGTATATACTGGTAACTACAACTTAATAGTACGCATCAAGAGTGCGGTGAGAGTTCTGGCTCTGCGACCCGCCGGCAACTGCTCTAAGAGCGTTGTGCCACTTCCAGCCCTTTGCAGGGAAAGATATCTTTTGTCGATAATCTCCTTTGCGAAGGAGATTATTCATTTTTAAACCACAGTATGTTTCATCTCTTGAAGCTCTACACGACGGAAAGCGTTACTGCGGGGCACCCCGATAAAGTGTGCGATCAGATATCTGACGCCATTCTCGATGCCTGTCTCACCCAGGATCCCTTAAGCCGCACCGGCATCGAGGTGTTGGGAAGCCACGGCACACTTATGATCGGAGGCGAAGTGCGCACGAAAGCAAAAGTTGATTACGAAGCAATCGCCCGCGAGGTGTATAAATCTATCGGATATGAGGATACTCTCGAAGTTTTCGTGCGCATTGCGGAACAATCCCCTGACATTGCGCTCGGCGTCGATACCGGAGGCGCCGGCGACCAGGGCATCATGTACGGCTACGCCACCGATGAGACGAAAGAATTTCTGCCGACGGGCGTCGTCTACGCGCATGCGCTTGCGCGACGGCTCGAAAAAATCCGCCGCGATGGCACCCTCGGGTGGCTCCGCCCTGACGGCAAGACACAAGTGACCATAAAAGAAAACCGTGTCATCACCGCGCTTTCAAGCGCCCAGCATGCTGAAGAGGTGACGCTCGAAACCGTGCGCGAGGGGCTGACGAAACACCTCTTCACGCCAGTCCTCGGAGACCTCTCGAATATAGAAATCCTGGTGAATCCAACCGGGCGCTTCGTGCAAGGAGGCTTTATGGCAGATGCGGGACTTACGGGACGCAAAATCATGGTGGATACCTATGGAGGACTCATCCCGCACGGCGGCGGATGTCTCTCCGGAAAAGAAGGAATGAAAGTCGATCGCTCGGCTTCCTATATGTGCCGCTTTGTTGCAAAAAATCTGGTGGCGAACGGCTACGGGAAAAAAGTTCTTGTCACCGTCGCCTACGCTATCGGGCGCCCCGAGCCGGTTATGGTCGAGGCAGTTGACGACACCGGAAAAAATCTGACCGATATCGTGAATAAGCATTTTGATTTTCGCCCTCTTGCGATTATCGAGCGTTTGGGGCTTCGCCGTCCCATCTTCCGCGAAACAGCTGCCTACGGCCATTTTGGCGTTCCCGGCCGCCCATGGGAGAAAATTGAGAAGCTGTAAGGTGTTTCGCGGAGGAGCAGAAGAGATGCTATACTAGAAGAGATTATTCACACCTATTTTTATTATAGTATGCGTACAAAACGCCTCCTTAAGATCAGTATGGCATGGGTCTCCATTGCCTACGTCGTGTGCTACGTGCTCTTCTTTCTTGTGCCGCAAACACGGGGAACGTTCATCTATTACGCAGTGCATATGAATGTTAACGCAGTGCCAAGCGTCTTCACGTTCGGGAATTTCATCGGTGGATTCGTGTTTTGGAACGTGCTTGTGGCAGCAAGTGTGTGGCTGTGGGTTTTTTTAGTGGAAAAAATTAAAAACTAATCAAAATTGTATGATGGGATACGGATACGGTGACTGGGGTATGATGGGAGGAATGGGGCTCTTCGGGGCTCTCATTGTGATCGTGGTGGCTTGTTGACCTTGTTTTCTCGGTATCTTCCTCTGGCAAAAAATTTCAAAGAAGCAGTAGTTCAAAGAAGCAGTAGAAAGTAGCACAAAACGGCGGCACGAATGTGCCGCCGTTTTGTATTTTGAACGCTCTTTCCCTATTCGTAGCTAATCTCGATGACATCACCATCGCGCATCGAGTAATTCTCAAATTCCTCACTCGGTACCCCGTCTACCGTCATAGTGAACTTTCCTTGCTCTGCTTCGTACTCAAAGATGCCGCCGCTATCAAATCGCTTGCCCCATATCTTAAAAAACTTTCCAAGTGCCAGATCCTCTGCGCGCACAAGCCCGCCAAATTCCATATGGACGAGCCCCGGTTCGTCATCGTGCGTATGAATCGGGTTATGCACCACCCCGAGGCCAAGATTTGCAGGAATGGGAAATTCTTCGCCATTGATACGGATTATGAGTTTGGCGTGCCAATGCAGGCCGCTTTGGGAAAGGAGCACCGATGTGCCTTGCGGGTCGCGCTCAAGAGCGCGCGACCACCAGGTACTGCCGACAAGCAGGAAGACGATGACCGCAAGAAATCCCGCTCCGTACAAAATAGGTTTGTTCATATGCCATTTTATTCAAGACATTCTACTTCCATGCGCTGTACCAGCTGCGCATCACGTCGATTTCTCGACTCTGTGACACAATGATGTTGTCTGCAAGCTCCTTCATTTCTGTGCGCGCGGTTCCTGCCGCAAGCATCCGTGCCATCATAACGGCCATCTCGTGATGTGGAATCATCTGCCGAATAAACTCAAGGTCGAACTCCGCGGCCGCAACAGTCTTAAGAGCGTCCAGATCGCCCTCCACGCTCCCCATCTGCATCCCCGCTCCGTGCCCCATGCCGCCCATCATTCCGCTTGCATCAGACGATACGGGAGTTCCAAACCAATCCTCATACCACGCTTTCATGTCGTTAATTTCACGCGTTTGTGCCTCGATGATGCCGTTTGCGAGTGAGAGCATCTCGGGGCGCTTCGAGCGCAGAAGTGCGAGCTTTGCCATTTCAATCGCCCCTTCGTGATGGGGAATCATCTCCTCAATAAAGTGTCGGTCAATATTTTGACTCATCATAGAGCCGTTTGACATCATGTACCCGCTGGAGCCTCTAAATGAGTTGCTGGAGATCACATACCCGAGACCGATACCGACAATGAGAAGTACTGCGCCGATAATGATATTTGAATTTTTTTCCATGCTATTGCGTTAGACTTACAGTTTAGCACGACGCAGCAATGAGGCATTCACCGCTACGATAACGGTTGAAAGCGACATAAAAACTGCCGCAACCGCGGGCTCTAGAATAATTCCCTTGAAAGCGAGCGCGCCAGCAGCAATAGGAAGTGCCACGATATTGTAGCCAGTCGCCCAGAAGAGATTCTGGATCATTTTGGTGTACGTGAGCTTCGAAAGTTTGATAATTTTCGGAATGTCATGCGGGTCGTTTCGCACGAGGATGATGCCGGCGGACTCAATCGCAACATTCGTGCCCGCCCCAATCGCGATACCAAGATCAGCCTGCGTGAGCGCCGGAGCGTCGTTCACCCCATCCCCCACCATCGCAACCCGCTCGCCCTTGCTTTGCAGTAATTTCACTTTGTTCACTTTTTCCTCCGGTACTACACGTGCGAAATATTCCTCGATGCCGAGTTCTGTCGCTACCTGCTTCGCAACTTCCTCCGAGTCCCCGGTGATCATCGCGACCCCGAGCCCCATCTTCTGTAGTGCCGCTACGGCCGCCTTTGCTTCAGGACGAGCGGTGTCGGCAAGAGAAATGCTACCAATCGCTTTTCCATCGACTTCAACCACAATGTCGGTTCCTCCACGATGCCCAACGAATACTTTCTTTCCCCCAACCGTGGCCTCTGCCCCAACTCCGGGAAGCCGTTTAAAATTTGTCGCTTCGTGCACCGCGAGAGAGCGTTTCGCCGCCTCCGCGGCTATCGCCTTGCCTATCGGGTGCTCTGAATGCGCTTCAACTGCCGCCGCGAGCGCGAGTGTTTCGTCTGAACTCGCTTTCATAACGGAAAATTTTCCTTCAGTGAGCGTGCCCGTTTTGTCAAAAAGCACCGTGGTGATGCTACGCGCCGCCTCGAGCGCGAGGCGGCGCTTCACGAAGAAGCCGCTTTTCGCCGCCATCGTCGTTGAAATGGACGCCACGAGCGGAATCGCGAGTCCGAGCGCGTGCGGACAGGCAATGACAAGTACCGCCACAAGCCGTTCAACCGCAAAACCGAACGACTGCCCCGCCGCAAGCCAGGCAACGAGCGTAACTCCCCCGGCAGTCACGGCGAGTATCGTTAAATAGAATGCCGCGCGGTCGGAAAGAAGCTGGAGGCGTGATTTCGACGTTTCGGCTTCCGCGACAAGACGCATAACACCCGCAAGAAAGGTCTGCTCGCCTGTTTTTTGAATGCTAATCTGTAAACTGCCGTCGCCATTGATTGACCCTGCGATTACTTCCGCGCCCATGCTTTTCACGACCGGCCGGGACTCGCCGGTAATGAGCGACTCGTCCACTTCGGAATCGCCCGAAACGACAATGCCGTCAGCAGGAACCTTCCCCCCCGGACGCACAAGGGAGATGTCACCCTGCCGCAGGTCCGCGAGAGAAACAGTAGTGATTTTCCCGCCGCGGATTACCTCGGCGACATCCGGCAAGAGTTTCGCAAGCTCGCGAAGCGCGCCCTTGGCGCTTGCCACCGCCTTCATTTCAATGAAATGCCCGAGGAGCATGACCGCGATAAGCGTCGAGAGCTCCCAAAAAAGCGTCATGCCGCTCCCGAAGAAAACGGAGCCGATGCTATAAAGATAGGCCGCGCTAATCGCAAGCGCGATGAGCGTCATCATGCCCGGAAGCCGCGCGCGAAGTTCTGCCACGGCGCCTCGAAGAAATACGAGGCCGCCATAGAAAAATACCATCGTTCCAAGAACGAGCGCGAGGTATTCGGAACCCGGAAAAGCGGGAGCTCCCCAGGAAAGAAAAAGTTCCGGCAGGTCGGAATACAAAATAATCGGAACCGTAAGCGCGAGCGTAACCCAAAACTTTTTTAGAAAGTCTTCGGTATGGTGCCCCGCATGCTTATCTATCCCGAGCGGGGTCGAGGGGTCGTACCCGCTGTGAGCTTGTCCGATATGCTCCATTCGCGTAAGTATACTAATTCAGGTCATAAAAACTAATCTGCTTCATTTATTGGAATAAGCGGCCACGGATAACTTTTTATTTTGAGTATACGATGCTATAGTAAACGCTCGTGGCGAAAAAAAGAAAACACAGCCTGAGCAGGCGCTCTTTTTTTGCAACTCGCTCGTTCTTGCGCCTCTTTTCTTCGGAAAAAACCGAACCGCTTCCCCAGACGCTTAAGCGCCGCGGCATTAAAGTCGCGTTCATTCATAATGAGAAGAAAGTCCATACCGGCATGCATACCGGCGCCGCGCAGGTAAATCGCCTCATGGCCACGGCACTTGCCTCTCGCGGCGTCCAGGTGCGCCATTTTTATCCGCGCACCCAGCTCACTGACACTCCGGCGCACCTGCGCGGCATTGCCAACATTCTCTTTTTTTACTCATTGCTCGAGCATAAAGAGGCAATGCTCCAATACGACATCATCCAGGGAACAACATATACGCCCCTTCCCTTTCTCACCTTCAACGTGCCGGTGGTGTGCCATTTCGGCTCCACCATCCGCGGGTATCTTGATACGGTGCCGCTCACCAAGACATTGCCCAAGCATGAAAAATCGGTGTTCAAAGATTTGGTGCGGCTCGACATTCTTCCCGAGTTTGATTTCAAAACGTTCCGCCCGCTGGAAGATGTTGCGGATATAGAGGCAGTCGCCGCGTCACGGGCAACCGCTTGTATCGCAACTTCAAAAAAAGTGCAGGACGAACTTTTGCGCATGGGCGTCGCGCCCGAGCGCATATCTGTCATTCATAATGCGATAGAAGACTATTGGTTCGAACCGAGGCGCGATACTCTGCTCCAGCCGCCGCATCTGGTGTTCCTGGGACGGCTCGGCAACGACGTGTTCACACTCAAACTCAAGGGGTTCTCGCGGCTTGTCGCTTTTTATCGCGCCTTTCCCGATACGCCTAAAACGACGATTTGCATGACCACGAACCGCAAGCTCAAGGAGTGGCTTCGCGTTTCTTTTCCGAAGCATCATATGTATGTCAACTTGCGCAAAGACCTTATTCCGGGAGCGCTGGCGTCGCTCTATGGAAGCATCCTTTTCCTCTCCTCGCGTTACGAAGGTTTTTCTTTAAGTTTGGTCGAGGGCATGTCGCAAGGACTCGTGCCTGTTTCTTTTCCGGTCGGCGTAGCTCCCGAGATAATAGAAAACGGTAAAAATGGTTTTCTGGTCTCGACCGAAGAAGAAGCCGAGAAGCGAGCGCGAGAGTTGCTTGCCGATAATGACAAGCGCTTCGAGATGGCGACGGCGGCACAGGAAACGGCAAAGCAATTTTCAAGCACCCGCATCGCCGACAGCCTCCTCGCGCTCTACCATCGCATCAAAGAGGAACGCCGGCGCAACGACAACAACGGCAGCCATTCGGCGCCGGACCTGGCCATTTCCTAAAGCCGTGCTTTGCGGCTAATGGGCAAGCCGGGACGGCCTCATGAATACGAACCATTTTGCGGCTTCAATGAGAATGATTTCCATGAATCCTACGACGACAACGATAAGCCAATGCCCTGCATCAAGCGGGACGGTCGAAAGCACCCCTTGGAAAAAGGGAACGTACACGCCGACAAAAAGAAAGACCATGCCGAGGAATGCCGCGGCATTCAGATACCGGTTGGAGAAGATACTGCGTCGAAAGAGCGAGCGATGGAACGAGCGCACGCTGTAGGCAAAGAGAAGAGAGTCGAAGCCCATAAGCGCGAAGATGGTCGTGCGGGTCTCTTGAAGATCTTGCCCGAAGTATAACAGTGTAGCGTAGGTTACAAATGCCGCTACGCCAGTGATGACGAATACCGCGCCCATCCACGAACGCAAGGGGCTATCCACGATCGGTTCGTCGGAGCGGCGCGGCGGCCGCTCCATAACACCGGCGATTTCCTGCTCGGTGGTGAGCGCGATGTCGGGGAGTCCGTCTTCCACCAAATTAATCCAGAGAATCTGCGCGGCTAAAAGCGGCAGGGGCAAGCCGAGAAGCATGGAGCAGAAGAATATGAAAAGCTGGGAGAAATCGTCGGCTACGAGATACACGAAGACCTTCCGGATATTTTGAAAAATGATGCGTCCCTGCTCAATCGCTTTCACAATGGTTTTAAAGCTGTTATCAAGCAGTACCATGTCGGAAACTTCTTTCGCGACCTCGGTGCCGGTGCCAACCGCAATGCCGATATCGGCGGCTTTAAGAGCCGGCGCGTCGTTCACGCCATCCCCCACCATGGCGACCACTTCATTATTCGCTCGAAGCGCCTCGACGAGGCGAAGCTTGTGGTGCGGGGAAACGCGGGCGCACAGCTTCACCGTTTTCATCCTATCCGCAAGCGCCCATTCACTCATGCGCTCAATATCAACCCCTTCAATTATCTCATCGTCATGAATGGCAAGCCCGATTTCTTCCCCGATGGAGCGCGCCGTCAAGCGATGGTCCCCGGTGATGATGATGGTCCGGATGCCGGCGCGGCGCGTTTCCGAAATAGCTTCCTTCGCGTCTTCCCGCAGAGGATCCTGAAGCGCGATGAACCCGACCAGCGTCAGGTTTTCAATAAGTTTCGGAAGCGGACCCGCGGCGTTCCCCGGCACGATGCGATAGGCGCACGCAATGACCCGCAACCCCTGCGCCGTGAGCGCTTCGAATCTTTTGACCAGTTCGGTGTACTCGTGCGAATCAAGCTTTACTTGCCGTCCGTCAATTTCGAGATTTGCCACGCGGCTTAAAAGTATTTCCGGCGCGCCCACGACCTGCACCCGTCGGCGGCTCACGCCTTCCTCGTGCAGTGAGGCGGCGAATTTTCTGGTCGAATCGAATGGCAGGCGGTCAATGAGCGGGTGCGCCCGCTCGAGCTCCTCCTTTCGAAGCCCCGCGTGGGCGCCGGCGACAAGAAATGCGCGTTCGGTCGGTCGGCCGCGAATCACCCACTCATGCAGTTCCGCGTCCGGATTTTCAATGAATGCGTCATTGGTGAGTGTGGCAATTTTAAGCGCGACAATATGCGACTCGACGCCGTTCCCGCCGGATGCTCCCGGGAAAGCATTTTTCCCGCGCAAGAGTTCGCGGGAGCCGGTCAGAATATGGCTCACCTGCATGATGCCTTTAGTAAGCGTGCCGGTCTTGTCGGTGCAAATGACCGTTACTCCACCGAGCGTCTCATTCGCGATGAGCTTCCGCACCAGGGCTTTATGCGCGAGAATGCGACGCATCCCAAGCACTAAGATAACCGTGATGGCGGGGAGTATGCCGGCGGGGATGGCGGAGACGGAGAGCGCGAGCGCCGCAATTAAAATGTCGTTGGAATCCTGACCGGTCGTGTAACCGACAACAACCATGAAAAAACTTACGAGCAGAACGAACGCGCCAACAATCCTCGAAAGCGAAAGAATTTTCTTCTGGAGCGGAGTCTTATGCTCGGAGGTTTCCTTAATAAGAGAAACGATTCCGCCGAATTCCGTGGCGCTCCCCGTTGCCACGACAACTCCGGCACCACTTCCCTCCTCGACAAGCGTGCCCAAATACGCCATGTTCGTACGGTCGCCAAGCGACATTTTTTCCGCAAGCACGCCGACGTACTTGAAAGTGGCGCTCCACTCTCCGGTAAGACTCGACTCGTTGACACTTAATTCTTTCGCTTCGATGAGGCGTATGTCTGCCGGCACTTTATCGCCGGCGCTTAGAAAAACGACATCGCCCAGCACCAGCCCGGCACTGTCAATTTCTCTTTGACCGCCGCGCAGGACCCGGGCAGAGACACGCGCAATTTTTTTGAGCGCGCGAAGCGAACGATTCACCTTGTCCTCCTGATAGAACGCGACCGTGGTATTGATAAGAAGAACGACCCCGATAAAAATGGCGTCCGAGTAATGTCCTATATAAAGCGAGAGAGCCACCGCGCTCGCGAGAATGGCAATGAGGGGACTCTCGAACTGACTTAAAAAAAGCCGCAGTCTCGAGTACGGCCGTTCGCTCGGCAGGACATTCGCCCCGTATTTTTTTAATCTTCCCCCCGCTTTATCATCCGAAAGACCTTTTTCAGAAGTGTCGAGCGACGCATATATCGTCTCGAGAGAAGCTGAATGCCACACCATACCTGTGGTATTCAGTATATCCGAACTCTTCCGCACGACACTATAAAATCAGATGAGAGAATGAGGATATCGCGATTCCGGTCTGCCGGAATAGAAAACGATGGGGGTGTCAGAAAAAGACACGCCCAGAACTTCTTCAGGAAATCGGCGGTATGGTGCCCCGCATGCTTCTCGAAATTCCTATGGTCCAGGTTCTCTGCCATGCCTTTTGGAAATTACGCCTTTGCTGAATCAAAACTTTTCTCAAGCCGCTCAAGCGCCACGAGATAGGCGGCTTCGCGGAGCGTTACCTGATATTTTTGCGAAGCGCTCCACACTGCCTCCGTGGCAGTATTCATTTTTTCTTTAAGCAGAGAGAGAACTTTTTCTTTATCCCAGTGCTCGTTATCCAAATTCTGCCGCCACTCAAAATAGCTCACGGCGACGCCGCCGGCGTTCGCTAGAATGTCGGGAATAATGGTAACCCCTCGCTCTTTGAGAATGGTCTCGGCAACAAAGGTCGTCGGGCCATTCGCCATTTCAAGAACAATTGATGCTTTGATATTTGCCGCGTTCTCCTCGGTAATCGAGTCCTCAAGCGCGGCAGGAATGATAATATCAACAGGAAGTGTCAGCACCCCCTCGGGAGAGAGCTCTTGCGCGCCGAGTTTCCCTTTATTTTCAATATCGCAGACGGTGCCGACGCAGTAGCAGCCGGCAAGTTTGCCGCTTTTCCGCTTACATTCCTCAACCGCCGCAATACTCGGAATACCGTTTGGAATATAAAGACCTCCCTTTGAATCAGAGAGCGCGACAATTTTAAGTCCCGCTTTTTCGAGGTGCTCCGCAAGAAACGAGCCTACGTTGCCGAATCCTTGAATCGCGACGGTCATGCCGGAAGGGTCTTTGCCGAACTTTTGGAGCATCTTTGAAAGTACGAAGAAACCGCCGAGACCCGTCGCCTCCTCGCGTCCCTCCGAGCCCCCATCCGCAAGCGCTTTGCCGGTTACTACTGCCGGCTCCTTCTTACCTCTGAGTTTCGCATATTCATCCGCAACCCAGCCCATAATTTTTGGATTGGTATTGATATCCGGTGCGGGAACATCAAGTGAAGGACCGATGACGGGAAAAAGTTTCCGGGTAAATTCCCGCGTGAGACGCTCCAGCTCCCCCTCCGAAAGCTCTTTGGGGTTCAGGGCAATGCCGCCTTTTCCGCCGCCGAAAGGAACATCGACAACGGCATTTTTCATCGTCATCCAAAACGCAAGCGCCTTGACCTCATTCATGTCGACTCTTTGGTGATACCGAAGTCCCCCTTTATAGGGACCGCGCAGATTGTTGTGCTGAACGCGGAAACCCTGGAAGGTCTTGATGCTTCCGTCGTCCATCGCAATAGGGACCGAGACCTCCAGAACCCGATCCGGGTGCTCAAGTCTGCTGCTCAGTAGGGGCGGCAACGCAAAGTGCGCCTCGGCGGAGGCAAGTTGCGATTTTGCCTGCTCCCATGGATTATGCTCATGAAGTGACCCTCCCTGCATAGAATTCTCCTATCCTACCGCATGCCAAGCACGGTTGCGAACCGGCCCTCCGGTTCCTCGGTTCGCACCGAGCGGTAGTGGGAAAAGTGCTCTGATGAGGCGGCGGTATCTACCGGACTCACGGCAATATTCGCCTCCACCACTCCCGCGCGCTTCAGTTCTTCTACGTTATAGCCGACTAAATCAATTTCTGTTTCGCCGCTTGGCAGGTCGTGCAAATAGGGACTCCACTCCGGTATATTTTTCTGCGTCGGGTTTGCAAAGCGATATGATTCTTTATGAATCCCCGGCCCAATGAAAATCTTTAGGTCGTTCGGGTTTGAGCTAAAGTTATTTTTAAGCGCTTTAACTACTTTCGAGGCAAGACGTTTTGTGCTCGGCTGCCAGCCGAGGTGCGCGAGAGCGGCGATATGCCGCACGGGATCGTAATAGGCAATCGGTAAACAATCGGCGGTCAGAAGGAAAAGAACCAGATTTTTCTCGCGGGTTATAAACGCCTCTGCGGGCACCGCGGAACCATCAAACGCTCCCTTACCGCGAAACTTTTCCTCCACCACAACTATTCTTTCGCCGTATTCCACCTGCATCACCGCGCAATCTTCCAGCCGCGCATCGTGCTTTGTGAGAAAGCGCCGTCGGTTTTCAACCGCCTCTTCCCGCTCCCCAAACCGAAAATCCATATTTCCATCGCGGATATTCGATGTCGCATAGACAAAACTGTATTCTTTAAGCACCATCAACGCTAAAAATTTGAAGATTACAAGACCTCGAGAGATTTGCAGTATTCGATGAGCGGCTGAAGCGCAGTGCGTTCAACATGGTCGAATCGTTCAGTGATGCCCTGGTAGCGGCTTCGCACTCCTTCGGTGGGCGCAAGCAGGAGTTTGATCCGAAGCGCCGTCTTCGGCACGAGCATGAGAAATTTGTCCGCCATGTCTGCCGAACGGAATCTCCCCCAGAGAGGAAAAAATCTGATTCTCTCGCGCAGGGCCAGAGGGAAACTGCTTTTGTAGAAATCCAACACCTCCGGTTCTCCGGGCTTCGTCGCTGAGACAGAATACACAACGACTTGTTTGTCCTTGAGAAGGTTCCAGTTTTCAGCGATGAAGTCAGCGCAGGTGATTTTCCCGATGCGTATCCACCCGCCGACAATCACAAGGTCGTACCGAACAAGTTTTTCGGGAGAAAATCCGTCAATGGAAAACACCGGCGCCCCAAGCGATTCGCCGAGCCACTCGGCATACTGCTTCGTGCTTCCGTATTTGCTTTGGTAGAGCACCACGGTTCGCTTGTTCATAGTCCCCCATTCTATCACAAGCTAAGACAGTCCTATTGGAGATCGACTTCGAGTACCCCATAGCTTACTGTGGGGGTGAGAAGGCGAGTTGTGTTTTATGTCGGCGGCGGCCGACACCTCTCCAAAAAACTGCCCCCTGGTTCGCATCTTGATGCGAGGCAGTTTATTCAGTCAAGGAATTCTTGCGGCGCCTATTAAATACAAAAACGGTTAAAAGTATCATGCCGCACCATAAAGCGAAAATAAGGAGAATGTAGGAGAGCGAGAGTTGCAGAAGAGCATTACCCGTAAAAAAGACGACGACTCCCCAAAAGGTACACCACAGCGTGATACTGATGAAAGAATACATAAGAAAAGTCTTGAGGGGCAGGTGAAGCACCCCTGCGGCGGTTGCGGTTATGGCCGCAAGAGAGGGACTCCAATAATTTGAAAGAGTTGCTAAGCCAATATGGCGTGACAACTTCCGCTCCGCACCCTCTAGGGTCGTTTTCAATCCAAATTTGAGAAACAGTCGGTACCAGCCGTATCGCCCTAAAGAATAATTGACGCTATGAATAATGTTAAACGCAAGCATTACGGTGAACACCACTTCAATGACACGCGGAACATCTTCTCCTGCGGCAATGACGCCAAGAAAAATGACAATCCCCCCCGGAAAATACTGCCCAACAAGCAGAAGTCCCTCAAGAAGTGCGCAAACAAATACGATCCACAAGCCATACTGCTCAAAGTAGCCTCTGATTATTCCTTCAAGTTCCGCCGGAGCCGGCAAATCAAAAAACTTCCAAAGCAAAAGGAGCGAGAAATAGACCGCGATAAGAGAAAGCGGAATCGCGAGAACTTTGAGAACATTTTTAAACGAGAAAATCATTTTTTACTATCCCGAGGTTCTCCCGAGGTTTAATCTAGGGAAACCGTTATTTTGAAAATTCAAAAATCTTTTCCAAGACAATGGGAAGTTTTGTAGTTTTATCCCGGTCACCGGTGAAGTGCCCTTTGCCGTGCTCAATAATAATTTCTGAACCAAGTATATCTTTAAAATCGTCCTGATTATCAACCGGCACCCACGGGTCATCGTCGGAAAAGATAGCGGCGCTTTTCGGCAAGTGCGATTTTACTTTTTCTAAATTTATCGGAGTACCAAGCCAGTGTTTGTCCGTCTCTTGGACATCAGGGTCGTCTTCAAGTCCCATGAGACGCTTGAAGAACCCCGCAACAAAAACTACGCCACCTATCTTTACTCCTTCGGGCAAAGATTCAAGGTAGCGCGCAATAGTTTGGCATCCCATGCTATGCCCGACAAAATAACTCTGCTCGTCGGGAATACCAACCACTTTTGCTAAAGCCGGGACCCATTTGTGTATTCTCGGGCTACCCGCATCGGGAAGTCGTGGAATAAAAACTTCAAACCCCCTCGTTTCTAATTCCCGCTTCAGCCACGGAAACCACCCGTCCTCCGGAGTTCCATCCCACCCGTGCACCACAAAAACCCGCTTGTTCATATTACTTCTCTATTACCTTAAACTCTCCCTCTTTCAGAGCAATGAGCGGCAGGTCTTCTTGGTAATTATTGAGTTCAGAATATGCCTTATTCCAATCAACGTTGGGTGCATTGTAGTCTGAGCGATAATGGACAAGGACTTTTACGGGCAGCAGGCCGAGCCCTTCATGAACCTGTAAAGAGTCCAGACCGTAGTAATACTTGGCAATAGCATCAGCCCCCGCAGAACTTCCTGCAAGCGTTTTACCGTCGAGCTTTTGTCTCCACTCCTCATTTTTATTAAGTGCCGCTATCAATAGCTCTGTCTCTCCGCCGCGCAAATAGATCGCATCCGCCCATGTTACCTGCTTAGCAAAAGTATCTGGATCGGCAAGAATGATTTCTTTTTTCTTCCCAGGAAGATGGGCCTTAAAAAATTCCCTATATTCGTTATATGCTTTATCCCAGTTATCCTTCGGCCGAGCAAAAATACAGTCTAGTATTTTGACCGGCTCATCAAACCCTTTCACTAATTCCTCGGCAAATGCTTTGCCGCCGTCAGGCGTTTTTGTTGGATATCCCCCAACCAAAATGTATTTCGTCGCCATATACCCTATTCAATAACTGCGAAAGCTCTAACGGGGCTGCCGTCGCCTCCTTTGATCTTAAGCGGCATGCCGTAGAACATAAACTCGTCCGGTAGTTGCTCGAGATTACAAAGACGTTCAAAAGAAAGTGAACCGGCTTGGAGAAGTTCCTTTTCAATCTCCACATCAAATTCAAACGCACTCGACAGACCGATGAAATGCGGCCGTGCCCGTTTTATTTCCTCGGCAATTTTGGCATCAATATTCTGCTCTCGAAAGATAACACCAAAATCAGGAGAAAGTGCAGCTGCGGGGTCGTACATCCTTGCCGGACCGCAGAAATCCTCAAGTGAATAATCGTCAAGTGTCTTGCCGTTTTGCGCAAAGTGGAGGGGCGCGTTCACATGCGTTCCGTCATGAGAATTGATTTCAATCCGGCGCATGTTCCAGCCGTTCTTTTCAATCGTCTGGATAAGTTCAATGGAAGCTTCCGGGTCCCCCGGATAGACCGGCATTCCGGTGTAGAGTGGCAATGTGAGGTCAATAATTTTCATAGCTCCAAATCATAAATCTCCGGGCGCAAGCCCAGTATGTTTTGCCATACGCGCAAGCATGCGCGGACCAATTTCCTCCCGGTCATGAAAAGCAAACGTAACGTCCGGCCATCCGTTTTTTGCAAGAATCCGGTGTGAACCCCTCTGCCGCTTAACACGCCACCCTACGCGCACAAGAGCTTTGAGTACCTGCGATGCTTTAACGGCGTGCCACTCCATATCCGAAAAGGCGTGAGACCGGGGTAAGTAGATTTCCCCGCTCTACCTTGTCTGCCATCGTTCGAAGGGCTATTGCAGAGACACGCTGGAGTGCCTCCCGTTTTGTGCTGCCATAGGCTATAACCCCGGGGAGCTTCCGAATTTCAGCGATCCAGCGTCCATCCTCCTCGCGGTCAAATTCTACGGTAAAAGGAGACAAAGGAGCTTTATATTGTTTGCGATTTTTAAGCATGCAGACAGTATAACACAACAGAAATCTTTTGAAATTCCGAAGAATCTGCGGTGTAGTTTTATACATCCAGAATCTCTCAATACAGCTCCTCGTGGAGAAACGGTATGAGGGCGAAAATGACCGCGTGCCGATAGAGTTCGGTCCGGTCTATCGCGCCTTTGGTAAGGTGGCCAATTGCTCCCCTTTTTTGTTTTGAGTTAGAGTCGCCGAAGATGATATCCGTGGCCTCTCCCATTTCTTTTCCTTCTTCAAGGATAAGTCTGCGAAACGCCACAGGAGGGAAAAATGTCCCCGTTTTCCCCTTGCCCACTTTTCCTTCCCTTGATTTAACGACAATCCAAGCAAATTCGTGCAGTTCGCCGTCTCTGTCCTCCATGCCGCCCTCAAGCCCGACGTAGAAATCGGCGCCGGGCACGAGTTCGCGTGCGTGGTCGGCGCGATTGTGCGCGCCTTGAAGCGTTTCTTTATCGGAGAGCGGCTGGTCAGGAACACGGGAAGAAGCCTTCACTCCTTCAAATACAAATTCTTCGTCCGGAAAGACAAAGGCGAACCCGACCTTGGTCGTTTCGATTTTTACCGGATTCGTGGAGCCGACAATAACCTTTTTCATATTTTAAAAGTAATGGGACCAAGCGCCTTCGCGTCGATTTTATCTCCCTGGTGAAGTCAGTACCTTAACGAGTCCCTCAACCGTTCCTTTCCAGCGCCATTTCAAAAGCCAGCCGGCAAGTTTTTCCTTGAGGTCCGCTTGGCCGATGAGGCACTTCGCAAACGGCTTGTCAAAAAACACCGGCGTTACACCGGTGTTTTTTGCATCCGTACTGCAGATTACTCGCTGAGGGTAATGAAGGATTGCTCACTCGAGGTTGCGGTATTGCCCGCAGCGTCAGCCGAAACGGCAACATAGTAATGTGTGGTGCTTGCGACAAGGCCCGAGAGCGCGAAGCTGTGCGTTGTGCTCGAGATTGATTCCATACTCGTTTGTGAGAGAATGTCGCTCAAGACTGGGGTTGTCGTGCCGTACCGGAGAGTGCCGATCGCATTTTCATCAGTATCCCACGTGATTGTTGCGGTTGTGGTAGATATCGTTGTCGCAATAAGCCCAGTCATGATGGGCGCGGCTGTATCGGTGGTTGGAGGTGTCGTGGTGCCGGACAATTTTTGCAAGATGCCGGGCGGAAGTGTCTGACACAGAGGAACGATAGGAGTGACCCCATTATTTTTCCTGAGCCATCCGGGAGCGATCAAATGTCCCGGAGGAACAATCGCACACGGGCGCTTATCATCATTATTTCTATTTTCGGTCGAGGTACTCGACTCAAAGGTGATTGGATTTTCATTGAGAAGCTTATTGAGCTCCTTGAGAGTTTTCGGACCAACGTGGCCAACTTGTTCTAGGCTATGCTTGTTTTGGAAACGCTTGACTGCCGCGGTTGTAAGAGGACCGTAGATGCCCGTAATAAGACCTTGCGGATAGACATCAGGGTCAGCCGCCAAAAGCGCCTGGATAACCCTTACGTCGTCTCCTGTTGCACCTTGTCGAAGGGTAATAAGGAGTGCCGGTATGTTTCCGCCCGCAATACTTCCCGCGGTCGATTGGCCATGCAATGCTGTGTTGACGTTGTTGACCGCTGTCTGGTCAGCGCCAAACGATTGAAGGAGCGAAAGAATTGATTGAATTTGAGAATCCGTGAGCGCCGCAGCGTGAGCCGATGACGCGGTAAGCACAAAGGCTGGTACGAGTACACTAACCATAAGCGAACCAATGAGTAATTTCTTAGATAGTGACATACTTAATTTTAAGTGGTAATCGAACAAATGTGCTTCCAACCATGAAGCCGCGCTGAAAGCGCCACTCGTAGGTATCAGAAGCTTGGCTTTTTAGTATACCATCCTCACAAGTCCTCACAAGCGCCCCGCTAGCATAAAACCCCCGCCTAACGGCTACGACAGTAGCAAGTAAGATCTGCTTACTTGTGGTGAGCTAGTCGAATCCATAAATAATCCTAATAACTCTGTACATAAATCAAACAAATCTTACAAAATCAAGATAGAGAATATGATATATCATACCCCCTCACCCCATCCTTATCTCACGAGCTTTTCCTGGATATTTGCGAACTCTTTGGCAACGGAAAGAGAAGGAAGTGGAGCGGGTACTTTTTCTTGAGTCGGTAGAGTGCGCTCGTCGCGTACATTCGTTTGTCTTCTCGGGCATTCTGGCGTTTTTTAAATTCCTTCTCCATTTCTCTGATTGCCTGCTCGTAGCCGGGAAATTGGTCGTGGAGCCATCGGTGAACTCGATGAATGGTGTCGTAACCGACTCGAAGCTCTGATGCAATGGTGTCACGCGAAGCTCCCGCGATAAGTTTGCGAGCTATGATGATTCGGCGCCCCATCATGATGCGCTCACTCTCGGTAAGAAGGTCCCGTAGGAACAGCTTCACCGCCTCTCTCCCTTGTATCGAAGAGGCGGCGGTATAGAGCGCGTCGAGCGTTTCTATCCTCTGCTCCTTGGTCAAAGTTTTCGCTCGTACTTTCATGAGTATCGAAGTTAATTATTAACCATCTGTATTAACTGTGTTAACCATCTTGGTGGAGAAGGTATGATATATCATACCTTCTTCCCTTTGGGATTTGAATACGCTTGAGTGTGAGTAGCGGGAGTAATTGTATGAGTCGGGAGTAATTGTATGAGTAATGTACGTACGTAATGTACGAGTACATGGAGGATAATTGTAGGGTGTACATACACATACATACACAGGGGGTATGATATATCATACCTCCTCCCTCCCCCTCCTTATTTCTTACCAAGGTTATTTCTTACCAAGGTTAAACTTTGGTATTTAAAAACGACTCCCGCCTTGAGGCGGGAGTCGTTTTGTCGTCTATGCCTCGTCCTCGAGAGTCTTTTGAATCTCGTCGCGAAGCGCGGGCGTGTCTTCATGCCCATGCGTAGTAATCGCGTGATGCACCGCCAAAGGCACTACCTCTGCTTCGGTGCCCGCAATGGTAACCGAGCAGTTCTTCTCGCTCGGCATCTTGCGGCAATCTGCAATTTTTCTTGCCATAGAAAATTTTGTTACTAATAAACTGCGAACTATTGTAACCGCACAACGTGAAGATTACCTAAATTTTAAGGACGCTTTACAGTCCACCCTTCTAACCTTGGCGACCGACTACCAGAGCTTTGCGTAGATATCAACGGTTAGATTACCGGTATTGTTGGGATAATAAACGTCGTACACCTGGAACGATACCGGTACCCCGGTGCCCGTCATTTCATACCAATAGACATGGTCAGCGTTGTAGGTCGCATCATCATCCCAGTTTACGAATCCAGCGTCCACCATAAGGTCAAGCAAGTTTAGTCCGTATGAATCATATGGGGGCGCTACGCCATCCACCCACGTTGATGCGTCCGAAGTACTGTATTCGGCGTCAAACTCGATAGTGCATCCGAGCTCACTGCACGCGAATGCGGTGCCGGATGCTTTGAACGCATAGTCTTGACCACTCGCAAGATTCATCAGAGACAAAACTCCGTCAACGTCGTTCGCAGGCACAGTTACGGTTTCAAGAGAATTGTCTGAATTGATGCCGTCAATCACGCCATCTTTGCCGTCTTCAATGAAGTTGGCAAGAACACTATTGCTCAAGCCATATTTGTAGTGACCCTCCATATCTTCGCCGGTAAGAGCGCTGACCAAATCAAGTATCTGCTGTCCGCTGCACCCGTAAGTATTGGAAATGTCGTAAACACCGGATTGTAATCCTCCTTTTTTGTTTTGGTACCAACGATTATCATCCCCAAGTTCCCAACGATTCGTGCCTATATCCTCGCTCCAGGTGCCAACATCAGAGGTGGTAGCAGGACATAAATCTGCATCACCTAGTACCCCATCATCATCACCTGATGACGCTGTTAGGTTATCTATCAAGAATCCCTTATCCAAGGTCGCGGGTGCAGCCGTGCCGCCGGTGCGGAAGAGCATTGTTCGTATTACTCGGCTTTCGCGCACAGGAGCTGTTTCTTCTGAATCACCGGGGCCCTGGTTCCAACGGAAATAATCTTCCCAACTCGTTCCCGTGTGCTCAAGTACCCCATCCACATAGACCTTCACGACATCGTTGCGAGGTCCATCAATCAAATCCATTTCAATTCTGATGGTATGTTTGACAGTTCTATCAAGGCCTGCTACAAGGTTTGTAAGAACAAAGTCATCGCCAACCCCAACTCCATCACCAGGAATAGCATCACTGCCGTAAGGAAAGACGTCTTGATAATCATAGAAATTCACCTCTAAGCCGGAAGGGGTGTCCGCCATCTGAACCCAGCTCATCCTGCCACCATCCCCTTTATCCGGACTTGCAACCACAGAAAGGCCTGACTGTTCAGCACCAGGAACAGCTGAAGCAAACTCCCATTGAGCCTCAAAATGATTCTGACGCGTACCGCTTGGTACTGCGACGTATGCAGCCGTCTCTCCCGCTTCATCAACTAAAGGTTTCGAGAATGTTTGATCACCGAAGCAACCGCTGGTGACGGCGTTGGACATACGCAGACTCTGCAAGCCAAAATCAGAGATGATCAGAGCACTATCAACTTCATGGTCATACACTGCACAACCCCCCCCTGCGGCACCAAAGCTACTCCAGCCGTCTTGTAAGTGGATAGTGCCCGTTATGTATGGAGGATTCTCAAAATCTACACTCACGGTGTCCGCGAGAGCAATCGCTGGGAAAACTAGAAATGCCGCCGAGAGTGCGGCAGAAGCAAAAAGGTGTTTTTTCATATCATTGTGCTACTGGTAATTAATAAGAAACGCGAGTCACCCTCACCATCCCATGATTCATGAGAAAGTGGAAGTGTATAAGTAGGTGGAAAACCTGTGCACAAAACCCCCATCGAGCGATGGGGGTTTGATCTAACGGTTCGGGCTCACTGTAACGGATTCGGCAAGCTCACCGTAAATAAGCTGCGCTTATTTACTTGCCGCCGTAGCCGTTTGGTGTCGATCTTGTTGCCATGATGTGCACTGGGCCCCCACTGTCAAATGAGACCCCTTGATCCATAAGGACATCAAACTGACCCCAAATACAGTAGCCGCCGTCAGGAAGTGCCGTGCCGTCTGCGCCGCATGGTGGTTCTACCCATTTAATTTTATAGTGCCAGACAGAGGCGGAACCGCCATTCATGCCATTCCACTCATTATCAAGCCACGCATCATTATAGGGCGGATTGCTCCATCCGTCGGCATTGCCTCGATCCCAACCAGCAGTCCATTTCATCACAAGCCTATCATTTGCATAGGTTGGATCTCCCCACACCTTGCCGTCAAGAATTCTGTCGACGCCATCCGCAGCAGCGTTAAAGATTCTGGCTTTCTCATTGTAGCCGAATTGGTCAAACCCTCCACCAACTGCGGCCGTCAAGCCACCAAACGAACCAAACTGACTTACCGCCATGATAGCCGCCACTACCACCACTATCACGATGAGACCGACTAGCTGTTTATTCATACCTTACAAGAGCTAAGAGAACCTAGTAAAATACACCCCAATTATAGCGCGCCAAGGACAAAAAGCGGCCAATGCACTGTGCATAACAAAAAACCGACCCCCCGTTGGGGGGCCGTAGTTAATGGTGTACAGGACGACGAAACCAGGTGCCTGAAAGGGTGAAGTGCCTTCTTGGCTTCTCGGGCGAAGATACTTTGAGTGACTGCGGGTGTGCATGTGAAGCATCCAAACCGATCGATTTGATCGTAAAGGGTCCGAGGCCATGTTTGGCCTTAAGCCTCTCCAGGACCCTTTGGGCCTTTTTGTCCTCTTGGTCCCTCCACGTTACTTTTTCGCTCCGGGCGAACAGTGTCTGTCCGGGCAATAGTGTGGAATAACCCGAGGCATGAAGATTCTGCAGGATTTCTTTCATGGCGACTCCCCTGAAAAGCTGCTAGTCATAGGTGTAGCAAGCCCTACAAGAAAAGCAAGCAAGAAATCCTCAAGCAAAAAACCACCTATAAAGGGTGGTTTTTTGCTTGCCTTATTGCCTCGTCGTTACGGAGTATCCCAGAGACCTATCTGGGTGTGTTTGTTACTTGCCTATTTTCTCTGCCGCAACTTCTGCTCTTTTTTATAGGCCTCAAATACGCTTTTAATAATAGACACCTTGAGAGGCTCATAATTGCCGTGCAAATCAATCTGACAGAGAGCCGCGAGATAGCGTTCCTTGTCCTCTTTCTTTTCGTATTTCACTTGGCTCGGTGGAAGCCCGTATCGACTCAAAATAAGGTTGGTCATCAAACGTGCCATGCGACCATTCCCTTCGCAAAAGGGATGGATGGCGGCTATTTGGTGTTGCACCCGCGTGGCCACATCAAAGACTTGTGTACGCCATTTCTTTATTTGAGTCATCGTCATTTTTTTCGGGTGACGCGGAATGACAGAAAGTTTTGCATCCAATTCACGCCAGAATGCATACATATGCTCCCGCACCAATCTTCCGGGCGGCGGTTCAATGCATTTGAGCTTCTTTACGTCCTCCCCGTTAACGCGGAAACGACCTGCTATCTCAGGCATGATTGCTCCGAACATTGTTCTGTGCACTCGTAGAATAGTGTCGAGCGTAATATGTTCATCACTCTCCCCTATCTCCTGGGCGAGTGCGATAGCCTTCCATAATCCAGCAACCTCCCTATCGTCCAATTCATTCTTGGTACTAGGCCGCCGGAAGCTTTTGTCCATAGATGGCCTGATCAATCCTCTTTCGCGTAAGATTAGTGCCTTCTAGTTTGCTGGAGTAGTAGAGATTTTCAATGGCACGATGGTGGTCTAACTGCGCCTTCTCCAAAACGGAGAGCTGCGGTAGCTTATTCAGTTCTGACTCAAGGGCCAGAACCTGCCGAAGCAATCGCTCCGAGATGGAGATTTTCTTTGTAATAGCGTGTTTTTTCATCCTCATTATGGTATGCCCCCTAGAGACCTGATGAATCCATTATCCACATTTCGGTCTTATCTTCAAGCCTGCTGACGAATTTTGCCACCGCCATCCTCCTCCCCGTACGTTTGCTATCCCCTATCAAAAAACGGCCTTGATAGGCCGTTTTTTGCTTCCCTAATCCCTATGGGGTTACAGAGTGTCCCAGAGTGAAAGCGTCTCTTTACCGAGGGTTTATCAAGGGTAACCCTTGGTATTTCTAGGTTCAGGTTATTTATACACGTCTCGCCGATGACCCACCGCGTCGATAATGATCACATCTTTATGGACGGAGTATACGGCTCTGTAATCGCCAACGCGGAGCTTGTATGAACCCTTGAATTCGCGATGCAGCCGTTCCGGCACAATGCTGGTAAAGTTCTTTTCGAGCCACATAATCTTCTCGATTATCCGCTTTGCAACTACTGGTTCAAGATCTTCAAGGTCCCGTAGAGCCCCCGCACTCAACCTAACGGAGACCATACTTTCTTACAATCTCTGAAAGCGGTGTAAGTTTCTGTTTTTTCTTCAAACGTTTGCGGAGTTCGGTCGCAAAACTCTTTTTCAATTCCAATCCTGCGTCGGGATCGCCAAAAAACTCGAGTATCTTTTGCTCGATGAGATGTTCTAGCTTTTTATCGCGCTCTGCTATGGTCATGGAGGTTACTATACCATAGTGACGATAAGCCCAAAATCCCCGCCGAAGGCGGGGATTTTGCTTAGCTGATAAGGAGCTTTACGGAGTGTCCCAGAAACCGAGATCTGCATTTGCCTTTGAGGTCTTAGGTGTTGCCGGGCCGGGCACCGGAAGCGGGGGCGAGATAATAATTGTGTCGCCGGAGTTATTGTAGGCATCAAGTGCTCCTGCGTATGCGAGGACTGATGCTGTGGAAGTTCCTAATGCGTATGCATTATCTGCTCCTATGATAAGCGTGCTCACCGAGGAAGCGCAACCAAACGCGGCACAGTTGAGTTTGGCCGCTACAAGCTGTTGCAAGAGTTGCATGCGAGCTTTGTCTAAGGCAGTACGATTAGATTTGTCGGTTTTCTTTGGAATGCTTGAGTAGAAAGCTCCGAATACTTTGCCGATAGTCTCTACCGGTCCTTTGTGAGTTGCTCCATCACCGATCAGCATTGAACTATTAAGTCCGAGCGGATTCGTAAATACACTAGATGTATACGCCGTGTGCGTCTGCCAGAAGCCCTGGGTTCGCGTCGGGCTATCTTTGTGGTTCGTGATGGTGCAGGTCACGTCATCAGCGAGGCCAAGATTGACCGTTACTCCATTTGTCGTTGGCGTCATCGGATACGGTGTTGCTGTATTCGTAACTACGCAGGTTGCTCCTACGAAGGTCCAGAACGTGTTTGGAAGTGTTTCAGTCACTGTGTAGTTTTGGCCAGCTTGGAGGTTATTGAACGTTTTTGAGTTTGAGAGAATAGCATCCGCCCCGAGGACTGCCGCGTCGTCATCAAGCTGGAAGGCTCCAATAATGCCTGTCCCATTGAATGAGAAGTCTATCAGGTCATTCGGATCTGCATCTTTAACAATCGTCAGAATCGGCGAAACATCGTCGTTGACGAACGTACAGGTGACATCCTCGCCGAGGCCAAGCGTCACGTCGGTGACCTGACCAACTGCGTTGTCACACGTAAGCGAAGTTTGCGTGTAGTTGGAAGGACCAGACTCAGAAAGGTTGTAGGTGCCAGCATCAGGAGAGAGGGCGTCGTAACCGGCTGCAGAAAGTGTCCAATTGGCAGCAACTGCAGTACCTCCATTGTCGTTAATAACAGTCTTCACCAAAGTAAGTGAAGGTGCGTCATCGTCGTTGACGAACGTACAGGTGACATCCTCGCCGAGGCCAAGCGTCACGTCGGTGACCTGACCAACTGCGTTGTCACACGTAAGCGAAGTTTGCGTGTAGTTGGAAGGACCAGACTCAGAAAGGTTGTAGGTGCCAGCATCAGGAGAGAGGGCGTCGTAACCGGCTGCAGAAAGTGTCCAATTGGCAGCAACTGCAGTACCTCCATTGTCGTTAATAACAGTCTTCACCAAAGTAAGTGAAGGTGCGTCATCGTCGTTTGTAATGGTGCAGATTGCGACGTCGCTGTCAGCGAGGGTAAGACTATTGCTAACAACAGGAGCACCACCATTGACCACGCAACTGTAAGTGCTTGCGGTGTAGCCGGTAGGACCACCATTTTCACCGAGAGTATAGCTCCCAGCATCAACTGCAGCATTTGTAACAGCTGCATTACCTTCGGCTCCAGAAATTGGAGTCGGGCCAGTTGCAGTGAGCGTCCAATTCGTATCAACGGCTGTACCTCCATTGTCATTGATTACTTCCTTGAGCAACGTCAGTTCTGCCCCTTGAGGAAGAAGTGCCGTAGACGCCATTTGCATGTCCTGGTTACCGGTATCTCCATTTATTCCCGTGAATGAAATTAAGCGGTTGTGGTACGGTGAACCTGAAATACCCGTTGCCGTTAGTTTTGGGATTCCTGCATAATCAGCAGCTGCCGATATGTGTCCACCGTAGGCAATCACTACTGTAGGTAAAGTATTTGTGAATGTAATTGTCCCTTGAATTGCAGAGTCACCTGTAGCGAAATCACCAGAGAATGTGTAGTTGGTAATTGACCCAGTTGCACCATAAATATGCATACCAGGGGTCGGCGAAATTGTGTTCGTCGATGAGAACGCGGTCTGGGCATCAATAACAGCTTGGAAATCTGGCAGAAGGCCAGCGGTTGTCGACGTTGAGAGCGAAGGAATGCTGATATTGGTTACACCGCTTCCGTTTGTGCAATATGCTGTTGCGTTTCCACCGTCAATACATGGATTAACACCTGCAGCGGTATTATAAGGAGATGTGGTGTCTGCGGCAGTCTTAATGTTTCCTGGCCCAGTCCAGAAATCTTGTGCCATTTTGCCGCCTTTCGTAAGATCTTGCTCAATTACGAGAGTGTATGTGCCAGGTGTCAAATTTGTAATAACGATTCTATAGTTTTGGGAATCTCCTTCATTCATTTGAGCATTGCTCGATTGAGCATTGCCTCCCCCCCAATAATTTGTTGGGCCTGCAAGATCTGTACAGTCAACAAAAGCGCCATCAAAGTTATGACACTGTTCCAGATTAATTTTTGTTGGAGCGTCCGTAAACGTCGTTTGAGCGAGAAGTGTACCATCGGTACTCTGTGCGGTGACGGTGTAGAGGGGACGGAAGACGTTGTCGAGCTGGTACTGATACGTGAATGAGCCTGTCTCGTCGGTCGTTACCGTCGCATAATCATCAGCGTAGTCGCCCGACGGCTCTGAGTCGCCGAAAATATGGAGAACAATATTCTGGAGGGACTGAAAAAACCGCCCAAAAATAGAAGCGGTCTGGCCCGGATAGTAGTCGGGCTTGTCGGTTGAAAGTTCTGGTTCGACTTCGCTCACCACTAGCGGGGCAGGAGCCGGAGGAGCCTGAGCGTCGGGGGAATCAGTTGTGGAAGAATCGGAAACGGTTTCCGTGTCCGAAGACGCAGTTGAGGAATCACTCGTGTCAGACGGTGTATCGGTGACGGTTGTGTCATCTGCCGTTACAGCGCTCGTGTCGGTGTCAGTCGAAGAAAGCGAAGAATCGGTCGAGGTGTCAGAATCTGAAACTGAAGTGTCAGTAGAAGTGTCGGTATTTGAAATGGAATCGTCGGTCGAAGTTTCTGTATCTGTAGTAGAAACAGAGGTGTCGGTCGAAGTGTCTGCTGGTGCGGAAGTATCTGTGACCACGGGCGAAGAAGTATCGGTAACAGCTGTGTCACCGGTTGCTTCTTGCGCATGCGAAATAGAAGCTACTATGAAAAGCGCGCTTGCGGCGATAGCCGCGATGAGCAGAATTTTTCCGCTCACAGAGAGAGTATGCATATTGAGATGACTAATGTTCTAACACCCGAACTGTTAATAATACTCACGAGACCTGCGATATCGGCTCCTCTATATAATAGAGGGTCCTCCCAAATAGCTACACTGCCGGCAGTATAATCTTAAGCCCTAAAGTGTCAACCTCTTGACTGTTCAGGCCATCTATGGCCATAAATCACGCCCTTGATGCAAAATCGGCGAACATATGGTATACATGGGCAATATGAATGTAAAACAACATAGTCTCCTCGTCGCGGGCACAGGCATCGCTCTCGGGCTCTTAGCCATAGTAAACGTGGCGGGCGCTACCCACTCGTGGAATAACGCCTCTGGAAACCCCTACCACTGGGCGCGCGCTTCTAACCCCTTCACCCTCAAGCTCGGAGACAATGTCACCTCTGCCTGGGATGTTTACTTGGCGACTACTACTGCACACTGGAGTGAGTCAAGCGTCCTCAACACGACAATCGTCGCCGGCAACACCAACAACACGAAAGGCCGCTACACGCCTAAGCAGTGCGCGCCAACTCTCGGCCGCGGAGAAGTCTGCAACTACCGGTACGGTGCGAACGGCTGGCTCGGGATGGCCACCATCTGGGCCTCCGGGACGCACATCACCCAGGGAACGGCAAAGATGAACGACACGTACTTCAATACCGCTTCTTACAACACCTTGGCATGGAAGAATCTTGTAATGTGCCAAGAAGTCGGGCACATCTTCGGCCTCGACCACCAGGACGAAAAGTCCGATAACGCCAACCTCGGGACCTGCATGGACTACACGAATAACCCAGACACGAACCAATTCCCTAACGCGCACGACTACGAAATGCTTGAAGATATCT
>Ga0209542_10002599_pt1 | contig 40078 bp, 41 predicted proteins | sample RifCSPhighO2_01_FD_184028 | JGI IMG/M metagenome (GOLD analysis project Ga0209542, IMG submission 184028) | Soil microbial communities from Rifle, Colorado - Rifle CSP2_plank highO2_0.1 (SPAdes) (version 2) | ecosystem: Environmental > Terrestrial > Deep subsurface > Rock core/Sediment ... | reverse complement strand
CGATTACACCAACCAATGCCATTCGGCCCAACGGGTTGAGCCCCGATTTGGGTTCGGTTGGCTGGAGCTTAGGTTTTGAAACCGCCGGTTTGATATATTTTTTGAGAAAAAAAAGCACCAATAGTAAACCTATTGAAGTAATCCAATACAGACGGGGGGTGGTGCTGTTTGTTTGTTGTGCAATTTCAAAAAAAAGGAGCGTTTGAATCCCGGAAGATAAGATAAAAGCCAGTCCCAACTTCTCATAAAACTTGGCTTCCAGGCTAATGACGTCCAGAAAAAGCCAGCCAATGAATATAGTCACAAAAAATCCTATAATAATCATAAGCGGATGATGCCTTTCTTGCCGGAGAAGCGGGGGTCCGGGAGCGTGACGGTGATATTTTCGAATGTTTGGGGATGCGTTGAGTCGAAAACAATCAATTTTGATGTGGAGATGGGAAAATCGGGAAAGTCGTTATAAAGAAGAAGATAGCTCCCCAACTCACCATTTTTTCCCAGGGTGGAAAGTTGTTTTTGAGGATCCAAAAAGATAAGTCTGCGAGGGTAAACAAAATATGAGATGATGGCGAGTCCGGGGTCAACCTGTTGGGGTGGAGGGAAGTAAATGACAGCGTCGGGAGGAGTATGTTTGATAATTTGTTGGCCTAACAAGTACTCCTCGGGTCTCAGGGCTTGCATTTTTTGATCGTATGAATAGTGTCTTTGCGTAACGAGCATGCGATATAGATCAGCCAGAACTACACCAAGCGGACGAGCGCCGGAACTGATTCTTTGCCAGGAATAGGCAATAACTGTTAAAATAACAACTACTTTGGCGAGAAAATTAAGCTTTTTAATCATTGATACGTATTATCAGCAAGTGTTGAGGGAATTTTACTCCCGTTTGGGCGAGAGAGTAAACCAGATGAGTTATGCCGAAATAAAAAGGAGGTTGTTTGGCTTGCGGTTTGGAACCAGTGACTACTATAGTCGCAACTTAAGGAAATTGGGACATGAGGCAGAAGAGGTAATTATTAACGATGAGCGATTTTTTAAAGGAACTATTATTCCAAATAAGTACGTAGGTATTCTGCCGGCGGTCGTTGTCAACTCGATTAATCAGCGGGGAATGTTTAAGGAAATTGAAAAGATCGTCGCTGATAGAAAGCCTGACGTAGTGTATATGCAAAATTTAAGTTTAGTGTGGAGCAGAAATTTATTTAAACTCAAAAGGTATTGCCGACTTATAGTGGGACAAATTGCGGCTCCGTTACCTCCTAAGTTTTTTTGGGAAGGATATGACTTAATCCTGACTTCATTCCCCCACTTTGTAGCACGAATAAAAGAAGCAGGAGTTAACTGCGAGTATTTGAAAATAGGATTTGAAGCTAGTTTACTGAAAGAGTTCAAGCCAACAGAGCGAAAATATGATGTGGTATTTATAGGTGGCTTCACACCTCACCATTTGTCCGGGAACAAGATGCTGGAGGAAGTATCCAAGCAAATTAAGACTGATTTTTGGGGTTATGGGACGGAGTATCTAAACCCCGATTCTCCAATTTTAAAATCATACCATGGCCAAGCCTGGGGGCGAGAGATGTATGGGATACTTAACCGGGCAAAAATATGCATCAACCGACACATTGATATTGCTGAAGATTACGCTAACAACATGCGGCTGTATGAGGCCACGGGTATGGGGACAATGTTAATTACGGATAACAAAAAAAATATTTCCGGTCTGTTTGTTCCCGGTAAGGAGGTCGCTGTTTATAATAACATGACCGACTTGGTGTCTAAAATTAGATATTATTTAAGCCATCCTAAGGAAAGAGAAAAAATTGCAACGACCGGCCAGAAAAGAACTCTTAAGGATCATAACTATCTGGTAAGAATGAGGGAGATGGTGGGAGTTGTCGGTAAATATATATGAAATCGCAGGGGTGTGAGATTTGCGGAAGTGAAAGCCAAGGGTGGTATGAAGGCTTGTACGATGACAGATACGCATATCCGGGAACGTTTTCTCTTTATAAATGCGCAAGATGCGGTTTTGTCCAAACGTTTCCAAAAATAGCCAAGAAAGAAATGTCGCGATTGTATACCCGTTATTACCCTCGAAAAAATTTCAGAACTGCTGACATTTTGGCCCAGGCCAAAGCTATGCCTGGTACTTGGGTGAGATGGCTAAAAGGGTTGGGGTCAACGGCTCATTATCATATACCTCACGGACCATTCAGGGTTTTGGATGTGGGTTCAGGTTCAGGTGTGTCTCTTTTGGAACTGGCCAGGATGGGACACGAGGCTTATGGATTGGAACCAGACAGAAATGCCATTAGGATTGCCAAAGAATTAAAATTGAAAGTGCATTTTGGGTTTATCGATGATTGTCCGTTCCCAAAAAAATATTTCGACTACATAACCGCCAGCCAGGTTATCGAACATACCGACGATCCGGTGAAGTTTGTTTCGGACTGTAAAAGATTTTTGACGGATAAAGGGAGGATGATTATTACCACGCCGAATATTGATGCACTACACCGGTTATTGACCGGTAAAAAGTGGATACATTGGCATATTCCATATCATGTAAGTTTTCTGACAAAGAAAACGTGGTCAGATTTGGCCAGAAAGACGGGGATGAAAATAGTGGGAATGAGAACGATAACGCCAAGTCTATGGACAGTCTTACAAATCAGAAAACTCTTAGCTGGGACCAAGCAGGAAGAACTGGCGATTTGGAAGACTTCGATAAATAATAAGACGGCCGGACGAAGAAACATTGGTGATAAACTGGTGACGGGATGGCTGTTATTAGCAGAAAATTTTTGGATTGGAAACAGATTGCTTGACGTTCTGAACTTGGGAGAAAGCTGGGTTGTAATTTTGGAGAAAAAAATATGAAAGTATTTGTGGTCATTCCTGTAAGGAATAGGTGGAAGTTGACAGAAGTGTGTTTGAGTTCGATCCAGACACAAAGATACAAAAACGTGGAAGTCGTTGTGGTCGATGATGGGTCAACTGACGAGACAAGAGAAAAAATGTCGAAAAAATTCGCCAACGTGACCATATTGGAGGGAAATGGAAATTTGTGGTGGGCAGGAACGACTTATTTGGGCGTGGAGTATGCATTGCAGATGGGGAGGGATAACGACGCGGTATTGCTATTAAACAACGACTGTATTTTGACAAAGACTTGCCTGGAAAGACTGGTGAGATGCGTGATAAGAAACCATGGGGTAATAGCCGGGTCTATTGTTAAAGACGTTAAGACAAAAAAAATCATCGAGTCAGGGGTAGTGATTGACTGGCAGAAGGGCAAATTTTATTCCACTCCCCTTGGTGACCAGCGGGTGGACACCCTGACTGGAAAAGGCGTCTTAATTCCCTTGCAAGTGTTTCAAGCAGTAGGAAATTTTAATAAAACTTTATTGCCGCATTATGGAGCAGATTATGAATTTTTTCAGAGAGCTAAGAAAGCAGGTTTTCAGCTGAAAATATGCATAAATGCGACCATCTATAATTACAGCCGAGAAACGGGGATTGACGAAACGCCTAAACATTTGGAGTGGAGGCAACTGGTCAAACTGGCTTTGACTAAAAAATCAAAAATCAATATTAGAGATCAAGTTGTATTGATGTTATTGTGTTGTCCACCGGTTTACTGGCCGGTGAATTTGGCCAGACTGGTTGCCAAGTCTGCTTTCCTTTTATCATTAGTTCCTCCATTCATCTATTTGAGAAGGTTTTTGTTGAGAATCTCAAGCAGTTGGGACATGCGCTTTAAGTAGTTGTGGTCGGAAAGGGTCCGACGCTGACCAGCGGCGGCAACTTTTTTTCTGGACGAATCATGAGAGAGATAAAATTTTATTTTAGTAGCTAGCTCGTCGGAAGTTTTGTAGGTAACAACCTCTTTATTCGGAACAAACAAGTCGGGGAGATTTTTTTTGAAATCTGTGATCAGCAGGGTTCCGCAGCCGGTAGCTTCAAACAGGGTCATATTGTTGGCATATCCATCGGCTACGGAAGTGATGTGTTTAGTCATGGTTATTTTTGAGTTTGACAAAATCTCATACATTGTTTTACCCCAGGCCTGGTTATGAAAGGATTTGAGAATCGGGCTGTCAGGAGAGAGGAATTTAATACCGTAACCCCAGAAGTCGATCGGAACTTGGCGGGCAACCGCCTCCAGAATAACGTTGCGCTCTTGATGAATCGGACCATATCCGCCGATGTGAACGGCATCGTATTGAAGAGGAAGCTTTTTTAAGTGCTTAAGAATTGATGGCTCAAAGGCCAGAGCGAGATAAGAGGCAGGAATGCCCAATTTGTTAATATGGGCGACGATATTAGGTAATGAAGAAACAATGAGATCAAATGGCATAAAATATTTATCGGGAGGTAGAGGACAAGCGATCTGACCAACGATAAACCTGACTTTGGACTTAAGATGGGATACAAACTCAACCGGGAGAAAACTTAAGTCCTGAAAATATAAAACGTCGGGTTGGTAATGGTCGATCTGAAGTTCCAAGGCTTCATAAACCCAAGACGGTCGGATTAGGCCGCGGATGTAAGGTAAGTACGGAAGAAGCTTGTCGGTAGGCTTGCCAATGCTATAACCGTGATTGAGCGCCCACTTTTTTTGACGATGCTCGTCGTTGACTATTATTTCTTTGGCCCAGTGACCTAGATGCGCGAGATTACGGGAATAGAAATTACAGGCACCAAACAATTCCTGGATAATGTCTCCTTCAGCGTTTCTCTTATAAAAATCACTGATGAACCATGGATAGTAGGTGTCCAGGATTAGAAACTTCATTTTTTTCCGCCCAGGAGATAAATTGCGAGAGTGGAGGTGGAGTTAGGGAATTTTGAATGCAAAAACTCGGGGATGAGAAATTGAATCTTGGGCATTATGAAGACGCGGTTTACAACTCTGTATTTCCTCTCCCGGACAAAATCTTCAAAATCGGCTATCGATAGCTGGTGGATTTGGCCGGTGGAGTACCAGGTGTAGCCGAACAGCATGATTTTTGGCATGCGGCCGGTGGTGAGCATCTCGATCCGATTGGGGAGATAGCCAAAATTGGGAAAGGAGATAATTTGATAGCGAGAAATGCGAATCATTTCGTCTACTAGAACCTCGGGGTACATGACCATTTGGAGAGTGACATTGACGATGGAATATTCAAATTGTTTGTTTTTAATTTCAGTTAACGGACGATCGATTCTTCCCTGTTTAGCTTTTAGGCCCTTTCGCCGGGTCGATGTCACTCCGCTGGCAGAGAGTTCGATACCAAAAGAGTTAGTTACTTTTTTTTCCTTACGCAAACGCTGCAAGAGATTGCCGTCACCGCAAGCCAGGTCAATGACGGAGCTTTTGGGCTCGATCAGTTTGATTATGTCGTCGAACTCGGTCCGATTAATGAGTGAGTTTTTGGAGTAATGGTAGTCCCTATTATCCGCGGACATAAGGCGAGGAGCATTCAAAATAACATTCCAATCTATTTCCTGGCCATTGGGAAAAATGCAGGTCGACTTGACGAAAATGAGTGGTGAGGAATTTTTTGAGTATGGAAGAGTTGGTAAATTCGTTGGCGTGTTCAGGATTGTGACCACCCAGTTCTTTAAAAATCGGGGTTGATCCCATAAATATTCCCTGTCTTTTGAGCATTTTTCCGATGTCTGTCAAAAACTGATGACCGGATGAAGGGGAAAAGTGTTCGATGATAGCAAAGGCCAGTATGATGTCGTATTTTTGGTGCAAATTGGATATCCGGGAAGCGTCTGACTGAAAAAAACGGACGTTGGGTCGGGAGTAATATTTCTGAGCGTGGGCAACTGCAGCTGGATCTAAGTCAAGAGCGTCGACTGACTTCGCGCGGACGGAATAGAACAGTCCCGAAAGCGAGCCGTCTCCACAACCGACGTCCAAAACTTTGTATTGGGATTTTATGAGCTGCATGGCAAAAAAGGCCCTTTCCAACCAATAAATGTTGTCTACGCCCCGTAGATAGTCAAACCGGTGGTCAAACCATGAGTAACCAAGGTAATACCAGATTTTGACGTAGCGATCGGCGATAAATTTATTGATCCGGATTAACAAATCAGCGGCGAAGCCTAGAACCCGGTAATATTGTCGGAGAATAGTTTTCATGTGTTCCAAATATACTCCCTTCCCCAGACCTCAAGAAAAATTAATTGGTAGATTTGTGACAAATATCGGGAGTCTGGTCTGGTTATAGCCGATTTTAGCCGATTGGCGTCGAGAATGTTTTCTGATATTAAGAAACCGTCGGACAAGAGGTGGAGATAATTCTTGGCTATAGCCGTTAACCAGCGATTAACCGGGGGGGTGAATCCCCTTTTGGGCAAGGAAAGTATTTCGGGAGGCAAGATACCCTTCATGGCTTGCTTGAAATAATACTTAGGCGGCAGCATGTAACCGGAGGCGGCAGCCGCGCTAGATAAAGTAAGTTCGAGCAGTTGGTAATCCAGAAATGGCGATCGCAATTCTACTGAAGATGTCATGCTTAATCGGTCGTTTAAATCCAGACAATTGGAAACCAGCCAAGTTTTACGAAGAAGACTTAAACAACTTAATACTACTTCAGTTTCTGACTGGCGGCTATCATATGCAAATGTCGAATAACTATTGCCGGTTGAGACGTGGGAGGAAAATGACGGATGATATAAACTCTTTAAAAACTCTTCGCCATTTTTGAACTCACTGCCTTGATCGTAAAAGACGAGTTGACCGGCGGGAGAAAATAAACTGCTCAAGCCAGGAAAACGGGGGTTGAAAATGCGGTGAGTTTGGAAAGGAGTGAGTAAAGAGTGAAGAATCCGACCGGTGGGGGACTGGAGAAACCGGTGTTTATGCAAAGTCAGACGAACGTAGTTGTTAATGGATGGATAACCCCAAAACAATTCGTCTCCCCCCAGCCCACCGAGTAAAACGGGGACATGGTGATCTCTGGCAAGTTTACTGACGCAATAAATGGAGTAACCGGCAATGTCCGCAATGGGGTCATCGCTGTTGTAAACCAGCTTTGGAAAATCATTTACCATATCTGCTGTACTAATACTTTTAGACACAAATTTCACACCAAATTTAGCAGCTAGTTGTTTGGCCCGGTCGCTTTCGTCCGAGTCCGACTCGTCGGCGTAGCCCACACTAAAAGCTGTCATGCGCCGACGGTACCTGGGCGCGCAAACTGCCAATATGGCTGAAGAATCGATACCTCCGGAAAGAGAGATGCCAACAGGGACGTCTGATCGCAAGGTGAGTTCACAAGACTCGATAAATTTATCACGAATGCGGCGAATGGGATCGCCCGTGAAACTTGGATGTAATAGAGAATCGTCCCAATACTTTTTAAGGATAAATTCATGAGTCCGGGTATTTATTTCCATTACATGAGCCGGAGGTAGTTTGTGAATAGCCCGAAAGGGAGTGTCTGGTTCGGGTATGTAGTAGAAGTGAAAATAATTATCGATGGAATCGGGATGGAGTTCTTTGGACACACCGGGATGTTTCAGAATCGCTTTCAACTCGGAGGCAAAAATCAACCCACCATTTATTTTGGCCCAATACAGCGGTTTTTCGCCCAGACGATCTCTGGCTAAAATCAGTTTACCGTTTTTTTTATCGTAAAAAGCCAGGGCAAACATGCCCCGCAAATGATCTACAAAGCGCGATCCGTATTGTTCGTAGAGATGGAGCGCGGTTTCGATATCGCTGCCGGTACTTAATCTGTGTTTTGACTTTTTGAGCAGGGACCGCAACTCAACATAGTTGTAAATCTCACCATTGCCTACGATCACCAGGGACTTGTCCTCATTGTAGAGCGGCTGGTCACCTCCTTTAATGTCGATTATGGCCAACCGGGTCATACCCAGGGCTACCTCATTATTTTGATAGGTGCCTGTGCCGTCCGGGCCCCGATGGGAGAGATTCCGAGTAGTGTTTTTTAACCATGTCCGGGAACCTGAAACTGGACCGACCATCCCGTATATTCCGCACATTTAGTTTATACTAAGTCAATAATACTTTTGATTTCCCGGGTAACACGTTGGGCACTCTTGCCGTCCCGGTAAGTGTTGAAACGATTCCTAATTTTATGACGTTGCGCGCGATATAAATCTTTGCCTGATAAAACAGATGTTAAATACTTATAAACTTCCGGCCAGTCTTTAGCCTTTGGACCAGGGGTGACTTCATGATAATCGTATGAGAACGAACAATCGACTGACTTGTAATAGTCATAGTCGAAGGGAGAGAAAATAATTGGCCTATCAAGAAGCAGATAGTCAAAATAAAGACTGGAATAATCGGTTATCAAGATCTCTGTGTTTTTAAATAGAACATAGTTGTCCTCAATCGGGTCGTCGGTGTTATATAGAATCACTCTTTGGGAACGGGCCAGGGAGTTTACGAACTGCTGACTGACTTTGTGGTGAAAGTGAAGCTTTATAATCAAAGTCGCATCGTGTAACTTTAGGATTTTGTCTATTTTTTTTGTATCCCAGCCGTATTTAAAAAACAGATCATATTCCTTGTCAAAAAAAGTGTTTCTAAAGGTTGGAGCATACAGAATTACTCGTTTATAGGGAAATTTTTCGTGGCTTGGTTTTTTGGTAAAGAATACGTCGTTACGCGGGTAGCCAGTAACAATAATGTGGTCAGGGATTAAGTGGTTGTTAATGTGATAGTGGTTAAAGGATATTTCGTCTCTGAATGTCACAAAACCATAATCGAAATACTCCTGATTGTAAGGGTAAATTAACCTTTTCAGCCAAGGAGTTTCTTGGTCAGGAGTATTCAGTTTGAGATATGTTCCGTGATGGAGAGTGATCTTTTGGGCACCAGCGATGCAATACTGGTTTATGTCCCTGCGGACAACGCTTATAAGGGCAACCTGAGCGATAAGACTATAGAAATAGCCCCACAAGCTGTAAGTTTTGTAAACGGAGAGGCCCTGATTTTTTAGGTAGTCATAGACCTGATCATTGGTTGTCAGCCAGATAGCTTTAATTTTTGTTTCGTAGGAGTTAACGTATTCATACAAGTACTTGGGATTGTCCAGATAATTTTGGCCAAGACGGTTGCCTATTACCCAAATACTTTTAAATCTTGGAGTGATGTAGCTGAAATAATACAGGACGGCAGGAAAGACCAATCCGGAAATTGATCGGGCAACTTTAAGCAGTTTTGAAAACATGTTTTAGCCAAAACCGTGGATAAAAAACCAAAAATCTATGAGTAATTTCCGAAAAAGTACTTGTAATTATTTCCAATAGGAACGAAGAACCAAAAAACTGATACTGATTCTTGATGGAATTTTTAACAATTTGTTTTTTTAACCGAATATATTCAACGGGCGTGAACATGGCCTTGAGCTGCTCCAACAGTTTGGCTTCGACGTAGGCAAATTCCAAGTTACACCAAGTGCTAATAGATTTAGCGAACGTCCGGTGACTATCCAGGTTAAACCGGCTTAAGACTTTGCCAATATAATAGGCTTTGCTTTTGGCAAGCAAAAGCGTGTCAAAGTCGAGTTTTGTCGTGAGATACTCGGTGAATCTCATGCTTTTGATGAACTTTTTATTGTAGGCGTGACAAATCATGGCTCCAAGCAAGCCGTCACGCTCTAAATTGATGCGAGTGGCTTCTCGGGAAGAAATAACCCTATCCTGGAATTCTTTGTGCCAAGAGTAAGATGTTTCTCCGTTGGGCCGGATGAAAGCATAAGCCGATGCGACCGCCCCGATATTTTTGTCTATTGAAAATGCATTTTCACACTCTTTTATGCAGTCCGGAAGAATTTCATCGCCGGCGAATACATATTTGAGGTATTTATAAGGCAATTTCTCAAATAGCTCCAAACACCTGTTCCAGCATCCGACGCGACCGTAACGACGGTTGTTTAAACTTAATTTTATTCTGCCAGGAAACTTACGCTGATAGGCCCGGACAATATTTACAGTTTTGTCTGATGATTGATCATCAACTATAACTATTGGAGTAGGAAGTGTCTGGTCAAGACAACTATCAAGGGTTCGTGCAATAAATTCTTCACCATTGTAAACCGGGATCATGATGGCAGATAGACGAGTAGTCATTAAAGAATTGTGACCCGGGGATTAATAGCTAGAAGACGGGACCTGATGCTTTCGGTATAAGCCCCGGCTCGCAAGATAACCGCAACTTTTTTTTGGCCGGAAATAACTTGAGGAGCGGAAACTTTGAGTGACGACCCGTAAAGTCTTTTCCCCAGCTTGGTCTGGGAGTCATCCAAGATGGCTTTAATATATTTCTCCTTAAGTCCCAGCTCGACAAACATTTGTGAGAAAATGTGGGCTCCAAACAGATATACCGGATCGGGGAAGGCAGTAATTTTTTTGTTGAATTTTTTAACCATGTCTTGGTAATAGCTCACAAATTCCAGATATTCCTTTTTGTTTTCGAGATAACGGTTAGGGAGTCGGGCTAAATGGTGAGTTTTGTTTACTTTTTGGGCTGTATAAAAAATGCTATGTTCCTGAAAGTAAGATTTTTTCAAAATCCGAAATTGATGACGGGAAAGCAAAAAATCGGCAATTTCTTCCGTTAAATAGAGCGTATGTTCGAAATTGAGGGTGTTGGGAAATTTGTTTTTGAGCCAAAGACGAAGGTTGGGGATGGAGAAGATGAGCTTAGCACCGACCGGGAGAAAATCCCGCATATGGCTAAGAGCGACTACCGGATCGTATAAATGCTCCCAGACATGGGAGTGAATCATAGTATCAAAGTCGCCTTTAAGCTTAAAATTGGCATCGAAGAAGGCTTTAATGACTTTTACTTTTTTATTTCCGTCGAAGGCCGGGTTGGGTTCAACCATAGTAACCCGGGATTTGGGGATGAGATCGGTAAGTTTTTGAGCGATGTAACCGTTAGACCCGCCTATCTCGATAATTTTTTTGGGGCTAAATCTTTGTACGAATTCACAAAATTGATCGTGGTGTTGGGCCCAGATGCCTCCGACAGCTTCGGAATGATATGAACTATAAACCAGATCAGGATCAAGAAGTTTGCGCAGCTGAATAAAACCGGTGTCGCGACAAATGTCAAAAATCATATCCGCCCGTAAATCCCGGCTGCGGGGCGTATCGGTACAGCCAATAAAAACCGGAAATTTTTTAAATGTATATAGGTGTTCCAGGCTATTCTTGCCAGTAACCAAACACTCTTTGCGTATCATGGATTCTTGAAGAGCTTCTTGGCTCTAATGTAGTCTTCCTCGAAGTCGATTTCGTTCCACTTAAGGCCGGTAATGTCGACGGCTTTAACTTTAGCCAAATTTTGATCAATAAACTTCTGGATGGCCAGCTCATAAAATGTATTAAACTCTTTATTTTCCATAATTTGATGGGCAACCGATTTAATTCCAGACACACCCTTGCCGTTAAACTTAGCTATACCGATGAATTCACCGTAAGCGGAGGAGGGCGGCATTGTTTTATTTATTTCCACGACATTTCCTTTTTTGAGTTTGACTTTCATTTCCTCTTCTCCGCACTTTTTCCTGTCGATAGGCAGTACCACGTGCCCAGGAGTTTTAAGCAGGCGAGCTAAAATCTCTTCCTCGAAAACAGTGTCTCCGTTGGCCAAAATAAAGTCGGCGTGCTGATGGTTTAAAGCAAACCAAAATGACCCCAGATTATTGGTTGATTCATAAAATGGGTTAAACACGTAACTTATTTTCCATAACTTAAGAGCTTTTCTCAAAAGGTTGTGCTTATAACCGACAACGACTGCAATGTCTTTAATGCCGTGCTTATTGAAGAGCTCTATCTGGTGTTGAATAATGCTTTTGCCGTTTATTTTGAGCATGGCCTTGGGACGTAAGGCACTATATTTGGGAATTCTTTTACCCAGACCGGCGGCGAGGATGATGGCTTGCATATTTTAGAGTGACTGGGTGAGAATATGATTAAGTATTTTTTGCCCTTTATACGTCGGGTCTGATTTTAAGTCTCCGCCCACCTTATTTGCAAGCTGGAAAACGTCGGAGGTTGAAATATTAAAATCTGCCAAACGGGCATATAAGTTAAGCTGTGTTCTGAAATCAAGAAGCGTTTTGACAACCCGGGACTCACTGACGCCGAGTACGATGGATATGGCTTTCAGCTTGGAGGAGTCGGTTTTAGCAGCCAGCTTAAACCAAGCAGGAAAAAGGGCAGCAATTCCCAGGGGGTGGGTCATGCCCGGTAACGAACCGATGGCGTACTGAATGCGGTGGGGAAGACAAGTTCCTGAGTAAACTAAATTATATCCGGCAAGCAAACTGGAAAAAGCCAGATTAGTCCGAGCGTTAAGATTGGATCCATGTGCAACCACCTCCGGTAGATTTTTGTAAACTTTAGAGATAATTTCTAAAGAGAGCATGTGAGTGAATGGATTGGATTTTTTGGAAAATAGAGTTTCGATGGCAGTAGAAAATAAGTCAAAACCGATTAACGCAGTTATGCGTGGAGGCAAAGAAACCGAAAGTTGGGGATCTATTACGGCAAGCCTGGGAATAAGAAAATAATTGTATAGCCCTCTTTTAATTTTGCTGGCGGTGTCGGTGATAACTGTTCCTCGACTTACCTCTGACCCCGAGCCAATGGTTGTAGGAATAGCAACTATGGGTAATGTGCGTTGAACTGAATCCGGATGAGATAAAAGATGAGTAATATTCCTGGTATTGGCGAGACAGGCTGATATGGCTTTGGCCGCGTCTATGGCGCTGCCGCCTCCCAAACCGATTACGAAGTCTGGCTTTTGGTCCTTTGCTTGATCCACTGCCGAGTTGATATAGGTAATTGAAGGTTCACCCTGAAAAGGGTCAGGAGAAATGACACTAATTTTTGATTTTTTTAAAACTCCCATGAGCTTGGCCAAAATCCCCATGTTTCTAGTAGCGTTTCCGGAGGTAACGACCAGGGCCCTTTTGCCAAACATAGTCGATTCGATGCCTGTTTTTTCGAGAGAGCCTAGTGAAAAAATTACCTTGGTTGGATGATGGAGCTGAAAATTATACATAGATGGCAGTTTATCACCTTTAAAGGTAAAATGTGTCTAATGGTGATTAAGGTAAATAAATTAAAAATTGATCTTCCGGAGCTGGATTTGTTAGAGGGCATTAGAGAGGTTCACCCGTGGCATGATAATCAGGATGTATATAAACACACATTAGCAGTGATGGAAGGCTTGGAAACTTTGTTGAAAAAGTTCCCCTTGACCGAAAAAATCGGAGATCATACCAGAGAAGAATTGTTAAGGATTACTGCGGTTTTGCATGATATGGCTAAGCCGGACACTATCGTCTACCAGAGCAAAAACCTGACTCCTTGCAGAGCCCATGAAGTGGTTATGAGCGGGCGGGTGGGAAAGTTTTCTAAAAGATTCGGACTGAACAAAAAAGACGAAGACTGGTTAAGAAAATTGATAATGTGGCACGCATTGCCCCATGACATGATCACGCTGGCGATCGCCCGAAGAGAGGAAGATAAGTTTCTGAAGGAACTGATGCAAATTGCTCCTGATATGGGTATCGACCTGCTGGTGTTTTACTGGGCAGATATGATCGGAAGCGATTTGTTAAAGCTCAATAAAAAGGAATATATGGAAAGGGAAAGAATTATTCAGCAGTATCTGACAAAATTAGGCGAGAATGAGTGAGGCTGTCCATATTTCCGGTGTCGTACCAATGGGGAAAATTGACTGCTTTGAACCTGATGCCGTTTTTAATCATAACCTGCATAGCGGCGCAGTCGTTGAGGGTTTTGTCTAAGGTATTTTGGTTGTATAAAGCTTCCAGAGCCTCCCAGAATGCCTGATAATCTTTGAATCCAACCAGCCCAATGTGGAATAGATCCCAAACTTCGGCTCCCTTGCGGTTCATAACGTCCATGTAGCCATTTTTGACTATAAATGAGCTTAGATGAGCGGCATTATAGATTTGCGGATCTAGGCCTTTGGAACCGCCGTTCCAGTTAAATTTTTCCGGTGATGGAACCGGATCTTTGACGATAGTATCGTTGCATTGAAATACAAACGGACATTGAAGATAATCCTTGGCTTCCAGCATCGAACGGCCTAAGCTGCCGCCTTCCGGCTTGTCCCAAGTAGTATCGTTGACGAAGGTGAATTTTCTATGGGGGTAGGTTTGCTGGAGAAATTCCTGAACTTTTCGGCCATGGTAACCTAAAGTAATAACTAATTCAACATCATCGGGGTAGTTTTCGACAATGTGAGAGATGACTGTTTTATCACCAACTTTAATCAGCGACTTATTCGTGTCTTTAGTCAACTCCCCCAACCTTGATCCAATGCCGGAAGTGGTAATTAAAACTTTGTACACTTACTTTATGAAGACTCCAGCTATGAAATAACATATTAATCCGAGTGCAGTAGGGCTCAAGATAATGAGAGGGAACATTAACTCTTTCAGGCTTCCAGGAACCAACTCGCTCAAAGGTGTTGCGTTGGAGTATGTTGCCAAATTATCAAAATTGACCTTATCTGTCATGTCTAACCCTCCCTAAAATTTTGGTAGCCGACGTAAGCTTCCTGAATTAATCCCAAAAGAATAGCGTGTAATCCGGGGTCGCAAGAACCAATTGCCAAATCCTGGGTATCGGGAGTAATGGGTTGGCCGTTTTTGTTTGTAGCAACTCCACCCGCCTGCTCTGTCACAAAACCGCCAATCCTAACGTCCCACTGGCCACCGATGGCGTGGGTTAGCCAAGCGTGGCCTCTGGTGGAAGCCAGACGTTGATTGTTGATGTTGCTGCCGGTGGATAAGTGTGTAACATCCATGTCCAGTGTCGAAGGAAGATTGCTAAGAAATTTTGTGAATGGACCCCTGGTGGTTTTTCTGAGCGTAGTGTCCGTGTGAATAGCCATCTTTTTGTCCCTGGGTCGGGGAATATGGATTTCTTCGGCTCGGAAACGGCCATCAATGGCCATTCCTTCCTCCAGGGCAAATTGAAGAACACGACCGGGTTGGGCTACGGTGAGTTCTCTTTGAAAAGGGTCACAAATGGCTGCAGCAAGAGGCCCATATGCGTTTTCAACCATAACCGCAGGCACAGATGCCTTGAGACCCAGGGCATAGATGCCAGTCCCATCCAGAGGGTCAATAACCCATTGATTACCTTCCTCGCCACCAGTTATTCCGAACTCCTCTGCTACGACACGATCGCGCGGATGTTTGGCTTCAATTGCTGCCCGGATAATCTTTTCAGACTCCCGATCTGCTTTGGTCTGAAGAGTGTTGTCGTGTTCTTTTCGGACTACTTCCAATCGGGAAGAACGGTGATGCAATAGGAGTTGCCTGGCACCAAGAAGTGAGTAGACCACACAATCAACGGCGTGGTCGGTTAGTCCGGCTTGGGAAAGAACTTGCTCGTTTTTGATGTAGGACATAACGGTGTGTTTATATCATCAACTTGTTGTTGTGTCCAGATCACAGAACTCTAGCCCAGAGTTTCGGTTATTAGGTGGTCGACGCCCATGGCTTCCAGCATCGAACGGCCTAAGCTGCCGCCGTCAGGCTTATCCCAGGTAGTGTCATTGACAAAAGTAAATTTCTTTTGGGGATAGTTTTTTTCAAGAAACTCTCGAGCCTTGTCGCCATGGTAACCAAATGTTATCACTAGTTCGATGTTGTCCGGATAATTTTCGACTATGTGAGAGATCACCGTCCTGGATCCTATTTTTATCAACGATTTATTAGTATCTTTGGTCAGTTCTCCTAACCTTGATCCTGTACCGGAAGTAGTAATTAAAATTTTGTGCACGCCTCCTGTTTACCATTTTCAGATGTCTAAGTCCATTTTCCGTTCAGTAGACCATAGGTTCCCATGCGTGAGACTTGGTCAACACCCAATTCCAGCGGAAGGCTTAAAATGTCTCTTCTTAGTGTTAACAGGTCCTTCCGGTATTCCAGAAGAAGTGTTGTTTTGTCTACATCTTCGGGATAGGAGGTAACCCGGGCCACAGAAGAATGAAGTAAATTTTTGATAATTGCCGGTTTTAAACCATGAGTTTCATAGAACGATTTAAGGGATTCCCGAACGGTATCCACTCCCAAGGGGATGTTTGTTGCAGTCAAGAGAACATTTCCCTTGTCGATTAATACAGCGTTGGCGTTGATTTTCAGACCAATTAAAGGAGCTGTCAGCTCGGCTAGTGCCCGGTCGTGTGCAACAGATTCAAACAAACTGTCCCGTTTCTGGGAATCCGTGCCTTCGTAGATTCCTTCCATGATGGTTACGTGCAAGGGATAATCCCTCTCCGCTACCATAATTCCGTGGCCTAATTTACGAGCTAAATCAATGAGAGGTTGTTTTAACCTTTCGGTATATGAATTCAGTGAATCCGGATCGAACCTTAAAACCACCCCGAATCTGTTTTTTAGGTTCTCCCCAAACCCGGGAAACTCAGGCGCGTCTCCTTTACCTAAGGCTACACGCCCTCTCGCATCTATGCCAGCTAAATTTCTGACAATAGGATTATGAAATCCTAATTTGCTTTCCAAGGGCAAGGCCATGCGCTGAAAATACCTTAATTTGGGATATTTGTCCAGATTCGGTTTTTTGTCCGCTCAGTAGGGGTGCTAGCCAAGAGTTTCGGTTATTAGGTGGTCGACGCCCATGGCTTCCAGTTTTTTGGCCCTGTCGGGGTCGTTTACTACCCAGGCGTTGACTTCAATTCCATAACCATGCGCTGTATTAACTAAACCAGGAGTGACTTGGCTTTCGTGAGGATTAAAAGCATCAAAGCCCTTACTATGAACGAATTCGAGTCCTGACAAGACCGGTTGGGATGAAGGCCAGAGTAAACCCAGTTTAATCTGAATACCTATTTCGTGCATTGTAGTCTTGGCCTCTTCCAGCGCTTCAGCATAAAAAGATTGCACGCTGACCAGGTCAGGATTTGTTAATACCAATGCAATTTCTTTTATGGTGCTACTGGCAGTTTGTTGTGCCTTCTGGAAAGAACTACCTTTGATTTCTATCAGTAACCGATTTTCCCTATCAAGTGCCAAGTGAAGATACTCACGAAGTAAAGGTGCACAAACATGCTCACTTAGTTGTTGTAGGGTCATATCCTCAACCAACTTTTGAGCTATGCCAACATCTTTGTGATGAACAATAGCCAGGTTTCCATCTGCCAGTAAGCAGACGTCGCATTCGATGCCAATTCCTTGCCGACTTGTTACTGCTTCGAAACTATTTGGCTTTTTCTGATCAGGTCGTAAGCCGCGATGGGAAAAAAGGTTTTTAGGTCTTTTTGACATGTTTCGTCCAGGCGCCGGAGCCGGTGGCGGAAGCGAGCTTGAAGATGTCGTAAGGAGCGAAGAACTTGTCCAACAGATGAATGCAGGCTTCGGCCACCGCCCCCTCCCCCCCTCTAGAGTTAGTAACAAAGTCTGCCTCCTTTTTGGCCAGGTAAAAAGCATTGGCCGGGGCAATACTGTAAGCCACTTCCCGAAAGACTAAAACGTCGTAGATGCCATCGCCAATGTACACGGATTCTTCGAGATTATATTTGGCCTTGATCCAGGCGACTCTGTCGAAAGTGCTGACCAGGTCCAGGGGAAAGTGCATATCATCGACAACTCGTTTTTTAGTAATCTCAAATCCCCGTTTATCTCCCGAAACCATATGAATTGTCATTTTGTGTTTGAGAAGAGACAGGCCGTCGCTATCATCCGGGCCAAAGATCTTAAATTCTTTTCCCTTAGCAGAATACAAAAACTGGCCGGTATTTAAGACTCCGTCCACATCGATGATGAAATTTTTCAGGTGAGGTTTCTTTCCTGGATGGCCCGCCATAGTTGGAGTTTACCATAGAAGAAGAGGAAGAGATTAAACGGGTGATGATGAAGCGGTGACATATTTAACCAGACCAACCCGGTCAGCACATCGACCTTTGACTTATCCAGGTTTTCCCACTTCAGAAACTGGTCGAGAACTTTTTGGCAACGAACTACACTATCGCGGCGCAGAATGTCGCATTTGACTGACCCGTTATCCACTTCGACGCTATACAGGTTTTTGGTAATAATATCGTGGTTAATCACCAGCCCGTGATTGAGCTTAGCCAAGTCGTAGTACATATCACCAGCTTTCGAGAGTCCTCCAAAATCCTGGCGCCAATCCAGTAAAACAAAGCCGTCTTTGGTTTTGACGATATTGTCCAAGACCAGATCACCATGGAAAGTCCGCTGATCCGACGAGCCAAGCCAGGCAAAATCGATGTGTTTTAGTATCTGGGCAAATGGAGGAACTGTTACTCCATTAATTACATGCTGGGAATCTTCGAGAAGATTAGATTTCATGAAGCTTTCAACTCTTTGAAGAGTTTTGGTGTAGTAAAAATTGTGACAAGCTTCACGAAATTTTTCCGGTGATGTCTCTTTAACTGGCTTCCAAAGTTCCCTTTTTAACCAAGACAGAAGTTGTTTAAAGTTATCAGGGGTGGCAATGAGGGGAAATATTTCCCCATCTACATACCGGTATTTATAAAAGTTTCCCGTGTATGAGATTGTCTTGGGAACTACTCCTGCCAGGAGCTTGGCTCTTTTAATCCGGTCGCTGACGATTTTTTTGTCGGCATAAAATTTAACTACGCTGTCCGAAAATAAAAATATACTTTCGCCGAGTTTATCCAAGTTGTGGAATTTGTCTTTAACTTTTTCCCTGGTTTTGCCCAGGCTTTCCACGTCGCCTACGTCGAGCCAGGTAGAAAACTCCTTCAGGATAAACTTTGTTTCGTAAAGCATTGAACCGATGACGTCGCAATCGCTAACCGGGCCGAACTTGGTCTTGCCTAAAAGCCAGGTGAGCTTTTTCCAAAAGAGCTGATAGTCATAAATCCCCACCAATCCTATATGTAGATAGTCAAAATCAAGCGCTCCTTTATCATTTATACCTTGGAGAGAGTTGCCAACTACGCGGAATGAGCGATATTTTGAAGCGTCTGTTCCCTTGTAGCCCCCGTTCCAGTTAATTGTAGGGTCGGGAATTTTTTCATCTACAAGAGTGTCCCCTGCGTGGAAGATAAAGGGTTGTTGTAGTAGATCCCGTGCCTCGAACATCGAAGAACCCAAACTGGCCTTAGGTGTCGTCCAGAATTTACTTTCGGTAAATATAATTTTTCTGTGAGGATAAACCAGTTTCACGAAATCTTTTATCTGGTCGCCAAAATGGCCAAGGGAAATCACTAGCTCAATGTTTTTTGGGTAGGATTCAATGATGTAAGACAGAGTTGGTTTCTTGCCGACGCGAATCAGTGCGGAATTGGTGTAATTGGTGATCTGGCCGAATTTCTGACCAACGCCGGCAGTGGTAATTAGTACCCTATATTTCACCATCCAATATGCGTCTAAACTTTACAATACTTTTATTAACATTTATTCCATCTTTAAATATGGTTGACGACCCACAAACCAAAACATTTGCCCCGGCATTAATCATTTTAGGTCCGCTGTCAAACGTCACTCCGCCGTCTACTTGGATGAGAAAATTTGGACGACTCTTCACCATGTTTTTAAGTTGAGAGATTTTGTTATATGTTTGAGGAATTAATTTGTGACCCACGATTCCCGGATTTATACCCATTATCAAAACCATGGTCAAATCATCTAGAACGTATTCTAGACTATTCAGAGATGTGGCGGGGTTTAATGCTACGCTAGCCAAAACACCACAACTTTTAATGTGCTGAATAGTTCTGTGTAAGTGAAGACAAGCCTCGGGGTGAACAGAAATAATTTTTGCTCCTGCCGCCGCAAACAGGTCTACGTAATTATCAGGGTTTTGGATCATCAAATGAACATCTACTGGGATTTTGCTTGCTCCGGTGATGGATGCCAGCATTTCCGGAAACAGGCCCAATCTTGGAACAAATAAACCATCCATGACATCGAAGTGGATATAGTCGATTCGGGCATTTTTTAATTTAGCAATTTCGCTTTCAAGGTTAAGCGGATTGGCGCAGATGATTGAAGCAGAAAGAGAGTAAGGTCTTTTTTGCATATTATTCAAGTCTAGAGTGCCTTTTCCATAACTCATGGAGTGTTTGCTTTGTTTTTTCCATAAGAATTAATACAACTGCATCAAAAAAAATCAACGTCGACTGCTCAAACAAAGTTGTCATTGGTTGAATTGAAGTTAATTGACCAGTTAAGTCAAATTTTGTGGGAGCTTTTATTTGAACTATGTGGTCAGCCAATTTACCGATTCTTGACTTTGGATTGCCGGTTACAAGAGCAATTTTTACTTTACTTTTTTTTGCAATAGAAGCTATGTCAAATATTGTTTGGGTCTCACCCGACCCCGATGCAACGACTAACAATTCGTTTTTCCCAAGATTTGGAACGTTTGAGTCTCCCAGGGAATAGGCGTCCATACCTAAATGTTTTAACCTCATGGCAAAGGCACGAGCTGTCATACCCATTCGACCAGCACCAATTGTTACAATTTTTTGGGATTTCATTATTTCCTTGACCAGTGTGTTTACTTGTTGATTGTCAGTCGCTTGTAATACACTATGAATTTCCTGGAGAATTAATTCAATGTTATTGGAGACGGTATGCTTGACAAGTTTGCCACCCATGGGCGGATTGTATCAGAAACCTGAGTTAATTAAAAAGCAATGACCCGATGGAAGATAAAAAGGAATAAATTTTTTACCAACTGGAGTAGTCAAAAATTGATTAACAGCCAGATAGGCGCCGGTCAGATAGGGAGTGTGGCCATAATCCTCTACCAGAATTAGGCCTTTTTTAACTAATAAAGGAGCTACTTTAACTAATGATGAAAATACGGCCTCATACATGTCCACATCGATATTAACAAGCGCCAGCTGACGGGTAATTTTAGTGATGTCGAAGTTGATAATGTCCGACTTGATTACTTTCACATTGGGATATTTCGAAAGAAGTTTGCGAACTTTAGAAAAAGACGTGTCTTGGTGAGTGTGGTAACAAACAGCGTCTGGACTGCTTTCAGCTTGGGCATAGGTGAATCCCCCGAAGGTGTCGATAAAAAAGAACTTTCTTTTTAGCTTTAGGCGACTAAAATAATCCAGGGCGACAATGGCACTGCGGCCTTTATATACCCCAATTTCCAAATAATCTCCCGGTAGGTGATTAGTGATATCTATGGCCTGAAGGAGGTTTTCATAGTCGCCCAAATCAAAAAAAACTCCCAGGTTTTGAGTGTGTGCTAATGAGTAGGAAAGTGATTTTTTGACTAAGTCATGACCTTGAAAATAGCGTGCAGGCGGGTAGAGAGCAATGGGTGAGTAATAGTACGCATTTTTAAGATTAATTATTTTGCGAACTGATTTGAACATCTTTTCGTCTGAATCAAAGGCCGTGAGGAAGACGATAGTTTCATTGTTTGTTCTCTGACTAACGGCTTGTCTGACTGATGTAATTCGATAGGTTCCGGGAATGTGCAGACTTTGCCTGTCGGTTAACAGGAATATTTTTTCAGTCGGGAACCTGGATCTAGCTTGGCTAAACGATTGTTGTAGTTCATAGTGCGAAAATCTTTCCACTGTCAGAAAAGCTGGTCCGCATTGGAGAGTAGCGTAGCTTCTAAACTGCTCGGAAGTGTGAGGTGTAAGAATCTCGGTCAGGTTTTTGTTTAATTTGAAAAAGTATTTTAAGAATGTGTTTTTATCAAGGTATTGAAGTGAGGATATAATTTTATTTTTAATCCGCCTCATTTAATCAGTTTGCTGCCGATCAGAACCAATGCCATGTAATTGGGGAAAGATTTTACCCCTCGTTTGGTGGATCCGATGATATCAAAAGAATAAGAATTTTGCACATAGTCGGAAAGGTGACCGTCGGTAAATAAACCAACATTGACCAGACAAGTAAGCGCGGGAAGGTTTATTTCGGATGTTTCAAAGATGAAAGTGTTATCAGAAATTTGATCCTGAGTTAAATTCTCGGACTCAACTCTAAAAAGGGCGTTTCCCAGGGTATCGGAAAAAGCGATTTTTGCAAGCAGAGTGGAAAAGGGTTTGATCGCTTGAAATTTCATAGTAATGCGCAACCGGTCAAAAGATTTGATGAGATTATTTTTTTTCATATCCGTAACGTTCAAAAATGACAAGCGGACTTCACCTGTACCGTCGCGATCTTTTCTTTGGGAGAGTGAGATAGAAGAGGAGGAAGAGCTGGCTTTAAGATATGATTCAATTACCCGGGAAGGAGTATCGTCCATTTTAATCTGACCTTTTTCCAAAAGAAGGCATCTGTGGCAGAGATTTTTTATGGCGGTCATGTTGTGGGACACAAACAATACGGTCCGACCTTGTTTGGACATTTCCCCCATTTTCCCCAGACTGCGCTTTTGAAACTCCGCGTCTCCAACTGCCAACACCTCGTCTACTAATAGTATTTCAGGTTCCAAATGGGCGGCAACCGCAAAGGCTAAGCGAATATACATGCCGCTGGAATAATGTTTCACTGGAGTGTCTAAAAACTTTTCAATTCCGGAGAATTCAACGATTTGGGTAAACTTCCGCTTAACTTCTTTGTGGGATAAACCAAGAATGTTTCCGCCCAAATAGATATTTTCCCTCCCGGAAAGCTCCATATGGAAACCGGTACCTACTTCCAATAGACTGCCGATACGGCCGCGAATGGTAGCCGTTCCGGAGGTAGGAGGTGTAATGCGGCTCAAGACTTTTAGCAAGGTGCTTTTCCCGGCTCCATTGGCGCCGATAATGCCTACGACCTCACCGGGAAATATCTTAAGTGACACGTCTTTTAAGGCCCAGAAGTCAGCATGGGCAGTTGGACGAAATATTTGTGAAAGACTATCCCGGAGGGTGTAATAATGCTGGACAGTTCCGAGGCTGTATTTTTTGGAAAGTTTACGAATTTCTATGATTGGCTGGGGCATAGGTTTAGACGATGTCTGCAAAAAAACGTTCGGTTTTTTTGAAATACCAGAGACCAAAAATAAGACTGACAAGAATGGAAATAAGGGAAATTGACACCAGGTTTGTGTCAATAATCGGCCGGTCATTAAATATTTGACGGACGGATTCTATAACCATGGTCATGGGGTTTATAGCCATGATTAGCTGTTTTTGCGGACTAACGATACTTAAGGGATAGATGACGGGGGTGAGAAACATAAGAACCTGTATAAAAAATGGCAGAATGTAACGGACATCACGATATCTGATGTTGAAGGCCGACAGGAAAAGACCGATGCCGCAGGCGGAGAAAGCTGTGACTACAACCGCTACGGGGATGATTACGAGGGTCAAAATCGATGGGTAATATCCCAAGATAACGGCGTAAACCATTAAGATAAAAAAGTTGATGAGAAAGTCTATGAAGCTGACCACAATGGCAGAGAGCGGCAGGATGATTTTGGGAAAGTAGACTTTTTTGATAATGCTTTCGTTGCCGACCAGACTATCGCTGGCATGAGACAAGGATGTTGAGAAAAAACCCCAAAAAACCAGGCCGCAAAGCACAAAAAGGGAGTACGGGAGATTGCCTGAAGGTATTTTGGCCAAATTTCCAAAAAAGACCGTGAATACGACCATACTGGAAACTGGCTGGAGAATGGCCCAAGCGATACCCAAAATAGTTTGCTTGTAGCGGACTCTGATATCCCGCCAGGCGAATGTTAAAAACAGTTCTCTATATCGCCAGATTTCTGACAGGTTTAATGCCAGACTGGATTCCGGTTTGATAATAAAGGTGTAATTTTTCATTTAGATAACAAGCGGGCCGGATTGCCGGCGACGATTGCCGACGGGGGAACATTGGAGGCAACCACACTTCCGGCACCAATAACGGCATTGTCCCCTATTGTGACGCCCTTAAGAATTATCGAACGCATGCCGATAAAGACGTTACGGCCAATACTTACCGGTGCGTCTGACACATTCTGGGTTGAATAGCGGCGGTTGAACGGATTTAAGGGATGAAAGTCAGTATCTATTATGAGGCAATCAGCGCCAATTAAGGTATTGTCACCTATCTCGATGCTGTGTGAAGCTACGATGGATCCCCCACTGATGCCCACATTGTCCCCGATGGTTAACCGGGCACCGGGACGCCAGGTGCAAAAGACGGTGGGCCGGGAAATCCCTAACGGATTGGACCAGTGCAAATTACGGTTTTCAAAATTGTCGCCTATATTTATTCGGCTGTTTCTGGCGCGAAGGAATACAGGGGAGCCATAAAATTTCGGGGTTGAGCCGATTTTGACACCAGCTAAGACCAGACAAAATCTAGTCCAAAGAGTGGTAGCCACGGCAATAAGTTCTAAGGCGGCTTTCCAGGGATAGTTAGAGAGTTGTTCCATCGGGTTCATAGTGATATAAATATTTGCCGACTGGCCTCGAGCGGCAAATGAGACGGGTTTCTAAATCGGAGCCTGTGTCGCATACCCGGCGACTGACAAACCACACGGGCTGATCCAAAGCGGCCAGTTGTTCCGGTTTGGGAAAGATATACCGACAGTTAACAACCAGAACGCTCATGGGTTGTTCATCACGGGTGTATAAAATACCCTCATCGAGAATATATAGATCTTTTTCCCCGGATGTGCCACACCAGGCAATTATATCGCCATTTTGCTTGTGGCGGTCTTTTAGCCAGTCATAAATACTGGTTTTGCCTATGGCATAATAAATTTCCTGCGGTGAAAGATAGCTCCAAGGAGAGTAAGTGGTTTTGAGAGTTGTCAGAACCAAGTAGAGAGCGATGACGGAGACTGGTAATAAATACCATCTGTGCCGGATGACCGGAAGGACAAGAACAATTATCAAGAAAGTCTGTAAATGCAGGAAGTAGCGGTCGACAAACCCAGAAAAGTTCCTGGCAAGTAAAAGCTCAAGAGTTGCACCCGTTAAAAGAACCAGCGCAGTTTTATGAAACTTTAGTAAGACCAGAGACAGACCGAAGAACGCAACAACAATCGGATGGCCATAGGTGAGGCTGGAGATAATTTTGAACGTATTGGAGAAGTTAATAGGAATTGTCCAGCTGCCGGTGTACACGCCCGAAATGTCATAACACTGGGTAAATTTGCAGCCGAATAGAAAAGGATAAATCGGATTGCCGGTATGCAGGAAATTTTTTACATACCAATAGCCGCCGAATAACAGCAATAATATGGGAAACTTAGTTATGCTGTAAGTTGGTATGAATTTTTTGTGGGAACGGATATACCAAACACAGAAGATGGTAGAGTAAGCGGCGAAGGCCGAAAGAGCGGAGTATTTGCCGCCGATACTTAAGCCCCAAAAAATTGAGCTGGTCAAAAATGAAGCAGGATTGGTAAAAACCATGACATCGAGAAGGGTAATTACAGCTAAAGAGACGAGAATGGCCATGGAGTAGTCGATATAACCTGATGTGGCAATGATAAGAAGGTTTTGGTTGATAAACAGGTAGATAAAGGCAAAGAGGCCGGATACCATAAAACCGAAACGCAATTTGAACCATGCATAAAGTGCAGCTACTCCACTATAAAAAACCATAAAATGCAGCAGGCGTGAAGGGGCGTAAGAATTTGTGAGGGCAAAGGGGAGAACCATCATGGTGTCGATCAATTTGGGCAGATTCTGGTAATAACCCGTGCCGAAATTCCAGACCAACTCGTGTTTGACGTCATACGGGGACCAGAAATGATAGGCCATCTCGTCGGTCAGATATGGGGGAAGCGAACTTTTGACAAACAAGGCCGGTGATAAAACGAAGAAAATAAGCAACAGGAGACGATGGGACTTGGCAAACTCCCATAATTGCCGCCAACTCTGGTGACGCAGATAGGGAGGCAAAGCGAGGCACAACAGAGGAAGCGTGGAAAGCAAAATGTAATCGGACCTAAAGGAGATGAAATAATGCAGACCAAACCACAAGGTCACAAACAAACCCATACCATAAAACCATATGACCGGACGGAGAAAAGCGGGCGATTTAATGAAGTGAGTGTCAAGCCAGGCTCCTAACATGTCACAAAAAAATAACACGGCGACCACTATCAAAATCAGAGATACGTTGAGGGGATGAAAATAGTCAGAGAGCATGATTTACCATCCCAGATATTCGTCCCGGGTATGGACGAGGTGAAATAAATTGTATATAAATATCAGAATTAAAAGAAAGGCGTTAACTAAGGAAATGTTTAGTCCCCAAAGGTTGAGGTTACCGGTCAGACCAAACATGTTAACTCGCCCGAATCCATAGAAGTAACTAAGCGTGGAAAAGTTGATCCAGGAAATAAGCAGGTACCAAATGAGAGATGTCAAATTCCACCGGCTGACCATGAGAAAAGCGGCGAACAATGTAGAAACTACAAAATGGTTTTCGTGAACCCCGGTGTTAAACAGGACATAGATGAGATTGGTCCATAAGACAAGAGCAAGCGTGAGGCGGAACGGGTTAGACTTGATAACTTTGGTTTTAAGAGCAGCAAGCAACGCCATAGGCATAAAAACTGAAAAGAAAACCAGTCTGCCTTGACGGTGGATGACCGGATCCCACCAGAAGGGAAACCGCTCGGAAAGATGGCTGAAGAAATCTGCCACCGTGGAGATATGGAAGGTTTTTACGTAGTTGAGGATCTGCCAGACGTTGCCAAAATTGGCCACGACGAAGCTTTCGTCAGTTGTTATTCGCTGCCAGGCTTGCAGCACTCCCCTGGCCCGAAAAGAAAATTCCAACCAAGTCTCGGCAGTTATGAGCAACGGGACAACTACGATTACTAAGCCAATAAAGGCGCCCAGAAGAGCGGGTTTTATGGACTTAGATTTGATAACGGTCACAGCCGCGGGGATAAACAGAGCGGGAGTGTAGATTAGAAATTCCCATTTGGTGAAAGGACCAATGACCAGCGTGAGGAAAAACAGCATAATGGTTAATGAATCGCTTTTTTGAGAAAGCCGGAATGACAGATAGAGAGACAGGGCAAGCCAAATATAATAGTAGGCGTCTGTATAGCCCAGAATGGAGGTGTGCTCGATAAAGACCGGGTTTAAAAGAAACGTTAACAGCAAAACGGTCAGGAGTCGGGAATTAGTACGTTTGATGTTGAGAAGTAACAATCCGCAGGCCTGAATGAGCAGGATGGAAACGGACTTGAGAACAACAATATGAGCCTGACTGCCCAAAGGCTGGCCTATGAATAACACTATCCGTCCCACAATAAAGTAAATTAACGCCATAAAATGAGGATGACTGGTAGTATTCCAATAGCCCTGCCAGAAACCGTTATCAATATAATTGCGGGTCCAGATTTCCATGGCAACATAAACGTCGCTGGTGCCATAGGAATGGGCGGCCAAAATGAATGATCCTGCCAAGCTGAAAAAAACCAGGCTAATTTTGAGCTGTGTAGACATACAGGCCCGGGACTACCGGTTGGGATCGGCAAACCAGATCGTTATTTTGACGGCGCAAGGACAACACCTGTTCGTCCTCCAATGAATGTTTGGCAGTGACTTCGGGGAGGCAGGACGAAAGGGAGACCAGATAGGACTGGCCGGTTTCGGCCAGGCCGGTAAATGCGCAGTTGGCAAGAAAAATGTCAAACCGGCCCTGTGAGTCAAACCAAATCAGATCCGGATCCAGTTTTACCAGGTATTGGGTTTGAGATTGACGGTTGCACCACTCGACGACCTGATGTGTGCGGGGTAAAACTGCGGCAATCCAGTCGGAAACGGTTGACTGGCCAAGGGAAAATTTAATTTCTCTTTGGGAATCGGGGTTAGTAAAATAGGCAAGCGTGTTTTTTGAGAGACGAAATAGCTGGAGACTAAAAATGAACAGTAGAGGAAAAATAAAAAGTTTTCTGGCAGAAAGTGCAGCCCTTGCAAGCAAACCAAAAATAGCGGTTGCCAAAAATAACCAGTGATAATAATAGCGGGGAATAAAAATGAAAAGTTTGGCAGAGACCAGTATGTCTAATGTCAGGATAAGAGCTAAAACCTGAGCCAGTCGGCTACGCCAAAGTAGGACAATACCTATAAGTGAAGCTGGAATGATGAGTCCCAGACGGCGAAGGGAAAGCTGGCGTGCAAGTGAAACCCAAAGAGCTGAAAAGGATTCGCCGGTGCCTGCCCAGGCGGCTTTAAAGCCGGCTAAAAAATTTTGGCACTGGGGGCTAGTGCACCCAAATGGATAAATTGGAGTCCGATAAAGCACCAGATTTTTGGCGTACCAATAACCTCCCATAAGCGTAAGTAGGATTAGACCTAAAAAAAATGGCTTAGTCAGAGCCTGGGATTTCATGAGCACGAATGCTATAAGGATGAACCCGAAAAAAATAGCGGCTGGGAGAAGGGCGTTGTATTTGGAGCCCAGTGCCAATCCCCATAAGGCCAGAGATATTGGAAGTAAATTGGAGTGGCGACTAATAAGAGAATAGAAACCAACTAAGAAAGCCAATGTAATGAATGAGGCCGCCGCTACGTCTACATATCCCAAGGTGGCTTCTGCCGGGATGGATAGCAAATTAAGTAAGGAGACCGCCGTAAGCGCGATGAGCTTTGACGACCTATGAGACAAGAAGGAATAAAGACAAAGCTGGAAGGAGATAAAGATCAGACTGTGGACGAGACGCGCGGGCATATATGTTTTAAAAACCGCAAACAATCCGATCCACGCTGTTTCTAGGGTCCTGGGCAAGTTATTATAAAGCCCGCCAAATACCCAACGCTGTTCATAATTTAAAACAAACGGGGACACGAAGTGGTAAGTCATTTCGTCCCAGGCGTAGGGTGGAAGAGATGATTTAATGAAAAGAAGTGGTAGTAAAGGCAGAAAAATTAATAAGTATGGCTTGTGACCGCGAAAAAAATCTAATAATGATTTCGGTCCGGACGATTTGAGATAGACAGGTAGAAAAAGCAAAGCGATAAGAAAGTTTCCCAGCGGAATTAAAGTAGAGGTGTAAGGGTAAAAAAAGTGAACTGAGAAAATAAGTAGGGAATATAATCCCAAGCCGAAAAACCAAACAATCGGTCTGATAAAGTGATGTTGCTTTAATGCGGATGAAAACAGGCCAAATCCGATAATATCCCAGCTGATCAAATACAGAAAAAAAAGAAGATATTGACCGGTGGTAAGAACGGCAAAGTAGTTCATTTCCTGCCGATGACAATAATTGATTGACCGAAAGGCAAGGTAAAAGACTCCTCGAGCCTGGACCACCAGGGTACAATGAAGCGATCGTATAACGAGATCTGGGTTTTAACCAGAGTATCGGACGGTGTCCGACCGATAAGCTTATTTAACCACCAGCCAAAAAAACCTGGGAGGTTGAAATAGGAGGAAGAGACTATCTGCAGGCCGGCGGCTGTAAGTTGCTTTTCAAGACCGGGCTTAGAATATCGGCGAAAATGGCCGATCGACTTGTCCCAATTGCCCATTAAAAAATCAAAAGCGGGTACGAAGACGATCAGTTTGCCACCGGGCTTGAGAATTTTGGCAAGATGGACAATCGCCTGGGAATCTTTTTGGATGTGTTCCAAAGTATTAATAGTCACGACGGTGTTTATCCGGGGCAACTTACGCGGGGCTACGGACGAAGAGATGTCAACATTGACGATACGAATGTTTTTGCGGTTGGCGTATTTACGTCGAAGATAAGAAATGTACCTACTGTCATTGTCACAAAGAACCAGGTGACGGGATCCCGAGTCAAGAAGGACATCTGCAATGGTTCCCAGACCGGATCCGGCTTCCAACACCAGTCCCGAAACATGTGACTTAATGTGCCGCCAAATCCAGTGGTTGTAATTATCCGCTTTTTGGGTTGCGACCAATCCCGCTGTCAGGGGTGATGTAGTTAAATTCATATAAATTGGGAGGCGATAGGGGGCGGGATTTACAGACAATGATATTGTTGATTCGTCTTAAGTGCAACTCATATTCTCCCTCGCGCGGATCTTTGGACGTGACCTGCGAGTCCGGAAGACATGGATTGAGACTGATTAACCTGAAACTGGCTTGGGATTTCACTAATGAGGGAATCACTTCGGACAAAGGAATGCTGTCTGAAAAATAATCAGAGCGCGGGAGGATTTGACAGTTAGTCATGAAGATAGAAGCTTTTCCGTCGTCTTGATACCAAATGACATCAGGGTCAATTTTTACCAGAGGAAGAGACTGACTGGACGGATCTTTTTCGCACCACTCAATAATCGGCCAAGCCCTAGGGAATATCGATTTAATCCAGGTATAAATGTCATTTTTTTTCAGTGCATAGTTTACCTCGTTGGTGGGAAGGACGTCTGACCTGTATGTCAGTCGAAGATGGTATCGCAGGTTGATAAATAAGATAATTGCCAGGCCCGCATATGCTAATTTAGAACCGAACCGCCAAATGATCCAGCGATAAGAATTCGCCAGTTGGAGACTAATAAGAAGAAAGAGAATAATTTGAAGGTGTTGGTGATAACGGATAAGGAAACCGGAAAAGCGCTTTAGAAGAACTAATTCTAGTGCTGCCAAGATTATTAAAAAGAACGATATTTGTCTGGTGCGGGAATTATTATTTGGAAGCACTAGTAACAATGTTGCTATGAAATACGGCCAGAATTTTATCTTAACAAACATTTGACCAATTATTTCGGGAATTGTTTGCCAGGAAACCGGAATGGTCCAACTGGCAAAGTATTCGGATTTTAGCGGACATTGGTCGGTATAGCGATAACAAGGAAAAATGAATGGGTATACCGGGTTACCTGTTGCAACCAAATTCTTTAAATACCAATAACCTCCAAAGATCAAAAAAATAGTTAAAAAGAGTGGAATTTTTTTTATAAATTGGAGTGGCTTAAATACGGACCAAGAACGAAGTATAAATATAAATAGTGTAAAAGAGAAAGCTAGTAAGGCGGTTAATGCAGAATATTTGGCGCCGACGGCCATACCCCAAAAAACGGAGGATAGTAGAATATTTTCAAATCGGCGGGAAATTATAAATCCTACGCCAAAAAGAACGGCGATGGTAATAAATGAGTAGGTGGGGACGTCTACTAAACCTACTGTGGCGTTAAATACAATCTGATGAGGAATAGCAAAGAATATCAGGACAAAAAAGATGGCCACGTATTTATTAAGTTCGCTTTGGAGAAATTTATAAGCATAGAGTATTGCTGTAATTAGAATTACAAAATTTGTGAGTCTGGCAATGGAATATGTTCTGAACACAGAAAAGGTGAGGGTGTAGTATGTCTCCATTAACCGGGGGAGGTTTTCGTAAAACCCGGAGCCAAATTTCCAGCTTGATAAATTTTGCAATTGCGATGGGGAAATAAAATGGTAGGCCATTTCATCACCAAAATAAGGCGGAAGGGATGACTTAACAAAGACTGCCGGAATGAAAGGGATGATTACAAAAAGTGGGATAAGAAAGCCTTTCAGGTGAAAAAGAACCCGCGGCCTGGAATAACCCGGAATTATTATCGGAAGTGAAAGCAGCGTGACTAGCAGTATTTGCGGTCGTTGCGGTGAAATGAACAAACCTAATAAGAACCAGATAAAAACATATAATCCCAATCCCACTAACCAATTGATCACTCTATTCTCGTCCAGCGATTCAATTTTAAGAACACGCTTGATGAATGCCGAACCAAGGACGTCAAAGTAAAGTAGAAGAAGCGAAAAAGAAAAAAATAAAGCTGGCGAAAGTGGATGGAAGAAATCCGAAAGCATTCGTTATCGGAAAAGCCGGCTTTCTTTCAATATGTAAACCATGTCTCTAATGCCGTCACGCCACTGGTTGAGATTTGATTTTCTAGCTCGGCCGTCAGGATGATATGTGATAGGGATCTCCTTTACGCTGGCACCTATCTGTCTGGCTTTAATTGTAGTTTCCGGACCAAACTCCATCCCCGGAGCAGTCAAGCCAAGTTTTTGAAAGGCCGAACGGTTAAAAGCTTTCATGCCACAGCATAAGTCGCTGATACGGGTGTGACAAAAAATGTTGGCAGTGGCTGTAAGAACTGGGTTGCCGATGTATTGATGGGACCAGGGCATAGATCCCGAAAGAATTTTTCCCCGTGTGCGGCTACCCATGACTACGTCATAATCTAGACGCAAATACTTGATAAACTCTTTTATTTCGAAAGGATCATAACTACCGTCAGCGTCTAGTTTGAGTAGATACTTGCCACGAGCTTCTCTAAGGCCTTTTATACAAGCATTTCCATATCCGCGTTTTTTTTCATAAACGACACGGGCTCCTAAAGACTTGGCAATTTGGGCTGATTTGTCTATTGAGCCGTTGTCGCAAACGACAACTTCCCCCCGAATTTTATATGTTTTCAAGGCTTGAAAACATTGCTTGACACAGTTGCCGATGGTTCGTTCTTCATTTAAACATGGCATTACCAATGATAATTCAACCATGGCTGGTATTATATCCCCTGGGATGTAGCTGAAACCAGGCCCATGCAGAAGCGATAATATCTTTTAGATCGGGGTATTGTGGACGCCAACCTAACTCCTGTTTGGCACGGGAAGAAGTAGCAACTAAACGAGAAGGATCGCCTGGACGGCGGGATACGATCTCCACCGGAATCTTAGCTCCGGTAATTTTTGTGGCAGCGGAAATTACCTGACGGACGCTAAAACCTATTTGACTGCCTAAATTATAAACAGACCCGGAGAACTGATCAATTTTTTTCAAAGCCAGTATATGAGCATTGGCAATGTCTTCTACGTGGGGAAAGTCCCGAATACAAGTTCCGTCAGGCGTATCGTAATCGTTACCGTAAATATTAAATTTGGTTCGATTGCCAGCCGCTACTTGGAGAACGAGGGGGACAAGGTGGGTTTCAGGATCGTGGAATTCGCCGTAATTTTTGCTGGCCCCGGCGGGATTAAAATAACGGAAGACGATATAGTTCAAACCAAAAGCTGATTTGTAATGCTTCAAAACTTTTTCGAACATCAGTTTAGACTCGCCGTAAGCATTGAGCGGTCGGGTGGGATGGTGTTCTGAAATGGGAGTATGCTTTGGTTCACCATAAACTGCTGCTGAGGAGGAGAATATTATTTTGCGACAATTTGATTCCCGCATAACGTCTAATAAATGAAGGCCGTTTGTTACGTTGTTTGAAAAGTACAGGTTTGGACGCGTGGATGCTTCCGAAACCAGTGTACGGGCGGCAAAATGGATTACACAGTTGAATTTATATTTTTTAAAGATCAAACCCATTAGAGATTTATTGCCAATGTTGCCCTGAACAAATTTAGCCCGAGAATGAACAGCTTGGCGGTGTCCGGTACTTAGATTATCAATGACAACTACTTTGTAACCCGCAGATATTAACTGCTCCGTGCAAACTGAACCAATGTATCCAGCACCGCCTGTAACAAGAATTATTTTTGGGCTCATTTGATCAGTAAGTGGTTAATATAAAATTCGAAAGTTTTTAAATATAGTGATGGAGAACAACTATTTTTAATTTCGGAAAGTAGACGATGATAGTATAACGGTTTGTCGTTATTTTTTCTAAATTGTGTAAACGTGTTGCTACCAGAAGAGTAACGGAACCAGACGAGTCGGCGAGGAATAATACCGATCTGACCCGATGTTTGTGATTGAAATACGAATTTCATGTCCTCGCAGTATTTATATGACGTATCAAACTTGATAGCGTTTATTTTTGACTTTCTAAATAGCATGTGAGATATCTGGCTTAGTATTGGGGTTTCTCTCTTGAGCTGTTTGTTATTAGTAAAATAAGAAATTAGGACTAGGCAATCACGCAATAAATTGAATGTCAAGATTTTTATATATCCGGAGAAAGAGAAACCCAGCTCGATGATTTTGTGAGATAGAGCTAAGGTGCCAACAAGTTGCGGGTTTTTATTAAGATAAACTGTTGAAGAAGACAAAAAGTTTGAACTCCACCAATCGTCAGAGTCAAGAAAAGCTACAAATTTGCCACTGGCTAATTTAAGTCCTAAGTTGCGAGAGACAGCAGGGCCTCCCGATTTACTGCGACGATGTATTTTGACACGAGGATGGAAAAATCGGATGGGAGGGTTAGAGCCATCGTCGATAACAAGTACTTCTGTCCTAACGCTTTGTGATAAGGCGGAGGAGATTGCTTGATATAGATCTTCCGGTTTGGGGTCTTTGGCCGGAATAATTACCGAAACCGTCGGTGCGTTAGTGCCAAGCATAGAGCATGCCAATATCTCCTTCTACGGGATGGTACTGGATGAGGGTGTGGTAACCCAGACGGCTAAGTAACTCAATGAGCCCGTTATGATCACCAAATGGCCGGTCGTGAAATTCAAGCGCAATACGTTTAATTTTTTTAAAAATATCGGGAGGAGTGGAAAACAATATTTCGTATTCTGCGCCTTCGCTGTCCATTTTGAGTAAGTCGCATGTGGAAATTTTCAGGCTGTTAAATATCCAGGAGAGTGTCTGTGTTTGTACTTTAAATGGTTTGGAGGATTTTGGAGTGGGATTCAAACTGCGCTGTCCACCAGGACCAGGGTCAAACAATTGTTGTTGCCCGTTTTTGTCTGTAACTGCAATACTAAATGGGTTGATGTTGGTAACACTATTGGCTAAAATATTCACTAATAGACAGTGGTAAGAGTCTGGCGCGGGTTCGAAGGCATAGATATTTGACCCCGGAAAGAGTTTGGCCGCCATTATGGAAAAGTCGCCAACATATGCGCCAATGTCGATTATGGTTTTGGGACGGTGGAGTTGACGCAGGTGATAGATGTCCAGCTGCCAGTTTTCTGAAAGAACAGGAGAGTCTTTGAAGTGTGTCAGCTTGAATTCCTCGCCAGATTTAAGATACAGAGTGAAATTCGGATTTGAATTTATCCCTAAGGCTTGAAAAAAGATGTCATACCAGTTAGAGACAATTTTGGATAGGGAAAGATACGTCTTGAGGTACCAAAAATATTTAATAAAACGCATATGTTACAATCCAACCTAATGCGGGAATATTACTACGAAGATCTGAAAAAGTTAAATTTATTTGTAAAACCGAAGATAGTCTGGCAAAACGTGGTAGGAGAGATCAGCGATATCCAGGCGGAACTAGAGAAATTGAGGAAAAAGAGCAAGCTGGAAGATAGGCTCCTAATTACTTATTATAATCCTTTGTGGGAACCGGTACTGAAGTTGGCATCGAAATTGGGATGGAGAAAAGATTTGCCGGAACAGAATTGGCTCGATGATAAAGATTTGGAAAATGTTTGTAATCTCGCCGGGTGGGAGGTGATTACTCAACAAAGAAGAATGCTGCTACCGGTAAAAATTCCGGTGTTGTCCGATATTATGAATGTTTGGCTGGCCCATCTGCCGATGTTTAATTGGCTGTGCCTGACGACGTGGCTGGTGGCTAGGCCAAGGCCGAAAGAAAAAAAAGAATATTCTGTTTCCATCGTAGTGCCAGCAAGAAATGAAGCAGGCAATATAGCCAGGATTCCTAGAGAAATTCCAAGATTTGGAAAGTGGCAGGAGATAATTTTTGTGGAAGGGCACTCAAAGGACAACACCTGGGAGGAGATTAAAAAAATTAAGGGCGGAAGGGTTAGAGCATTCAAACAGAAGGGGGTTGGGAAAGCTGATGCGGTACACTTGGGGTTGAGAAAAGCAAAGGGAGAAGTGTTAATGATTTTGGACGGGGATGTGACGGTAAATCCAAAAGATTTGCTAAAGTTTTATGAAGTCCTGGCTTCTGGATTGGGAGAATTTGCCAATGGAAACCGATTGATGTATCCCCAGGAAAAAGAAGCAATGAGAATGTTGAATAAGGCTGGTAATAAATTGTTTAGCTGGTTGTTGACACTAATACTCGGGCAGAGATTTAGAGACACCCTGTGCGGGACTAAGGTCGTATTTAAGAGAGATTATGTGCGGATGGTAAAAAACAACAAACTGTTTGGTGACTTTGACCCTTATGGAGATTTTGATTTGATATTCGGAGCAGTAAAGTTGAACTTGAAGGCGATAGATGTGCCGGTGAGATACAGGGAGCGGACGTACGGATCAACAAATATCAGTCGATTTAAGCATGGCTGGTTGCTTTTTAAGATGACCTGGTTAGCGTTCTTAAAATTTAAGGCGTGGTGAGACAATGGTCAGATTCAATTACGGCGGAGCCGTTGGTATTGGGTATCGGAATGTACTTAAGTTGACGATTGGGAAAATGGGCAATAAATTTCTGGGCAGTTGTGGTTCGTGTGTAAAATTTATCCCAACATCTTTTAAACATGTCCTGCTCCTCTATAAGACTATAGTCAAGAAGGTCGGGTCGCAGGGCTAGTTCATCGGTAAATAGTCCTCCTGCCCAGACCCGACTCCAGAGACGGGCAAAATCGACGGTTTCTCCAATGTGCCACATCGCGGCTTTTCGAGGAGGGTTTTGTTTCACATAACTGCTAAGATTTTGGGCCCAAGCAAGGGTTCGGTTAAGAGAATTTACATACTGAAGAATGCTAGTCACGGTTAAGGGAATCAGAAGAGTGATCGACAATACTTTGATTAGTCGAGGTAGTTGTGAGAAGTAATAAGAAATTGAAAACAAAAGCATAAGGTAGTTAGCCAGATGGTAATGGCTCAATGGGTATTTGGAAAATAATAGAACTCCAGCGAAGCCAGAAAAGGCTAGGGCAAGAAGCTCCGGAATAAATCTGTGTTTAAGTACGGAAATAAAGACTATCAATACTAATCCGAATGCGACAACGTAACTAGCAGAGAGTTCCCTGGTAATCAGCGTTGTGGCCGAGTTGAGGTATGAGGATATGTCAATAAAAGAGTTTTTTCCTCCACCATGAACCTCGGTCGTGGAGGCTAATTTCAATGACCAGTTGAACAGTGACGAATAGCTGTTATGAATAGGCCAGGTAGCGAGGATAAAGCCTCCAATAGCAATAAATAATGAAATTATTGCTATAAGTCCACGTTTTGTAATGTTGTATTTGGAATTTAAAAGAGGTAAACCGCATGAGAAGACAACAATGAAGAGATTTGTGAATTTGTTTCCAATCAGCAAACCGGAGAGAAAGGAGAGAGTAAGCATCCCGAATAAGGATCTTTTTTGAATGAACTTGGTGAAAGTAAAAAAATAAATTGAAATGAGAAAGATAGAGGTTGTTTCCGGAACTATGGCTGAACCGAAGTACAAGAGCGAGCTATATACTAGAACGGCCAGCCAGGCGAAAATTGCACTGATGTACGAGTTGGAGATTTTGGAGACTGAATAAAGAAATATAAAAATGGCAGTAGATAATAATATACTTTGAAAAAATCTAAGGTAGACAAGTACAAAACTGTAGTGAATGAATGTCCAATGAATGAATGTTGATTGAGCGACTAATTTAGAATAGATCCGCAGAGGCCAGAGAAAAAATGCCAGCAAGCGGATGGTTGGCGTACCGGGGTGATCGATATAATGTATTTGGCCGGTGGAGACGTAGGATATGGCGTTTGAGGTATAAACCACATCGGGATCGAATAAAAAAACTGCTGACTCTGTCTCTGCACGTAAAAGAAAATAGGCAGATATAAGCCCGGTAATCGCCGAAATGACACCAAGGATTAGAGTTTTATGATTTTTTCGCCACCACATATTCAATGAACGACCAGGCTTTGAAGTGTTTCTCTAAATGACTGTTGATAAATTTGGTCAACACTGGCAAAAAAATTGGACAAAGCAGAAAATAATCGTGGCTCGTGATTTGAAAGCCGGAATTGGAGAGGAGTTGTTGCAATTGAGTGAAGTTAATCCTGTTGTGGGGCCCTTCGGGCATTTTGAGGTGAAGTTTTTCAGCCAACATCAAAACTGGTTCCCATTTGGGGTTGGCCATGGTAATGACAAATTTACTTTTATTGCCTATAAGACGACTTGCTCGAGCGAATATGGCGAGTGGGTCTGATAAATGCTCAATTACGTCGCTCATAAAAACATAGTCGAATCTATCTTTGGGAAATTTTGTTGAAAACAACAGTCTTGGATGTTTGATCTTGGCTATGCTTATCATTTGTGGGCTAATATCCACGCCAAAGCCATATTTGGGCCGCAAATAACCTAACAGGTCTCCCGTGCCACATCCTATTTCCAAAACTTTTTTGTGTGGTGAAATAAGAGAAGCCAATAAAGATTTGAGATTGGAGTAATAAAAACGATGTTTAGACTTGTAAGTGTCGTATGATTGAGCTATCTGATCGAAGTGGTCCTTAACCTTGTCCATGCTTGATATACCATTCTATAGTCTTTTTGAGTCCAGTTTTAAAGTCAGTGGTAGCCTGGAAGCCAAATAGTTTTCGGGCTTTGGAAATATCCAGCATGCGACGGGGCTGGCCATCTGGCTTGGAAGTATCCCAAGCTATTTTTCCTTTGTAACCAACCAGCTTTTTAATCAGATTAGCCAGATTGTTAATGCTGATTTCGAATCCGGCGCCGATGTTGACCGGCTCCAGGCCATTTAGTTTCTCGGCGGCCAGGACGATGGCCCGGGCGGCATCTTCGACATAAAAAAACTCCCGGGTGGCCTTGCCCGTGCCCCAGACCGTGACTTGTTTTTCGCCTGCTTTTTTGGCATCCACAAATTTTTTGATGAGGGCAGGGATAACATGGGAGACTTTGGGGTCGAAGTGATCACCCGGTCCGTATAAGTTAACGGGTAGAAGATAAACTGAATTAAGTCCGTATTGCTGCTTATAAGCCTGGGTCATAACTAACAGGGCTTTTTTGGCGATACCGTAGGGGGCGTTGGTCTCTTCCGGATAGCCATTCCACAAATCCTTTTCTTTAAACGGAACCGGCGTATATTTGGGATAAGAGCAGATGGTACCGACAATGACGACTTTTTTGACAGCGTTAAGGCGGCAGGCTTCGATAAGGTTGACGCCCATCATCAAATTGTCGTAAAAAAGCGAGCCGGGATTGGCCTGGTTATACCCGATGCCCCCGACGTTGCCGGCTAGATGTATTACCAGATCGACTTTGCGGGTAATGTTTAAGCAGTTTTTAAGATCTCTCAAATCGATTTGTTTTTGACGGGGAACGATTATTTTGTATGCCTTGCGACGACGCAACAAATTGACTACGTGACTGCCAAGAAATCCTGCCCCGCCGGTGACTAATATCTTTTTCATTTGAGCAAATTATAGACTAACTTGACGGTAAGCGAGCCGATTAAATGGACCAGAATGATTAAGGGGTTGCGGGAGTAGTTTTGAATAATTTCCAGATCCTCGGAAAACTGACGATGAAATGAGGTAGAGCCCAAAGATGAGGGATGGACGCGGAAAACGGTCAGATTGTTGGGAATTTTGGCAGGAAGTGAGTGCTGCAGACAGCGAAGCCAGTAATCATAGTCAAAAGCATAATGATAAGCCGGATTTAGTAACCCGACTTTTTTGACTAATGATTTTCGCAGAAATACAGCAGGCTGATTAATAGTATTGAAGATTTTTAAAGCGAACTGATATTTGTGGACCGGCCACAATTTTTTAAGGAAAAATGTCCATTTTAATTTAGGATCGGTGACGGCACAGTCACCATACAGCCAGAGAGTGTCCGGATGGGCAGCAAAATAATCCGCGACGGCTTGAAATGACCCCGGAAGATAGTAATCATCGGAATTAACATAAGCGATAATGTCTCCGGTTGATTTGTTTAAGCCTTCGTTGATGGCGGCTACCTGGCCTTTATCTCTGCGTGACCGCCATTTTATAAATCTTCCGTATTTTTTGATAATGTCGACGGTATTGTCCGTTGAACCACCGTCCAGAACAAAGTACTCAAGGTCCGGATAATTTTGGTCTAGAACTGATTTTATTGTCTGTTCAATATATTGGCCTTGATTGAACGATGGGGTAACAATGGAGAACTTCATACCCGCTCACGCCAGTAGTTGAGGCTGTCCAGGAGTGTTTGTTCGAATTTAATCCGGGGTTTCCATCCGGTTATTGACCTGAATTTTGAACTGTCACCAATAAGCAACGGCACATCAGACGGACGCTTGCGGGACGGATCTATTTTGACAGAAATTTTCTTGACTTTGCTGTA
>Ga0209542_10002597_pt1 | contig 40128 bp, 47 predicted proteins | sample RifCSPhighO2_01_FD_184028 | JGI IMG/M metagenome (GOLD analysis project Ga0209542, IMG submission 184028) | Soil microbial communities from Rifle, Colorado - Rifle CSP2_plank highO2_0.1 (SPAdes) (version 2) | ecosystem: Environmental > Terrestrial > Deep subsurface > Rock core/Sediment ... | reverse complement strand
CCATGCAACTACGAAGAACGATTAACAAATTGCAATCAAAATTACGACAAACCAATCGTTACATTATTACTGAGGCAACGAATCCATAGTTTCGTTACATTTTAACGTGAGGCAATACGAAGTATTCAAACCAAGATCCATTCTCTGAGTGCTATAGTACACCTAGCTATGCAAGCACCAACTCCCAGCATCGACTACATCGGCATCACCTTTACCTTTTTTTGTCATGATGGTGCGGGACGCTTTGTGATGGCGTTGCGGGGTAAAAACGCGCGCGACGAGCAGGGGCGCTGGGACTTGGGTGGGGGACAGCTCGAGTTTGGTGAGGATGCGATAACTTCACTCAAGCGCGAGATCAAAGAGGAGTACTGCACCAAGGTACTCGATTACGAATTTTTGGGGTACCGAAGCGTTTTGCGCGAGCAAGAGGGCAGGCAGACTCATTGGCTATCGCTCGACTACCTGGTGCGTATTGATCCGAGCCAAGTGACCAATGGTGAGCCACACAAGCTTGATGCGGTGAGATGGTTTACCTTGGATACGCTGCCGAGCCCAACGCACTCACAGTGTCCGGCGTTTTTGGAAAAGTATCAGGAAAAGTTGGCTGATAAATAACTAAACATTACGGGACTTGACTGTCCAAACTATGGGCTGTATCATTTGCAGATGAACAAAAACATTTTCACTGTATCAGGATTACTTTTGGCAGCAGCTGCATTTGCAATGACGGTTGGTCAGGTCCTTGCAGGAAGCACGACACCCACGGTTTATATGAGTAGTGTTTCGGTTCCTGTTGGTGGGGTAGCTACCGGCTCTGTATACGTTACAGAGAGTTTACCAGGAGTGACTAACTACTATACTGGTACAGTGAGCGTCAACTCAGCGTTTGCGCAAATTGTTGATGTCACGTTTGATCAGTCGTTGATTGCAAATTTAAGTTGCAAGACGTCCGTGATATTTCACAGAAAAAATAAAAGTGAAGTTATCTTTTCTGCCAGTTGCCGACGATCAATTATGGGTTCTGGCGTTCTCGCAAAAATTACCTATAAGGGAGTGAATAATACCGGCAGATCAAGACAATTGATTACGCCGTCGGCATTTGTATTTAACAAAGTATCCGCACCAAGTGTTTCAGGCACCATTCAAGTGACTGGATTTTCACCGTCACCCCCGCCACAACCGAGAAATATGTAGTGTTAAAATGAGCGTATGGAATACGTTCCCGTGAGTAGTCTGATCTCAAGACGTTTGTGTTTTTTCTGTTGCAACTGCCAAAAATACTTGACAAATTGTATATTATGGTAATATACTACAAACAATGAAATTGCCTTCGCCTATTTCGTTTGAATGGGACGAAAATAATCGAGAAAAAAACTGGCATAAGCATGCGGTGCATCACAAGAAGATCGAGGAGGTATTCTTTAATCGACCAATCAAGTTTTTTGCAGATGCAAAACACTCTACTGTTGAAAAAAGATACTTGGCCTTGGGTAAAACGAATGACGATTGTTTGTTGAGCATAGTTTTTACTATTCGAAGTAACAAAATTAGAGTTATTTCTGCACACAAACAAAGTAGAAAGGAAAAGTCCTTATATGAAAAATAAAAATGTAAAGCTGATTCCCAAGTTCAAAACTGAAGACGAAGAGCGAGAGTTCTGGGCTACTGCTGATGCGACTGAGTATTTTGATATAGAACATCCTGTTGCCGTTGACTTGTCTCAGTTAAAGCCATCTACAGAATCAATTTCTCTCAGGCTTCCAAGTTATATGTTGAGCCGCATTAAGGAAATGGCAAATTTCCGAGATGTACCCTACCAGTCACTCATGAAGGTATTTCTCTCAGAGCGAATTGAGCAGGAACTGCATAAAAAGTTACGAGCTCAAATATGAAATACGCCCTCATCACTGGTGCCAGCACCGGCATTGGTCGCGCGACCGCCATTGCATTAGCACAAGACGGTTTTTCACTTTTTCTTACGGCTCGCTCTGCGGCTGGTTTGGCAGAAACAAAAAAACTGATTGAAAAAATCGGTGGCACAGCGCAAATTATCCCAGCCGACTTGAGTGATCTTTCGGGAATAAATCAGTTAATCCAAAGCGTAAAACAACAAACTAAATCGCTCAACGCCCTGGTTAATATCGCTGGCATTTGGCACGATGCCAACGCAGTTTTTGCCGGTACAGACTTTGCCGAGTTTTCCTAAGCAACAATTCTCGATACCTACACGGTTGGTTTTACTGCGCCGACACTCTTGGTTCATGGGCTACTCCCGCTCATGTCACAGGGCGCACAGATCGTGAATTTGTCTGGCACGTTTGAGAATGGGGTCAAAGGTTGGCTGCCGTATTTTGCCTCCAAGCGAGCACTCGAAGATTTTACGGTGGGTCTGTCGCAAGAATTGGCTGAGGCAGAAATTTATGTCAACGCCGTGTCACCTTCTGACACCGCGACCGAAAGTTATGCCAAGTTTTTCCCCCAATACATGGCCGAGGCGGTTGCTCCAGAGGTGGTGGCGCAGGAAATTGTACAGCTTTGCCAGGCAGGGAATAAGACTACGGGGCAGGTGTTGGTGGTGCAAAGAAATAGAGGAGTTTCAGTCGGATTTCACCTGTAAGAGCACCGTCTCCTCAAACCGCACCCCAAACTTCCCCCGCAGATAAATCCCCGGCTCAATGGTAATCACCATGCCAGGCTCGATCACTTGTTCGCTTCTAGCGTTCAAAGATGGTGGCTCATGAATTGATAAGCCTAACCCGTGACCAGTGGTATGGATAAACTGCTCACCATAGCCTGCTTGGCTAATAACTTGCCGTGCTGCAGCGTCAACCATTTGGGCCGTTGGCTTGTTCTGTTGCAGAGCCGTCTGCGCGGCAGTAAACGCTTGGTGTGCCAGTGCGTCAATTTTGCTGAACTCTGGATCGGGATGTGTGCCAAACCAGACTGTGCGCGTCATGTCACTACAGTAGCCAGCGATTTGGACCCCACAGTCAATGAGAACCGCCATCTCTGGCTCTAGTTCTTTTTCGGTTGGCTGGTGGTGAGGTAATGCAGCGTGTTCGCCAAATGCAACGATGGTGGGGAACGCGGCACCGTCGGCGCCAGCGAGTAAAAAATTGGCGTCGATAGCTCTGCGGACAGTTTGCTCGCTCACGCCTGGACTCAGAGTAGCCAGTGTTTGCTCCAGAACTTTTTTGGTTATTGTCACTGCGCGCGCGATGAACTCGAGTTCTTGAGTATCTTTATGCATGCGCTGCTGCCAGAGTGTGTCTGCCTGCCAGGTGGTGAGAGTGAGTGACAAGCGTTGCAGCTCTTGGTACTCTGCTGCGGTGATGGCTTGCATATCGATAGCAAGGATAGTGGTTGGCAGCAGTTTTTCTCCGACTGCGCTGATCGTGCACTTCGCTACATACTCAAGAAAGGAGTGCTGTGCAACAGGAGAAAAGCTGGTATAGAAAAGTGTTGCTTGTTCATTCGCAACGAGCAAAAATGCCTCACGCTCACCCGGCGCGAGACTCTCAAAGCCAGTAAGATAGCGGATATGTTGTGGATCGGCGACAAGAACGGCAGCTTGTGGCGGAAGCGTTGCTCGCAGCTTGGTTACTCGATTTTGGTACGGAACGGGCGTCATGGCTACTCGGCTACATCCAAGGGGGCAAGGGAGCGGATAGTGCTGGCGGTGAGACCAGTTTCACTTTCACTGGCCACAACCAAGACGGTGATATCTTCTTCCAAAAGTTTGAGAGCGATGGTGCTGCCATCCGCGTTTTGGTACTTGGTTGTTTTGCCGAGCGTAATCACTTTGATTTCGTTGCTCCCGCGTGTTTGCAGTGTCAACTTGGTTTTTTCAAGCAATGTGACAGAACCGAGTAACACGATCCGTTTTTTCGGTTGCTCGGAGTTGCCTGTGGTAAGAATAAACTTTGGCTCAAACATCCCGTCAGTTTCTATGCCGAGTGCGACAACCCGGTTGCCAACTGCCAGGTCAGTGACCGCGATTTTTTCGGATTTTTTCAGTACTTTGACCGTTGGACTCAGGGGGAGCACCAGCGCACCCTTGTGTGTGGCAATCGTCAAAGAGCTTTCGGAAACCCGCTCAATGGGACCGACAAAAGCACGTTTTTTGCTGCTGATTTCTGCCAGAGCCCCAGCCACTTCTTGTTTTTTTTCTTCGATCACCCGATCGATCCGCTTCTTGATTTCTCGTGTCGTGCGCCCGCTATCACTGGCGTCTTGGGCAAAGACGGACTGAGTTACGGTGGTAAAAAGACCGGTAACAAGACAAAGTGTGATGATACTCGCGTTTCGGGTCATAGATTATTTATCTTTGGCAGCAGGTGAGGCGGTCTCAGACAGAAGCGAACTGACGACAATGGAACGTTCAGCGGTAAACGTCTCGCCATTCTCATTGATGGCGCGTACCGACAGTATAGTACTCCCTATAGCCAGGTCAACGGTGAAACTAAAATTGCCGCTGGCATCAGCCGTACTGATATATTCTTGTTCGTTGACAAACAGGATAATGATTGCGTTGGGTTGGGCAGTCCCGGTGACAGTGGTAACCGCTTCTTCCTGCACGGTATTGTCTTCTGGGTGGAGAATCGTGAGGAGGGCAGAATCAACAGTATTGTTGGGTGAGGTAGTCACCGGTGCTGTGGTGCTGATTGGTTGGTTTTTGGTCGCGAGTGTGGCTTTGCGCACCCGATAGAGACCGTAGGTGATAACCAGCCCAAACGCCAGCCCGATAATAATTGCCAATACAATTTCTTTTTTCATCTTCTGCAGCCTGCATTATAAACCACCGCCCATGCTATAGTACAAACGAACAATTCGTGTTACAAAGGAAAGCTATGCTCGTAACGTACCATGGTCACTCAACGTTCAAACTCAAAGGAAAACTTGGCTCGGTCGTGACCGATCCATACCACGCAGAGATTGGGCTGCAGTTGCCCACGCTGAGTGCCGATATTGTCACCGTTTCTCACGATCACGAGGACCATAATGCAGTAGAGCAGGTGGGTACAACGAGTAGACGTACGCGCCCGTTTCTCATCAAAAAACCCGGCGAGTATGAAATAGGGGGTATTTCTGTATTTGGCGTACCGACATTTCATGACGACAGCAACGGCAGTGAGCGTGGGTCGAATACTGTTTTTACAATTTTGCTCGATGAGTTGCGGATTTGTCACTTGGGTGACTTGGGGCATGAGTTAACCGCTACTCAGCTTGAAGCGATCGGCAGCGTTGACGTGCTATTGTGTCCGGTGGGTGGGGTATTCACGCTCGATCCCAAGCAGGCAATCAAGGTTATTCGTTCTTTGGAACCAAGCATTGTGATTCCGATGCACTTTCGCACACCAGCGCACGATCCGACGGTGTTTGCCGAGCTCGCCACCCGCGAGGAGTTCGCGACGGAGTACGGTTCGGAAGTAACGCCGGTCGATAAACTTGATCTTTCTCGAGTTTCACTGCCAGAAGAAACAGAGCTTGCTCTGCTAATACAAACTTGATTATGGCAACCCAATCTGTTCGTATACCGCCGCACAATCTAGATGCCGAGCGATCGCTACTAGGGTCAATTTTGATTGATCCAGAAGCGATTATCAAAGTCGCAGATCGACTCGTACCAGAGAATTTTTATTCCCCGGCGCACCAGGCACTGTTTAGTGCCATGCAGACACTCTATGAATTGCGCCAGCCGATTGATGCGGTGACATTGACCTCCCAGCTTAAGAAAATGAAGCAATTGACTGAGGTGGGTGGGACAGCTGCCGTGGCCGAGCTCTCGACTACCGTGGCGAGTGCCGCCAATGTCGAGCATTACTCCAAGTTGGTATCTGAGGCGGCAATGAAGCGACGGCTGATTTCTGTCGCCAGCGAGATTACGACTCTGGCGTTCGACGAGGGCAAAGACATTCAAGACATCATGGACACGACAGAACAAGAAGTGTTTGCCGTCTCCCAGAAGCAAGCCCAAAAGTCATTTTTGCCGGTCAAAGATACGTTGGTCGAGAGTTTCGAGCGTCTCGACGAGTTGCAACGTAGTGGTGGAGAGTTGCGTGGGGTGCCGACTGGCTTTGTCGACCTAGACAATACCTTGGCAGGTCTGCAGCGTTCCAACTTGATTATTCTGGCCGCTCGCCCTGGCATGGGCAAAACTGCCTTGGCGCTCAATATCGCCCATCACATTGGGGTAACGACCAAACGACGGGTAGGCTTATTTTCGCTCGAGATGAGTCGAGAAGAGCTAGTTGATCGTTTACTGGTTTCGCAGGCAGATATTGACGCCTGGCGGCTCAAAACGGGGCGACTGAACCAACAGGATTTTTTGAAACTGTCGGATGCGATGGGCGTGTTGGCCGAAGCAGCCCTTTTCATCGACGATACGCCGGGTCTCTCAATTTTTGAGATGCGTACCCGAGCGCGCCGCCTGATGGCCGAACAACAGATTGATTTGCTTGTGGTCGATTATTTGCAACTATCGCATGGTCGCACGAGAGATAATCGGGTGACTGAGGTAGGCGAGATTTCGCAGGGGCTCAAGAACATTGCGCGTGAGTTAAAAATTCCCGTTTTGGCACTGTCGCAGCTTTCGCGCGCGATTGAGAACCGCGGCGAGAAAACTCCCCAGCTATCTGATCTACGTGAATCTGGCTCGATCGAGCAGGACGCCGACGTGGTGCTGTTTTTGTACCGCAAAGATGACGACATCCCCGAGTCGATGTCGATCAAAATTGCCAAACACCGCAACGGCCCGTTGGGCGAAGTAGATTTGTTTTTCCGCGGCGACCGCATCAAGTTCTACGGCATGGAAACCAAACGCTAAAAATGTACCCAGAGCTAGTTATTGGCTAAAACAGGCGACATGCCAAACAGAAAATAAAATAACCCCCCCGAGAGGACGAGAAACAATAAGAGGGTTCCGACGTTGCGTTTGATCGCAATCGAGGCGTTGTCGGGTTTGGCACTGTCAGTGCTGATGATGATAACGGTGGCGATCACCAGCCAAATACCAGCGCGAACGAGTAAAGACTGCATCGTAGTAATATCAAACAGAGCATGCATAATCTCAGAAAATTGCATAGAAGATTACTATGCAGGAGTGCGAGGAAAATTGCAAGTTCATGCTCGAGGCGGGTGGTATATAATGACAACCCTAGAGCCGAGGTGGCGGAACCGGTAGACGCGTGGGTCTCAAAAACCCATGAGGCTCAAACCTCGTGAGGGTTCGAGTCCCTCTCTCGGCACAAAAATGCTATGCTTTACAAGCGTGGAAATTATACATTCAGGTATCCCAACACTTCAGCTTGAAATTTCTTCCAAGCACGCACTGTTTTCGCGGTTATTACTTTTCGTCCTAATTCTCATTGTTCTTGCGCAAAGTGTGTTTATTTTCTACAGTCGAAATCAAAGTCGGGTACTACCAAAGCCACAGTCTGAAGTTGTAGAGAAAAGTGTACAAATTCCTGATGAAGATGGGTTTATATATACAAGGTGTTATAGTGGTTCGCGACAGCCACACTACTGTAACTTATATATTTCTAGCCTCTTTGAACCTCAGGAACAATTGGTGTACACATTTGACTTTCCAGATGTTGAGCAGACTACGTTTAAAGCTGCTTTCGAGCTATCAATTCTTGGAGTTGCAGACGGAAAGGCTGTATATCTAGTATCTTCAGGATGGGATAAGAGTGATGGCGGTAAGGATAATAAATCTCTTGGCTTTATTGAATTGTCAAAAGGTTCAAATACTGAAATTTATAAGCAGGAACTAAGTGATGCTGAAGCACCAAATAGACTAGTTGATACATACTTAGATTCAATTAATTCAAAACTGTATTTTATGACTAATGCCAGACAATCACTTGATCATGAGTTGATTCAATATGACTTGTCTGAGCAAACCTCCACAGTAATTTTAGATGGTTCAACTCTAGATTTTCCACATGTAGTTTTAGGTGCCTCAAAAGATAGAGTCTACTTATCCCCAATGGAAGAATCTCCTTTTAGTGAGCCTAGTTGGAATAAAACGTTTGATTTAAATACTGGCGTGCTTTCTTCTGTTGATAAGCCAAAAAACAGAGCTGTTTTTGATAGAAGCGGACAAAAGGTGGCATATATTGAGCAAGAACAAACTGGTCAAAATACAAACCTGCTGAAACTGATAGCATCAAATGTTGACGATACTGACAAGAAAATTATTAATTCTATTCAGGAACCAACAGCTGCTGGTGACTATATTGACTTTAAAAATTATTACTTCGATTTGAACGCTGTTTTTCTAAGTTATCAGATTTCTTCTACGAACAATTATAGTTACCATTCAGTCCAATCATATGCCTCATTTTTAACACGGGACAGAGACACGGCAGCACAAAAGGAGATCGTCATACATACACCGAAAAATCCGGATGTTTATAAATGGGGGGAGAACCACGAGGACTTAGATTTTATCTATTATCAATTAGATGGGGGCTGGTATTTATTGAGATTTGGATCCCGATATGGACCTGATTTGGTTGCAAATGGTGTTGGTGATCGACGTATTATTGTTGCCGATGCTCAGAATGTATTTATTCTTCCTTACTGATTGCTTGCCCCCAACACCGCCTTTGCCACGATATCTGCCAATCCCGGATAAAACGGGGTAGGGATGATATTGGTCGCGGTGGGATTTTTTACACAGTTTGCCAGAGCAGCTGCGGCAGCTTGTTTCATCTGTTGGGTAATCCGCGGTAGTTTGCCTTGGATGACCGCGCGGAAAATGCCGGGGAAGGCGAGCACGTTGTTGATTTGATTTGGCATGTTACTTCTGCCGGTCGCTACAACTGCGGCTCCCGCTTGTTTGGCAAGGTAAGGGTCGATCTCTGGCGTGGGGTTAGCTAGGGCAAAAACGATTGGATTCTTTGCCATGTTTTGTATGATTTCTGATGCGATTGCACCTGGTCCCGAGACGCCAATAATGACATCTGCACCGAGCGAAACTGCGATCAGTGAACCGCTGAGCATACGCTTATTTGAACTATCGGCTAAAGATTGCTTGTACATATTTTGTTTGTCTCTGCCAGAGACGAGTGCGCCGATACGATCGACGACGATAACATCATGCACACGTACTACTTTTGGCAGAAGTGTGCAGGTTTTTCCTAGGCACTCAAGTCCGAGGAGCATGCGTGCAACCGAGAGTCCGGCTGCACCTGCACCAACAATTATCACATTAAGTGTGTTAAATGGTTTGCCAACCACTTTGGCAGCATTCAAGAGTGCCGCTTTGACCACGATGGCAGTGCCGTGTTGGTCGTCATGAAAAACCGGGATGCCAATGTCTTGCAGGGCTTCTTCGACTTGGAAGCAGCCGGGGGCCTTGATATCCTCAAGGTTAATACCCGCAAAAGTCGGTGAGACTTGTTTTACAAACGTAATAATTTCTTCGGGGATTTGCGTGTTGATGACCAAGGGGAATGAGTCAACCCCGCCAAATTCTTTGAGCAAGAGCGATTTGCCTTCCATGACTGGCAACCCTGCTAGCGGGCCGATATTGCCGAGACCAAGGACTGCAGAGCCATCAGAAATAACTGCCACCGTGCGCCCTTTGAGCGTGTGGGTGTAGGCCAGTTCTGGCTTGTCAGCGATTGCTCGGCAGACTTCTGCTACGCCTGGAGTATAAACGAGCGGTAGGAGAGCTTTATGCAGTTTGCCCATCTGCGCAGTGGTGGCGAGTTTGCCGATATATTTCTTGTGGAGTTCGAGGGCTTGCTGGTTAATTTCGGCGGGAGTGGTTGGTTGTTGCATTGGGCGTAGTTTAGCGCATTTATTGTGCTTATCTATACACATCTTTTTTTGCTTATGACTGATTACGACATCATCCTACAGGTTTAGTAAACTTTGCGCGTTAAGTTGATGTGATGGAGTCGCTACTTGATAAACTTATAAAGAGATGTATATTTATATGCACAAGCTGATTATTTTCGAGTGGGATTCTGAAAAGAATGAAGAAAATTTATGAAACAACCAAAAATCTACACAGATAACCCTGAGCTACCTGATCTGGATCAACTAGTACGTGTCCCGGATTTTCTCCCCCCTCCTGAAGTTCTTGCCAAAGCACAAGTTGTAGAGAGAGTTACCATTGGCCTGAGTCAACATGTTGTCAGCTTCTTTCGCAAACAGGCAAAAAAACATAAGGTCTCTTATCAGCGGATGATTCGCGAGCTATTGGATACCTATGTTGGTCGCATGGAGCAGAGTTGACTAGTAACTGTTTTTTCATTTCTTCGTGAGAAGTAAAGTTTTTTGCAGCGATATCTGTTTGACCTGCCTTGATATCTTTCATGAGTTCTGTATCTTGTTGCAGAGCCAATGTTTCCTGGTACATCTCGAACTTATCAGAAGTATTGCGAGGAACCTTGGTAGAGAAGGAACTACTGAGTGTTTTCATATTTATGAGTTTTAAATTGCTTGTGATAACTGTTCGTTGACCACACTAAATGCAGCCTCGCGAGCTGCAACTAGATATATTTTCGCTTCTTCCAGCGCTTCTTCAGCTTGTTGAACAGTGATGATTTCATGCTCTAGTGCAGCTTTAATTGCCGAAGTTAGCTTGTCGAAGTCCATTCTTGGTTTGTATGGCATGCCTGCCAGTCCCGATTCTGCAATAGGCTGCATCATCTCCAAAAAAACAGGATGACCATTTCTCATGGTCGAATTTACTGGTAATGCCAATTCGTCAGATGAATGATCTTGCGCGTCTGTGATCCCAACTAGGTCAAACAGTTGAATGGCGATTTGAAACTCTGGATTGTTTTTCATTTGGGTGATTTGAGCTTCGTACCACTGCCTATCTTCACGAGTCTGCCCAAAATCATGCAGTGTATATTCTGCATTGATTCTCCGTGCTTCTATGAGATCTGGACTATCGGGAATTCGCTCAACAAGAATTCCGCCTTCAACTGCTGCCTCAATATAGGGGAAGTTTTCTGGCATAAGAATATGAAGTATCTTATGCATTGAGCACATTGCTGCCCAGTATTCTGCTGTTGCAGCAGAGGCTAACGGTCGTTCGCCACGATGTTCGCCGTGGTATTTGACTAGAACGAGATCGCCACCAACTGTTTTGGCGCTTTTCTCTCTACCTCGACCAATTTCTGGTCCAATTTTGCCCCATCGCTCAACAAGTTTTGACACTTGCTTATTTGTTGCAAGGTGAGATCTGTTTGGGACCGAAATACCTGCGGTATTAATCCATTCATCTTCAATCATCGTAAAAACCCAATTGCTAGCAAAGTTACCGCCTGTGGCGCAAGACCATAAAACATGTGGGGAATCGAGTGATGAAATTTGCCGTGGAAATTATTGATGCGTTTCAAAAATGCCGGTTCGAATCCAAGGAAGTTGCGTGGTGCTTCGAGAAAATCGGGCAGTAAGCCAAAAAACGCCCCCAGCCAAATATGGTAGTTGAACGGCTGTCCCTGTTGCCATAAGAAGAAAATGAGACTGGCGCTTAAGACCAGGTCAATGAGCTCGAGTAGCAGAGCAGTTTGCTTGGTACGTGTGCCATTAGATAGCCCAGTGCCGACATCCCAGTGGGGAATCCAATCTTCGAGATAATGCAGACCAAGTGCCACGGGGATGTAGAAAAGGGGGTGTCCGAGTTTGACAGCCACAAACGCACCGGAAGTTGCGTGAACAAGTGATAACATGAACCCGTAGTATACCGCACATCCACTCCCAGATGGTACAATCGGCTGGTATGTTTCCTACCCTGTTCGCTTTTGGACCGTTTGAGCTGAGGACGGCAACAGTTTGTACGCTGTTGGCGGTGTTGAGCTGTTTATACGTCTTTTGGCGCAAAGGGAGAGAAGAACACTACGAAGAGCAGCAGTTGTTTGACACGTTCTTTTTGGCTGGCTTGATCGGTCTGTTGGTCGCACGAGCAAGTTTTATTTTGCTCCACAGTGGTGATTTTGGTTTTGCGGTGAGTAAGTGGCTTGATCTGGGACTGTACCCTGGTGTGATCGGGAAGGTGGGTATGTTGGCGGCGACAATGGTCTTGTTGCGCCAGGCAAAGCGCTATAAATGGGATGTATTTGAAGTGTTGGATTTTTGGATTTTGGCACTTACGACGGGCTTGATTTTTTTATTTTTGGGTTTTTTTTTCGACGGGACGGGGATGGGTGTACCGACCTCGTTACCAGTCGGCATTATTTTTCCTTCGGTAGTTGAGCCGCACCACCCCGTGCAGTTGTACGCAACGATATTTTTCCTTGGACTCAGCACGTATCTGTGGCGGGTCGAAAAAAATTACCGGATGTACCGCTGGTATCGCTCGAGTCAAACTGGTGCTGAAACCGGTTTTCTCGTGGGTATGTTTGCCGTTGTGACTGGGTTCTTTTTTACTTTTTTATCATTTATTACGCCAGCCGAGTTGGTTTTTGGGGGTGCGGGTTGGGATTGGCTCGCATTTGTATTGGTTACCCTGTTCGGTTTCGCCGTTTTATTTGTGCGCTCTGGGCGCACTTTTTTCAAACGAAAGCAGCTACCGCATGTTACTCAAGAGTAGGTTCGGCTGGTTGTCGGTTGGCTTGGTGGTGAGTTTGGTCGTTGTACTCGATCAAGTCAGCAAGTGGCAAGCGACGCAAACGACGATCAATCCCGGAGTGGGTTTGGGATTAGCTGCCCAGTTTATCTCTCAGCAACAGTTGGCGTTTGGTACGGTTGGCATACTGATTGTCTTGTGGGTGGTCGCCCAAGCTTGGTGGCAACGCTCGGTGGTGGCGACTGGTTTGTTTTTCGGTGGGGCAATCAGTAATGTGCTGGATCGGTTGCTGTATGGCGGTGTCCGTGATTGGTTGGTGCTGCCTGGTACGGGGTTGCATAACAACGTAGCAGATTGGGCAATTTTTTTTGGTTTAGCCTGGTTACTGCGCTTGTCACTCGCTACGGCGGCAAAAGGACAGCAGTAGCATGAATTTTACCCAGCAGATTGTGTACGAAGACGATGACGTACTGGTGCTCAACAAACCAGCGGGAGTAGTCGTCAACCGAGCGCTTTCGGTCAAAGTGTCGACCATCCAAGATTGGGTGGAAACGTATTTGACCGACACAGATTGCTCGCCCGCGCTTTGGAGCCCACTGATTCCCGATGATTTTACCGGCGAGTATGGTTCGCCCGAAGCCATTTTTGCTGAACGCAATGGGATTGCGCACCGACTTGATAAAGATACCAGCGGGGCACTCATAATTGCCAAAAACCCGGGGAGTCTCATTTCGCTCTTACAACAGTTTCGCGAACGCCAGGTGAGTAAAACCTACACGGCACTGGTGCACGGCATCTTGCCACTGAGCGAAGAGTCATTTTCGGCCCCGATTGCTCGTTTACCTGGCAAGAGTGGGAAATTTGGGATTATTGCCAGCGGGCGACCGGCAGAAACAATGTTTTGCGCTACCAAGCATTTTCAGCTTTCTCGACCAGATTGGCCGGAGTTTTATGGCGAATTTTCATTGGTTGAAGCCAAACCAAAAACTGGTCGGACGCACCAGATTCGCGTACATCTGGCGTACCTGACTCACCCGATTGTGAGCGACACGCTGTATGTGGGTCGCAAGCATTTGCGGCTCGATAAGGTGTGGTGTCCGCGGCAATTTTTACACGCAAGTGAAATTGTGTTTACCCAGCCGAGGACGAAGGCAAAAGTGATAGTGCGGACGGAGTTGGCGGGGGATTTGTGTGACGCACTGCAAAAACTTATGAACCGCAAAGAGTTGCATTGATTAGCACTAGCATTCTGCTATAAGCAGGACCTGTGGGTTCTCCGTTCGCTGTAGCTTCCCACAAAAGGTATTCTAGTTTGCGACGTTGTATTGCGGTCTGAGCATGTTCATCAAATACAACAACTAAATCTGGTCTACTTGAGATGTGTGCAGGATCCTCAAGTCGAACAAGGTTTACATCTATTTGTTCCTCTGCAAAATATGTTCTAGTCCGACGCATCGGTTGTTCTGTCTGAGCAATATTGCCTACAAAAACAATTTCTTTGATCATATCTAGTCCTATAAAAACAATTAGAATTATACTACAGCTACAATACCTCAAGAGCACCCGTTGCAATACACATGCAATACGCTATACTAACGCTACTTCTTTTACCAAAATAAAAGAAGTGTGGCGGAAACACCATCCGAGTGTTTTCGCTCCCAAGTAACAATCCTTGGCTGTGCAGATAGCAGGGGGGGAACCAAGCGAGCGAGAGTGCTCAAGGAGGTGTTTTTTTGTTAGTTGATCATGAAGGTCGAAAAGTCCCGCGGGAAGACATTAGGCACTTATTTTTGCAGGGTGTCGAATGGTTGAGCAATCACTTGCTCGGATTAGTTGAGAGACTAGCTGTTGTTGGAGAAATTGTTAGCCCACTGGCACTTGCCACACTCGCAGATGTTCATGACTTTTTATTGAGACTTCAAGCGCACATACTTGGTTCGGAAGTTGTACGATCACACTTGGAATTAGCTGATAAATCTGCAGTTTCTGGTACTGGCAAAATACCAGATTCACTCTTAGGTGATGTGACAGACGCGACAGCTGATTTGCGGCAATACATTCAGGATCATCAGGTAGTACAGGAGGTAGTTGAAAGCTTGTCGAAAGATCCAGCACAACACAGATTGATTTTTGCAGTCTGCGAGCTAATCGAAGCGGAATTTCTTACTGAGCGAAAATTTAATACTCATGCGGACTATGTTCACACAGTCGCGGTAATTCATGCAGCACTCAAAAAAATAGAAATCTTTAAAATGATGAAGACGATGCGACCCGCAGTAAACTCGCAGCATTTTAGTGCCAATGCTCTTGATGAGAGTGATCCGACAATGCATACCGCGCAGGCGATCTACTTTTGGTTGCAAACGGCCCGTCTTCGCTTTCCAGAGGTTTCTTTAGCATTTCGAGAAGAGCTGGTTGCGACAATGAAGCACGATATGGGCAAACTATTTAATCCTAAGCGTGACGAGCATCACAAACTGTCTTGGATGCTAGCTGCTCCAGGAGTCCAGTTTCTTTTGGAAAACTTTTTGAGTAGTCCATGCACGGGAGATACAGATGACAAACTGTACTTTTTGATAGATATGCATGACGTATGTGGCCATATTGCAGCGGGACGAAGGAAATTCTTCGAGGTTTTTGAGATTTTCCAAGAACACGAGGTTCCGATTGAATACATGCGTGCCCTTTTTTATATCCAACAAGCAGATATGAACGCTATTCCAGGAATGAATCCGAAGTTCAAAATCCAAAATATTGCCGTTTGGCTAGACTTGGTGACAGATTTGGGTTACACTGACCTCGTGCAAGCAATTCAACATGCTTACCCAGAACTATGCATTCAGGCAGACGCTATCAAACATAAGTGGCTGCCACGCCGCCATCCAAAAAAACAACCAGCATGATAAAAACCGCGATCTCATTCCTCACCGCCTTTTCCACCGCTTGAGCCGCAAATTTTAGCGACACGTAGTAAGGTTATCACCCCCGTGATAAACTCGCAGGGGTGACGTAAGTACAAGGAATACATGCAAGATATAATTTTCTCTCTCATTTCCAAAGAACACAAACGCCAGAAGGAGCTGATCGGTTTGATCCCGTCGGAGAACACTGTCTCGCCGGCGGTGTCGAAAGTGCTCAGTTCGTGCCTGTCCAATAAATACTCCGAAGGGTACGCGAGTCGACGTTATTACGAGGGAAGCCAGGTGATTGATGAAATTGAGCAATTAGCAGTTGAAAGGGTACGGAAACTCTTTGGCGTGCCGTACGTCAATGTCCAGCCGTACTCGGGGAGTCCGGCTAACTGGGCGATTTACTTTGCTCTCATGCAACCAGGGGAGACCCTGATGGGTCTCAAGCTTGCCATGGGTGGGCACTTGACCCACGGTCATCCCGTGGTGACCGCCTCTGGGAGATTTTATAACTCAGTGCAGTATGGGGTGAAAGCAGACGCGCGGATTGATTTTGCTGAGGTTGAGCGTTTGGCAAAAAAACATACACCAAAAGTGATCATGGCTGGCAACACCGCCTATCCGTTTGAGCTTGATTTTAAGCAGTTTCGCACCATTGCTGACATGGTTGGCGCTTGGCTCGTAGCCGATATCTCGCACGTTACCGGTCTCGTGATTGCGGGTGAGCATCAATCACCCGTGCCATTTGCCGACGTGATTATGACGACGACGCACAAGACTTTTCGCGGTCCGAGAGGAGCGATGATTTTGGCGACGGAGCGAGGATTGCAGCGCGATCCAGATCTTGGCAAAAAAATTGATGCGGCGGTAATCCCGGGCACGCAAGGCGGGCCGCACAATGCCACGACGGCCGGTATCGCGATTGCTGCAGCCGAAGCAAGCACGGCCAAGTTTCGTCGCTACGGTAAACAAATTCGCGCCAATGCGACAGCACTCGCTCAAGAACTCCTGAAGCAAGGTATCGATCTGGTAGGTGGGGGGACCGAGACACACTTGATGGTGGTGGACCTGACGAAATTTGGTATTGGTTTGGGTACGCAAGTGGCTTTTGCCCTCGATGCGGCAGGGATCTACGCCAACCGCAATACGATCCCGACGGAGCAGGGTTCGCCCTTTTACCCGTCTGGTTTGCGCCTGGGGACGCCACTGGTGACTTCGCGCGGGATGCAGGAAAAAGACATGCACCGGATTGCCGGCTGGATTGCCCAGGTCATCAAACATGTTTCTCAAAACCAGCTGCCACTCGACAAAAAAGAACGGGCAGCGTTTCTCAAGCAGTTTCGCGCGGCAGCCCTGAAAGATCCGCTGCTCAAGAAAATTCGCAAAGAAGTAAAAACTATGACGTCCAAATTTCCACTATTTCAATCATAAGAGAAATATGAAAATTCAAAAGTTTGATTTACTTGTCTCACTCTATGTATTTTGTATTTTGGTGGCCGAGCTGATGGGCGGGAAAACAATTCCACTCCTCAAGCTCGGCTCAATACACTTGAGTGCTAGTGTAGCAATTTTTGTCATACCGCTCTTGTTTACCATCAATGATGTCATCACCGAAGTGTATGGACCAGAGCGGACGCGCAGCGTCATTCGCTCTGGTTTATTGATGATTTTTCTGGTGCTACTCTCGTCTTTGTTCTTCACTTGGCTTCCACCTTCTTCCCGGTTTGCGGCTTCTGAGTCTGCATACGATACAATCTTTGGTCTGTCAGCGCGGATCTCTGCTGCAAGCCTGACGGCTTTTGCCCTGGCTGAATTTCTTGATGTAGCAGTGTTTGTTCGTCTCAAAAAGAGAATGAGGAAGAGAGCACTGTGGTTTCGCAATAACGTCTCCAACTTTGCCGCCCAACTTATTGATACTGTTGTATTCATGTCGCTCGCTTTTTACGCTTTTGGTACTCCGCTAGGAGAGAACGTAACATTTTTGGTTGGACTAATTGTGCCGTATTGGTTAGTAAAGTGTGCTTTATCGGTGGTCGAGACACCGCTCGTATACCTCGGCATTCGTTGGCTCAAAAAGTGAACATAACGCTGGCGATGGTGGTATCCGCTGACGGCAGAACGACCAAAGGTGACGACCCGAACATTTATACCTGGACGTCTCAAGAAGATCAGGATCATTTTTTTTCTCTCATTGCCGAGAATAACCTGATCATTATGGGGAGGAAGACCTATCTGGCTGCCGGTGACAAGATTCGACTATCGGCAGAGCGGAAGCGTGTTGTCTTGACAAAAAACCCAAAATTGTACGCAAATCTTGCTGTCAAAGGGCAACTGGAGTTTAGTAGTGAGCAACCCCTCGATCTGGTCAGTCGTCTCGAGGATGATGGTTTCACCCACGCCTTGCTTGTTGGCGGTGGAACCGTGAATTGGCTTTTTTTACAGTCAGGTTTGGTTAACGAGTTGCTGCTAACAATAGAGCCAGTGATTTTTGGCGCAGGTAATGGTCTTTTTGGTGGTCCGATTGATGCAAGGAAACTCGAGCTTCTGGAGCAGAAGCAGTTAAATGGTCAAGGCACGCTGATGATGCGGTATAAGGTACACTAAATCAGGTATACTATCGAGTGTATATGAGAAATTGGTCAGTAAACACTCAGAAGCTTGATAAAAATGCTCAAAACGCAACTAAGTGGCGGTATGAACAGTCAATCAACTTTGGACTTGAGGGCGAACGATTGGAGCGAGTAACCGTTCGGCGATTGCTTGCGACGCTTCAGATTGATCCAGACAAGAAAAAATTACTAGAATTTATTTTGCAACATGTTCCAGCCGACTAAAGGTATAAAAACAAGCAAGCGTTTAATCGGCGCCCACGTATCCGCCGCTGGTGGCATCGACAAAGCAGTCGAGCGGGTGGCAGCAATCGGCGGCACTTGCCTGCAATTATTTTCGGGTAGTCCGCGGGTCTGGGCCAAGCCAGGGTTGGAGCGCTACCCCCTGGACAAATACTTCTCGGCATTGGAAAAATACGCGATAGCACCAGTCTTTACTCATGCGCTATATCTGGTCAATTTGACCTCTGACAAGCCGGAGAACATTCGGAAGTCGTTCGAGTCGCTCAAGTATGAGTTGGCGTTTGACAGCTTGGTCAAAGGTTCGGGTGTGGTGGTGCATTTGGGTAGTCATCAGGGTCGTGGGTGGGAGGCATCCCGCGAGCAATTGGCGCACCAGATTGATGCGCTTCTGACCGTCACACCAGAGGACTCGACATTCCTTATCGAGAACTCCGCGGGCCAAAACGGGAAAATCGCCAGTGACTTGCGCGAAATCCGTTGGTTACTTGATCAGGCAGAGGCAAGTGGTAAGTGGGTGAGTAAAAATCGCCTTGGGTGGTGTTTTGATACTTGTCATGGTCATGCCGCTGGTTACCACCTTGGTGATCCTGCCAAGATTGGTAGTGGTGAAAAATCTGCTCTGGCTCGTATTGATGAGCTCGACTTATGGTCAACACTTCGCTTGATACACGCCAATGATAGTCGCGACCCGTTTGCCAGTGGGCGAGATAGACATGCCAACATTGGCGATGGCACCATACCACAGGCGGATTTGCAGTTTTTTCTCAATGCTAAAGAAGTCCAGAAATTGCCACTCATTCTTGAGGTGCCCGGCATTGACGGCAACGGGCCGGATGCAGAAAATGTTAGGCGAGTGCAACAGCTAGTTGCCTGATGAGCCAGACCACAATTTCTTAAGTTTCCAGAACAGATACTGCCAGAAAGAATCCTCCGGACCCTCTTCTGCGCCGGCATCTATCTGGTGGTATGGGGGAGTGATTTGTGCGCGGTCGATAAAGCGGTATGGACTTTCTGTGCGAGTGAGTGCGTCGGGAATATTGTCGGGGATTTTCCACCAGCCACAGAGTAGGCTATCACCCGGTTTGAGCGCAGAAAAACCAGCTAGACGATGCTCTTCGCTCATGTCCTGAGAAAGTTCCTCTAGCCAAGCATAGTGTGGAACACCAATAGCGGTCAGAGGAGCAAGGCTGGGGTCTTGGATAAAGATCTGTACTTTAAAGTCAGGGAATTCTGCGTTAATTTTTGATTCTAGGTCCTCTCTTGACTCCTCAATCCCAAATAAACAGTAACACAAAATCTTTGGTGGCTTGCCAAACAGTTTTCGCAATTTAGTAATAAGTGGTCGCAACACATTATCCTGTAAATGACCTCCTGAAAGCAGCCAGTCATCAAAGATAAGAATTGCCGAAGGGGTAGTATGTGGAGGAATAAACATCTTATCAGCATGAGTTTCTGGCACATTAATTCCTTGGGTTTCCTCTGGAATTTTTTGGGCAAGTAGGCTCTGCATCCATTCAGTACTTTTCCCCTTGGTATCGCAGGTCCAAAATGGTTTGCCAAATGTTCCATTGTCAAAATCTGCGGTAATTTTTTCGGCTAGTGCTGCAAGCACCGTTTTAAATTCTGCTTGATCAATAAACCGGAAATTTTCGGCAAGAGCGCGCAGCAATCCCTTGGGCGGGGGCGGGATAGTTTCAAGTATTGTCCGCGCGGCCAGTTCTGCTTTTTCTCTTGAAATAATTGGGATGTGCCGCTCCATCAAAGCATCCGCAAACTGTTCTGGGGTTAGATTTTCAGACGCTGGTTCTTCAGCTACTTGTTCTTCTGGAGTTGGCGCAGGAGGTGTTTCATTCATATGCGTTTATGTATCGTTAAGTATATCTTAGCGAGTGGTCTGCGCTTCGTTTAGTGCACGTCAATGACAGCCGTAAGCCATTTAACAGTGGGCGAGTAAAGAAACTCCAGGTAGGTATATAATTGTGCGCTATGGTTACAACAGAACAGACTGAAAATCAAGATACGGCTTCTTGGCAAGAGCTTAGACCTCCCAACTACAATAATCCGTATCCAGAGGCGCAAGTAGAACTTCTTAAAAGAGAAATGGAGAAGCTTCAGTTAACACGTAAGCCAAAAGTTAACTCTGAAATTATTCATGTTCCCACAGAGGCATTTTTGGGTAAACACATACTGGCATTAATCGGGCTCGACGAAGCTACAGTAGCGCTCTTACTTGCATCTGAACCACGCCACTCTATTAGGCACCACAACGTTGACATACTTCCAGTTATTCCTGTAATTGGATCGCATGGACCTTCTTTGCTCAGCGGACCTCATGGTGATTTATACACTGATTGTTTTTGGCAGATGTACGACGGGGAAATAAGACTCATAAAACCATCAATGCCGGTTTTTGTTGCAAGAGTATTTACGATGTATGATACACTGGAGGAACTTGCACAATTTCCAAATCTGCTGGATACAAATAGAAAACTTTTTGCTGTTACTGAGCACAAGTGGTCTACCAAACAAATTTTATTGTCTGCAGGTGTTGCAACACCAAAAGGTATCCTTTACACCACGCAAGACAACCTCGAGCAAGTTCTAGGTCAGGCACTTACAGAAATTCCAGAGGAGAAGGACATAGTAATCAAGGGCAACACAGGTTCTGGTGGAAAGTATGTGCGTATTTTTAGGCATGAAGATGTAGGTGCAATGAGACAGTACGTTCAACTGCTTTTATCTCAGGGACAAGACAAAATTCTCTTTGAAGAAAGAGTGCGATCGGTAGAAGTGCCAATTTCTCGGAGTTATAGAACCACCATTGAAGCAGAAGCAGCTGATTACAATGTAAGAGTACTGGTAACTTTGGATAGAGCTCGAGCGATTCCATTTGACTCAGAAGTACGTTATGGAAGACATGGATATGGTCCTATCAACGTATCTGCTGGTGCAGAAGCAGTGAGAACGGAAAAGGTTTTGTCTCAAACGCAAATAGCAACGGTTAATGCCGCGGCTTCAGCGGCGGTAGAGGTTTTATGTCAAACTATTCCGTACCAACAAGGTCAACTGCCCATGCTTGGTTTTGCTGGTGTAGATATTATTTTAGATCGAAACAATGTAGCTTGGGTAATTGAGGTCAATAGTGGCGCAGTAGGTGGCATTGGAACTTTGACAAAACTGGATCATAAGCCTCCGCAGTCGCTACAAAAATTTTTAAACACCTGTCGTTACGGACTACAACGATCTGGTGAACTGGCGATGCGACGAGGTGTTAATCAGTCACAAGATGTGAAAGATCTTGAACGATTGAAGCTTGATAGCAAGGCACAGAAAATTAGAGTTCTCTTAGAAGTATTGGAAGGGTTGCGTCGTTTTACTTTGTTCGGTTTAATCAAGTTATTGGAAGGAGAATCTGGTTTTAAAACTCAACAAGAGCGAGACTACTATCTTGATATGCTTGCATGGTCTCTTGAAAAGAATAATCGTACAGAACTACATGAAGAACTTTTAAACTGCCTTTTTGCTTTGGATCCAAGTGAATATCATATATCTAGCCTTGGTCATCTCCTTGCAAAGAAAGGTGGCAGAAAGGGTGCGCGAGCGGCAATTGAGAGATTTTTTGTAGGGACTGAATATGATCAACTCACTGCTGGTTTGAAAACGCACTTAGCTACGTTGCACCTCCTGGCAGGAGATATTGAGGAATACCAAAGAATGTCACACGAGCTGCTGAGCGGAGAACTTGAAATTAATCACTCAATGGCTGAGTATGTTAGTACAAACTTATATGCATGGAAAGTACTTTCAGATCAAGGTAGGAAACCAGAAGCCCTTATTTATTTGACAAAAGCCATACCAGGTTTATTTTTGATTCTTGCGAAAGATATTTTTAAGCAAATGAGGTCTGGAAGTCCCAACAATAAACCTATCGCACAATAAGGGCAGTCATTGCCATTACCCGTTGTGGCAAGCTGCACATTCTACTGCTTGCAAACACACGCATGCACCATGGTATAGTGGCCTTGCTGTGGAACACGGTGAGAATCCGTGACTGTGCCGCAACGGTGTTTGGCTCGTGCCAAAAGTCCGATCTTCAGCACACTACAAATCTGACGCGCATCGGGAATTTTTTCAAAAAGAGTAGTGTGTGAAACCTCCGCAGCGGTACAAGTTGCAGTTGTCTGTTACCTACAGGCAGAGAGGGGGGGTATGGTGGAAAAAGTTTCAAGTCCGCAGAGACAGAGATATTATGAGTGGTTTGGCCAATTACCAGAAACCGCGCTTGCTCAAGATTTGAGCCAACTGGGACTTTTTGCCCGACAGTTTTGTAAAGAAATGTACAGTTTTACTGGTGAAGCTGCGCGTCAATTAGAATCACTTTTTTCTGGAGTACCACACAGTGTTTTTCAGCTGTTAAACCAGGTACTTGAGCTTCAAGCTGCTGGTGCCTTGCGACAGAAATTTGGTAAACCACAATTGGTGGAGGCTGAAGTCGTAGCTGTGGCACTAACCGATACTACAGAAGAAGAAGCACATACTTTGGCTAGTATGCGACGAGAAATGCAGGTTTGGTATGAGTATTGCCAACAAGTGCTCGCCCAAGTACTTCTTACGAAGACGCAAGAAATGGCTGTTGTTCAGGCACAATTGGTTGATAATAAACGAGCTATTCAGGATAGCAGTAGACCAGATAACCCGTTAGCGCGGGCAGAGTATACGAATTTAGCGACAAGGACTACGGCAGTTAATCTTCAATTAAGTCAGCGACTTGTCCGATTGCAGGTAGAAGTAGCAACCTTGCAAAAGACGATGAGTAGGATTCTCGGACCACTTGGTTTAACGCTTCAGCAAATGGTATACGAGCTCACCGTTCGTCCACTTGATGAAAGTAAGGCAATCTCCGTCGGTCAAGTTGCTCAGCCAGCATAAAACGCTACAATAAGCCTCCACCATGAAACAAAAATATCCAGCCGTTTACGCGATTATTATTGGACTTATTGGTACAGTATTCTTTTTTGCCCAATACAGGTGATACGATGCAGTTGCCGTTTTATCGCAATACTTTTTTGTCTGACGTGGGATTTTTTGTGGCGGTAGTGGGCATGCGCTGGCTGATAACTCGAGTGCAAAAGTTTACCACCAAGGAGTTTTTCGCCACATGACAACCATTTTTGATGGATTCAAAACTGCTCGGGTGAGAGAGAACGCATTAGAACAAAAAATCGTCGCTGCTCATTTTGCGCAGCCGATTACTATTCAAGCCATTGTCTTTATCGAAGACGAAGGCAGCATGCTCTATACGCGACTCAAAGCAGAGGCAGCAGAGCGAGTGGGCATTGTCTACTATTCGCAGCAGTTTTCTTTGCAAGATCCGCTTGATTTGGTGTTGGCTGCGGTTGCAGCAGCAAACAAAGACTCGGCAGTCACTGGCGTGATCATCCAAAAACCGAGTCGGCATCTGTACGAGGTTACTGGCACTACTCCCTATCCTCAGTGGTGGCTCGCACTTGTTTCCGCCATTGATCCGCGCAAAGACGTCGACGGCTTGCATCCAGATACCCTCAAGCAAGGCAAAATTTTGCCTGCGACTTGTCGGGCGGTACTGGCAATTTTAGCCGAGGCACTGGGGGGGACACCGCAGCAATTACAGCACCAGGGCAAAAAAATCTGCATCATCGGTCGGTCAGATTTACTGGGAAAGCCGCTCGCGTCCGAGCTACTTCGCCAGGGAGCAGATGTTGAGTTGCTGGGAAAACTTGATGTAGCAGCGCGTCAAGCAACGGGCAAAAAATTGTTCGATGCCGCTGTCGTTATCTCTGCCACTGGTGTGGCGGATTTGATTACCCCAGATTTAGTTCGTCAGGGCGTGATTGCGATTGACGTGGGCGAACCGCAGCCGGATATTGCCCGAGCGGTCGCAGACAAGGCAAGTTTCTTTACACCGGTTCCCGGTGGCGTGGGGCCGCTGACGGTGGTATCATTGCTGGAGAATGGGTTGGAGTTACTAAAGCCATGACTGATGCAATCGCGCTCCAGGCGCTTTCACCACTCGATGGTCGGTATCAGCAACAAACACGGGAACTCACTGGGTACTTTTCGGAGTTCGCCCTCATCCGCTATCGAGTACGATTTGAAGTTGCGTACCTTGTTGCTTTTCTTGAGACTACAAAGATTGTTACAATTTCAGCAAAACAAATTGTGCAGCTCCGCAAAGTCGCGACCTTATTCTCTCTTGCGGATGCCCAAGCAGTCAAAGCCCACGAAATGAAATGCCACCACGACGTCAAGGCGGTGGAGTACTTTCTACAGGACACATTGACTGTACTTGGCTTGACCAATTTGACACCCTACATTCACTTCAGTCTGACGAGTGAAGACTGTAACTCGGTTGCGTATGGCTTAGCGCTCAAAGAGAGTAGGGATGCAGTACTTCTGCCTGCACTGCAACAGCTTATCGCAGCACTCGTGGGAGTGGTGGAAAAATATGCTGATCTACCCATGCTCGCCCGCACCCACGGTCAACCAGCGGTGCCGACGACGCTCGGCAAAGAGTACGCGGTTTTTTTGGCTCGGTTGTTGCCAGAGATTACAGCTATTGCCGCAACTACATTTGTTGCCAAAATATCTGGGGCGGTTGGTACGTATAGTGCACAAAGTCTTGCGTTTCCAGAGGTAGAGTGGCTAGCATTTACCAAAAAATTACTCAACGACCTCGGCTTAGTAGCGGATCCGCTGAGCACGCAGGTTGTTTCCGCTGAGAGCATGGTTCGCTTCTTCCAGACCCTGCAGCGCATCAACAACATTTTACTCGATTGCGCGCGCGACTCTTGGCAGTATATCGCTGATGGCTGGCTGGTCCAAACAACAACGGCAACCGATGTTGGTTCATCGACCATGCCACAAAAGGTTAACCCAATTGATTTTGAAAATGCTGAAGGCAACTTTGGTTTGGCGAATGCACTATTGGCACACCTGAGTGAAAAATTACCCATTTCCCGCCTGCAGCGCGATTTGTCAGACAGCACGGTCAAGCGCTCGATTGGTGTGGCACTGGGTCATTCGTTACTTGGTTATCAGTCACTGGTGCGCGGTTTGGGAAAAGTTTCCGCGCATCCGGCAACTATGGCTCAGGCGTTGTCACACCACCCAGAAATTATTTCCGAAGGCTTGCAGACGTTATTGCGGGCTGATGGGGTATCTGAGGCATACGAAATTTTCAAAGCAGCTACTAGGGGTAAACAACTTGGCTCGCTCGAGGAACTGCGTGGGCTTGCTACCAAGCACGCCCGCACCAAGACCACGAAACAAAAAATTGCCGCTTTGACGCCCAAGTCGTATCTTGGTCTCGCTACACAACTCGCTCGACAAACGCTTAACTCAGTAGCTAAATATCAGAAAGGGCAATATGCCAGTGCGACCAAATAGCTTTGCTTTTTGCGGGGGTGCCTATGGAGACGAAGGGAAAGGACGGATCGTCGACCAGTATGTCAGCGACTACGCCAAGCATGGTCCGGTATTCGTCTACCGGGACAATGGCGGGTCAAATGCTGGTCACACCGTGGCGTTTGGCAATACCAAAGTGGCACTACATCAGCTTCTCTCTGGCACGTTTATCGAGGACGTGATGACCATTCTTGGCAAGGGCATGGTGGTGCATCCAGGCGATTTGTTGGCAGAAATGGCTGCGGTCAAACAGGCAACTGGCGGCAGTATTCCGGCTACCATCCTCATCGATGAAATGGCGGTGGTGCTACTCGACACCCACCGAGCCTACGAGGCGGTGTTGCAAGATTGGCAAACGGGCAATCGTGGTACCACTGGGCGGGGGATTTCGCCGGCGTATGTAGATGTACTCCTACGACACCCCATCCGTATGCGGGATCTCAAGCCGTTCACAAGCGAAAAAATTGTTAAGCACTACAAACTATACCAAGCACTGATTGCTGGTCTGGGTCAAAATTTGGCTGAGTGTGCCGTCCCGACACTTGCGGGTGAGAAGCAGATTGTTGGTAGCGAGCAAGTCTTTGTGGCTCGAGTGGCTGAGCAAGCCACTAGACTTGCTCCGTATATTGCAGGTGTTTTTGATGTGCTGTCGGCAGCTTGGGCAGACGAGAAAACCACGTTTGTGTTTGAAAAGGCACAAGCAATTGGGCTGGATGTTCGTTGGGGCGTGTATCCCGATTTCACCGCCTCAGATACGACCTTTGGTGGCATTTTCGCCTCGACCGAAGGCATCATCAACCCTGCCGAGATAGGTATCAGAGCAGGGGTGATCAAAGCGACGTACATGTCAAGCGTTGGCATTCGCCAATTGCCGAGTGTGATGGATGCAGCCTTGGCTAACAAAATTCGCCAAGACGCTGATGAGTATGGAGCCACGACTAAGCGACCACGTGATATTGTTCACTTTGATGTACCTGCCACCGCATTTTTTGCGCGCGTTGGTGGTCTGACACATCTAGTCGCAACCCACATGGATATTGTCTATCCCGATACACCGATCAAGGTTTGTGTTGCCTATGCACAACAGGGTAAAACGGTCTCGTACCGTCCGGATCAAGCGTACCTGAGCACCATTGCGCCGGTGTATCAAGAGTTTGCGCCCTGGGATGTTACAGAATTGCAGCAAGCGAAGACCAGCTCGCAGTTGCCGAGAACCGCACAAACTTACCTCAAATTCCTTGAGGACTCACTCGGTGTGCCACTGCTGATGATCACGACCGGTCCGAAGCGGGAGGAGGGGATTAGATTTCATTGACGAACAAGTACCTACAATAACCTCATTACCTCCAAAAAAAGTACTTTCGCTCTAGTATGCTATACTACCGCCTCAGTAATAAGTAGTTTTGTGTCCTGGTAGTCTTGCAGTCCTGAAGTTTTCCTACCAGCGCACCATCTGTTCGCACACGCGAGCAGAAAAGTAAGGACACGGTATGAATCATACTTTTTTTGTCGATTTGCCCGATGTTGCTCCAGACTATGATCTGGCGGAAATGCTCGAGGCGGGTTGCCACTTTGGTCATCAGAAAGTCAAGTGGAACCCCAAGATGGCGGAGTGGATCCACATGGAAAAAGATGGGGTGCACATTTTTGATCTCATCAAAACTAAAAGCCAATTGCAGCGAGCATACAACGCTGCCTACAAGCTCGGCAAAGAGGGCAAAAACTTGGTTTTTGTCGGAACCAAGCGTCAGGCTCGTGACATTGTAGTCACCGCCGCACAAGCGTGTGGAGCACTCTATATTTTTTCTCGTTGGCTGGGTGGCCTCCTGACCAACTGGGATCAGGTGAAGTTGTCGCTCAAGCGCATGCAGACGATCGAGTCTGGGCTGGCTGAAGGCAAGTTCAAAAACTACACCAAGTACGAACAGGGCCAGCTCGAGAAAGAACTCAACCGTTTGCGTCGGTTTTTCCTCGGTATCCAGACGCTCAAGCAGCAGCCAGATTGCTTGTTTATTGTCGACACGGTGCGGGAGCGGATTGCCGTGCGCGAAGCAAACAACACCAACATCCCTGTGATTGGTATCTGTGATAGCAACGCCAATCCAGATTTGGTTGATATTTGTATTCCTGCCAACGATGACGCGCAACAAAGTCTGCAGTTGCTCATTTCCGCGGTGGCCGCAGGCTACGCTGCGGGCAAAGCTGCGCCAAGTGATAAGAAACCGGTAGCTGCTCCCAAGCCTGAGGTAGTGGCGGTAGCTGAACCGGTGGTAAAAAAAGTTGTTAAGAAGCAGCCGATTGCTGCCACTAAATTAGTTGTCAAACCAAAAAAGGTTGCCAAGCCAAAAAAGCCGGTAGCCAAGAAATAAGGAATGCACATGTCATATACTGCCAACGATGTCAAGCAACTGCGCCAGGAGACTGGGGCTGGTGTGATGGATTGCAAAAAGGCTCTCGAAGAAGCTCAGGGGGATTTCAAAAAAGCGGTCGAGTTAGTCAAGATTCGTGGGCTTGAGCGAGCAGAGAAGAAGCAAGATCGCGAAACCAGCGAAGGGTATATTGCGAGCTACATACACAGCAACGGCAAGTTAGCAGCCTTGGTAGAACTTGTTTGTGAGACTGATTTTGTTGCTCGTAACGCCGAATTTCGCTCGCTCGGTCAGGATATTGCCATGCAGGTTGCATCGATGCAGCCAGCCACGGTTGAAGAACTACTGGAACAAGAGTTTATCAAGGATGGTGGTGCAACTATTGGCTATTTGATAAAAGCACTCACGGGCAAAATTGGTGAGAAAATTGCGATCAAGCGGTTTGTGAGATATCAGATTTAGCCGATTTACTCATTCTCTTTAGGCAGTGTGGCTGTCTCAAAGAGCCTACTCCCTGAGGCAAGAACGAATTGTGAATTCATCAGACTTTGATCTGGACAGGTAGTTACGCTTAGAATATACAAAGATCCTATGCGGTAGGCTACCCATGCAACCGTATTAGGAGGAAACAAAACCCGTTTGGGCTCAGGACTATGGCAAATATATTCTCCATCTGAGTCCTCAGCAACCTCTGCTCCAACTAGTAAAGAGTATTCTTCAGTAAAATTTATTTGAGTTCCAACTGGAACATCATAGTTGGCTCTGATTGGTGGTAATTCTTGTTTGGAAGACATATTGTTTCTTTCAAATTTTGTTACGACAACTAGTATATCAAACTATAGTATACCACTCAAATACTGGCATCTATAGTATGATTCCCTCTGTATGGATTTTTCCTTCAAACTCCAAGCCACACTAGGTCATGCCCGCGTAGGGCAAATAACCACTCCACATGGCTTAGTGAATACTCCCATGTTTATGCCCGTTGGTACGGTGGCGAGTGTCAAGTCGCTCGATATGAAAGACGTAGCAGACACCGGTGCCGAGATTATTTTGGCCAATACCTACCACTTGGGGATTCGTGAGCAAGCCTTGGCGGCAATAGCAGCGAGTGGGGGAATCCACTCATTTATGAACTGGCCGTACCCTGTGTTGACCGATTCGGGTGGCTTTCAAGTTTTTTCCCTCGGCGCACAATTACCGCATAATTCCCGTACTATTCCCGCACGAGTTGACGGTTCGGGTGTTTTATTCCGCTCACATCTGGATGGGAGTAAACAATTTTTCACTGCCGAGCGTTCGCTAGAGCTGCAGCGGATGATCGGAGCCGATATTATTATGGCTTTTGACGAGCCGCAAGCAGATGCATTTTCTTTTGCGCAAGCTCGAGCGTCGCTCGATCGCACCCATGCTTGGGCGAAGCGTTGTTTACAGTACTGGCAAGAACACCATCGCCAGAGTCGCTACGGCAAGTACCAGGCGCTTTTCGGTATTGCGCAAGGAGGTTTACACAAAGAGCTGCGCCAAGAGTCGGTAACTTTTATGGCAAACCAGGGGTTTGACGGCATTGCCATTGGAGGCGAAACCATCGGATACAACACTGAAGGTACCAAACAAGTTATGGAGTGGGTTGGGCCGCTACTCCCCAAACATCAGCCACGCTACGCGATGGGGATGGGGAGAGACTTGGCTGACGTTGCGTTACTCGCCAACTTAGGTTTCGATATGTTCGATTGCGTGGGTCCCACTCGTCTGGCCCGCAATGGTGCACTCTTGGTTGGCACCGTTATTTTTGCACAGGGTGAGTTCCGCGTGCGTTCGCCTTTTCCTCGAGGAAGATTAGTCATTGGTCGTAAGGCATATAGCAACGATTTGGCAGTGATTGAGCCGGGGTGCGATTGTTATACTTGTAGGGCAGGGTACAGCAGGGCGTACGTACGACACCTGTATCAATCAAAAGAACTCACCTATTACCGTCTGGCGAGCATCCATAATGTCCGAGCCATGATCAGAACGATCCAAGTTGTCCGTCGGTGGATTCTGCAAGAAGGAGTAGGGGAGTGAAAAAGTTTTCCGTTCGGCTGCTGGTTATCTGTCTGGCTTTTCTGGTCAGCGGGTGCCTGGTTTGGTTTGGGGGGTTGGCTTTTTTGCAAAAATACACACCGTACCAGGACGAAGTAGTTATACTCACTTCATCCACTATTACCGATGATAAAGGTACTTTTACTATCGCACATATTGGTTCAGAAGTACCGCAACCAAGTCTGCTTATTCTCCCCGGCAAAACCATGGTCACTGTTCCAGACGGCTATGGCGAATACGAACTGGGGGCGATTTTGCCGTTGCTCAATTTAGAAGGAAAGACAGAAGTCTATAAGCGAGCCGTCTTTTCTCGGATTTTGGGTGTACCAGTGAGTGCTTTTTTTGCTCTACCAGAACCAGTAGCTGCCAGCGATGATTTCGTCCAGTTGCGTCGGGTGCTCAGGCAGACGGCTCTCACCAAGCTCAAGCAGTTTGAGTTACCCTGGCAAGAAGCGGCGCTATTTCCGCTGCTGCAGCTTAATCCGGCTGATGCGCAGGCAACCTCACTTGCCGAGGCACAGTTTCGACTACAGGCTGCGCTGGTGCGCTTAGTTTCTCGTTCAGAGCTGGCTTGCACCCTGGCGATTGTCAATACCACAGAAGAAAGTGGACTAGCTCACCAGCTAGCAACCGTGTTGGAACAAAGCGGTGTGCGGGTAGTTCGTACCACCGACACTGCAGAGTTGCGAGAACAGTCGCAGCTCATCAGTGACGCAAGTCGTTCGGAATGCGCTTGGATCGTGCCGTTGGTACAAGCTTGGTTTTTTACCCCGCTAGAACAAAAGCCAAGCAGCGAAGTTACCAATGAATATCGTGCCTGGGGGGTAGTGTTTATCGGCGCCGATGCGCATTAGCGTTCTGTTTCGGGGGAAAATTTTTCTTCGTCGGAAATATCCTCAAACGAAGTTGGTTCAACATCCAAGTCGTGGTTGGTAATTTCCACTGGGATTTCTTCGTTAAGTAGAACGTACTCTTCATTTTCTTGCGAGGTTGGATTGACGACCCGAGAAATGGGGAACGAGTGCTTGTTTTTGTTGCGCACTGAACGATGCGTTTCCTTCAAATAAACGTCAACGTGATTGGGTGCAACTGCGTGAATGGAGCAGTGGTAGGTATTGCCGGTTTGGAGTAGTTTTGACAAACGAAAAGAAATATCTTCGGGCAGTGAACCAATGTATTGACCAGCCAACTCGAGTGAAATATAGCGCTGTTTGAGTTTGAGTTTGCAATTTTTTCCAATCGCAAGTGCTTCGAGTACGGGTTTGCCAGCGAGGCGGTGCAGCTCAACGATTTTGGTTTTACCTGGTTCCTCAATAAATTCTTGGGTAAAAAATGAAGGGACGTGGAGCTGTCGTTTGTTTTTAATCGCAGTCAGGTGTTTTTTGGCGATAATGTTGGTTCGGTCGAGTTCGAGCACCTGCTGAAAGGTGGCTTTTGCTTTATCTTCTCGCTTGAGTTGTAGGTATGCCACACCCAAGCGGTTAAGCGCCAAGGTGTCTTTTGGTTCTTGTTCGAGGAGCTCAAGGTTGCATGTTACAGCTTGTTGCCAATCGCCCTGTTTGGCGGCAGTAATGGCTTGTTTTTTCAATGAGAGTGAGGTTTGCATGACGAAAAAAGTGTGATACGCTCGCGGCAGAATAGCGTCATCGCCACTAATTGTCAACCAGAACCTATGGCGTTTCAACGGTATATAATACCAATCACCATGGCAGGACACAGTAAGTGGCATAACATCAAAAACAGAAAAGGCGCGGTTGACGCTGAAAAAGGCAAGGTATTTGGTCAAATCGGCAAGCAGATTCGAGTTGCGGTTAAAGAGGGGGGTGGTGACGATCCAGCGAGTAACCCCAATCTCCGCTTGGCACTGGAAAAGGCACGAGCGGCAAATATGCCCAGAGTAAATATTGATAGAGCACTCAATAAAGGCATGGGACGGGGGGTTGGTGGCGGTGCCATACAAGAAGTGTTGTATGAAGCGTTTGGACCTGGTGGAGTGGCGCTCCTGATCGAAGCGGTGACCGACAATGTCAATCGAACCAGCTCGGAAATAAAGTTTGCGCTCTCGCGCAATCAAGGCACGTTATCTGGTCCAGGCTCGGCACAGTTCTTATTTACAAAACAAACGAGCGATGGGGTACTGAGTTTTGTCGCAGTACATGAGCAACCGCTAAATACTGTACAAACAGCTGCCTTCACGCAATTACTCGACGCTCTTAAAGAAGTAGAAGACGTCGAAGAAATTTATACCACAGCCAAAGTATGAGACGTCGTGAAAAATTTGTCCTGAGTGCTGTTTTTTTGAGTTTTGGCTTACTTGCCTTGCAGTATGTCAGTCTTGAGTATCGATACTACGCAGTTGCGGTTTTGGGAGTGGTATCATATTTGGTTTGTGCCTGGGCACTCTCAGAAGACCTCCAGCGTATAGAATTACTCATGCTCGTGCCGCTGCCGACGCTGTTTACTACCGCAGTGGGATTATTCTACTTTCTCCTGCCCAGCGATATCGTTTCCAAGATTGTGCTGCTCTCGGTGTTCGGCATTGGGGTGTATGCCAACTTATTGACGGCAAACATTTACTCCGTTGCAAAAGGCAGAACGATTCAGCTACTCCACGCAGCGCACGCGATTGGCCTGTTTTTGACCCTTATTACCTCGCTGCTTATCACAAACACTATTTTCTCGTTGAACCTGCCATTTTACGCTGTAGGCGGTCTGGTGGCACTCAGTCACTTTCCCCTGGTCCTGTCTGGTTTGTGGGTTGTTCGCCTGACACCATATGTTGAAAAGATGATTGTTTTATCGACACTTTTACTTGTTTTCCTCTTGTTACAGTTTGCGACTGCCTTGACATTTTTGCCGTACAGCATCTGGTATAGCTCACTTTTCTTGATGTCGGCGTTGTACCTTGGCATCAGTGTATTGCGCAACTTCCTCATTGAGCGGCTATTTTCTCGCGCTTTAGTCGAGTACGCCCTAGTGCTTGTGTTCGTTTCAGTGCTCTTTATTTTGCAGTTTCCCCTCAAGTAGATCTGCGTATAAAATAGGGCAGTGAGAAAAAAATATTCCAGAGTAAACAGGGCAGAGTGATATAGTTTGATATATATAACATTGTGGATAACTTTTATAGTTATAGGATCTTACCAGAGTGAGTATGCGGGAATTATCTAGTTATTTGGGTGTTTGTGCTCGTGAAACAAGCAGTTCTGCCCATAGTAGAACCTGCCCGTACCAGGCGTACACAGGGTACAAGCGCATAATACCCGAACCCAGTTTGACGCTTTTGGTGGAGAGGGATCAATTGCCGCAGCGTAGTTATTGCTTATCATTTTGAGTAGAAGTGATCGCAGTACAAGGGTGCAAAGAATGAGCATACTACCATTGGTTAGAACACACTCTCCCCACGCGAGAGAGTCTCCAATTGATTGTCGGTGTTACTAGTTATTTGTCCTATGTCGCACAATATTACTTTTGCGACATAGGACAAGATTCTCACGAGCGTGTTGCGTTTTGTGCGTTGCACTTTAGTCTCACGAAGTTCCAGCTGTCAAATGTTTTGTAGTGAGCACAAACACTTCTATTCTGACGTATATTTCCTCATCTTTTATGTTTAAAGCCGCTTTTGAGCCTTTCAGAAAATGATATATCAAGCAATAATCGTTATTACTTAACAGTTTTTTACACTGGAGTATGGTTTGTCGATGAATCAGCTTGTCATCACGACGGTATTGTTTGAGTAATTTGGTGATTGATCAAAGTGCGCGTCGGCTTCTTTGGAGATTATTTTTGTTTCGTTTCCGGAATTTGTGTAGATGTATGAGCCTGGTATTCTTAAATACTGGTGAGTTTGTGCTTTTTTGTGCCAATCAAAAGATATCAAAAAATAACAAAGTATATCAAGTAATAAAGATTGATAAGTCAATCTATTCTTAAATAGGTCAAAACTAGCACTCAATTCTCTGCTCTGCTAATTTTCTCTAGAGGTTTATAATGGGTTTATGGTTACGATTTCTACTGATCCGGATGCAGCACTCATTTTATTTCTGGAACACCTTGAGGTTGAGCGCAATGTCAGTCGACTCACTATTCGTAACTACCGACACTACTTGCGACGGTTTTGCGATTGGTTTAACCAGGCTGGACACACCAATTTACGTCAACTTGATCAAGAGGTGGTTCGACAGTATCGAGTGTACCTGTCTCGCTACAGTGATGATCGCAGCAGAACCATCTCAAAACGTACACAAAGCTATTATACTATTGCTTTGCGCAGCTGGCTCAAGTACTTAGTCAAGCGGGACGCTCCGGTTTTGCACCCCGAGAAAATAGACTTGCCTCGCGGTGAGTCAATCCCCATGCGATTTTTATCAATCGATAAAGTAGAAAATTTGTTGTCTCAGCCTTCTATTTCTACTCTCTCTGGTTTGCGGGATAAGGCACTTTTGGAAGTCCTCTTCTCCACCGGTTTGCGGGTGAGTGAGCTCGTCGGATTGAATCGTGAGCAAATAAATCTGGAAAGCCAAGAGTTCGGTGTCATTGGTAAAGGTAGGCGACCTCGAGTAGTATTCTTGAGCGATAGGGCTGTTTCTTGGTTGGATCGTTGGTTGCGTCAGAGAGCAGATCACTGGCGGCCCGTCTTCATTCGTTTCTCTGGGAGGCAGGCCACGCCAGACGAAGATGGAGAGGCGATGCGTTTAACTACCAGAAGCGTGCAGCGGATTGTTGACACATATGCAAAAAAAGCTCATCTACCAATCAAGATTAGTCCTCATGGTTTGCGACACAGTTTTGCGACTGATCTCCTGGCCAATGGTGCTGGTTTACGCGATGTACAGGAAATGCTGGGGCATAAAAGTATTGCCACAACCCAAATCTACACGCACGTGACGCGCCCGCAGCTCAGGAAGATTCACCAGCAATTTCACTCGAAGTAACTGGGGGGAGAATTTTAGCAGTCTTGCCATTTTACTGCCAATTAGACTTTTTTTGCTATTGTGTTGGTTCATCAATGTTTTTCTCTATAATTAATTATTTGTCAGTTAATCTTAAATGCTATGACCAAGTTTTTGTAGAACGCAAACCTGAAATGATTACTTTTGATTTATCTACATATAGTAAAATGCTATTTGATATCATTATTTATCTTTAAGTACGAAATTATATACTTACGAACAGAAAATAGTATTGATAAATAATCAAAATATCTAGTAATAGCATAAAATATATCAAAAAAAGTGATGATACAATGACCAGGCTCAATTTTTGGGCCGATAGCTCAGTTGGCTAGAGCGCCTGCATGGCATGCAGGAGGTCAGGGGTTCGAGTCCCCTTCGGTCCACAGTACCTACGCTCAATTGCGTACTGCTTTTTTACTCTGCAGAAACTCAAACACCACCGGGACGAGTGATAGTCCAATAATTGCCAAAACGACGTAATGGAAATTATTACGTACGAACGGAAGATTGCCAAAAAAATAGCCTGCCAGAGTGAGCAGCAAAATCCAGAGTAGTGCTCCGACGACATTATAGAAAAAGAACCGTTTGTACTCCATGACACCAATCCCAGCAATAAATGGGGCAAATGTGCGAATAATGGGGATAAACCGGGCCAGAATGATGGTTTTGCCGCCATGTTTGGCATAAAACAACTGGGTTCGCTCAATGTGCTCCTGTTTTATGAGGGTGAATTTTTCATTCACAACTAATTGCTTGCCAAAAAAATGACCAATCCAGTAATTCACCGCATCACCGAGGATGGCTGCGATCAAGAGTAGTGGAATTAATAGCCTAATATCGAGTGAACCAAAGGCGGCGATAGCACCAGCAGCAAATAACAGTGAGTCACCAGGCAAAAAAGGCAGGGCTACTAATCCAGTTTCGGCAAAAATGATCGCGAATAGTATGCCGTAGGTCAGAACCCCGTATTGGGAAACTAAGGTATCTAGGTAGACGTCCAGATGCAAAACGATCTCGATAAAACTAGTCAGAAACTCCATAGCGTACTTTCCAAGTCAGTGTTAGCTCAGCTCTTCTTTGAGGGTCAGTGTGACTGCCACCACAAAGTCAGTTTCTTTGAGACGCATCAGGATGACACCTTGTGTCGCTCGAGTGAGAATGGGAATCGATTTTTTGGACAGTGGCAACTTGATGGTTTGTCCTTCTCTGGTGCTGATCACTACTTCTTCATAACTCTCGTCGACGCGCAGGGCTGCCGCGACCAAGCCAGTGCGTTTGGTAATATCGGCAACTTTGACTCCCAGACCAGAGCGTTTCTGTCGGGGGTATTGAGAGAACGGGGTGCGCTTACCCATACCATTTTCGGTGATCAAAAGCAGGTGGTCAGTTTTCTCGAGCGAGTCGTTGACTGCTTCAACCCCAATGACGTAGTCGCTGGCGCGCAGGGAAATGCCTTTGACACCTTTCGTGTCGCGCTGTGAGCTTTTGACCTGATCTTCACCAAAACGGATGCATTTTCCCTCATGCGTGATCAGTAAAATGTCATCGTTTCCAGAGGTCAGCTTGCCCCAGACGAGTTGATCGTCGTCGTTGAGGGTAATGGCAATAATGCCGTTTTGTCGGATATTGCTAAAGAGCTGTACTGCAGTTTTTTTGATTAAACCCTTCTTGGTTGCCAGAGAAATAAATTTGTCGGTATCAGCGACTTCATCAATTACCAAGAGTGAGCGTACCACTTCTTCCGCCTGGAGGCTCAAAAGATTGACCACTGCCGTACCCTTGGCTTGTCGCTGACTCTCGGGTATTTCGTGTGCTTTGAGCTTGAAAACTCTGCCGAGATTGGTAAACATCAGCAGGGTATCGTGCGTGGAAGCAGTCAGCAGCGATTGAACAACGTCTTCTTCCTTCATTTTTACCCCAATGCTCCCCTTCCCTCCTCGAGATTGGGAGCGAAACGCAGTTGGGTTGAGGCGCTTGATATAGCCAGTTTGGGTGAGGGTGATGACGGTCGGTTCTTCAGGAATGAGGTCTTCGTCGCTCATTTCACCAATTTTGCCTTTGATCAGCTTTGTTTTGCGCTCATCACCGTAAAGCGAAATAAGCTCCTCGGTTTCTTGGCCGATCACGGCCAGGATAGCCTGAGGATTTTGGAGCAGTAATAAAAGTTTTTCGATAGTGGCTTGAATTTCTTTGTACTCATCTTCAATTTTTTGTCTCTCGAGGGCAGCCAGCCGCTTGAGTTGCATTTCGAGGATGGCAATCGCTTGCAATTCGCTCAGCCCAAAGCGTTCGATCAGTTTCAGTTTGGCAACTTCGGAATCGGGTGATTGGCGAATCGTCTCGATTACCGCATCCAGGTTGTTGAGGGCAATCAGTAACCCTTCCAAAATATGCGCTCGTTGACCGGCAGCTACCAGCTCATACTGCGTTCTGCGGACGATAATCACCTGACGATGACCAAGATACTCGAGGAGTATTTGGCGAATGTTCATGAGTTGTGGCGTGCCCCCACTATTCAGTGCCACCATATTCATCGGGAAACTGGTTTGCAGTTCTGAGTACTTAAAAAGTTTATTCAAGACGACTTTTGGTACGGCGTCTCGTTTGAGTTCGATGGTGATTTGCATACCTTTGCGATCCGAGTCGTCATTCAGGTCACGAATACCAACGATTTTCTTGTCGCGTACCAAGTCAGCGATTTTCATGAGCAAACGGGCTTTGTTCACCTGGTACGGCAGCTCGGTGACGATAATTTGGAATCCTTTGTTTGACTCAACAATTTCAGCTTTTGCCCGGATAACAACCCGTCCTTTACCGGTGCGGTACCCTTCGCAGATCGCTTGGAAGTCGTACATACTGCCACCGGTCGGGAAGTCTGGACCTTTAATAATCTTCATCAGGTCATCAATCGTGGTTTCGCTCGTGAGCGTGCCCGACAGTAACTTTGGCTCGGTTTGGGTGAGTTGCTCGATTAACTTCGCCTGGCTCTGTTCTGGTTGCAACGTTTTGTCACCTGGTTTTTTGACACTGGCCGTGCTTTGTTTGAGGAGCACCAAGATTGCCTGGCAGACTTCGGTCAAATTGTGCGGCGGGATTTTGGTCGCCATACCGACCGCAATGCCTTCTGAGCCCATGAGCAACAAGTTGGGTAGTTTCGCCGGCAGTACCAGTGGCTCTTTGAGCGAACCATCAAAGTTATCCCCCATCGGGACCGTTTCTTTATCGAGGTCAGTGAGCAACTCAGAACTGATGCGCGCCAAGCGCGCCTCGGTATACCGCATAGCCGCCGGACTATCGCCATCCACCGAACCAAAATTACCTTGACCGTCAATCAGCTGATAGCGCATGCTAAAGTTTTGGGCTAAGCGAACCAAGGCCATGTAGACGGGCGCATCACCATGGGGATGGTACTTGCCCAATACATCTCCCACAATCCGAGCAGATTTTTTGTAACTACTGGTGTGATGGATGCCACTCTTGTACATCGAGTAGAGAATCCTCCGGTGCACCGGTTTGAGACCATCACGCACATCGGGTAATGCCCGAGCAACGATCACGCTCATGGCGTAATCCAGATAGCTCTGCTTCATTTCGCTCTCGATTGAGGTGTACCGAAGCTTGCCGTAGCGCGACTCTTCGACGGAACCAATTCTATTGATTTCCTCTGGTGCTTCTGGTGGCGTCTCTATTTGGTCGATCATAGGTACTTATTTTTCCGTTCGTTTTTTGCCTGCGGCTAGCACGACAAGGGCACTCTCGGCAGTCTGCCAATCCTTGAGTTTGACCCATTTTCCTGCTTCGAGATCTTTGTAGTGTTCGAAGAAGTGGCGAATCTGGCGTTTTTTGGCTTCTGGAATATCGGTCAAACTCTCCCAGGCTCCGCACACCGGGTCAATTTTGGTCTTGGCTGGCACGCAAATGAGTTTGTGGTCAATGCCCTCCTCGTCTTCCATCTCGAGCATACCAATGATTTTACAACTAATGGTGACCCCTGGTACGACGCGCTCGCTCAGAAACACCAGGGCATCGAGGGCATCCCCATCTTCACCTTTGGTGCCAGCAATCGACCCATAATTGACAGGATAATCCATTGCCACCGGAACCAAACGATCAACCACCAGCTGGTTACTCGCTGCATCAAGCTCGTACTTGACCCGAGAGCCTTCGGGGATTTCGATAAAAACTGTCACGGTATCTGCCATACGGTCTCCTTTCTTATCTTAAATATCTAATTCTGCCAATTGCGCGTGCGACTGGATAAATTTTTTGCGTGGGGCGACGTCATCGCCCATAAGGGTGCTAAAGGTGGTGTCGGCTGCATCGGCATTCTCGATGGTAATCCGCTTCAACATGCGCGTCTCTGGGTTCATGGTCGTATCCCACAGTTGTGTCTCATTCATTTCTCCCAAACCTTTGTAGCGTTGAATGGTGATTTTTGCCGTTGGCGTCTCGGCTTGGATGTCTTTGACCCGTGCATCTCGCTCTTCATCGGAGTAAGCGTACGTGTCGCCTTTGGCTGAAGCGATTTTAAACAGGGGTGGCATGGCAACGTAGAGGTAGCCACCAGTGACAATTTCTGGCAAATGGCGGAAGAAAAAGGTCAATCCCAGGGTGGTAATGTGCTCGCCATCGACGTCGGCATCGTTCATGAGAATAATGCGATGATAGCGTAACTTGTCGGGGTTGAAGGTATCGCCAATGCCGGCACCCAGCGCAATCACCAGATTCTTCAGTTCTTCAAAGGCAACGATCTTATCAAGCCGGGCCCGCTCGGTATTGAGAATCTTACCCCGCAGCGGGAAAATTGCTTGAAACTTTCGGTCCCTGCCCTGTTTGGCAGTGCCACCGGCTGAGTCGCCTTCGACAATATAAATCTCACACTCAGCGGCAATTTTTGATTGGCAGTCGGCCAGTTTACCAGGGAGCGAACTGCCCTCAAACAAGCCTTTGCGGATGACGGCATCTTTGGCGGCGCGCGCCGCAAGG
>Ga0209542_10002596_pt1 | contig 40145 bp, 37 predicted proteins | sample RifCSPhighO2_01_FD_184028 | JGI IMG/M metagenome (GOLD analysis project Ga0209542, IMG submission 184028) | Soil microbial communities from Rifle, Colorado - Rifle CSP2_plank highO2_0.1 (SPAdes) (version 2) | ecosystem: Environmental > Terrestrial > Deep subsurface > Rock core/Sediment ... | reverse complement strand
TACGAAGGCATCGCGGACTTCACCTCTCCCAGAAGAAAACACTCGTGTCGATTATCCTCTCAAATTTGAAACGGCCGATGAGAGAAAAACCAACACGAAAGTTCCCTTAACCCAAAATGGATTAGCGAAGGTTTGGGCTATAGTTTCGGCGTTAGAAATGAATCGACGTAAGGATGTGCGGAACGTAGAACTGTTGATTATACATGTCATAAACCCAGTATGTTGATACCGGGTTTTTTGTTTGATTTTTTAGGTATTGACATAGTTTTATTAGTGAATATAATAGTATATGATAGTAAATATAGAAAACTCAGGATAAATTTAAAACTTAATAATAAATATTTTAGTACATCCACCCAGCCTCACTTTGATGAAGCGAAGCTGGGCGGGTGTATTTTTCTAACTTAACAGGTTAGAATGATGCAGGCCACTTTGATAGTTGAATAAGTAAAATTATCAATTAGTTAATTGAGCAAAAATCGCTATTTTAAAATAGCGAGTCCATCCTTCGACAAGCTCAGGATTTATTTCTGATATTGTTGGGGGAAAAATTAGAAGAAAATTTTTTAGTTGTCCCAATACAGAATTTGATTGCGAGAAACTCGTTCGAGGGTTTCCTGCAATCAAATTTATTTTAGAGGATTTGATCCTGGTCCAGGATGAACGCTGGCGGCGTGGATAAGGCATGCAAGTCGAACGAACTTTGTGCGTAGCACAAAGTCGCGGATGGTCGCGGATTTTTAAAAACGCGGATAACGTGGATAGGGAATACCTATCTGCGTATATCAGTGCGATAGTTAATCTGCGTGAATCAGCGACCTTGCGCTATGCGCAAGGTTAGTGGCGAACGAGTTAGTAACACCTTGGTACGTACCCTAAAGACGGGCACAGCTCGCCGAAAGGCGGGGTAATGCCCGATAGTCCCAGCACTTATTTTGAGCTATGATAATTTCATGTATTTCATATATGTGATTCATAGCATAAAAACTAAAGATTTATATTACGGTTTCACAACTGATTTAGAAGCAAGACTAAAAGCCCACAATAATGGCAATAACGAATCGACAAGATTTGGTATTCCATGAGAGTTTGTATATTGCGAAGGTTTTAAATCAGAAAAAGACGCGCGAATTCGAGAAAAGATGTTAAAGCATTATGGAAATTCTCGAACTCATGTTAAAAACCGCATAAAATACAGTCTTTCGTAGTTCAAAATAAGTGCTGGGTAAAACCCGCAAGGGGCTTTAGGAGCGGCCTAGGTCCGATCAGCTAGTTGGTAGGGTAACGGCCTACCAAGGCTATGACCGGTAGGGGGGCCGAGAGGCTGATCCCCAACGACGGCACTGAGATACGGGCCGTACTCCTACGGGAGGCAGCAGTCGAGAATATTCGACAATGGGCGAAAGCCTGATCGAGCGACGCCGCGTGCAGGATGAAGGTCTTCGGATTGTAAACTGCTTTTAATGGGGAAAAAATCCGCAAGGATTGATTGTACCCATGGAATAAGGAGCTGCAAACCTCGTGCCAGCAGCCGCGGTAATACGAGGGCTCCAAGCGTTATCCGGATTTATTGGGCGTAAAGAGTGCGTAGGAGGTCTGACGCGTTTCTTGTTAAATTCCAGAGCTTAACTTTGGAGCTGCAAGGAAAACGGTCTGACTAGAGTACGGAAGGGGCTGATAGAACTCACGGTGTAGGGGTGAAATCCGTTGATATCGTGGGGAATACCAAAGGCGAAGGCATTCAGCTGGCCCGTTACTGACTCTCAAGCACGAAAGCGTGGGGAGCAAAAAGGATTAGATACCCTTGTAGTCCACGCCCTAAACGATGCAGATTAGCTGTTTCGAGTATCGACCCTCGGAGCGGCGTAGCTAACGCGTTAAATCTGCCGCCTGGGAAGTACGGCCGCAAGGCTAAAACTCAAAGGAATAGACGGGGACTCGCACAAGCGGTGGAGCATGAGGTTCAATTCGACAGTAAACGAGGAACCTTACCAGGGCTTGAAATCCAGACGACGATTTGCCGAAAGGCGAATCTTTCTCTCAAGGAACGGCTGGACAGGTGCTGCATGGTTGTCGTCAGCTCGTGTTTTGAAATGTTTCCTTAAGTGGTGTAACGAGCGCAACCCTTACCTGATGTTATATGTGTCATCGGGAACTGCCCTCTTTTGGGGGAGGAAGGAGAGGATGACGTCAAATCCGCATGGCCCTCTGATGCCCTGGGCTACACTCGTGCTACAATGGCCATTACAATGGGTTGCCAAGCCGCAAGGCGGAGCTAATCCCATCAAAAATGGTCCCAGTTCGGATTGAGGGCTGAAACTCGCCCTCATGAAGTTGGAATCGCTAGTAATCGCGCATCAGCTATGGCGCGGTGAATACGTTCTCGAGTCTTGTACTCACCGCCCGTCACTTCAAGGAAGCCGGGAATACCTGAAAACTCAGCTTGCTGGGGTTAAGGTAAATTCGGTGACACGGAAGAAGTCGTAACAAGGCACGCGTAGCGGAAGCTGTGCGTGGATCAATTAAACAAAAAATCATTCGCCAAAGGCGAATGATGGAGAACGATAATATGCGAAAGCATATAAAAGGTTTTGATCGAGGAGCCTTAAGTCTCGATTTGCTTGTCCGATTAATTTCGGGCCGCATAAGGTTGGGATAACTAAAAAGTTTTCTTTATTAAAAACCGACTATATATTTCTGACGGCACCAGAGTTTATTCCGCCAGCGCGGAATGACTCTTACGTCTCGGCGCTAAAAGTCGCCATAGGCGACACCAAGCTTTTAGCGCCTCCGAAGTTGCCGCACGAAAAATATAACCGGTTTTTATTTGGTGAGTGGATTGAAGCTCCGTAGTTTCTCTACGAAGCATAGCAATCCGCTTTTATGATGCGTTAAAATAAACTCACTTTGTTATAAGGTTGGATTTTGAAATAAAAAAAGAAGCCTCCGGCGCAAAAATCGCGCCGGAGGCTCAAGAGTTCAAGAGAGACAAGCCCTCAAGAACTCAAACTTCAGGACTTCCGAGAGGCACCGGGGCCAACGTTGCCCAACCTGAAGTCGTCCCAGAAGCTGCCGATGTCTAGACCGAAGCTGCTGAAGCGGCCCACATGGACGCGGCGGCCGCTCGACGTGATGACATCCGTAGTTTGCGCGTACCAATTCGGGTTCAGATAGATGCCGTTTTTCCGGTAATAGAGGATGTCTTTCAGGACTTCCTCCACTGCGGTCGGCACCTCGTACCCTTGCGGCAGCATGGTCATTTGTTTCTGGTGGTAGGTCTTGAACTCGAAGTTCGGAACGATCTCCAAAAGCATGAGATACCACCGGAACTTCGCGGTCTTACTGGTCGCCCACGACTCCTTGGAATACCGGGAGTCGGGAGCGTAGCTTGCAAACTTCGGCTGGCCGTTCTGCGGATGCATCTCCTGCAGGTTCAAGATCGTTAGCGGTTTCCCGTTCACGTTCTTGAGCCCCAGAAACGCGAAGTGCGTTTCCTTGACTGTCTTGCCTTTGACGAACGGGCAAGGGGCGTTGAGAACATCCTCTCCCCGTGGGAACTCAGCCACTTCTCGGAGCTGCTTCTTTGTGAACTTCACGCCGTACAGCGCGGTCCACGCTTCCACTCCGAAGAAGTTCTTGCCTAGGATGGCGCGAGCCACCTGGTGATTCACCGAACCCGACGTTCTGCCGCTAAGCATGAACTCGGCTACGCGCTTCGCGTAATCCGGCTCAGCCCGCAAGCGAGCGAGGTGCTCGGTTGAGACGCCGTGATCCTGGAGCGCTTTGAGGGTCGCTCCCACTTCTCCGTAACTGGCTTTCCAGAGACCGCCTGGGTTTGTGCTCATGACACTTACCTCCTTTATTTTCCGTCTTTCTCTCTTTGTCTTTTGGAGACTTTAGAGAGTTTGCCCTGTCCGGGGCGCGGCCTCATCTCGGTTAATGAGACGGGTATTTGAAAAACTAAATAAATAGCTTGCCAAATACTCGCCTCATTGGAATTTTATGAATTTAAAAGAACATTCACATTATAGTAGTTTGTGGGGTAAAAGTCAAGTCAAAAAATTTGAGTAAATGCTTATTGAATTAGCAGCATACGAGTTTATTTTTTAGAATTTTTTTGAAATATAGAAGTAAATGATAGTGCTACGCCATAGCGTAGCACTTAGACATTTTTATTTTATATTGTTTTGCTTATCTCTGTTTTTTTACAATATAGATATATATTCGTATTTTGTATTTTGGTCTTTATTTTCGCGGCCTGAAAGGTTTATACCCTAATTGCCTCATCAGCTTCGGATGACGAATGGGCGGCATCGGGAGAGTAAAAAGTGAATCTACCCAGATAGTGAATAAAAGTTGTTCTAACTCTTTTTTAGTGAGTCGTTTTTGTTTCTTTTCCGGTTTTTTATTATGCATATAATCGCTTATATATCCCTTTTTTAGCCGCAGACTTTTTCTGATAGCGTTAATGGTAGTGGGGGAAAGCCAAAGTAATTCGCCAATTTGCCGATAGCTTTTGCCTTGCTTTAAAAGAGAAATTGCCGAGGCCCGTTTAATCATTTGGGTTTTCTCATGTGAGGTTAGCAGTAAATTAAGCGATTTTTCCATTTTTTGCGCAGAATTGATTTCCGTAAACCCTTCAATCAATTTTGACCAGACCTGCGTCTCCCATTCTTTCCGGGATTTAAAATTATTAACCGACGGAATTGTTTTCATATAATTAATTATATAACTATTGATTATATCATATTGCTACGCTATAGCGTAGCAATAATTAGTGGGGGGTCGGAAATAAAGAAGCGTGTAAAAAAGAAATAAAAATTATCGCAATAGTTATCCGTAAATTAACTTGTATATAAGAATGGTTGAAGATAAAAGAAGAGTTATCCCGTTGGCTATGGCTACTGGCCGGGATTTAATCAGTATTCCGTATGTTAGCCACCCCAGTACTCCTATATTGAAAAGCACATACGTTGGGAGGGAAATAGCCGTGGCCGGGGCGGGTTGCATTTTCCACAGAGAAATTACTTGCGGGAAAAAAGATATGGTCGTGAGCGTTCCGGATATCAAACCCAATGTTTCGGTAAACTTATTTTTCATAGATTTAATTATTATAAACCTATTTGCTTATTTGTAAAAAGATTATTTTTATATTATATTTATTTTATTAGCGTCATTTTGAATATGAAAAAAATCTTACTTATTGAAGACGACCCATTTTTGTCTTCGCTGTTGGGGAACCGCTTAAAAAAAGAAGGGTTTGATTTGACTTTGGTAAGAAACGGCAATGAGGCGATGAAGGCGCTTAAAACTCAAAAGCCGGATTTGGCGCTTTTGGATATTATTCTGCCGGGCAAATCCGGATTTGAAGTAATGGAAGAAATAAAACTTGACCCCCAAACAGCCAAAGTGCCGGTATTCATAATATCTAATTTGGGTCAGGATACCGATGTCCAGAGGGGCGAAGAATTAGGGGCGAAAGAATATATTGTTAAGGCCAGAATCTCTATAGACGAGATTGTGGAAAAAGTTAAAAATTTTCTTTCTAAAAATAAAGCCAAATAGTGAACGAGTTTTATTTATTTCTCGTGCGGCTACCTTACAGGAGATTTTCCGCGAGGAGACAACTTTGCTCATTCAGAAATAGCGAACTATAACTATTTGTTGTATGGCAATTTCGGAGGTATCGCCAGCTTGGTGTCCCGCAGAGCGGGACCGGAGATGCTGAGACATAGGAGCCGTCCCGCGCTGGACGGGACGGACTCCGGTGCCAGTAAACAAAAAGTTATAGTGAGCGGAAAAGTTATCCACAGCCCCATTTTCTTAAATAATTGCGATTTGCTATATTTAACTGATAGATTAAAATTTTATTACGGTCGATGATATTTAAATAAATATATTTATATGAGCACTACAAAAAAAGGTTTTACGTTATTAGAATTGGTAATCGTAATCGGCATTTTGGCCATATTGGCCGCGGTTTCGGTTTTAGTATTGAATCCGGCCCAAATTTTGGCTCGGTCAAGAGATACGACCAGGAGTACTGATTTAGTCGCGATTAAGGACTCTTTGAATTTATATGTAACTGACGTGTCTAGTCCGGATATGGATGGCGGCACAAATAGCTGTTCCACGCTTTGTTACACTGCGGCCACCGGCGTAGCTGTCAATTGCGGAAGTCGGCACGGAACTAAAACTACAACCGAAGACGCCACCAGAGAAGTTGATAGTAATGGATGGGTGCCGGTTAATTTAACCGCTGTTTCTACGGGCGCGCCACTCGCTGTTTTGCCGGTTGACCCGACTAATAACACCACTTATTTCTATTCTTACGCTTGCGATAATACTGCTAAAACATTTGAATTAAATGCCAATATGGAAAGTACCACCTATGCCAATGGCGGAACAGACGATAAAGAAAGCAAGGATGGCGGCAATAATGCGGATATTCTGGAAGTGGGGACTGATTCCGGACTGGATTTATAAAACACCGTGAATGTTATCGCGCTTGCAATTTTAGTCACAATTTTTCTGATTCAAGTTAGCGCCATAAAAACCCGAGCTTCTTATTTTTTGAAGAGCGGGTTTTTTGGTTCTTTAATTTTTATGGCGGCTATTTTTTTAATATTCGGTTTTGCCGCGCACCAATCCTGGCAGACCTATATTTTATGGGAAAAGAGCGAAGTGGCTAAAATGTTACTGCCTCCTTATAAAAATTTGGATTATTTTATATTTTACAGCCGCAACCGATTCTTTGTCCCATATTTTTTATCGCTATCGGTAGGGTTATTATTTTTAATCGGCGCCCAGCTAATTAATAAGAAATATCAGGAGCGGTTTTTTGAGCGAATAGAGCCATATCTTTTAGCAACGGTGTTATTTGTTGTTGGCCATCCGTTATGGCTATTTTATTTAGTAATTCTTTTGGCGGCTAATTTTCTATTTTCTATTTTCTATTTTCTATTTTCTAAAAAGAAAGATTACCGCCTTTCTTTTTATTACTTTTGGCTATCGGCGGGGATATTTACTATACTTATAAGTAAGTGGTTAAGCGCGTTGCCGTGGTGGACTTTATTAAAATTATAATAATCACCGAATAACTAATCAGTGCGGATTGTATATCCGTAAAAGATTCGTAATTCGTTGATAGAGCGAAGCGATGCAGATTCCAAATGAAAATTTAAAAGAATTACTGGTAAAAGAAGGCCTGATTAAGGCCGATGATTTTGACCAGATAGTGGCGGAATCAAAACGGATGGGACATAATATCGCCGACGTTATGATTTCCCGGGGAGTTATTACCAAGGATTATTTTAATGAATTGCTGGCAAACTATTTCGGCGCCGCTCGGGCAAATTTATCATCGCAAAAAATTGACGATAAAATCCTTAATCTTTTGCCGGAAGAAATTTCCAGAGAAAAACAGGCGGTTGCTTTTAAAATTGAACCGGACAGTTCGGTTGGCATTGCTATGTCCGACCCAGGCAATTTAGAGACAATTGAATTTCTTAAAGTGTATTTAAGAAAAGAAATTAGGCCATACTTGGCTTCTGACGAAGATTTGAATATCGGCTTGTCTTTTTATACCAGAAAAGGAACCGAAGATTACCGTCGCATCATAGAAGAAAATGTGGCCGAGTCGTTGCGCTCCAAGGTTGCCGGCGAAGAAGCGGCCGCCAAAGATTTGCCTATCGTAGCGATAGTTGATAATTTGGTAAACTACGCGTTTTCTTCCCGCGCTTCCGACATTCATTTGGAAATTTTGGAAGATAATTTGCTAGTTCGCTATCGGATTGACGGCGTATTGCGGGAAATTATGAAATTGCCCAAAGACGTCCATCCATCCCTGACGGCGCGCATTAAATTATTGGCTGGTTTAAAATTAGACGAGCATAACCGCCCGCAAGACGGGCGGTTCCGCCAGAATATCGGCAAGGACTTCATTGATATCCGGGTATCCATAATTCCCACCTTTTATGGAGAAAAATCGGAAATGCGGCTGTTGGCGGCAACGCAAAGACCGCTTTCTTTTGAAGAGTTGGGGATATTGGAGGATACGGCAAAAGTTTTAAATGAAAATATCCATAAAACATTCGGGATGGTTTTAGTATGCGGACCGACCGGCTCCGGAAAATCCACCACCCTTTATTCGGTTTTAAATGTTTTGAACAAGACGGGAGTTAATATAGTTACCGTGGAAGATCCGGTAGAATATAATATTAAATATGTGAATCAAGTTCAGATAAATCCGGCCGCCGGCATAACTTTTGCGAGCGGATTGCGTTCTATTTTGCGGCAGGACCCGAATATTATTTTGGTGGGCGAGGTCAGGGACGGCGAGACCGCCGATATAGCGGTTAATGCCGCTTTGACCGGGCATTTGATGTTAACTACGGTTCACACTAATGACGCGCCAACTGCTGTTCCGCGGCTGATTGATATGGGCATCCCGCCATTTTTGGTGTCGGCCGTATTGAATTTGATATTGGCTCAGCGCTTGGTGGGAAAAATTTGCTTGAATTGCATCGGGTCTTATAAACCCGATAAAGTAACGTTGGAATTGATTAAAAGGCAGTTTGAAGATATGAAACTGGAAGTTGAATATAAGCCGCCCAAGATTTTATATAAAGGAAAGGGTTGTCCGCAATGCGGCAATATAGGCCTGAAGGGCAGGATAGGAATTTATGAGGCGATGAGCGTAGATGACGAAATTCGCAAATATATCGCTGGTCCGAATTTTTCTTTGGATGAACTTAGGAAATTAGCGAGAAAGAAAGGCATGATTAGCATGTTTGAGGATGGGTTGCGCAAAGCCGAGCTCGGAATGACCACTATTGATGAGGTATTGAGGGTTATTAGGGAATAATCCCTCACCCTTAAAGCACCGCAACAGCTAATCAATTTTTTCTAAAATAATTGGTTAGGATGCAAATTAAGAAATTGAAGTTTTATAATGCCTTAATGATAACGTCGTAAAAATTGGAGTGCTTTAAGGGTGAGGGACTAAAAAATTACTATATAAAAAATATGAAATTTTTAAAAGAAACAACTTTAACCAAAGGTCTTCAATTAATATCAGGACATCGCAGCCATACTGCGGTCCTTTAAGGGTGAGGGATGAAATTTCATTACATAGCAACAGAACAAAGCGGGAAGTTGGCGGAAGGCGATTTAGACGCCACCAGCCATTCGGAGGCATTGCAGGTTTTAACCGGCAAAGGCCTTAAACCAACTTCTGTTCAGGAAGTAAAATCCATCAGCATCGGCAAGGAGATTTTCGGCCAGTCGGTAAATGTTTCCGATAAAGTTATTTTAACCCGCTATCTTTCTTTGATGCTTGGCGCCGGCACCGACCTTTTTCGGGCCGTTGATATTTTGGTAAATGATTTCAGCAAGCCGGTATTAAAGTCCTTATTGGCGGAGATTAAAGATAATTTAAGCAAAGGAAATCCTTTTTATGCCACTTTTGAAAAATATCCGAAATACTTTTCCACCGTTTTTGTAAGCTTGATTAAATCCGGAGAAAAATCCGGCAATCTCGTGGAGGTATTGAGCAATTTGAGTATTTCTTTGGAAAAAGAAAAAGAATTAAAAAATAAAGTTACTTCGGCGTTAATTTACCCCCTGATTCTTTTGTCTATGTCTTTTTTGATGCTGATATTGCTGGTAACTTTTGCCTTGCCGAGGATTGCCAATGTGTTTTTGTCGTCGGGTGTTCAACCGCCGATTTTTTCCAGAATTATTTTTACTGTCGGCCTTTTTTTAAGCAAAAATGCTTTGATAGTTTTTCCTTTAGGCGCGATTTTATTTGCGGGAACGGTTTATTTTCTTACAAAAACTCATTCCGGAAAAAGATTTGTTTATTTTATAGGAGTACATACGCCGGTTATTAAGAACGTCATGAAACAGCTGGCTTTGCAGAGATTCGCGATAACTCTTTCTTCACTTATGCGCTCAGGCCTTCCTATTATCAGTTCGCTGGAAATTACTGCGGACACGGTGGGGTCGGAAGAATTGAAAACTTCTCTAATGCGGATTGCCAGGGAGGGCGTAGCTAAAGGATTGACTTTAGGAGACGCCTTCCATCGCGAACAAACCGCTTTCCCCATGGTAGTGGTTAACTTAATTTCTGTTTCCGAGAAAGCCGGGCATATTGAAGATATTTTAAAAACCCTTGCCAACTTTTATGAAACAGAAGTTGATAATTCAATTAAAATAATGATTGCGTTTATAGAGCCGATTTTACTGCTTTTTATCGGCGTTTTAATCGGAACCGTGGCGTTGGCGGTTATCGTTCCGGTTTATCAATTAGTTGGAGGAGTTTAAATTAAGCGATTGGCGATTAATTTATGCGGGGATTTACTTTGATGGAACTTATGGTGGTGGCCGCGATTACCTTGATGATTGCCGGTATTTCGGCCCTTACCATATCTTTCAGCAGCCCAAAAAATTTGGATTTGGCGTTTCAGGAATTAATTTCGCATCTGCGGGACGCGCAACAGCGGGCTATTGTTCAAGACCAAAATGAGCGGTGGGGAATGCGCATAAATGCGGTAAGCGGCGACAGAGATTTTTACGAGGTATTTTATGGCGCCGGCTATTCCAATGCTACCGTAACGGAAAAAATATTTTTGTCTTCCAAGGTGGAATTTGTCAGTCCGGCGCAGGGGAATACTAAAGACATTTTATTTTTTAAAAAGACCGGATTTCCGGATGCCGGCCACACTATAATTTTGTTATTGATAGGCGACCCTTCCAAAACGAAGAGCGTCACTATTGATAGTAATACCGGTTTGATTGATTAAGTTGGCGGGTAGGGTAAAATTAATTGTGATGTTTAAAGATAATAGCGGTCAGGCCTTGATTGAAGCGATTATTGCCTTAACCATAGGCGCTTTGATGATTAGTGTAGCTACCGGCGTTTTGTCGGTAATTTTAAATTCAGACGAAATTTCCCAGGATAACCAGACCGTTTCGCTTTTAGCCGGCGCTTTAGCCGATAATCTTAATGTTTTCGCGGAGAAAAATTGGCACAATATTTATGATTTGAATAAAGGGGCGGACGCAAAATATTTTTTGGCAACTTCTACCGGCCAGCTGGCGGCGCAAAGCGGAAATGAAAACCTGAATATAAACGGCGCGTTATTTAGCAGGTATTTTTATATAGAAAATGTGGAAAGGGATGCTGGCGGCAATATAGGAGTTGGAACCAATGACCCGTCAACGCAAAAAGCGACCATAGTTGCGGAGTGGCGAGTTAGAAGTTCCACCACTACCTTGTCAACGCTGTTATATCTTACTCGCCACGCGAATCAAATTTTCCGTCAGACCGATTGGTTTGGCGGAGACGGGCAAGACGGCCCGCTGGCTCAAATTAACAGCCGTTTTGCTTCGGCAAGTTACATAGATTTCAGCACTACTCAGGGCTCTATTGTTCCGGTTACTAATATCGCCATTAATTTATATGTGGCTGACCGGGATAACGACCGCATCCAGAAATTTGACGGCAATGGCAATTTTATTCTTGCCTGGGGTTCTCAGGGCAGCGGAAATGGGCAGTTTAAAAAGCCGCAAAATGTGGCGATTGACAGCTTGAACAATATATATGTAGCCGACCACGACAATGACCGCATCCAAAAATTCAGCAGTTCCGGCAATTTTTTATTGAAATGGGGTTCGCTTGGAACCGGCGACGGGCAGTTTAAACACCCGATTGGCATAGCCGTAGATACATTGGATAATATTTACGTCGCTGATTTAGATAATGACCGTATCCAGAAATTTGACAGTGCCGGAAATTTTTTGCTTAAGTGGGGTTCTTTCGGCACCACTGACGGGAAATTTAAAAAGCCGCAGGATGTTACGACGGACAGTTCCAATAATGTTTATGCGGCGGACGGAGATAATGACCGCATCCAAAAATTCAGCAGTTCCGGCAATTTTCTTCTGAAATGGGGTTCGCAAGGCAGTGATGACGGAGAGTTAAAGCACCCGCAGGATGTTACCGTAGATAGTTTGGGGAATGTTTATGTGGCTGATCGCGATAATGATCGCATCCAGAAATTTGACAGCGCTGGAAATTTTTTGCTCAAGTGGGGCAGTCAAGGAATTGGCGACGGCCAATTTAAGAAGCCCTACAGCGTTACCGCGGATAATTCCGACAATATTTATGTGGCGGATAGCGATAACGACCGCATCCAGAAATTTGACGGCAATGGCAATTTTCTCCTGAAATGGGGTTCGCAAGGCAGTGATGACGGGCAATTCGTGCATCCGCAGGGTTTGGAATATGTTCCAGCCGGCTGTGTCAGTAATTGCGAATTAATTTCCAGCATTTTTGATACCGGCGTCAGCGGCGGCGCGGTTTTGAATACGATTATGTGGCAAGGAAGCCAGCCGGCCGGCACTGCCGTAAAATTTCAGCTCGCTTCTTCCAACAGTAGCGCCGGTCCGTGGAATTATCTTGGCAGTGACGGAACCAGTTCAACTTATTATGTTACCGCCGGGCCGAATGTTCAGGCCGCCATCAGAGCCGAAGACCATAACAATAAAAGATATTTCAGGTATAAAGTTATTTTGGAAATAAGCGGTTTGGATTTGCCGAGAGTAGATGACGTTATTATAAGTTGGAGCCGATAAAATTAAAATGTTTAAAAAAAATAATACTTACAAAGGAGTTATTGCCATTCCGGTTATTTTAATGATTAGCGGTTTGATTGTGGAGATTGTTATTGTGTCGGCGGTGAGCGTTTATGTTATGAATAATTCTCAGCTCGGCATTAAATTATCCACAGAAGCGTTTTTTGCCGCCCAATCCGGAATCCAGGATTCTTTGCTTAAAATAGCCCGCAATAAGGATTTTAACAGCGATTTTTCTTTATCCGTAGGCGATAATTCAGCCGAAATAACAGTTTGCAAAGATATTTGCGTCGGATTAGGAAAATATAAGATTAGCTCCATCGGAAAAGCCGGAACATATGGCAGGAAATTAGAGGCGATATTATCGGTTGATTCGGTTATCGGAGAAATTATGATTGAATCGTTAAAAGAGGTAGAATTATAGTATAAATTAGTTTTATATGGCTGGATTACCGCAAAAATTTTATAAATTGAATAAATTTGTTTTTGGGAAATTGCTGAAATTATTGAATCCTCAAGTAACCATAGCCGGATTGGGAATAGGAAACGCCGCCGCGTTAATTGTTCAATTCGAAAACGGCGCGTTGAAAAAATCTTCGGTTGTTTTGGCTCCGGGCATAATTGAAAAAGGAAAAGTCAAAGATAGGAATAAATTCGTCGGGGGTTTGAAAAAACTGCACGAACAGTTTGTTCCGCGTAAATCAGTTTGGGATTTTGCCGGATTTTCCAAATCTAAAGAAAAAATACCCGTTATTGTTTCGCTCCTTTCTGAAAATGTTTATACTCAGATATTCAGCACCCCGATTCTCCCGAGTGAAAAATTAGAGGAAGCGGCTAAATTAAATATGGAAAGCATTTCGCCGGCTAACTTTGACGCCAATTATTTTGATTGGCAGGAAGCGGCTCGAGACGAAAAAAGCGGCAAGATAGAATTTCTCGGAGCTTTTATGGACAAATCTGCCGTAAATGAATATGTTTCCGCGCTTGCGGAAGCCGGTTTTATTCCCATTGCGGTAGAATTTTCCGCCTTAGCAATCGCCAGGACGGTAAAGGAGTTTTCTGTCGGAATTGATTTGGAAAAACCGCAGGTAGTTTTAGAAATAGGAGGAGACGGTATTGATTTTATGGTATTTAACAAAGGAAATTTATATTTCCATTATTTTGTTTCTTGGGATTTCGCGCGGTCCGTGGATAAAGTTCAAGGCGAGATTTCTTTTGAGGATATTAAGGAATTGATTATTCGGGAAATAAAAAAGGTCTCCATATTTTATGCGAATCGCTGGGGGGGAAATATTAAAGACCTGATTTTAATTGCGCCGGCATCCCAGCCGAAGATTAAAAAATTAATCAAAGAAAATTTTTCTTTTGAGATTATGGATTTGCGCCTGAAAGAGTTTGATTCTTTCTCTTCGTCTTGGTTTAGCGCGTTAGGAACGGCTTTGCGGGGAATTATGCCCAGGTCGGAGGATAATTTAATAAGTTTAATGGCGGTCGGGACGGAAGAAAAATATTTTCAATCGGCCGTCATGCTTTTTATAAAGATGTGGCGGAATGTTATCGCCGCTACTTTATTATTTCTTTCCGCGTTTTTCTTTTTTGCCAATGTTTTAATGGCCAATACGGTTAATAAGTTAGATAATAAATTGCGAGAAATTACTAAGGCCCCCGAAGGAGAGGAGGTGCTGGCCCTGCAAAATAGCGCCAATACTTTTAACCGGCTTGCGGATAAGGTCTTGGAAGCGAAAAAACAGAATATTGACTGGTCGCCATTTTTCTCAAAAATCAGCTCTTCGGCAAAAAAGCACGGCATTTTTCTTACCCGGCTTTCGCTGGATTCTTTGAAGTCCGCGGCAATTTTAGGCGGCAAGGCGGACGGAGACGCGAGCGCTATAAATTTTAAAAATTCTCTGGTTGACGGAGGATTTAAAGAAGTGTCTTTGCCTCTTTCCGACATAATAGCCAACAAAGACGGTACGGTTTCTTTTACCATTACTTTTAAATTATAGCATTAAGTTCGCCATTTTATAATAATAAGTTGTTATTATATTACCATTGTGCGATCGCATAATAGTAGTGTAATATATATTTATGCGTATTTTTGTGAATAATAAAACGAGGAGAATTTTAGAGGAATTACGGCATCATGCTCGGGCCGCAAAAGAAATTTTTGAGGAAATTTTTCCCCATAACCCTGATACGTTCAAAGTGACTAAGCGTTTACTTGGTTATATGACGCCGCCGCGAAAACCGAACTTCCATGAGTTAAAACGGATAGAAGAAAATAAATTTTATGCATTACTTTCTAAATTACGTACACAGGGGATAGTCAAAAAACGTGGCGTAGGTGCACGAGCGTTATTTAATTTAACCAATAATGGTTTAAAAAAGCTTATTCGTTATGCCGAGCAAAAGGAAAGGATTAATATTCCTAAAAAGATATATAATAAAAAGAAAACAAAAGACGATATATTAATTATATTTGATATACCAGAGGTCTTTAAACAATATCGCAATTGGATTAGATATCAACTGAGCTTGTTTGGTTTTGAGATGCTGCAAAAAAGCGTGTGGATTGGAAACTATGAAATTCCAGCAGATTTTATACATGATCTTCGAGAATATAATATGTTGCAGTATATTCATATTTTTAAAGTTATTAAAAAAAGGTCTATTTAAAAGAGAAGAAAGAGTTAGGATTTAGTCAGAGAGGGAAAGGGTATTATAATACTACCATTTTGCGACCGCATATTGGTAGTGTTATAAATTATTGCACGACAGATAGATAGAATTTTTGAGTGGGTTGTGAATATAGATAAGCCGCTCATCCTGAGCTTGCCGAATGGCTTGCGTGGCTATTTTATTTTTGGTTGTTACTGTTGCGTTTATGGTAGCGGGGGTTAGATTTGGAAACGATAAAGGATTTTTTAAGCGTTTAGGTATTTATGCAGGAACTTATTTTGCCATTGTAGTTATTTATAATGGCATACTTTTTTCTTTTCCGAATGTTGAAGTTGGTTTGAGGGATGTGAGTTATCACAAACATGATATAGAAAAATCCTATGATTTTACGACGACAGAAATTGATAATCGTTTTTTGTATGCAGATGCCTTGAGCGTAGAGGTAAGGAGAGATGGTAAAAATGTGACTACTGTAAAATTAACGCGGCGCAATGCTGTAGATTTTGGATCTTACTCCGAGGCAGTAATTCTGGCGGCGAATCAAAAAGAAGCGTTGGTATATCAGCGATGGCTGGATGAAATGAAGTCTGGCGTTAAAAGAGAGTGGCTTCCTCAAGTAGTATCCCGAATTTTCTCTCTTTGGAAAAAAGAGATTTATGATAAGGGTATAAAGTAGCGGCTTTCAGTAAAGCCGCTTTTTGTTTTTAAATAATTTCTGTAGTTGATTTTTCAAAAACTTTTTCAAGTAATTTTTTATCCGCACCAGTGATTTTTTTGAGGACGAATTTTTCCGCTTTTATCCTTCGTAGCTTTAGCGAATAAGGGGGTTGCGGCCTGATACCGATGCGGAGGCGCCAGAATTTTTTTGTTTTGATAGTGGCTTGGATATTCTCTACACCGTGATGGCCGGCGGCGCCACGACCGAAAGACAGTTTATATTTTCCGATTTCAATATCGCTGTCGTCGTGGACTATTAATATTTGTTCCGGCTTCGCTCCGGATTTTTTCAGCATCTTTTTCACAAACATACCCGATAAATTCATAAAAACAGTTGATTTGTATATTTGTAGATTTGAATTTTCAGTTTGTAGCTTTGGATCGGTCATTAAGTAATCAATAAAAAGATGCCCTACATTATGGTAAGTATTGGCATATTTGGAATCAGGATTGCCCAAGCCGACAATTAACCTGAATTTGGGATTGCTTGCGTTCATAATCTTATTTTAGTAAAATATACCTATTGGTGTCTAATTTATAACTTCTTTAATTTATGAAATCTTTTTTACTCGCCGTTTGGGAAGTTTTAGAAGTGGTGTTGATTGCTGTGGTAACGGTGTTTTTTATACGCACTTTTTTAATCCAGCCGTTTCTGGTAAGCGGCGCCAGCATGGAGCCGAATTTTAAGAACGGAAATTATTTGTTGATTGATGAAATTACCTATCGGCTGAGAGAGCCGAAGCGCGGCGAAGTCATAGTTTTTAAATACCCAAGAAATCCTTCCACGTATTATATCAAGAGGATTGTCGGTTTGCCCGGAGAAAAAATTGTTATAAAAAGCGGTTCGGTGTATATTTCTGAAAATAATGGCGTTGAAGTTAAGGTTTTGGAGGAAAATTATTTGTCTTCAACTTCAAGAACATCCGGAGATTTGTCGGTTACTTTAGGAAATGAAGATTATCTCGTTTTAGGCGATAACCGGTTTTTTAGTTTTGATTCCAGAAGTTGGGGTTCCCTCAACAGAAAGGATATAATTGGCTTAGTGCGATTAAGATTATTTCCAATTGCTTCGGCGCGGGCATTTTCTTATTAGCAAAAATTATTAGCATGAAATCTAAACTGCATAATTTACAGTCGCCGAAAGGGATGGGCGATATTCTGCCGCCAGACCAGTTATGGTGGGAAAAAATCAGAAAAGAAGTCCAATATGCCGCTGACCGCTATCATTTTGGGCGTATTGACACTCCGCTTTTGGAGCGAGCGGAAGTATTTGAAAAGTCGCTTGGCGAGGCAACGGATATCGTGGAAAAGCAGATGTTCGTTTTTAAAAGTCGTTCCGGAGACAGGATGGTTTTGAGGCCGGAAGCCACCGCGCCGATTGTCCGCTCTTATGTCCAGCACGGATTAAGCCATTTGGGTTTGCCGTTAAAGCTTTTTTATATCGGCCAGATGTTCAGAAAGGAACAGCCGCAGGCCGGAAGATTCCGCCAATTTCATCAGGCCGGATTTGAAATTATCAGCAGTGACGACGATCCTATTTATGACGCTCAGGTTATTATAACTATCTATCGGTTATTGGAGCGTTTGGGCGTAAAAGATATATCTTTGCATATTAACAGCATCGGCTGCCGCATTTGCCGGCCGAATTATCGCAAGAAATTAGTGGAATATTACAAAGACGCAACGGCTAAATTATGCAAGGATTGCCAGCGTCGTTTGCGCGAGAATCCTTTGCGGCTTTTAGATTGTAAAAATGATATTTGCCAGGAATATAAATCCGGAGCGCCGATTATTTTAAATGGCGTTTGTTCTTATTGCAGCAAGCACCTTAAAAGTGTTTTGGAATATCTAGAGGATTCAAAAGTGGATTATCATCTTGATAATTATTTAGTGCGCGGATTGGATTATTACAATAAAACTGTATTTGAATTTTTTACCGATGCAGTGAATAAAGAAGGGAATAAATTTAATTTTGCCATTGCCAGCGGCGGCCGATACGATTATCTGCTAGAAATGTTCGGAGCGCGCCAGTCGTCCGGAACCGGCGGCGCTATCGGGATAGAAAGAGTTATTGAGGTTATGAAAGCGTCCGGCAAGGTGCCGTCATCGCGCAAAAAAAGCGGAGTATTTTTTATATCCGTCGGGGAAACCGCCAAGAAAAAAAGTTTGTCTCTTATTGAATCATTAAGGAATTCCGGCATTGATATTGTTGAGTCGCTGGGAAAGGATTCGCTGGCGGCCCAGTTGCGGGCGGCCGATAAGGAGGGGTCTGATTACGCGCTTATTTTCGGACAGAAAGAAGTATTTGAAGAATCAATTATTATCAGGGATTTGAAAAGCGGGACGCAGGAAGTCGCGCCGCTTAAAAAATTGGTGAATGAATTGAAAAAAAGATTAAAATAATGGATTGTATTTTTTGCAAAATAGCTAAAAAAGAAACACCGGCGGATTTTATTTTTGAAAACAATCAAGTGGTGGCATTCAGGGATATCCGTCCTTCGGCGCCAGTGCATACTTTGATTATTCCCAAAGAACATATTCAGTCCATTGCTCATTTGGAGGGCAACCGCCGTGATATTTTATCGGCGCTTATTTATGCGGCAAAGGATTTAGCGGCAAGAGAAGGATTAAGGGGCTATAAGTTGATTTTTAATGTCGGGCGGGAAGGCGGTCAGGTTATTGACCATCTGCATCTTCATTTATTGGGTGGCTGGACAAAAAAAGAAGATATAGATGCGATGCCGCATCCAGGTCTGGACAAGTAAGCAGAATTTTGTAATACTATATTAACTAAAATAACACTAACAATGCGAATGTATTCGAATGACACGAATTTATATTTTTCGTGATATTCGTGTAAAGTTAGTGATGTTCGTATTATGTTGTAAGCATATGCAAGTAAGAAGAAAAGAAAACGAAACTACAGGGTCATTTCTATACCGTTTTACCAAAAAAGTTCGGCAGAGCGGTATTTTGCGCGAAGCAAAAAAACGCCGTTTCCATAAACGTTCTCCGAACCGCAACAAGCGCAAGCAAGCTGCGATGTATCGGGAAGTAAAAAGAAAAGAAGTGGAGAAGGCGAAGAAGATGGGTTTACTTTAAGGTTTACTCGTTCCGTACGGCAGACAAGTAACTCATTTTAATAATATGTTACAAGAAAAATTGAATCAAGATTTAAAAAATGCCATGAAATCCGGCGATACCGGCAAGCTTTCTGTTTTGCGGATGGTCAGCGCTTCTTTGCATAATAAGCAGATTGAAAAGGGAAAGGACGCTGTTTTATCAGATGACGAAGTAATAGAAGTTTTGCGGCGGGAGGCGAAGAAAAGGAAAGAATCCATTGAGGCGTTTGAAAAAGGCGGCCGGCCGGAACTGGCCGATAAGGAAAAGACAGAACTGGTTTTGATTGAGGCGTATTTGCCGAAACAGATGAGTCGTGAGGAAGTGGTTGTGGCAGTGGAAAAAGTTTTGGCCGGTTTAGCCGATAAGAGCAATCAGGGATTAGTTATGAAAGCGGTGATGGGAGAATTAAAGGGGAAGGCGGATGGGAAAATGATAAGCGAGGTTGTGAAAGAAAAATTAGGATAGATGTTTTATTTATTCTGATTATTTCTTTACCGGCATCAGCGTAGTCCCGTTTCTGCGACGGGGCTCGCTTATGTCTTGGCATTCGGATTCGGCTTTGCCGAAAACCAAGCTCCGAATGCCTCCGAAGTTGCCGTACGAGAAACAATCAGAACCCACTATACTTTTTCTCTTAACGGGTAGAGAGTCGGATAAGTAGGTAGCTTGTTATCGCAAGCCATTTTTATTTATTTCAAGATGGCTGAAGATTTTTTATCTTCTCTAATTCGCGCGAATGGTTGAATAGTTGATGAGTAATACAGTATTTTTCCCCATTGATTTATTTTTTTAGATTTTTTATACTATCTTGTAGGACAATGAAAATTAAAGAGGAGCGTGCGTATGGCTAAAAAGCGCAAGCAATCGTTGGCCGTAAAGAGACTTTATGCTGACAATGCTTATTGGAAATTAAGGCAATCCTTGTCTAATGAAGAAAAGCAAAAGATTTTAAAAATTGAGCATCTTTGCGCAATCCGCGAAATGACTGACCCGATAAAAGAGTATTTTTACCTTTATCGAAAAGCGAACGAGATTGCATATCCATTTGGTTTGCATATAACTCGGGCTACCGCGAAAAAACTTAAGTACCCGTTTCGTAAAATATTGAATTATTTGATTCGGCGCGCCGGAGAACTCCGTGGTGTTAAGTTTTCTTAGTGGCGTTTGGAGGAACTAATGCTGGGACCGGAAACTGCCAAATTATTGGAAGAAGTGTCGGCTAAGTTTGAAGATAAAAATCATAATGAGGCCTGGCGAAGATACTGGCTGGAAAAACAAGCCAGAGAGCAAGGAGAAATCCTTCGATGTCCGAAATGCGATGCTTTTGTGCCTATTCGCCTTGATAGTTTTGACAGCGACGGAAAAAGAACCTGTCTTTTATGTGGAATTAAATTTTTTCCGGAAGAGCAAGAATAGCATTTTAATAAGTTACTTGCCCCGCTGCTTTAGCGCGGGGTTTTTCATTTGAAATTTGGTTATTTATGCACAAAAATACGCTTGTTTTTGAAATGGAAATTTGGTATACTTATAGAGTGAAATAAAGGTAAAAAGCGGGCGCTTTTTTAGTTACGGGATAAAATATGACGAAGAAACAAGTTAAAAAACCGGTAAAAAAATCAGAAGGGGCAGGGTCTTATACCGCCAAGGATATTTATGTTTTGGAGGGATTGGACCCGGTGCGGAAGCGGCCGGGAATGTATATCGGTTCTACCGGACTGGAAGGATTGCACCATTTGATTTGGGAAGTGGTGGATAATTCCATTGACGAAGCAATGGCGGGTTACGCTAAAAATATCCGGGTTGATTTATTTCCCGGAAATAAAGTCAGTGTGGAAGATGACGGCCGGGGCATTCCTGTTGAGAAACATAAACAGACCAAGAAATCCGCGCTGGAAACAGTGATGACCACCTTGCACGCCGGCGGCAAGTTTGGCGGTGAGTCCTATAAAGTGTCCGGCGGACTGCATGGGGTAGGCGTTTCTGTTGTCAATGCTTTATCCAGCTGGCTGAAAGTGGAAGTTTGCCGTGACGGCCTTTTGTGGGTTCAGGAATATAAGCGGGGAAAGCCGGAAGCTAAAGTTAAAAATACCGGCAAATGTTCCAAGGTTGGAACTAAGGTTACTTTTATTCCGGATAGCGAAATTTTTTCCGTTATAGAATGGGATATTAAGCGCGTTGTTGACCATCTTCGCCAGCAGGCGTTTTTGACCAAGGGCGTAAAAATTGAGATTATTGACCAGCGGAAAACTCCGCCCGCTTATCAGGGATTTTATTTTGACGGCGGACTGCTTTCTTTCATTAAATATCTGACCCGGACGGAAAAATCATTGCAGGATGAGCCGTTTTATACCCATAAAGAATTGAACGGCATAGAAGTGGAAATCGCTTTTTTATATAAAGATGAATTGGAAACAAAAGAATTAAGTTTTGCGAATAATATTTATACGCCGGATGGTGGAATGCATTTAACCGGTTTTCGTTCCGCGCTAACCAGAACTCTTAATGATTACGCTAATTCTGAAGGATATTTAAAAAGTAAAGATGATGATAATTTAACCGGCGATGATGTGCGGGAAGGGTTATCGGCTATTGTAGCAGTGCGTTTAAGAGAGCCGCAGTTTGAGGGGCAGACAAAAGCGCGTCTCGGCAATCCGCCGGCCAGAACCGCAGTGGAAAGCGTGATGGGAGAGTCGTTCAAGGATTGGATGGAACGGCATCCGGCTGACGCAAGAAGAATTATTGAGAAATGCCTGCTTGCGGCTAAAGCCCGGAAAGCCGCTAAAGCGGCCAAAGATACCATTTTAAGAAAAGGGGCGTTGGACGGCTTGTCTCTTCCCGGCAAGCTGGCAGATTGCAGTTCCCGCGACCCCGCCGAATCGGAATTGTTTATTGTTGAGGGCGACAGCGCCGGCGGTTCCTGCAAAGGCGCCCGTGACCGCCGTACTCAAGCGATTCTGCCGCTTAAGGGTAAAATTTTAAATGTGGAAAAATCCCGCATTGATAGAATGCTTGCTAATAAAGAAATCCGCGCTTTGGTAATGGCTATCGGCACCGCTATCGGAGAAGAATTTGATATTTCCAGATTAAGATACCATAAAATTATTTTGATGACCGATGCCGATACTGATGGCGCCCATATTCGCACTCTGTTATTGACTCTTTTTTACCGCTACTTTCCTCAAATAATTGAAGACGGCTATTTATATATTGCCCAGCCGCCGCTTTATCGGATTCAGAAAGGCAAAGAAATCCGTTATGCTTATCGGGACGAAGAAAAAGAAAAGGTTATTAAGGAGCTTTCTAAATCCGGCGACAAAGGATTTAATATCCAGCGTTATAAAGGCCTTGGTGAAATGAATCCGGAACAATTGTGGGAAACCACAATGAATAAGGAAAACCGGATTTTGAAATTAGTTGTCATCAAAGATGCGGCCGAAGCTGACCGTTTGTTTGATATTTTAATGGGAGAAATAGTTGAGCCACGCAAGAATTTTATCCAGGCGCGGGCGTTGTCGGTTAAAAATCTTGACATCTGATATTAAAAATGCGATACTGACGCAGTCGTATCATATATATGTTTTCCAAATTAATCTCATTTTTACAGGAGTCCAAACAGGAATTGAGCAGAGTTAACTGGCCAAGCCGTCAGGAAACCGTAAGATTAACCGCGATTGTGATATTCATTTCACTTTTAATCGCCGCTTTTTTGGGCGTTTTGGACTCCTTATTTTCATATTTATTGGAGAAAATTTTATTGTAATCCCGTATTATGGCAAAACAAGAACAAAAAATGGTAGAAATTAAGGATAAAGAAAGGCACTGGTACGCGGTGCATACTTATTCCGGCTATGAAGACGCAGTGGCGCGGTATTTAAAACAGCGCGTGGACTCGCTTTCTATGAACGATAAGATTTTTAACGTTTTGGTGCCGAAAGAAACGAAAATCAAGATTAAAAACGGCAAGCGGCGGACTGCGGAAGAAAAAATTTATCCGGGGTATGTTTTGGTGGATATGGTGCTTACGGAAGATTCCTGGTATGTTGTGAGAAATACTCCGCGCGTTACCGGATTTGTGGGACCGGATTCCGTTACGCCGGTGCCGTTATCCAAAGACGAGATTGACGCATTGATGGCAAGGATGGGAAACCAGGAAAAGAAATTCAAAGTGGAATTAAAAGTCGGCGAAACCGTAAAAATTATTGACGGGCCGTTTAAGGACTATGACGCGAAAGTGGCGGATGTTGATGAAGAAAAAGCGAGAGTTAAGGTGCTGGTTCCTATTTTCGGCCGCGATACCGTGGTAGAATTGGATTCGTTGCAGGTGCAAAAAATATAATTAAGCGACTCTAATTACTAATAACACACAAACCCACTAATTTTATTTGTATTATTCGGGCGCATTGGAGAATTGGTGTCGTTTTAGCGTAAGCGTATGGCAAAACTAATAAAAACAATTTTAAAACTTCAGATTCCGGCCGGGCAGGCAAATCCGGCGCCGCCGATTGGAACCGCTTTGGGTCCGCAGGGCGTTAACATTCAGGAATTTTGCAAGCAATTTAACGAACGGACTAAAGAAATGGCCGGCGATATTATTCCGGCGGAAATTACGGTTTATGAAGACCGGAGCTTTGATTTTAAATTAAAGACCTCGCCGGCATCCGCGCTTTTGAAAAAAGCGGCCGGCATTGAAAAAGGTTCCGGCGACTCGCTTAAAAATAAAGTGGGGAAAGTTACCAAAGCGGACGTGCGGGCAATTGCGGAAAAGAAAATGGTGGATTTAAACGCGTATGATGTGGAGGCGGCAGAGAAGATTATTCGCGGCACTGCGAGGAATATGGGGATAGAAATAATTGATTAAATTTGCTATATTAAAATTATGAAAAAGGATAAAGTAACAATTGAAAAATTAGCCATAATGGTTCAGGGAGGATTTAGTGAGGTTGGTAAGAGATTGGATAAGCATGATAAAAATTTTGAAGAAATAAAAGAATGGCAACGATTCGCTGACGGAAAATTTGATGTTTTAGAACACGAACTTTTGAGTATTAAGAGAGATTTAGAAAATGTTATTGACCGCCGTGAATTTGAAGTTTTAAAAGAAAGAGTGGGGCGTTTAGAAAGAGTTTTAGTAAATAAGAAAAAATAAAATATGATTAAAAAATCGCCCCGCTTTCTGGGACGATTTTTAATTTTTTGTTATACTTAAAAATAAATATATGCAAAAAATGAAAAATGGGAAATTTATTGTTTTGGACGGAGTGGACGGGTCGGGTAAAGGGACGCAGGCAAAATTGCTGGTGAATTATTTTTTTGACCGCGATAAGAGAAATCATGTTCTTTTCACCAGAGAACCGTATAATTCCAGGCATTACCGGCAGATTAGGAAAATACTTAAAGAAAGCGAAAATCCGAAAGATAATGCCGAGCGGCTCGCGGAACTTTTTATTAAAGACAGGAAAATTCACGCGAAAATTATCAAACAATTTCTGAATCAGGGAATTTTTGTAATATCGGACCGGTATAAATACTCTACTATCGCTTATCAGTCGGCTCAGGGCATGTCCTTAAAAAAACTTATTGCCCTACATAAAAATATATTGGTTCCCGACCTTGTTTTAATTATAGATATTCCCGTTAAAACCGCCTTAAAACGTATTGTCAATGATACTGGCAGAAAATATAAAGAGGTCTTTGAGGAAGCGGCTTTTCAAGAGAAATTAAGAAATAATTATTTGGATTTTCCAAAGCGTTTGCCCGAAGAAAAAATTGTAATCATAGACGGCAGTGGAACTGTTGATGAAGTGTTTGGGCGGGTAAGGAAAGAGGCGGACAAATTTTTAGCCGCTTAAAATAGGTGGTTTTTTGATTTATAATAAAGTTAATGCCTAAACTTCCAGTTCAAAAAATTGTTTCCGACCCGATATTGGGGCTGATTGATATCAGCGGTTTTCTGCCGATGATTGACACGCGGCAGTTCCAGTCGCTGGCTTTTAAATATCAATTAGGGCTTGCTTTTATGCTTTTTCCCTCCGCAACCCATACCCGTAAACAGCATTGTCTTGGCGCGTTCCAGCGGACTAAAGACCTGACCCGCCAATGGGTGGATGTGGGAATGGTTACTAAAGAACAGGCGCATAATGTGACGGCTTACGCGCTGTATCATGATATCGGGCATGGCCCCTTTTCGCATGTTGTGGAACCGCTTTTTGATTTGTTTCCGGGCGTGAAGAAAACTAATCTTCGGGCCGATGACGCGATGGGGCTGGAGATTGTTAGCGGGCTTCGCAAAGAAATAGAGGCCTGCGGGGTTGATTTTGACGCTATTTATGGACTTTTTGAACATAAAGACCCGCTTTATCTCGCAGTTCATGATAAAAATTTAGGAGCGGAAAAATTTGATTATCTGGCTCGCGACGCTTTTTATACGATTAAAGAATTGCCGGGCGTAGATTATATTTCCCGGTACATATATTTTATTGATAATCAAGTGGTGGTGGACGAGAGGGTGATTGACCAGGCAAAGGCCATTCAGGATTTTTATATTAAAATGTCTAAGCATGTTTATCTCCGCAAAAAATCCGCGATTCTCCAGCGTTTGGTGCAGAAAATGGCTTACGAACTTTTAAAGGAAGGAATAACGGTGGAAGAAATTTGGCGTCTTACCGATTTCGGGCTTTTGGGCCGTTTTGAAATTTCCGGCAATGATTTAATTAAAAAATATTACAGCCGTTTAATGGCCGGCGATTCGCCGAAAATTGCCATTGAATTCAAGTATGAACAATTTGTGCAAGCGAATGAATATCTTGAAGATAAAGCCCTTTACACTTTTGGCTTGCCGGAAAAGGTGTTAAATAAGATTCTTTCTAAAAATGAAGTGGTGGATTTGAAATTCTTGGCGGATTTTGAAAAGGAGATAGCGGATTTAGCCGAGATACCGGCAAATGAGATAGTCGTTGTTCCGTCGCTTTCTCATCACCGATTTGTTCCGGAAGATGTTAAAATTTATGGCCGCGGGGGAAAAATTGTCAAACTTAGCGATTTTTATCCCCACCATTTTGCCGCCATGACGGAATACGGAAAATCGCACCATCTTTTAAGAATCTGCGCGTTTCCGGAATATCGCGACCAGCTTCGCAATAAAGCGGAAAAAGTAAAGGATTATATATTGGAACTTGGCAAATAAGTTTATGCCGAAGCATTCGCCAACAATTGGATTAGAAGTTCACGCTGAACTTTGCACTAAGACAAAGATGTTTTGCGATTGTCCGAATGACCCTGATGAAAAACATCCCAATGTTAATGTTTGCCCGATTTGCCTCGGCCATCCGGGAGTTTTGCCGGCCATAAATAAGAAAGCGGTTGAATCGGTTATTAAAGCGGGTTTTGCGGTAAATGGCGAAATAAATAAAGAGTTTAAATTTGACCGAAAAAATTATTTTTATCCGGATTTGCCCAAGGGATATCAGATTTCGCAATATGATATGCCGATTGTTAAGGGCGGAGAGGTTGATATTTCGGCGCGGCTCAATGAATCAAAAATCGTGAAGCTTAATAGAGTTCATTTAGAGGAAGATGCTGCGAGGCTTATGCATGAGCCGAGTCCCGACCTTGCGTCGGGAGAACAACGATTAGCGGGTACGCTAATCGATTTTAACCGTAGCGGCGTGCCTTTGATGGAGTTAGTTACGGAGCCGGATATGCATAGCGTTGAAGAGGCAGTTGCTTTTACAAAAGAATTACAGCTTATTTTGCGTTATCTTGGTATTTCGGAGGCGGACTTGGAAAGGGGACAGATGAGGTTTGACGCCAATATTAGTTTAAGCGAAGTGACAAGTTTGGGAATTAAGGTTGAGGTAAAAAATTTGAATTCTTTTGCCGCTTTAGAAGGAGCGATTAAATATGAAATGGAACGGCAGGCGGAATTTTTAGAATCCGGAAAAGAAATAAAACAGGAGACCCGCGGCTGGGATGATATTAAGAAAATAACTGTCAGTCAGAGGTCAAAAGAAGAAGCTCACGATTACCGTTATTTTCCGGAACCGGATTTGCCGCCGCTGGATCAGTCCGGTTTTGATTTGAATTTTCTAAAATTAGCGGTGCCGGAACTTCCGAATGATAAAAGAAAAAGATTTAAGGAACAGTTTCGTTTAAGCGACGAACAGCTGAATATCTTGGCGGAAGACAGGGGAGAAGCGGATTTTTTTGAAAACGCTGTTTCCGAGCTGGAAGCGGACTTCGTCCGCCGAAGCGGACTTCGTCCGCCGAAGGCGGATACAAAGGCGACAAGCGTACAACTTTTATTTAATTATTTAAATAGCGATTTGAAAGGTTTAATGAAGAAGCAAGAATTGGATTTTTCAGAATTGAAAATTACGCCGGATAATTTTGCCGATTTAATTCAAATGATTTCCAAAAATGAAATTTCCAGCCGGGTGGCGAAGGATTTATTGCCGAAGATGCAGGAATCCGGCGTTGACCCGAAAACGCTCGTGGAAAACGAAGGGTTGGGGCAGGTTTCCGAAGAAGGAGCGCTGGAAGAAACAGCGGCAAAAGTGATTGTGGGAAATCCCAAAGCGGTGGAGGATTATAAAAAAGGCAAGGGAAACGCGCTTCAATTTTTGATTGGCAAAGCAATGGCGGAATTGAAAGGCAGGGGCAATCCGGAAGTGTTAAAAAATTTATTTGAAAAACAATTAAGATAGCGGTATTCTAAAAGAGAGAGGAGGTGATAGGCGATGGCTGACTGGCCGAGAACGGTTCCTGATTTGAATGGTGACGATTGGCAGAGGGTGGAAGAAATGGGAGTTTTATTAACTGTTAATAAAGGTGGGGAAATAAAAGTTGATATAGTCAAGGTTTCTAATTTGGAATCCGGATTTAGACGGATGGTCGGGCTTGCTACTTTTTTTAAAAATAAAAAAGACAGCAATTTAGTAGCGTACGATATATTTTTTTTAAAAAACTCCGAGAGTTCTTTGCGTTTTTGGACAGATAAGCTGACGGAAAGATCGCCTGAAAATACCGGAGTTGCGCTTAAAATTCAGGACCGATGGGTACCGATGTTAATTAAAGAAAAGATGTTTTTGAGTTACAAAAAATATGGCGATAATCGCGCCACTATGATATTGAGTTTTGTTTCCGGAGAGAATTTTGAGGATATTCGGTGTTTATTGCGCGTGGAAGGTGAAAGATTTGATAAAGAGCCCTAACGGCTCTTTTTTAATTTTTCAATAAATTCTTCTGCCGATATTTCGTTGAGATTGCCTTTTTCGCGTTGGCGGACATTAACAGTATTATTTTTTTCTTCTTTTTCTCCGATAACCAAAAGATAAGGAATTCGCTGGATTTCCGCTTCCCGGATTTTTTTGCCGATGGTTAAATTATCTTTATTCAGTTTTGCCCGGATTCCGGATTCGGACAATTTTTTAAATACCTCCGCCCCGTATTTGTTTTGTTTATCGCCGATAGTCAGCACTTCGGCTTTGCCATGGGTGAGCCAGACCGGGAGATTACCGTCAAAATGTTCCAGTAGAATCCCAAGCAATCTTTCAAAAGAGCCGAAAATCGCCCGATGGATTACCCATGGCATTTGTTTTTTTCCGTTTTCGTCTATGTAAGAAACATCAAATTGTTTCGGGAGCATTACCAGGTCCAGCTGGGCAGTGCCTAATTGCCAGTCGCGGCCTTGCGAATCGTTAAGATGCACTTCTATTTTAGGGCCGTAAAACGCCCCCTCGCCTTTTTCAACGGCATATTTAATCCCGGATTTATCCAGAGCGTTTTTTAGGGCTTCTTCCGCTAAATCCCAGTCGGCTTTCTTACCAAGGGCTTTTTCCGGCTTGGTGGCAAGGGCATAGTTCGGCTTAAAATCAAAAAGCGAATAAAATTTTTCAATGGACTCTATAATTTTTCCTATTTCTTCTTCCACTTGGTCCGGCCGGCAGTAAATATGGGCGTCATCCATTGTGATTTGTCGGACGCGGAATAAGCCGCCAAGCGTGCCGGAAAGTTCGTTGCGGTTCAGCCGGCCGATTTCCGCCAGTCGGAGCGGCAAATCCTTATAGCTCCTGATTTTGGAATTATAAACATAGGTGGATTCCGGGCAATTCATCGGTTTTACCACCAGTGTTTCGTTTTTATCCGTTGGGTTTTCAAACCAGAACATATTTTCGCGATAGTGCTCCCAGTGACCGGATTTTTCAAAGACCTCTTTTTTAACCATAATCGGCGTGGAAATTTCTTGGTATTCGCCTTCTTCGTTTATTTTTCTCGCCAATTTTTCCAATTCTTTGAAAATCACCATTCCGTTCGGATGCCAAAACGGCGCGCCCGGCGCGATTTCCTGGAAAGAAAACAAATCCAGCAGTTGTCCCAGTTCCCGATGGTCGCGGCCCGATTTTTTTTCTTTATCTTCGGATTGTTTATCCATAAAAAGATTATATTAGAGCGGGCTTGAAAGTTAATACTACTTAATTATATACTATTATCAGTACATTTGCATTTTAAATAGGGGAATAGCAATGACCACAGAGCAGATAGCAGATATTGAAAATAAGGCAAGGACGGATAGCGAAGATGTTAAGCGAAAGTTTTTAAAGCAAAGAGTCGGAAGATTTGTAATGGCTACCCTGCTTGGAAAACCGGACAAGCCGAATTTTTCTAAAGCTGACAGTTATTTATATAAAGGAACAAAATTGCATTCACCGGAAGCAGGAAAAGTAAAGGAGTGTTATGTGGCGGCGCGGATTATTGATGAAATTAGAAAGCAAGAAAAAAATGTTGATTCAATGGTGTCTGGGAATTGGTTAGGGATGTCTTGCCTTTTTTTAGAGGACCTTGTTCCGATTTCAGTATTACGGGATGGAGCCTGCAGACATATTTCTGTTCTTGAAGCAGCAAAAGCTTCTATTCTTTATCTAAAAAAGAGCCGATAAGGTTCTTTTTTTATTAGCACATAAATACTCCGAGCGGCCTACTCCGCCGTAGTAGTCTACGGCTACGAAGGCTGGATAAACTCGAGGAGTTTCATTAAACTGCATAAGTTCAGATACATTTGGCACTTCTCATAAATGAGGAAATATGCGCCAATGTCGGTTTTAAGGAATAGCGTTGATTTGACCGAAATGAGTTCTGTTGTGAATGCCGCGCTCGTCTTTATAGCATTATAAATTCAAAATAGCCAAACAACGGCTATTTTTTTATACAAAAATTTGCTATTTAATCAAAACCTTGCTATTTTGTTTATAGCAAGTTGATAAGAGATTTAGAGAGGGGAAATGGAAGAACAGACAGAGGTTGAAAACGATAAAAAGATTTATGATTTAATGGCGGGTGAGTGGTCATTTCGGTTGGCGGGTAAACCAAGAAAGTGGGAGGACTGGGGGTTTGGCCAATCTATTCAAGAGCGGAGAGCATTTATTTTAAATAAATTAAAAGAATTGATTTGGGATACCAGGAAGAAAGATCGCACGAACTGCAAGTTGGCTCTAATTCTTGCCAGGCATTTTAAGTTTTTAGAAATAGAGCCTCCGGAAATCCGGGAACTTTATTTACAAGTTCTTCGCATAACCGGATTTTTGACGTCAAAATCACGATTATACAGCTTTTCTAATTTCATAAGCAGCTCTTTTTTGTTTGAAGATAGCTTGTTTTGGAGGCAAATCGTCGTTCATAATTTAAGTTTAGCTAATGAATTTCAAAGTCATCATTTAAACTGGGAACAATGGTCTGATTACGGTTCCGTCCGCTCTTTTGAAACCAAGAATAGCCATGGCAATATTCATAAGTTTTTATGGAAAGAACTTAATAAAAAAATTGGATTTTTATTGTCGGTATTCGGCAATCATCCTTTATATCCGGCGCTTAGAAAAGATTGTATTGCCATTAAGAAAAACAAAAAAGCGATTTTTGCCGGCGAACTGATTTTTTTGGAAACCGAATGGTGGAGGCGGTTTTTCCCGAACTATTATAAAGGCCTTGATTATTTAGAGAAAAAGAAAAAAAGTGAGTTTATCCCGATATTTCATTTGGAAAATTCGGCATTAACAACCCCGGATTCAATTAAAGAAATAATTTTGGAGTTGGCTAAACTTAAAGAAATAAAATTTTCAATTAAGCTTTGGGACCGCTATTTTGGCGATCTTTATTCGGGCAACCGAGTAGGCAATTGTTTGGCAATTGGAAAAAAGGGTTCTTATCCAGCCGTTAAACTTCCCGGAGTTCCCGGAGTAGAACGGCCAGCCGGAATTCTGGATTATTTAGTTGACCAAGGGGTTCAGACGGTGAATATTTTGGAGCATAATAAAGACGACGATCATCTTGGAGGGCAGTGCTATCTTTTTGTCTTTTTGGATAATGGCCAGCCGGTTTTGATGGTGGATTCCATAGAAATTTTTGATTTATACAAACCGGGTTCAAGAGAGAAGGTAAATTTAAAAATAAGGGATGAGTTATTTGAATTTTTAAGGAATTATGCCCGCGCTGTCGGCATTGAAAGGGTAGTGCTGGCTAAAAACGGGCCGATACTGGAATGCGGAGAAAACAAAGGGGAGAGGCACGTAATCGGCAATGATGTGGATATTTCGGATTTGCCGGTGGTTAATTTTGAAAAGATTGAAAAATTGGGCGGTTACTGGAATCATCAGCCCTATTTTTTGGAAAGCGTTGGCGGCACCGAAGCATTTGTAATTATGTAAATTTAAAACCTCGCATTGCGAGGTTTTTTCATTTTTGCTAAAAAGTAAGCGAGCTACTTATCTGTCGTGCGGCAACTACGGAGCCGCGATTTGCTTGGTTTCGCGAAGCGAAAAATCGCGGCGAGTCGTAGGAGTCGCTTGCCACTGGAGCAAGCGGACTCCGGTGCCGGTAGGCAGATAGGTAGCGAGCTAAAGTTCTTTTACCGAATCGCAAATCAGTTTTGGTTCGCCGCCGCGCCAGGACATTTTTCCGGATACCAATACGGCTTTATTTTCCTGCCAGAGCGGAAGGGTTTTAGCCAGCGTGTCGGAGAAAACAATAACTTCCATAGCGTCATTAAAGTCCTCTACTTTGGCAAAAACCATCGGCTGGCCGAGCTTGGTAATGACCCGTTTAATTCCGGAAACAATGCCGGCGATTTTGGGATTTTTTATTCCGCCGGACGATTCTTCGCCGACTAAGTTTTTGATTGCCGACGCGCCGGATGCCGATATTTCATTTTTATATTTATTAAGCGGATGGTCGGAAATGTATAACCCTAACAGTTCTTTTTCCCAAACCAGCTTGTCTTGGGAAGTTGCCGGAGCGCCGGGTTTTAGTTTTAAGGCGTCTGCGGATAAAGTTCCGTTCCCGAACAAATTGAATTGACTGGTTTGTTTGGATTTCCGGATTGAACCGGCGAATTTTATGATTTCTTCTACATTCAGCAAGCCGCAGTTTCTTTCAATACCCAGTGAATCCAACGCCCCGCATTTCAGCAAGCTTTCAAACGACTTTTTGTTAAGGTCTTTATGTTCCACCCGCTCCAGCAAATCCGCTAAATTTTTAAACGGCCCGCCCTTTTGCCTTTCGCCGACAATGGCATTAACTATATTTTGCCCGACATTTTTTATGGCGAGCAGGCCGAATCGGATATTACCTTCTTCCGGAATAAAATTACTGACGCTTTTATTGATATCCGGCGGCAATATACTGATGCCGATTTTTTTCGCCTCATTAATGAGAAAGGCCGCCCGTTCCACGTCTCCGGCATCGGCGTTAAATAAGCTGGTGTAAAATTCCACCGGAAAATGGGCGCGCAGATAAGCGGTTTGATATCCAATCATGGCGTAGCAAGCGGCATGGGAGCGGTTAAAGCCATAACGGTCAAACGGTTCAATCAAAGTCCAAAAATGCTCGGCGATTTCCTTTTTCACCCCGTTTTTAATCGCGCCGTTTATAACTTTTTCTTTTTGTTCTTGCAAGAGTTTTTTATCTTTTTTACCCACTGCTTTTCGTAAAATATCCGCTTCGGCCAGGGTTAATCCCGCCAAGGCGCGGGCCCCGGCCATCAGCTGTTCTTGGTAAATCATAATGCCGTAGGTATTTTTTAATACCGGTTCTAAAAGCGGATGAAGATAAGTAATTTGTTCTTTGCCGAATCTTCTTTCCATATACTGGGGAATAAGCTCCATCGGGCCCGGGCGGTAAAGGGAAATCATGGTCATAATATCTTCCAGTTCCGTCGGTTTTAATTCTTTGAGATAGCGGCGCATTCCGCTGGATTCCAGCTGGAAAACGCCGGTAGTGTCCGCCGCCTGTAAAAGGGCGAAGACCTTTTTGTCGTCTAACGGAATTTTACCGATATCAATTTTTACTCCGGTATTTTCTTCCGCCAAACGGAGAGTGTCTTCAATGATAGTCAAGTTTTTAATTCCCAAAATATCTATTTTTAAAAGCCCGAGGTCTTCCACGCTGTGCATTTCAAATTGGGTGACAATGGTATTCTCGTCCTGCGGCGCGTATTGAATTGGCATATATTCGGTGAGCGGCTCTTTGGCAATTACGGTTCCGCAGGCGTGGACCGATGCGTGGCGGACTACTCCTTCCAAATTTTTTGCCGCGTCCAAAACTTTTTTTGCGTCAGCGTTACTTTGATATAATTCTTTTAATTCTGATACATTATCAAGGCAGTGGTTTAGCCAGCCCTCTTTCATGCCTTGGGTCGGATTAAAGGGGATAAGCTTGGCAATTTGGTCGCAAAATCCATAACTTAATCCCATAGCCCGTCCGGCATCGCGGATAGCGGCGCGCGCCGCCATCGTTCCGAAAGTGATGATATGAGCAACGCGGTCTTTGCCGTATTTTTCTTCCAGGTAGCCGAAGACCTCGTCTCGCCGGGTATCGGCAAAGTCAATGTCAATATCGGGCATTTGAACCCGGTCCGGATTTAAAAATCTTTCAAACAAAAGATTATATTTTAACGGGTCTAAGTCGGTGATGTTTAAAATATAAGAAATGATGCTTCCGGCAGCCGAACCCCTGCCTGGCCCCACGACAATTCCGCGCTCTTTTGCCCAGTTTACGAAGTCCTGGACAATCAGGAAATAATCGGCAAACCCCATTTTTTCAATCACGGCTAATTCGTATTCAATCCTTTTTTGGATTTCCGGAGCCAAATCGGGGTAGCGGAGCGCGGTTCGGCCGGCTACTAATTCGCGAAGATAGGCGTTAGCGGTTTTTTCGTCCGGAACGTCAAATTTAGGCAGATGGATTTTTCCCAGTTCCAGTTCCAGATTACATTCATCGGCAATTTTTGCGGTATTGGCGATGGCTTCCGGAAAATCTTTGAAAAATTCTGCCATCTCCTCAGGAGATTTCATTGAAAAATCATCGTCTTTTAAAGTCAGCCGGTCGTTGTCTGATAATTTATTGCCGGTCTGCACCGCGAGCAGAATATCATGATATTCTGCGTCTTCTTTATTTACGTAGTGGATATCCTGCGTTGCCACTATCGGGATTCCGGTTTCTCGCGAAAGTTTTTTTAATCCGTCCATTGCCGGAATAGTCGGCCGGATTCCCGGATGATGGCTGATTTCCAGATAAAAATTCCCCTTGCCGAAAATCTCTTCGTATTCCAAAGCGTTTTTTTTCGCCTCATTATATTTATTATTTAAAATCAGTTTTGGGATTTCTCCGGTTATGCAGGCGGAAAGCGCTATTAGGCCTTCCCGATGTTGGCGCAGAAGATTTTTATCAACGCGGGGCTTATAGTAAAATCCTTCCAGATGGGCGGCGGTAATCAGTTTAATTAAATTTTTCCAGCCGGCGGTATTTTTTGCCAGAAGAATCAGATGATAATATTTTTCTCCGCCACTGATTTGTTTTTCGCGGCGGTCGGACGGCGCCACATACGCTTCTACGCCCAAAATTGGTTTTAGTCCGGCTTTTTTCGCTTTTTTATAAAATTCCACGGCGCCATATAGGTTGCCGTGATCCGTAAGCGCGAGCGAATCCATTCCTAATTCTTTCGCGCGGCTGACCAAGCCATCTATTTTTCCGAGTCCGTCCAACAGCGAGTAGTGGGAATGAGTATGAAGGTGGGTGAAGCGAATCATATTTAATAATTTTATTCCATTAAGCCCCGCATAGCAATAAATTTCTGTGGATAGAGAAATTTATTTGTATTGACATTCGCGGATAACGTATGCTACTATTTATTTAAATATTTAACCAGTTAGATTTATTCTAATTTTTAATCGATGGGAGGCGTACCAGTAAAACATCGTTCTAAATCGGCAGTCGGGCATACCCGGTCTCATCTGGCTTTAAAAAAAATCCGGCTTTTTGTTTGTCAGAATTGCCAATCGCCGGTTTTGCCCCACCGAGTATGCGGGAATTGCGGTGTTTATAAAAAATAGCGACACTAATTACTAATGACACGCGAATGTACTAATAGATCTATTGGTGTTATTCGTGTGAATTTGTGTATTGGTGTTGCATAAGCGAAGCGTATGGCTACTCGACAACTTTGCAGGTCAATAATTCTCCAGTCCTTGTATGAGTGGGATTTTTACGGGCAAAAAACCGATTTGCCGGAAGTTTTGGAACGCAATCTTAAGGAATTCGGGCCGGGCATTGACGAGCCGGAATTCGCTTGGAAATTATTAAATGGAATTATCGGGCATAAAAAGGAAATTGACGAAATTATTGAAAAAGCGGCGCCGGATTGGCCGTTGAAACAAATAGCCATTATTGACCGAAACGCTTTGCGTATCGGATTATATGAATTGCTGTTCGCTGACCGCCAGGAAGTTCCTCCGAAAGTGGCGATTAATGAAGCGATAGAAATTGCCAAGAATTACGGCGGCCCTAATTCCGGGAAGTTTATCAACGGCGTTTTAGGCACGGTTTATCGGGAAATCGGCGAGCCGGGCAAAGACGATAAAAAACCGGAAAAAAGTGATTAAGCAAATTTCTAAAATTTTGAATTCAGATAAATTAGAAAATTCAATATCTTACGAGTTTAAAAATAAGAATTTGTTAAAGGAGGCGCTGACTCACCGCTCTTATTTGAATGAAAATCCGAAATGGCATTTGCCTCATAATGAACGGCTGGAGTTTTTAGGCGACGCGGTTTTGGAATTGGTGGTTACGGAATATTTATTTGAAAAATTTCCGAAAGAACCGGAAGGCAAGCTGACCGCTTTGCGGGCGGCGCTGGTTAATTATTTGATGCTGGCTAAAATTGCCAAAGAAATTGATTTGGAAAAATATATTCTGCTTTCCCGGGGTGAAGCAAGGGATTTCGGCCGGGCTAGGGAAGTTATTCTGGCTAATGCGATGGAATCATTATTGGGAGCGATTTATATTGACGGTGAATATGGCGCCGCCGGAAAATTCATTAAGCGATTTATTATTGCCCATTTAGACGAGGTTTTGGCGGAAAACCTTTATCGCGACCCGAAAAGTTTGCTTCAGGAGAAGACCCAGGCATCTCTTAAAATTACCCCTTCTTATAGATTGCTGGGCGAACAAGGGCCGGACCATAAGAAAATTTTTATTGTCGGAGTTTATTTGGAAAATAAAGAATTGGCGAGAGGCGAAGGGCTGTCCAAACAGGACGCGGAAGTGGAAGCGGCGGAAAAAGCGCTGGAAAATTTTGGGAATTAATGTGGATTTTGCGGGGGCTTGCGCCCGCGTTTTTTTGTGCTTCAATAATGCTCAAGAGGTAAAGCAAATTATCCAATCCGTCCCATAAAGGGCGGATTCTAATTTATTTGGTCTATTGTATAATAAAAACAATGCATTATCTGAAAAAATTGGAACTTCTCGGTTTTAAGTCATTTGCCATTAAGACTGATTTTGATTTTTCCGGCGGCATCGCGGCGATTGTCGGGCCGAATGGTTCCGGAAAATCTAACATTATAGACGCGGTGCGCTGGATTTTGGGCGAGCGGGAGGCGAAGAATCTCCGCGGCGGCAAAGCGGAGGATTTGATTTTTGCCGGAACGCCCGGTCGGCCGCGGATGGGAATGGCGCAGGCGTCCATGATTTTTGACAACAGTTCCGGATTTTTTCCGGTGGATTTCAAGGAAGTGGCGGTAACGCGTCGTATTGAGCGGGACGGGAATTCAAAATATTTTTTGAATAAATCGGAAATCCGCCTTAAAGACATCATTGCTTTTTTCGCGAAAGTCCGGCTGGGCACGCGCGGGCTTTCCATCATTAATCAGGGCTCCAGCGATTTGTTCGTGCGCGCCGAACCCGAAGAGCGCCGGGCGATGGTGGAAGAAATTTTGGGACTCCGGCAATATCAGCTGAAAAAACACGAAGCGGAAAGAAAATTGAAAAATACCGGCATTAATTTGGAAAAAGTCCGGGCCATGGTTGAGGAAATAATTCCCCATCTCCGTTTCTTAAAAAGACAGACCGCCAGATGGGAAAAACTTTCCGGCATTGAAAAAGAATTGCGGGAATATGAGGATATTTATTTCAGCCATAAATTGGAGGAAATCCGGCGCGGCGAGGAAAAATTTACTCCGGAAATTAAAAAAATTGAGCAAGAAATTTCCGGGCGGGAAAAAGAATTGCGGGGATTGAACTTGGAATTGGAAAAAATTGAAGCCGGCCAGCCGAAACAAAAAGAGCAGATTGGCGAAGTCCGCAAGAAGCGGGATAAGCTGGTTCAGGAAAGATTTGACGTGGAGAAGGACATTACCAAATTGGAGGCAAAAATAGAATTTTTGCATTCTTCCGTTGCCGGAGAAAAATTGGATTTGCGCGCCGGCGAATTGCTGGCGGTTCTGGCGGAAATTCGCGAGGCCGCCGCCGCTTTGCTTAAAGAGGATAAATTAGAAAAGATTTATCAAGAACTGGAGTTATTGCTGGTAAAAATTGACAGCGTTGCCGGCTCGGATTCCAAAAGAAAAAATGAGATTACCGATTTAAAATCCGCTAAAGACGTTTTAATGAAAAAAATGCAGCCGCTCCGGGAAGAGCTGGCCCGGCTGGCGGATTTTGAAGAAAAGCATTCGCGCGGCCTTGAGAGTTTTAATCAGGAATTCCGGCAGGCGTTTGAAAGGATAGAGAAAAAGAAAGAAGAGATCGCCAAACTGAACGGCGAAAAAAATAAATTGTTTTTTGAGATGGAGCGGCTTAATTTACGGAGGCAGGATTTGGAATCGCAGGCGTCTCAAATCAGCCGCAGTTTAAATGATTTTGAAAATAAAAATAAAATTGTCCCGCCTTGGCCGGAGGATGTTGGCGATTTGCCGTCTTTGGAGAGAAAAATGCTGAGATTGCGTTCCGAGGTCGCAGGTATCGGCGAAGTGGACCAGGTTTTGATTAAAGAAGCGCAAGAAATCGAGTCGCGGCATAATTTCCTTTCCGGCCAGCTGGCGGATTTAGAAAAAGCCGCCGGAGATTTGGAAGAACTGATAAAAGAATTGGATGAAAAAATCAATGTTGAATTTGAGTCGTCTTTTAAAAAAATCAACGACGCTTTTGACAAGTTTTTTAATTTGATGTTCGGCGGAGGGAAGGCGAAGTTATTTTTAGAAAAGCCGGAGGTAAAAATAACAAGCGAAGAGGGGGAAGCGGAGAGCGAAGAGCAAAAACACCGTGAAGAGTTGGAAGAAGATACGCTTTCTAAACAGCTGGGAATAGAAATTGATGTTAGCTTGCCAAGGAAACGGATTAAAGGATTGGACATGCTTTCCGGAGGCGAAAAAAGCTTGGTATCCATTGCCGCGCTTTTCGCTTTAATTTCCGTGAGCCCGCCGCCGTTTTTAGTGCTGGATGAGGTGGACGCGGCTTTGGACGAAAAAAACGCCAAGCGGTTCGCCGATATTGTCCGGGATTTTTCCAAAAAAACCCAGTTTGTCATTGTTACCCATAATCGTTCCACTATGGAGTCGGCTGATGCGCTGTATGGCGTGACTATGGAAGAGGACGGCGTTTCTAAAGTTCTTTCGTTGAAATTAGAATAGTTTATACTTATTCACATAACAGAAGTTTATTCGGGGGGAAATTGCTATAATAACTAAGAGTGGACAAATATACTTTAAACAGGGAGTTTTTTAGTTATCGGCGTTTTATTTTTATAACAGGCCTGATTTTATTTTTTTTATTTCCAAATTTATCCGCCGCTCAAACTATTCCTTCGTTCAGCGACATAAAATCAGCCGCCGCTCAAATTTTAGATATTGATTATTTTCAGGAAGGCAGCCGGAAAATTTCTGATGAGCGCGCGCCAGGCAATAGAAAACCGTTTGCTTATAATTTAACCGCTCAAGCCGGTTCTTTACTGGAAAAAGCTTTTCGGGGAGCGGCGGACGCGGCTAAAAATTTTTTAAATGTTTTAACTCCGGATTTTTTGAAAAAACCGGAAGAGGTAATTACTGCTCCGCCAGCGCCTAAGCCGGCGCCAAAAGTTTCCCCTCCAGCCGGCAATCTTATTTCAGAACTAAGGCCGGAAACACCCGCTTCTTTGCCGCCTCAACCGGCATTGATTTTAAAACAAACTGTCGGGCAAACTGAAGTGGTTAAAGAAGTTCAAAAAAATGACGCGGAGCGATTGAGCGACCTGGAAAAACTTTTTCAACAGCTCCAACAAACCCAAGAAACCAACCGCCAGAATCTATTCAACACTATCGCCTTATCCAACAGAATCAACACCTTAAAAGGCGTTACCATTACCGAACCGATTTTTTCCTCCGGCGCCATCACTGATTCGGATATTCCGGACTCCATCACTGTCTCCAACTATATGCCATTGGGCGGAGGCACCTTTACCAGCTCCTTATTCCTCAATTCTTCTTCTCCTATTTACGCCTCTTCCACTCTTCAGGTCAGCGGCAATTCCGTATTCTACGGCAATCTTGGCATCGGCACCACTTCTCCCTCTCAATTATTTTCTGTTCAAGGCAATGCTTTCTTATCAGGCAGTTTAATAAATGTGGCGAATATCACCGCTACCGGCACTTTGAATGTTACCGGAGTTACCACTCTTACCAACGCTTCCACTACTG
>Ga0209542_10002594_pt1 | contig 40151 bp, 41 predicted proteins | sample RifCSPhighO2_01_FD_184028 | JGI IMG/M metagenome (GOLD analysis project Ga0209542, IMG submission 184028) | Soil microbial communities from Rifle, Colorado - Rifle CSP2_plank highO2_0.1 (SPAdes) (version 2) | ecosystem: Environmental > Terrestrial > Deep subsurface > Rock core/Sediment ... | reverse complement strand
CAACCCGTCACGAAAACATTCTTTGGGAAGTCCAATAACTATATCTTTTGAGACATGTGTCAAGTCTTTTGAATAGTGAGGTACTGGTTCAGGTGAGCTGGTTGCATCTAATTTGTCTACTCCTGCAATCGTTTCCAAAACAATCGCGCAGTCCTCAACAGTTTTTGCCATTGGCCCAACCGTATCAAACGATGAAGCATAAGCAATACAACCATAACGGGAAACTCGACCATACGTTACTTTAAGTCCGGTGATATTATTCCAGGCAGACGGATTTCGAATCGAACCACCCGTATCTTCACCAATGCCAAATGCTCCCATGCGAGCAGCAATTGCCGCAGCATTTCCTCCACTTGATCCACCTGCAACGCGACCTGTATCGTATGGATTCTTAACTGGTTTATAATCGGTGTTCTCACTCGTTGCCCCGTGTCCCCATGCATCCATATTCATTTTACCGATGAGGATTGCGCCGGCATTCAGAAGCTTTTGATAAACCGTTGCGTTATATTGAGAAATATGACCATTCAACACATGAGAAGCTGCCGAAGTTAAAATACCTTTCGTGTTATATGTATCCTTGAGTATAAATGGCAACCCATGCAGTGGAGAACTGGAGGTTGTTCGCTCCGCATCCTTTTTCTGCGCATTTTTTAAAGTAGCTGATTTATCAATTACTGTCGTGAACGCATTAATTTCAGAATTAAATTCCCCGATTATACGGTAACACTCCTCAACTAGATCAACCGAAGAAAATTCTTTTTTCTGTAAACCTTGTGCCAGTTCGCGTATGGTTTTATCAAGCAACATAAATCTACTCTTCCTCGAAAATTGCGTCCACCATAAAATATCCATTATGCGTGTTCTTTGCGTTTGCGAGTGCATCTGCCTGAGACAACATGCGTTTTTCATCAATCAGGTCATCACGAAACACGTTTACTAGTCCGGTAACTTGACTGGTTGGTTCAACTCCGGATGTATCAATTTCCTGAAGTTTGTTAACCAGGTCAATAATAGATCCTAATTCATTTTCCAGTTTCTTTTCCTCATCTTCAGTCACCGGAATATTGGCAAGCTGTGCAATATGGTGCACGTCAGCTGCCGAAAAGGAAGTTTTATTTTTCATAACTACAGCGTATTATAGCGCAAAATTAAACCCGGGGGAAACTTATCACTTGCAGTTTCAGTAACGCTTTATTATTCTACGTACTATGAAGCTGTACCAAAAACTATTTCAGGAAATGCTCGCGAAACATGAACCCCTGTTTGCCCGCTTTAAAGAAGTGCATGACCAGTATGTGAAAAATCCGGATACTGTGAAAGCCGAGTTTAATAAAACCGGCGCTGAAGTCCTGGAGGTCATCCGCAAATATGAAAACCAACTCGTCGGCAGTACTGAACGCAGTCAGTACAGTAAATTTTCTACTCAGCTCTCGGAAAAATTCTGGTCCGGCGTGCGTCAACTATTCCCGCGGATTGACTTTGTCGGTGTGAAATAGTATAAATGCTTTTCTACTGAAAAATTACTGCAAATTATGAAAGAACTTTCAATAAAGCATCGTCGCCAGGGATTTCAGTTCGGCGTTGCTCATCGTGCATTATTAACTCATTGTGAACTGCAACAGAACTCAACAGTTGTTGATCGTCTTCGCGTGCCTGAAGTTTTACAATCTCTTTTAGAAATCGTGAACCAGGCAGATCCGCAAACTGTGAATATTGTGGGTATTCGGAAAAAATTAGAATTGTTAAGCGGTGCTTCACACGTTACGAACTTTAGCTTTGGCACGGAAGGCACAAGTGTTCACACAGTGAAATCCGCTGAAGGAAAAACAGCATTTGTGCTAGATCTGGAAAATGTTAGCTATTCTCCGCTCGTTGCTCGGGTTGTCTATGTCGAGCAGGATCCTGAAAACCAGGAATTAACCATACGTGAGCAGTATTGTAATAATCCAACGACGCTAGTTAAATTTATCCATAAATCATTACTTGGAATATCGGCACCTGACTCGAAAAAGAAAGTTAATTATCCAATGCGGAAAAAATACGCTCGGTTTTTTAATAACTAATCTCAAGCCCACTTTTAATTCCTTGGCTTTCCATCATCTATAATAAATAGTCTTGTAAATGGATTGCTTTCTAAAGCAGAAGCGTCAGGAATATGTTTAAGCAAAAACCAATCCCACGGATCTATAGTAGCAACTCTCTTGTTTGAAGCACCATAACAAATAAGTCCGGCTGCATTGACCAAATCATATTTGTTTATGTTAAATAAATAATAATCTGGCGACCCTGAATGCAAATTTATGTCAACATCGACTGTTTCAAAGTGAAGAGTAACTAAGTTAATAATCCATTGATTGACTAATTTTGCAGAAAGTCTAAATTTGTTTTTTTCTGCTTTTGCTCTAAGTGATTCAAGCTGGTGTTTAAGTGTTGGCGAAATTGCTATTTGTGGTGTATGATTATCAATCTTAATCTTTTGTAATACCATATCCTCTATCCCAGGATTACCATTTGGAGCTCGAATACCCAGCGCGGCTAAGGAAATACTCGTAGTATGTGCTTCTGTCGGCATAACATCAGACCGCTCATTTGTATTTGAGCGCATCGTGAGCCTTGTATTCTAGATCATCTGGCAGGGAAGTCAAATGAATAGGTTTTCGGTACTTGACTTCGAGTGCGGTTTGAATCAACCAGTCTGCTATGTGTGGGTTTTTGGGCAAAAGCGGACCGTGGAAATACGAGCCAATGGCGTTTTTATAAACCGCGCCTTCAAATCCATCTTCTCCGTTGTTTCCAAAGCCTTTAATTACTTTTGCCAGCGGCTGGATGTTTTTTCCCAAATACGTTCTGCCACCATGATTTTCAAATCCAACAATCGAATTTCCAAACTTTCCCCTTTTCGCTTCCCCCTTTCCCTTAATAAGTTCTGCAACAACATTTCCAATCAACCGCTTCACTTGATCACCCGGATGTTTTGTATAGAGATCAAAAATTCCAGCTCCGGGAATTTTTTCGCCCTGATATGGCTGGTAATAGTGTCCGGCAAACTGATAAGCGGCACACACTAAGAGTGCGGGAATATTTTTTTCAATCAGTTGTTTCATTACGGGTGCTTTTTTCTGTAAAAAATCATCACTTACGAGTTTTTGCTGCCGGTCTTGTGCCCCACCCATAATAATGAGGTCGCTCTCCCCGAGTAATGATAGGGGAGACTCAAGCGTAATTTCCTGGACTGTAACTTCAATCCCCCGCCACTCACACCGCTTTTTAAGGACAATAATATTCCCACGATCTCCGTACGTCGACATTAAATCCGGATAAAGCCAGGCGATGGTTAAGTTCATAAAGTGCTGAATTGTAAAGTTTGTTACCCTCGCGTCATTGCGAGGAACGCAGTGACGAAGCAATCTTCCATAAATACTTATTTGCTAATATCATTGTACAAGTCTTTAAATGTTGGATTAAATTGAGTAATAAGCTTAAGTTTATCAGCTCTTGATCCACCTTTAATTTGCTTTTCTCTTATTATAGCTTCTATGATTTCTTCAAAAACTTCATAATAAACTAGTTTTGTTACACTGTATTTTTTAGTAAAAACTGATCCTTGACCGTTTCGATGCTGCCAAACTCTTTTGACCAGATTGTTACAAACTCCGGTATAAAGCGTACTATTGGCAAAGTTACTCATAATGTAAATATACGATTGACGAGTTGGCATAGAAGATTGCTTCGCCTCGACAAAGTCGATGGCTCGCAGTGACGACTTTTACAGTATCTTCCTTCCCCCCACTATCTTTCTCACTTCCAGCATCGCCGAGTAGGTTGGTAAAACGTAAAGCGTCTCCCCTGTTTTTATACTTTTTAAACCTGTTTCAACTGCCTGAGCCAGATTCGGTTCAATCCGTAATTGGTCATTGAGTTCTGTGTTCCAAGTTTTTTGCGAATATTTTATTCGTAATGCCATATCATATGTTCTATCTCCACTCACGATTACCTGAACATTTTCCGGAATCATTTCAAAATCAACGTCCCAGATCCACGACACATCCCGGCCATCCGGAATCCGGTCATTTAAAACTAAAAGTAATGCTTTAGGCTTAAGTTCAAGAACTGTGCGTAAGGACGCATTAAACCCGGCTGGATTTTTTGCCAGAAACAGCTTTACCTTTTTTTGGCCAATTGTAAATTCTTCCTGTCTACCAAATGCGGGTTGAAAATTCTGAAGCGTATCATGAGTAGTTTGATCATCAAGGTTTAATGACTTTGCAACGCTAAGAGCAGCCAGCGCATTATATTCATTGTATAAACCAGGTAATCCAATTTTTACTTCTGACACCTGCGGCTGTGGTCGCTTTGCACCGCAGTTATCACACTTCCAGATTCCCAAGTGGGAAAAATAAATTCCAGAATAGTTGAGCCGGTGGCCACAGTTGAGGCAAAATGTCGAATCAGTTGCATGCTCACGGGTTCTGAGAAACTGCGTTCTATCCTCAATTCCAAAATATGCCACGCCGTCATTGCGAGGAGGCGAAGACGACGCAATGACACGTGTCCCTAAATGCGCAATCAATGGATCATCCGCATTCAAGATGTAAGTAGTATTTAATTCCTGTGTGAAGGCTGAAGGCTGAGCGCTGATGGCTTTCAACGCCCTCCCCCACTTTTCCGCAATCACATCCACTTCGCCATACCGGTCCAATTGGTCACGAAATAAGTTAAGAAGAACCAGAATTAACGCTTTGTCATTCCGAGCGAAACCGCCGGCAGGCGGTGCAGTCGAGGAATCTTTTACACCAGATTTTGGTTTGTGATAGATCCCTCCATGCGTCTCACTTAGTCGGGATGACAATTGAGAAATTACAATCGGCAAACTGTTTTCATCCACCTCAAATACTCCCCAATCAGCCTTTAATTTTCCAAACCAGTTTGCCTTTTGAATACAAGCAGAAACTACACCATTGAGTAAATTTGCTCCACTACTATTATGCACGACTGAGTACCCATGTTGCTCAAGAATTTTGACAATCATCAAAGAGGTAGTCGTCTTGCCGTTTGTTCCGGCAACCACAATAATCCCTTTTTTAATGTGTTTAACCAAATCCTGAAGGATATTCGGATTTAAAGTAAGCGCAACTTCTCCCGGCCACGTCCCCCCGGCTCCAAAATTTAAAAATTGACTTAATATGTATAATAACCTACAAATACAAATAGCTAGAACATATTTCATTGAACAATATTATATGTCACTAGAGGGTCAACGACCAAATCTAAGTGCAGCTGAGTTTAATAAGCGCGCATTAAATGATGCGGTTATAGGAATTGTTAGCGGGCTTTCCTCAATAGGACTCATCTATCTTACCAAGGATACCAATTTACCATCGAATATTAAAAGTATACCGGTATATCTTTACTTAAACACCCTCGCTTCAGTTTTTTGGATGTTTCGCAATTCAGTTGGTCTACATGCATCTGAACGATGGGATACTGATATTGGCCGCGCAGTATTTGAGAGAAGAGTGCAAGAAGAATTTTCCCCGAATGAACAAAATAAATTAATAAATACATTCAATTCGATGCGAAACATTGCGGATCGACATGAGATCGCTATACTTCCACTCTTAAACGAATTATTTGCTTACTATGCAGATCAGAATCAAGTACCACCGGAACCCCTAGATGCAATTCAAAAAGCAAAAAGAAAATCCATGCAGTTAAAAGTAGGTCGGGACATAGCAATTCATACTCTAGATTTAAAAGCTGATGGAGAACCAGCAGAAGTTATAAATGCTGTAAAAAAAGCCTGTGCTCTAGCGAACAATCTTGTTAGCAGTGAGTACCCCTCAGCAGACCTTGAATATGTCATGTCAGTTATTTTACATATGCCTCTCGTTGAAATAACCGAGATAAAACATGATCTTGGTGATAACCCGAAAGGACATAAACTATATGATGACGGTTCAGATGAGGTTCTTTGTTCACAGGATCCTAATTAGGGTTAATTCGGTAAAGTAAACGTAACTTTTCCCCTGGCCACGTCCCCCCAGCTCCAAGCTGTAACAGTTGACTAATCTGGTAAACTACTTTTGCACAAATAACTGAAAAATCTGTTTCTGACACAAACACAGTATAACAAGTTACAAGACTTAATGACGATAGAAAGACGACCAGGAATAATCCAGCAAATGAGAACTAATCTTCATCGAACTGATTTTGATGAATGGAATAAACGGCAAATGATCCATGCAATCATTACCGGAAGCGAACTTGCTCTTTCACTAGGAACAGCATTAATTACTGGAAATGTAGCATATGCGGTAGCAATAATTCCTGCCATAGCATCTTTAAACGGCATAGAGCATTATGGAGATTTTAAAGACGCTATTCGAAATCAACATACTGGACTTGCTGTAGATTACATGATTTCTCTACTCAGAGATGAATTTCAGGTCTCTGATGGAGAAAACCTGCATACAGCCTTTTCTATTCTTGAGAGAGAAATTATCCAACATAGCCTGACAGCGGATAAATTGGTAGGCGCGCTTACTCAACAAAATAATTCAAATGAAAAAAATAAAGATCGTATATCAGTTGAGGTAATTGCTGCTAATATTATACGATCAGAATGGGCCGGTCATATTCCGACCGAATTCTTACCTGTTGTTGATGAAGTTATAAATGCACTTGATATGATTTTCGAACAGTTGCCGTACGCAAATACGGTTCAGGTTATTGCCCGCCTCAACGGTAAAGGAATTCCAGAGAATGAAGCAGCTCCTTGGTATCAAGCTGGCAAACAATTTATAAATGCGACCGATTTACCGAGTACCATTGACAGGGTTGTGTTGGAAAGTGCAGATCAAGTGGTAAGAATACGAAGACTTCATCGTGATGCACAAAAACCTGGTTCAGGATCAGGTGGAGGAGTCGGATAGTTAATTCGGCAAGCTGAAGACTACCTTATTATTCTTCCAATCCACTTTTACTTTTTCTCCACTCGGAATTTTGCCTTCGATAATTTGCAGTGCCAGTTCGTCAAGGATTTCATCCTGGATCGCACGCTTGAGTGGTCGGGCGCCGAAGTGCGGATCAAAACCAGCTTCAGCCAGATGTTTTTTAAGTTGCGGAGTAAACTCAACAACCAGTTTTTGTTTTGCCAGCCGCTGCTTCAGTTCATTAAGTTGCAAAGTTACAATTTGCCCAAGCAACTCAGGAGAGAGTGAATTGAAAACCACGATCTGATCCAGGCGGTTTAAAAACTCCGGCCGGAAATATTTGTGCACCACTTCCAGGATTTTCGTTCGCGCCACGGTTTCTGACTTTTCTGCTTGTAAAATCTCGCTTCCTAGATTTGACGTCAGGATCAGCACTGTATTTTTGAAATTCACCGTCCGGCCACGGCCATCCGTCAACCTGCCTTCGTCGAGAATTTGCAAAAAGATATTGAAAATTTGCGGATGTGCCTTTTCGATTTCATCAAATAGAATTACCGAATATGGCTTGCGGCGTACTGCTTCGGTGAGTTGTCCACCTTCGTCGAAACCCACATAACCCGGTGGTGCGCCAATCAACCGCGCCACGGTATGCGGTTCCTGGTATTCACTCATGTCAATCCGGATTAAGGCTTTGTCGTCGTTTAATAAATACTCAGCCAAAGTTTTGGCGGTTTCAGTTTTACCCACACCGGTCGGACCTAAAAACAGAAACGAACCAATCGGCCGGTCTGCTTCGGAAATACCGGCGCGGTTGCGGCGGATGGCATTGGCAATTTTTTTCAAAGCTTCATCCTGTCCAAGCACTCGTTTGCGCAGTTCATCTTCAAGATGTACTAGTTTCTCAACCTCCGAACTTAATAGCCGCGCTACCGGTACACTTACCCAGCGCGATACCACCTGCGCAATATCTTCATCAGTCACTTCTTCACGCAGCAGTCGTTCGGCTTCCGGAATTTTAGCAAGCTTGCTTTCCAATTCTTTAATCGTTTTCTCAGCCTGCGGAATTTTGCCGTATTTCAGTTCGGCTGCTTTTTCAAGTAACGCCTCCCGTTCGGCTTTTTCCAGTTCCAGGCGAAATTTATCCAGTTCCACCCGCGACTTTTGCAATTTACCAATAATTTCCTTTTGCTCTTCCCAGCGTTTAGTTAATACCCGTTCAATAACTTTGAACCCCTTAATTTCTGTTTCGAGTGTCTTTTTTCGTTCCTGGTTATCTTTTTCGCGTTTGACTGCAGCCAGTTCAATCTCCCGCTGCGTAGTTTTGCGCTTCAACTGGTCCAGTTCATACGGCATGCTTTCTGTATCTATTTTCAGTGTGGAGGCAGCTTCATCAATCAAATCAATTGCCTTGTCCGGCAGGAAACGGTCGGTAATGTAACGGGTGGAAAGTGAAACTGCAGCAATAAGCGCGTTATCGGTAATCCGGATGCCGTGGTGGATTTCGTATTTTTCCTTGAGCCCGCGCAGGATTGCCAAAGCATCTTCGCTTGAAGGTTCGTTGACATACACCGGCTGAAACCGGCGTTCTAAGGCCGCATCTTTTTCAATAAACTGGCGGTATTCTTTAACTGTAGTTGCGCCAATTGCGTGCAACTCTCCCCGTGCCAGAGCTGGTTTTAAAATATTTGCCGCATCCATGCTTCCTGCGACTGCACCTGCCCCAACCAAAGTGTGTAATTCATCCATGAATAATATAAACTTACCCGCGCCTTTTTCTACTTCTGCTAGTAATTTTTTCAACCGATCCTCAAACTCACCCCGAAAAGCACTTCCCGCAACCAGTGAGGCAATATCAAGTACGAGCACTTCTTTGTTTTGCAAAGTTGAAGGCACATCTCCAGATACGATCCGTTGAGCGAGTCCCTCAACAATTGCGGTCTTACCAACGCCCGGATCACCAAGCAAGACGGGATTATTTTTGGTCCGACGCGCCAGAATTTGCATTACCCGGCGGATTTCCTCATTACGACCAATCACCGGATCTAATTTTCCCTGTTTGGCTTTTTGCGTCAGGTTCACCGTATATGCTTCCAGGGGATTTCTAGTATCTTCTGTTGGTGTATACGACATTTGCATAAAATTTTTTATTGTTCGAGCGAAGTCGAAAACTTTCATTTGTCATCCCGACCGAAGCGGAAGCGGAGTGGAGGGATCTTTCACATAACAGGCAGTTGAAACAGATTCCTCGACGGAGTCTATCCCGATTCAATCGGGACTCGGAATGACTTAATTCACAATCAGTATACAAAAATAGCACTCTATCGTCAAGAGTGCTAGATGGGATGCTGGAGAATTTACTTCTGTGGCCGTAACTGATTTTCAACTAAAGAAAAACTGTTTAAACAAATTTTTCTAGCTGCCAGCACCAGTTGAGTTACATCGTTAGTCTGCCTTAATCCATCGGGATTTCCTAAATGTACTACTTGCATTCGAGACATCATTGGGTTTACTTCGAGTACCGAATCATCAAAGTGATCACCATTACGTCTGCTGATAACGGCTACCGCGCTGGAAGGAGAACTTAATGTCTGACTAACAACTACTGTATTCATCTTTTCATCTGTCAAATTTGAAATAATTTGTAGCGGAAACTTCTCGGGTAGATTATTACTCATTCCAGACATTGCAATAGTAACATGGGTGTAACCTAATGTTTGCGCTGTTATTTCAGGATCAGCAATTAAACTAATTTCTGCAATGCGGTGCATACCATTATCTGTGATTCTCGAAGATGCCTGTGTAACTCCCCAAGTAATGTCATGCCTTGCGAAATCATGAATTGGTAAATTTGTCCAGATATCCACCAATTGTTTAATTTGCTGTAAAGTATCTTGAGATTCGGCACCATTTACCGATGCCTCACGTGTTCTAGAACTCATATTGAATTAAATTAACTTATAAATTTAGTAGAAATGATTATAATCTACTTGATCAAATAATCCAAAATTAATTTAAGAATCCGATCTTACCACAATTCAGGTAATTTTGGAAAATTCACTGAATCTACTAATTGAGCTACCGTAGTTATTATTTTCTGTATATAGTCAGCATAGTAATGAGGTTCATTCGGCTGCCTGAAAAAAGCAGGGAAATGTTTATGAAGCAAAAAACTTCCGTTATGTGCTCCAAATTCATGTGTTAACATTGCATAGGTGATTAGCATTTGTAGATTTTCAGGTCGGCCAAATTCGCCAATGACATTAAAACCTTCGTCTTCCAGACGGGCCGCATTTGCCAACGCTACTATCCAGGCAATTCGTTCTTCTCGCGCACTTCTCATATGGATATCATCTCTTTGATTTGGACCTAATGTGTCAAACCAATAGTAATCGAAAGGTTTAACCAGTTTAAAATCTCTGCATATCCAGAGTAAATCAAATGCAGCTTTTCTGCCGATATGGGGGTTAGTTTTTGGTACGTTATATAAATTCTGTAATGTCATAGCGTGGGCAGCCTCATGTAATAACATAAGCGCAGCTCCACGAATACCTAAACTATTTCGGTCATACCGAATAACATGATTTTTCCATTCATACTGAAAACAATCGCTTGGAACCACCAGTGCCCCTCCAGTAAACTGACTTAGATCCGTACTCTGACCGTCATCTTTAGTCAATAGTATTGTCCTTCGAAACCCAACTTTCCCTGTTTTTAACAGATAATTCCTATGAATTGAAGGTAACTGTAAAATTTCTCTCTCATATTCTTTCATGTACGCGCCGAAATCGCGCATGAAGGCCATTGTGTCAGATCCAGGAGTTGGCATGCTTTCAAGACTCATAAAAGTTGTGAGGAATTATAACAAACTGGCATCTACATCGCCCGAAGCCGCTTGATCCGCTCTTCAATCGGCGGGTGGGTATTAAAAAATCCGGCAAACCAGGCGCCGAAATCTTTGTCTTTAAATGGGTTGGTGATATAGAGGTGGGCGGTGGCGTTGGTAGCTGCTTCTAAAACTTCCCGGTCGCCACGAAGTTTTTCCAAAGCACGCGCCAGTCCTTCCGGATAGCGGGTAAGTAAAGCACCTGAAGCATCGGCCAGATATTCCCGCTGCCGCGAAATAGCCAGTTTAATGATCGTTGCCAAAAGTGGCGTCAGTATTGCTAACACAATCCCAATCAGTAACATGATTCCACCTCCGGAACGGTTTTCGCGATCCCTGCCTCTTCCACCCCACCACAAACTTCTTAAAAACCAGTCTGCCAGAAACGCGAGGGTACCAACCAGAACCGTAACGACAAGAAGTAACCGGATGTCAAAGTTCTTAATATGAGATAACTCATGGGCTATCACGCCCTCCAGTTCTCTTCGATCCAATCGTGTAAGTATGCCACTCGTGGCAACCACTAGCGCATGCTGGGGATCCCGACCGGTTGCAAACGCATTCATTGCCGTATCATCAATCACATAGAGTTTTGGTTTCGGGATGCCAGCGGCAATTGATAAATTCTCCGCTACGGTAAAAAAATCAAAATCGCGCTTGCGGTCTGCCGGTCGCGCCCCGGACATGGTGACAATCAACTGGTCTCCCCAGAAATAACTACCGAGGTTGACCAGGAGTGAAATAATGAGCGCGGTCATAATCCAACCGCTTCCATACCCCATCGCTTCACCCAGTACCCAAGCCACGAGAATTATCACCATCGTGAACCCAATCATCAAAATGATGGTTTTAGTGTTGTTGCTCGAAATCTGACCGTAAATATTCACCGTTTAGAATTTGACTTCGACTTTTTTCCGCTCTTCTTCATTGGCTGCAAAGAATTCTTCTGATTTAAAGCCAAACTGCGCCGCAATCATCGAATTCGGGAACACGACAATTTTGGTGTTGTATTCCATCACCACGCTGTTATAAAACTGGCGGGAATAGGCGACTTTGTCTTCGGTATCAGATAATTCTTTTTGCAGTTGCTGAAAATTTTCTGAGGCGCGCAAATTCGGATACGCTTCGGCGACTGCAAATAAGGATTTCAAAGCTCCGGTCAACATGTTGTCAGCTTGAGCTTTTGCCTCTGGACCGCGTGCGTTCATGAGCGCTGACCGAGCTTTGGTCACATTCTCAAATACATCTTTCTCGTGCTTGGCATATCCCTTGACTGTCTCAACTAAATTTGGGATCAAATCTGCCCGGCGTTTGAGCTGCACATCGATCTGACTCCAGGCTTCTTTGATGCGGACGCGCAGGGTCACCAGGTTGTTGTATAAACCCCAGATGAATAAAACGATAAAAACAACTATAGCTCCGATAACTAATAATGGCATAACTTACTCACCACCTTTCAAGCTTGTCATGCTGAATTTATTTCAGCATCTAAAAGACTTTTTGATCCTGAAACAAGTTCAGGATGACTATTTCCTACTTCATTAACCATCGGCTAAACTCATTATACCCCATTGTGTTAAGTACGTCGCGCGCTTCTACCCACCCGCGGCGCGCCACATCAACCCCATATTTCATATTGAGCAAATGATCTAGGTGATGCGCGTCGGTGTTAATTACAAATTTTACTTTTGACCTCAAAGCTTCCCGAACTAAACGATCTGGCAGATCCAAGCGCTCCGGCCAGGAGTTTATTTCCAGCGCTTTATGGTTGGCTGCGCAATACGCAAAAATTGCCTTCCAGTCAGCATCAATTCCTTCCCGATCACCAATCAGCCGCGCAGTCGGATGCCCGAGAATTTTTACTTTCGGATGCGCAAGTGCCGCAAGAATCCGCTGCGTCACCTCTTCTCGGCTTTGGGCAAAACTGGAGTGGACTGAAACAATCGCCGCATCGATACATTTAAATGCCTCATCGGGTAGTGCTATAACTCCTGTAGGTAAAATATCGATTTCCAAAAGGTAAAATAACTGAAATTGTTTCTTTTCACGGTTTTTCCACGCGGAAAACTCTTGTTCCAGTTTTTCACGACGAGTTTTCATGATCGTAACTATCTGTGCCGCTGTATGATTTTTCATACTCGGATTATGGTCGCTGATTCCCAGATATGAGTAACCAAGTTGTGCAGATTCATTAAGCAGTTCGGTGAGAGAACTTGCTCCCAGATCATGCGACGGCTCCAAGTCATAATTTGAATGCACATGCAAGTCTCCTTTTATATCTTTAAGGGTAATTAAGCTTGGCAGTTGGTGTTGTAGTGCTGCCTCAATTTCCCCTGCGTCTTCGCGCAGTTCCGGCGGAATTTCCGGTAGTCCCAATGCTCCATAAAACGTTTTTTCGCTCTCAAATTCGTGTAACTGCTTTTCTTTGTTAAAATTCTTAATTGTTAATTCTGAATTCTTAACTTTCTTTAGGGTTTTTATCCCATGCTCAGACAGTGATAAACCTTTTTTTAAGGCAAATTCTCGAAGTTTGATGTTGTGGTGTTTACTCCCAGTAAAATACTGCAGCATCGCGCCATACGATTTTTTACTTTGGACCCGTAAATCAACCTGTCTGCCAATACTGAGTAATATAGTTGCTCCTTTTTCCCCCTGATCAATAATCTTACTCGATTTAGGGTATTTACAAAAATAGAGCACTACTTCTTTTGGTTTCTCGGTTGCAGCAGCCAGATCGATATCTCCGATGGTAGCGACTTTACGGCGCAGGCTTCCCAGCGCATCAACCCGCTCAACTGCCGGGTGTTTCTCCAAATAATCGATCACTTCCTGTGCAAGTCGATCGGCAAAGGGCAATGGCATCCGGTTTTCTTTGATTTGGCCGGTTTCAAACGTTTCAATTCCGGATAACACCACCTGTTCTGATTTCTCACCAAACCCTTTAAGTTTGGCAATTTTGTGCTGCTGGCAAAGCTTTTTGAGATCTGCGATGACGGTTTTCGCATTGGTGAGTTTAAATTCCTGAGTCAGACGAAACGCTTTTTTCGGACCCACACCAGGAACTAAAAGGAGTGGAAACAAGGCTGGAGAGAGCCCGTGAAAAACTTTCCCGAAATGTTTCACGGTGCTGGTTCGGAACAATTCGTCCAAATGACCCGCAATGGTGGGGCCAATTCCCGGCACTTCTTCAAGTTTCCCTTCATCCCATATGTCTTTAAGTTCGCTGGTCAGATGTTCAATCGAATCAGCGGCTTTTTCATAGGCGATGATACGAAAACGGTTGACTGCTTTAATGAGCAGGGCGGCGGCAACATTTCTTAGCAGAATAACTATTTCGCTATTAGTGAATATTTTTTGTTTACTCATGCATGTAAGAAAATGATAGCAAGATCGCTGAAAAACTGATACAATACTAGCACTGTCTGCTTAAAACGTAAATTCCGAAACTTACCCGTTGACATTTTGTCAATATATTTTTATTATGGGCTCGTGGTGCGGAGTCCTGAACTGTGCGAAGCTCTAGTTCAGGATAGAGGCCTGAAGGCCAACAAACCATCATGAGTCTTAGTTATACAAAATTGGGCTCGTGGTGTAGAGGCCTAACACGCGTCCCTGTCAAGGACGAGATCGGCGGTTCGAATCCGCTCGGGCCCGCCTTCGCTCGCCGTAGCTTCGGCGGGCAATGCCCGCGAAGAAGCGAAGGAGAGTTAAAGAGTTAAATTTAAACTTGCCCCATAGAAATTATTTTTTTCCTGCCCGCTAAAGGAGGCCATTTATGGCTACTAAACATTCAACTCGCAAACTTGAGGAACCGGAGGAAAGCGAACAACTTTCTGAAAGTTACATTTCAATTGGTTTAGGATTACTGGTCGTAGTCGTGGTTGGAATTTTACTGTACAACTATTTCACCCAACGAGGAGAACAGAACCAACAGGTTGCAACTCCGGAAACCATCTCTGAAGAAGCAACCATGTCAGCTCAACCCGGTGGGACGTACACCGTAGTTGAAGGTGATACGCTCTGGAGCATTTCTGAGAAAGCCTTTGGCACGGGTTACAACTGGTCTGACATTGCGAAAGCCAACAGTTTGAGTGAATCTGATCAATTGGTAGCCGGACAGGAACTGGAAATTCCGGAAGTCACTCCAATTGGCGTGGCATCGGCAACACCCGCAGCTTCAGCGCTGGCTGTAGCTTCACCCGTCGCCTCGCCAACGGTAGCTCCGACTGCGAGTCCAGTGATAGTCGTAAGCCCGACTCCAGTTGCGGTGGCATCTGTCTCACCAGTACCAGTAGCAAGCGTAACGCCGACACCTGTTCCCGGAAGTGAAACCGCATCCATTACTGGTACTTCGTACACGGTGGTCGCCGGAGATTCGCTCTGGAAGATTGCTGAGCGTGCCTATGGGGATCCGTATAAATGGGTAGATATTGCCAAGGCAAATGGCCTCCTTAACCCGGATATTATCCATTCTGGCAACGTGCTGACCTTACCACGATAAAAATAAGTATTTAATTGTAATAGCAAAAAAGGGCCCTGCGGGGTCCTTTTTTGTGCTTAATGAGGCAGACTTTGTCATCCTGAACTTGTTTCAGGATCTATAAGTCTTTAATAACTAACTCGTTTTTCGCGTAAAATACCGGTATAATCAGTACAATTGCGGGGTTACACCGGCTCGCCTCGATTCGATCGAGTCGAAGCGGGTAGTATGCGTCCTTCCCCCGCCTGCACTCGCCTGAGCGAGCGGGATTAGTACAGTGGTAGTATGCATCCTTCCCAAGGATGAGACGCCAGTCCGATTCTGGTATCCCGCTCAGTCAAACGATAGCGGGCAGGCAAGGACGAGAAGCGAGTTCAATTCTCGTACCCCGCTCCAAACCGGACAAACGTCTGGTTTTTTCGTTTTTAGCCAAGAAATCCATCATTCCCCGAGTTCGAGCCTCAAATTTTACTTAAATTGCCTTAGCCTGGAAAGTTTCAACACCGGTGACGGGAATCGAACCTAAATTCGAAATACTTGATATAATTAAGCAAATGTATAATGTTTTAATAGATAGTTTGATTCAGAACCTGTTGAGGCAGCAAAAACGTATTCAAGACGTTGAATACAACCAAACGCTACATTTCTGTGTAGTTAGATTAATTAAATTCATTAGTGAAAATGTCGAGCTTTCTGGAATAGTTGAGGAATTAAAAACACAAACGGAAGGTGAAGAACAAGTTAGTGTTGCAGCTCACATTTTGATTTCTGGAAATGGTGCACAAGATTTTGATGATGAAAAACAATTTGTATTACGTTCTTATTTGGTTTTAGAAGCGTGCGCTCAAAGTAACGTTGGCGTAGAAAATCAAGCGTCTAAAGCCGTAAGTCTTGAGCCATCCAGAATTTCAATTAATCGTCAAGCGTTTTCCTCCATATACCTTGAGCCCGTAATTAGCTATTTAATCGATAAGCTTCAAAATAGACAAAACCTGTTAGCGGCATTAATAAAATACAAACAGAAAGTAGAGTGGTTTCAGAGAAGTTTTATCAGAGACCAAATCAGCCAACACGGTGACTCCAGAATTGAAGAAAAAGTGTTGAATCCAAGAGTATATGAGTATTTACACGACGCGGGAATTGAGTTTTACATTGAACCACATTCTCAAGAATCTCGAGGCAGGCCAGACTTTGTAAGTGTGCAAAGTAGCGAACCAAAACTTGTCTTAGATGGAAAATATTTAGATACAACTGATACCGCTAAACAAAAAATAGTAGAGGCATATTCTCAGGTTTATAGATATACCCATGATTTCAGTAGGCCTGATGGCTATATTGTTCTATTCAAGAACTTTGGTGAAGACATTGGTTTTTCTTTTCCAACAAGTGATTTTGATCTACCCGTAGTTACTCGTAATGGCAAAAAGATATATTTTGTTGTGGTCAACATTTCAGAAGCAACTCCTCCATCTCAGTCAGGGACGCTTAGAGAAATCCAAATAGCTGAAAAGGATTTAATTACAAATTCGGAAGAATAACCCAAGAGGGCGACCTCTATTGCTCAGATGGATCACTTGCGTGCCATCAGTTCCCTCAAAAGTTGCGTTCTCTCCGCCATGGGCGGATAAACTCCGAAATCATTCTGTGGCTAATTCTACCACAATCTAACCAGGCGTTTGCTATAATTACGCAGATGGAGTACCACAAAGTCACCATGCAAATTACAGATTTACTAAAAAAACACGGTGTCTGGTTTGAAACGTTTACGCATGCGCCAGTACGGACCAGTGAAGAAGCGGCGCAAGTGCGGGATGGATACACTCTGCAGCAAGGCGCCAAGGCTATTATTGTCAGAGTCAAAATCACAAACACAAACAGGAAGTTTGTTATGCTCGTGATTCCCGGAGATGTTCGGTTTGATACCGGTAAAGTAAAGCGGTTATTTGCAGCCAAAGATATGCGCTTTGCAACTGAGGAAGAGGTAGTTAAACTCACTGACGGTGTTCAACCTGGTGGAGTACCACCTTTTGGAAATTTATTTGGGCTGGAGATAATTGCCGATCCTACCCTTCTCCAAAACGAAAAAATTGTTTTTAATGCTGGTGATCGCAGTTTTTCGGTCGCAATGAAGTCGGCTGACTATCGAAAATTGGCACAACCAAGAATTGAAACTATTGTCTAAGCACTATTCAAACAACAGTAGTTGCTGAATTTGATACAATCAGCCTGTGAACAAAATCTCCAAAATAGCTATATTTCAAGGAAAACGGATTCGTCGACACTGGGATAGTGAAAAAGAGTTATGGTATTTTTCTGTGGTTGACGTAATTGCTGCCTTAACTGACAGTAGTAATCCCCAAGTTTATTGGCGCGTTCTTAAGAAGAGATTGATTGACGAGGGCTCAAATGAAACCGTTACAAAATGTAACGGTTTGAAAATGAAAGCTGCCGATGGAAAGATGAGAGTAACAGATGTAGCTGACACAGAAGTGATGTTACGTATTATTCAAAGTATTCCTTCACCTAACGCTGAACCATTTAAACTCTGGCTCGCTCGTGTGGGTTATGAACGGTTAGAAGAAACTGCAGACCCTGAACTGGCAATTAACCGGGCATTAAAAACGTATTTGCGAAAAGGATATAGCCATGAATGGATTAATCAGAGGCTAAAAAGTATTGAAATTCGTAAAGCCTTAACTGACGAATGGGAAAAACGCGGAGTTAAAGAAGGCTTAGAGTTTGCAATTCTCACTGATGAAATATCCCAAGCCTGGGCAGGATTAACCACCAAACAATATAAAGACCTTAAGGGTTTAAAGAAAGAAAACTTACGAGATAACATGACCAACCTTGAGCTTGTGCTAAATATGTTGGCAGAAACAGCAACCACGGAAATTTCCCACAAACGTAAACCAGAAGGTATTAATCAGAACAAACAAGTTGCCAAAGATGGCGGAACAGTGGCCGGTCATGCGAGACAAGAAATAGAATCCAAAACCGGCAAAAAAGTTGTCACTGCTAAAAATGCAAAATCCTTAAAACTTATAAAAGATTAATGACTCGTATGCAACACAGTCTAATTACGCTCAATAACCAACATGCAATTCCCAATATTGGCCTTGGAACCTGGAGATTGAAAAAAGAGAAGGCTTACGAAGTTATTAAGTATGCCTTGGTTGATGTGGGCTACCGGCACATTGACTGCGCAAGTATTTATGGCAACGAACCGGCAATCGGCGACGCGTTTCACCGCGTGTTTACTTCCGGAAAAGCGAAACGGGAGGATGTGTTTGTGACCAGTAAACTTTGGAACACCGAACACCACCCGCAAAACGTTGAGAAAGCCTGCAAACAAACCCTTAAGGACTTGCAACTCGACTATCTTGATTTATTCCTCATGCACTGGGGTATTGCCTTTCTGCCTGGGGAAATCTTAGGCCAGATTGATGAGCAAGGTCTTGTGAAAACCGAACCAGTTCCAGTACAAGAAACCTGGCAGGCAATGGAACAACTGGTGGAAAAGGGATTGGTAAAATGCATCGGTGTTTCCAATTTTACCGTAACCATGCTGATTGATTTACTCAGTTACGCGCGCATTAAACCCGCGGTCAATCAAGTCGAAATCCATCCTTACAATACACAGACAGAACTCGTTGAATTTTGCCATAAAAAAGCAATCCAGGTAACTGCCTATTCGCCGCTCGGATCCTCAGAACGAACGAACGCTCCGAAACCACTCCATGACAAGTTAGTACTTAAAATTGCACACACCCATGGAAAAACCGCGGGGCAGATACTTTTGCGGTGGGCCCTTGAGCGCGGGCTGGTGGTAATTCCCAAAAGTATGAATCTCGAACGAATTCGGGAAAACAGCGAAGTATTTAGCTTTGAATTATCAAGTGATGAGATGAAAAGTATCAACAGTCTGAATAAGAACCATCGGTTTATTGATCCGATTGCCTGGTGGGGCGTACCGTACTTTAAGTAAAAGACTTTAATACTTAGTCAATTCTAAAAGGTTCATGCTTTAAAAATGATACTTTCCTTATTATTCTTTCTCATTGGCTACCTTACGTTTCCAGTACTTTTTTACTTTCAAAAGCTGTTCAAATTACCTGTTCCTGACTTAGAAAAACTGACGTTTCATATTCACCACAGCTTTTATGGCCTGTTACTAATAATTATTGGGGTCTTACTTACGACCGCGTATAAAGAAAAAGGGGTATATCTTGGCACTTTTGGTTTAGGAATAATTATGCACCACGAGATCACTGAACCAGGACTAAAAGGATTAGGCAAATTCATTTATTTGAAGCGGAAATAACGGGAAGCCGACGCAATAACGTGATTTAGACGCCCGAATTCCTCCACTTCCAATTTCCCAGTCTTCCCTTTATAATTTATTTTTCTGGAATTTATGAAAAAGAACCCGACACTGATGATTCTCATGGTTATTATGCTCGTCAATGCCCTCAGCTACGGCACGATTATTCCGCTGTTGTACCCCTATGCGGCGCGCTTTGGCATCAATCCGTTTGGCTTAAGTTTGTTGTTTGCTTCATTTTCACTGGCTCAGCTCATCTCGACCCCGATTATTGGCCGCCTGGCTGATAAATACGGTCGCAAACCACTGCTGCTCATGTGCTTAGCCGGAACCGGTATTGGCCTTGCGTTATTTGCCGCAGCCACCAATCCCCTGATGCTCTTTGTCGCTCGAATCCTCGACGGTATCACCGGCGGCAATATATCGGTTGCACAGGCGGTAATTGCCGACACCACGCAAGGTAAGGATCGCGCCCAGGCGTTTGGACTGTTGGGCGCGGCGTTTGGCTTTGGTTTTCTCTTTGGACCGGCGTTAGGCGGGTTTTTAAGTCAGATTTCGCTGGCAGCTCCGTTCTGGTTTGCGTCGGCGCTGGCCTTAGGCGGGACTCTTGCTGGCACATTTATGCTTAAAGAAACGCTTGACAAATCCAAACGCCAACCTGCCAAACAGCCGTTTTTCAGTCCGCACGTCATCCTTGAAGCTCTCACCAATCCGTTAACCGGCATTATTCTCGTCATCTCGTTTTTGTTTATGAGTGCCTTAAATGCCTGGATTATCGGCTTCCAGACTTTTTCAAATGATATTTTAAAACTTCCGGCGCGCGATATCGGCCTCATGTTTGCCACCTTTGGCCTTATTTCCATAATAATGCAGGCTTGGGGTATCAGAGTGTTGCTGGCAAAATTTCCACATAAAAAATCAATTCTAGTTGGTTCGCTTATCTGTTCAATTATTATTGTCACCCCCGCGTTTTTTGTCCACACTTTTGTGCCGTTTTTTATCCTGGTTCTAATTTTTGGTATCGTTTCTACTCCCATGAATCTGATCATTACCGGATTGTTGTCAGAACGCACCAAAGCCGAAGACCAGGGCGGAATTCTGGGCATCAATCAGTCAATTGTGTCACTTGGCCAGATTGTCGGGCCATTAATTGCCGGTACGATTGCTATTACTTCCGTAAATGCCGTGTTTCCGGTTGCAGCTGCTATGATGTGTTTAGCCTTAATTGCCACCAAATGGCTCTACGTCCCCAAGGTCAAACTGGTTGATTTGTAATATAATTACAGCGTGGATACAATTTTCTATAACGTTGTAGTACTTCCTTCTCCTGAAATTAAAGAGCTTACAATTTCATGGAGCAAGTTACTTGGAAACAAATTTTCAACCGCGTTTGTGCTCGATGGGACCAATTACCACCCTCACCTTTCACTGTACCAGGCTGTTTACCCAGCAATAAATCGGATTAAGATTATCCAAAAACTCGAAAATATCGTCCAGCAGACTAAACCGTTTGTTGTAACTTTCAAAAAATTAAGTGAGCTTGCCGGATTTATATTTTATGACGCGGTTAAAAACCTACCATTAGTTACTTTGCATAATACTGTTCTAAATCAATTGAATCCACTTCGCGAAAATATTCTCAATGCCGAGCAAAATGCCTTACTGCAAAATCCAAGTATTTCAAAACACCTCAAGGTGAATATGGAAAACTATGGGTATTTGTTAGCGCTTGATGCTTACGCGCCGCATGTCACGCTTACACGATTGAAAAACACAGCAGAATCCGACTTGGCGTTACAGGTTGTACCGCACAAACAGGTTGCATTTACCGTAGACCGGCTGTTTTTAACCTCAGTCGGACACGATGGAACGGTCACGGAAATTTTTAAGGAATTCCTATTTTGTGCTTAATTGCAACTTTTCTTTAAAAGTTGGCAATCCTGTATACTTCTAGTACAATACGCTTACGCCGTCTTAGCTCAGTTGGTAGAGCGGCGCTTTCGTAAAGCGTAGGTCGTCGGTTCGATCCCGACAGACGGCTCAACACTATACTATGCCGAGACAGATATCACGCATTTCGCGAATTGAAGAACAGCGGGCAAGCCGCAGGTTTTATTTGTTGGTGATTATTATTATTGCAATTATCGCCATTCTGGTGGTAGTTGGTGTCCCAGTCCTTATCCGCGTGAGCGCTTTCCTTGACCGCGCCCAGACTTCCTCCAATCCAAATCAAGATACGACGGCGCCATTTTCACCCACCCTCTCCCCAATTTTAAATGCGACCAATAGCGCCCAGTTGAAAATTGACGGCTACGCCGAACCGGATTCAACACTCAAGTTGTTTCTCAATGATGAGGAAGAAAAGAACGTGCTGGTAGGCACTGACGGCGAATTCGAGTTTAACGACTTGACGCTAAAAAGCGGTGAAAACAAAATTTACGCAACTGCTACCGATACTGCCGGTAACGAAAGCACGCCTTCACGCACGCTAACCATCCTGTTTAAAAAAGGCGGGCTGAAACTCGAAGTCACTGAACCGAGTGACGGAGCTGAGTTTGGCCGCAATAACCAGGAAATTACTATTAATGGGAAAACTGACGAGGGCAATCAGATCTGGGTCAATGATCGGTTTGTTTCAGTGCGCGATGACGGCTCGTTTGAACACCGGTACCGGTTGAGTGATGGCGAAAATACCTTACACTTCGTCGCCCAGGATACAGCCGGGAACCAAACTACGCTCGACCGCAAAGTTAAATTTAATCCCTGACACTCGTTCCCCAAAGAACTGCCAACCAGGCCAGAACCGGCGGATAAAATAAACTGTTATCAAACAGGCTATGGATACAAACTGCAAGCAGAGTTAATCCCAGTACTTGTCGATTTCGTGGGTCAACGAGTTCCCATAATTTCTTACCCATCCAGATGAAACTAGCTAACCCGAAGATTCCGGTGGTTGCCAACAGGAATAAAAAACTGTTGTGGAATCCGGCAGCCGAATGGGCAATTTCCGCATTAACACTCTCCGGCTGTTCATTGCGCACGAATCGAACTGTGTTAAATCCGACTCCAAAAAGCGGTGCAGTTTTCCAAAGGTTAATTGCTTCGAAGGAATCTGCAATCCGTGAGCTAATTGACATGGTGCGCAGTAACCGGACGCCTTCCCCACTCGGACGCGGTAACAGGAAAAGAGCTAATATAAATATACTGCAACCGAGTAGTAGCCATTTGAACTGCCGCTGCTGCCACGCAAAAACAGTCCCCGTAACTACTAAAGCCACGAAGCTACCCCGCGAATAGGTTAGAAGTAATGCAATTAGTAAAAGTGCGAAAACTCCAACCCACGCCAGATTTACTTTTTTATGGTTATAGAGTTGGGTCAGAAAAACCAGAATCATGGTAAGTACCAATAAAATTCCGGTAAAGTTGGGATCAAGAAAAGTGGAAAACAACCGGAATTCGTGCGGATCCCAACCCAGGTACGCCAGGTTGCGTAAATTTGGATATAAAAAATACTGGATAAATCCCAGAAGCGCTATCGCAATTCCGCTTATCAACAATCTGTAACGGCCTGATTGTTTCAATTCTGCAGTTGTACCAACAATTGCCAGAAGCGCAAGAAATAGAACAAAGCGTACCAGATATAATGCTGCTGTAAAAAGTTCTGCAAGTGGCAACTGTAAACCGGCAATTACCAAAGAAAGCAAAGCAACGAGTAAAAATGGTCCAGTTGTTCGCGCTAACTGGTTAACCGGGGTTACGATTTTTTTTCCTTTAATAATAATCCAACCAACGAGTAACGTAATTGCGGCCACATCGAGAAGTGAAATCCGAATCGATCCAAAAGTAATTGAACTGACTACTCCGCCCGTAAGTCCCAGAAGCAGAAAATTAAAAAGCAAACTCATACAGCCTGTTTATTGGTTTCCAAGAGATACAATTTTGCTCGCGTCAAAAACGAGTGAAAACTCATAACTAAAGCCATAATGAGTCCCGGCATCCCATCCATAAATCCGAGTTTCAGAAAATAATTCATGAGAAACTTCGCTTTCGGATACGCAATTATTTTTAACCAGGAAGATCGTTTGCCCGCTTGATAAAATTCTTGCGCGTCAAGCGTGGTCCAACGGTTGATGCGGGCAATAAATTCGGCCACCGTCGGATGGGGACGGTGTTCAAGTGGATGAGTAAGCTCTCCGACCTGACCGTTAATTTCCCAAACCTCATGTACCCGGCGTCTCCACTGACCCGCAGTTTTTTTACCGAGCTTAAGTAAACGAATGTTTCCCGTTTCACCGTACTGTAATAATTTTCCCAGAAAAAAATCTTGCCGACGCAGGTAATATCCATTGCAGATAGTACTCACGGTTGCCTCATTGATCTCACGATAAAGTTCCAAACTCACCCGTTCGTCGGCATCCAGAAACAACACCCATTCGTGGCGAGCCAGTGTCAGTCCCCGGTTACGCAAAAAACTAAAGTCATTCTGTGTTGCATCGGAAATAATTCGTAGTTTCGATTTGGGAATTAAGCGGCGGGCAATTTTGACGGTTTCGTCGGTTGAGTAGTCAACCAAAATAATATCGTCACTCCAGTTCTTAACGGAATTAAGACAATCCGTTATCGTCTCTTCTTCGTTATGGGTAAGAATTACGACGCTAACCATATTAATTACTTCGAACGAGTTTATACCCACGGGTAATTACGGTAATAATTCCATAACTGCTTTTTTGCGCTTTCAGTTTACCACGGACGCGGGCAACCAGGCGGTCAATTGCCCAGTCAGATATACCCATCTCAGCAGTCTCCGGCCAGACAGCGGACACGATGTCTTCCCGCTCACACAGCGTTCCCTCGTGGGTTTTCAAAAAACTAAATAGCAAGTGTTCTTTTTTGGTAAATTCGGTGCCACCTTGGACTGGCGTATCAATCCGGTGCAGATAATTTTCAAATAACGGACTGAAAATTATTCCTTTTTTACCTGAAGTGATCATCCCGGTTTCCCACAAATAGCGCCCCTTTTCCTGCAATTCCTGAGAAAATGGCAAACCCCGATGGTGCTTTAAGATGACTTCCTGCTCCACTTTGGTCAGGCTGGCATAGAGTTCTTCTGATTGCAAAACGATTTCTTCGTCTTTAAGCAACTGTTCAAGTAATTCGGTTCGAGTCTGCGCAAGTTGGGTAAGTTTTTTAACTGCTAAAAGCGCCAAGTGGAGATATTGCACATGCCCGCCACTTAAAGTCACCAGATTTTCCGCCACTGTTTTTGGCAGACTTAGATTGTATCGGCTTTGCAACGTATTGAGAATTGTCATCATGTCTATCGGTAATGCCGGAGTCATATATAAATCGCGTGAAAATACCGATAAAGAGGATTTGCTAAATACATCTGGCCTCAGCTCATACAAGGGTCGGAAACTGGTGAAAATAAACGACAGCCGCTGCCCAGCCGCGTCTTTCAATCTTTGCATATTTCCGAAAAACTCAGGAGTAATCACCTCACTTAACCGATCAAAACGCAAAAGAAAAAGCGTTGGGTAAAATCCATGATCAATCAGTTGCCCGAGTAGTTTTTGTACGCAGTCAACGGTAAAGAACAAATCTTTCAATTGAATACTTTCGGTAAATAACCGCTGGCCTGCCTTTTTTAGTTCTTCCGGAGCTTTTGATTGCTCTAAAGTGTCCACAATCCGTTTCAGCAGTAATACCCAAAACGGATAGATTTCCCGCTCCACCAAATCATTTAAATCAACTATGACCGTCAGGAGCTGGGCTCCGTTTTTGATATACGTAGCAGGCACTTGCCTGTGGTGAAGAAAAAAGCGCAGGAAATTACTGATTCCGACGCGCTTCATGCCAATAATCACGACTGAATTGTGGTGCCGGAGATGGTCTCCCAGCGTCGTTGCCTCGCGCTTCCGAAACGAGATCGGGTACGCTGACTCGCTCGCAGTTTTCATGGCTCCAATTGTACCCGTCTGGTTAACCTGACACAAGATGAGCCCTTTGTCAGGAGGAAGTCAGAAAAAACGAGTAACCAAGTCAAGAATAATTGTTGAGATTAATGGAAACTAAACTCTGCAATATCCAGAAACAAACATAAAGTTGCATGCATAACATTGAAATTAAAAATTCGCACCTCCCGACCCAAGCGCCTGAACAATTAATTATCTGTCCTACTATGAATCGCTGGGGAAACCCTACTAATCCTGGCCCACTTCCTCTGATGCTTCAATCTTTAGAAACAAGGTTGAGTTCGGAAAAAATGGATGCTGATACCTGGGTGCTTTTGGGTGACGCCTCAAATCAAACCAACGTAGATGCAATCAGAACAAAAGCACTGCAATTTTTGCAGGAAATTCGCCAACCTGCAGAAATGTTTATACTTACCCCGCAGTTACAGGAAAAAGTGGCGTCGCGCATTGAACATAACACGAGGTTACCTCGTCCTGTTGTAGAGGCAGCGCTTACATTAACAGGATATGCGAGTCAGCGGCAAAAATTAGATATAGTTGCCGCGGGTTTTGCTCTTCAAAATGGTGGTGTGCGTACGTTAACCTTGGATGATGATGTAGTCATACCTGATAAAACTCGACAGCTTAAGTCTTCTGTTCTTGCTCAACTTGGACTAACCAATATTCCAAACAGTCAAGCTATTCTACGCGATTTTCAAATTGAGGAAACCATGTTTGATCTTCATGAAAATTCTATCCAACCTTTTTTCCAACATTTGGGACGTCAGATTTCTCAAATCAGAGTTGCATCTCCACTCCCGACATCAAAGGGATGGACTGATACGATGCACACCATGCTTGAACAAGCTTTGAAGCAGGATAGGCCAGTCCAGTTTGTGGTTACGCACACCGGAGAGGAAATGCCTTCGGCAAACGATGCAACTGTAATTGCTGTTGCGGCGACTAAATCCTTTATTCCCGACTATCGAACAGTTCGCATCGCGGCAACAACTTTACTTGAAGAATTTCCTTCGCAAGAAGCTCCGGTGCAGGCACACCGATCTGGTCCGACTGAACAATTTGCTTTTATGGGTTGTCGCACCAATGTTGACTCTGCTTGTTTTGCACGGATCTTAAATCAGAGAACGGCGTTTTTATCCTGGTGGTTTGTTTCAAGTGATTCTATTTCCCGCGCTAATCCACTGCAGACTGTTACTGGTCATTATCGGGCTGATAACGAATTACTTCCGGTTTTGTTGGAAACTATTTACGAGCGTACCGGTGAACCGTATATGTATCTTTCCGGTATTGAAACTTATATTGAACACCATCGTGCACGCATCGGATATCGACCGGATATCCACGAACAGGCAACTGCATCTTTGGTGGGAAATATAGCCGCGCTCGAAGCGGCAAAGCTTCTTGAATTCGATCAGGATGGCCGAGTGCACATGCGAAAGGTTGAGAATAATTATCGTGCCCCTCAGGAGGGTGCGGAAAAAGTCTTTACCGAAATGTGCAACTTAGCTCATATCTGCAGCGATAAAATCACCGAGCTAACAGCTCGAAACACAAGTGCTGTGGAAGAGGCCATGATTAATGAAAAAATACAACGATATTCTGACATGTATTCTGCTATCCAGAAAAAATTAGGTAATTTTAACTTTGATTTATTTTATCAGCATCTGAATACTGAAATTAGAGATCAGTTGAATTTTTTCGCTTCAGTAGTAGAAGCACTTCCAACTATCATTGAGGAAGTATTTGAAATTATAAAAAGAGGCCAATATCCGGTGCTTTCGGTGGTCCGAAATGACATTACCACTTCCTATCCAAAGGTTGGCCACAAACGTTCTGAAGAAAATCAGACAATCTATACTAACGTTTAATTTAAATCTATATGTACCAACTTAATTCATTTAAATTTCCAAAGGATTTCAAGTTTGGAGCTGCAGAAGCTGATCTACAAGTCATTGGTGAACAGAATACGCTTGACCTGGAAAAATCACAACCCACCATGTGGCTTAATTTCTCCCAAACGTCACCTGATGTTTACAAAAATCAGACGCCACTGGCTGGAATAGACCGGTATCATCGGTGGCAAGAGGACATAGAACTTATGCAACAATTAGGATTGAAACACTATCGTACATCAGTGTCTATGGCGCGAGTAATGACTGTAGACAAAAAACCAAATAAAAAAGCTATTGAATGGTATCAGAAATACTTTTCTGCTTTAACAAAAGCAGGTATATCAGTCTATATTACCATTTACCACTGGGAACTCCCGCACGCACTATCAAAACGTGGCGGCTGGAAAAATCGGGAAATCGTAGACTATCTAGTAGAGCATGCAAAAATTATTCACCAATATTTAGGTGAATATATAACTGAGTATTTTATATTGAATGAGCCGGTTCAGGCGACATTTTACAGTTATCATCAGGGCGAGCAGGCGCCAGGTGAACGAAATTTACAAGGAGCACTCGCATCCATACATCATATGCTACTCGCTCAAGGTAAAGTGTATCGTGCCTTACGAAAACTAGATAAAAATATCAAACTAAGCACTGTCTACAATCCTTCGGTCACCTATGCGCTAACCAGTAATCCTAAAGATTTGCAAGCAGCGAGATATTGTTATGGCTATCATACTGCCATGTTTACTGATCCTCTGTATCTCGGTACATATCCAGACTATATGACAGAACTTTTTGGTAAAAGAATGCCACATATTGAATCAGACGATATGGAAACTATTTGCATTGGTAATGGCTTACATTCATTTGGTGTGAACTACTATCGGGCTAAAACTGTTCAGTACGACCCGAATTCGGAAATTAAATTTGCTGAGGTTCGTTTTGCACACGGGGTCAAAAACGGCATGGGTCGTCCTATATATATTCCCCCCACTTATCCCGAAGGTTTATGCGATTTGCTTTGTGAACTCTATCATCGATACGAAAATTATGGCATGAAGAGAATGTATATTACTGAAAATGGCACATCCTGGCCTGATACTGTCAGTAATGGGAAAATTAATGATGAGTTTCGCATATTTTACCTACGGGAACATTTGCAACAAGTTCAAAAAGCAATACTCAAAGGCGTTCCAATTGAGGGATATTTTGTTTGGGCGCTTATGGATAACTATAACTGGTCTGCGGGTTATCGACCCGAGTCAGTATATGGCTTAATATACGTTGATTTTCTTACTCAGAAGCGCATTTTGAAAAAAAGTTTTTACTGGTACCAGAACCTCATAAAAACTCACTCCCTACAATAATATTCATGACAGAAACTCTTACCAGTCAGGAACTACCGCAGCTTATTTTTGGAAATTTTGTAAAAGAACTACAGAAAGCTGATGAGGCCTTTAATTCCGGTCTGCCAAATCGTACCAGTCTGGCATATATTAACAATCCTCTGCCTGCTATTCCCCTCGTGAATACTGGAGAACATTTTCAGGCAATAGTGATCGGGGGAACTATAGGGAAAACTGCACTTATTCAAAAAACATCTTCAGGTCTTGAAATCTTGTCTCAGGATGAAGTTCTTCTGCCATCTTTTACATCCACAGAAGATTTTCTCGCCTATATAAAAAAGTTAATTAATAATAATGTTACTACTGTGGGTATCAACTTTGCTTATCCACTTCAACCAACGTTTACAGCTGGAAAACTTGACGGAATACTTCTGGACATTGGAACTACGGGTAAAGCAGTCAGCGCGCCAGATTTCATCGGAAAAACCGTGGGAACAGAAATTGAAAACTATATGCGAACACAGAACAACAGACGAGTCGCAATCTCCGTCGGCAATGACGGTGTTTGTTTGTTGTTATCTGCCAAAGCTTACGATAACATCACAGACGGTTTAGCTTTTGGAATCGTTGGGACCGGCGTGAATTTTGGTTTTATGCGTAACCACCAGTCGGTAATTAATTTAGAAAGTCACGCGTTTGATAAGTTTCCACAAAGTCGGTTTGGAAAATATTTAGCCAGTCTTTCTGGTTCTCCTTTTGGAAAAGAAGTAAATGGAGAAAATCTATACAGACATTTTAATTATGCGCTCAATAGTAATGGCATTAATTATCCAGATATAGCATCAACCGAAGAACTTTCAATGATCTGCAATGAAGACATCTCGGAAGTGTCACAATTGGCACAAAGAATTATTACTATCTCTGCGCACCTTGTCACATATCAAATAGCTGGAATTGTGGCATTTAAAAAGTCTCCAATGACCTTCGTTATGGAAGGCAGTCTATTTTGGAAAGGTTGGAGGTATCACGAGTTAGTTGCGGAACACGTGGCTCAATTGGTTCCAGAATATCCGGTTAATTTTGTCGAGATTGAAAATAGCGGAATTCTTGGCGCTGCAAAACTGGTGGCGTGAAATTCAAGTATTAACCAAACAATACTCATTCACCACATCCAGTACTCCTCGAGCAAAGGTACGCCAGCTGAAATCTTTAGCTCGCAGTAATCCTTTTTTAACCAGTTGTTGCCGGAATGGTTCATTTTTCGCAATTTGGGTCAGGGCATGCGCAATATGTTCGCTACTTGCGACATTAACCGTGATACCGGCATCACCGACAATTTCCGGCATTGAGGAGCTGTTTCCGGTAATTACCGGTGTACCTGAGCTAAGCGCTTCAATCAGTGGCAAACCAAACCCTTCATATTTGGCAGGAGATATAAAGGCAGTTGCTCCGCGATAATATTTTGGTAGTTCGCTTAGGCGTAAATAGCCTTTGCGTATAACCCGCTTTTGCAAACCCAAACGTCTAATGGTTTGGGGAATTTCCGGATCCAGTTGTAAATCACTTCCTACGAGTAATAATTGGTAACTTCGGGACGCGGTCTTGAGAAACTCAGCAAAACCTTCAAGTAAACGCGGAATATTTTTAGTTTTTTTCAGTTGGCCAACATAAAGAAAATACGGCTCGAGCTGAACATACTTTGGGCCATCCGGCGTATACGCTGAGGAAACTCCAGGATATAACACGGTAATTTTTTCCGAAGTCAACTGGTAATTTTCCATAATATCCTGCTTGCTGGCTTCGGAAATAGTGATAATATGCGCGCTGCGCTGAATAAGCTCATCGGTCTGACGCTTCAATTCCTTGCTGTTTTGATATGCCTCAGGGTATTTGATAAATGCCAAATCATACAAAAATCCGATGACGCGCGAAACGCCAAACGCAGGAACCGCCTGCGACAACGCCAGAAACACATCAGGCTTATGCTGTCTCAAGGCGAATGGCAAACGAAGAGTTTTGTATGCAAACGGCGGAGACAAAACCCAGGTTTTGGCCCGACGTTCAAAGTGATGGGTAGTTGATTTGGGAAGCGGAGCAAAGCTATACAGATCATACCAGTTACGCTTATCAATAAGACTTAACTGTGTAATCAGATTGGTACAGATGGTAGCCAGTCCCCCCTGGGTCCGTTTGTCCTGAAACGAAATTGAACCGCAGTCAACGGCAATTTTGAGTTGTGGCCGTGGCTTTCGTCCGGCGTGACTTACTTTTTTCATACAAAGTACCCTTAATTTTCAACTGGCAATAGCATGCATTATACGGCATTTGCGTGAAATACAGAGTAAATACCCTATTTTAGGCGTCATTGAGAGTAAATCTCAGGAACCCCTTGACATGGCGTATTAAATTCTCCAAACTGGGATAAGTATTGAATAGTAAGGAGGTGTGTTTATGGCAAAAGCCAAAAAAGTTCATCATAAGGCTCGGCATCAATTACCAACCCTTCATCAACAGGTGCCTCACATAGTAGCATACGTTGTGCTTGCAATCATGTTTGTTGTAGTCGTTAAACTGGTGAGTGTAACTACTGGTGCTGGTTTATAACTTTACGAGAGCGGGCGAATGGTAATTAGGTCACTAATTATGGTCGCGCGCTTTTTCGTGGTGTAAAAAGTAGGAAAAAATAACGCGCAAATTCGTAGTAAGCAAAACACAAAGCCAACATAAAACCGTATATCCCATCTTCGTATCCCTCATCCTCAACAAATATCGACCAAAACATATGGAGGGGGTAAAGAGTAAATTTTTTTAGCGAAACCTTTTCTCCTTTTGCAGAATAAAGTTTCGCTTCAACCTGAGCATATCGAGTGAACTTGGAAAAAACTTGTGGTAAAGAACGAAAAGAATAGTGGTTTATTTCTTCTTTTAAGTTGCTAACTTTTCCTTTTATAACAACCTCTTCGTGCACCGGATCCAAGGTCACCGACCCCTTATTTCTTCTAAACAATCTGACTTTAGAGTATGTTTGCGCCTTCGATTTCAACGCATGACCTAAAAAATGATTTTTATATGGAATCGCGTAAGCATCATATTTTGGCCCGTGCGATAAAATATCTTTGATTTCTTTTTGCAACTCACAAGACACAAGTTCGTCAATGTCTACAAGCAGTATCCAGTCTTTCGTTGCTTTAGACAACACAAATCGTTTCAACATTCCCAAGCTCTTTTCGTTGTTTGTATATATATTTGGTATAAATACCCTGGTGATTTCAATTGTCTTGTCAGTAGACTGGTTATCAACCATGATTATTTCATCCGCCCACTCATAATGTTTAAGAAATTCGCTAATGTGTTTCTCTTCATTTTTTACTACTGTGCAAATGCTTATCTTATCCATATAATTTAAGAATGTTCTCCAGAATCGTATTTTTTCTTAAGCAGGTCAAACATCGCCTCTGGTTAACATTACTTCATCTTGAAGGACTAAAGGATCGTTTTCGCTTGTCTCGAGATTTCCCAGGATTAAAAAACCAATTCAATTCTTCCGCGTCTATATTAACAAATAGCTATGAATACTACACGACCACCGTGTCAAATCCCAAAATGGCTGTTTCTTTGGAATTGGCAGCATTTTTGTCAGCTTTGTGTTCAACATTAAATCCCAGGTCAATTCTTGATTTGGGTTCGGGATATTCAACCTATATATTTTCGCGTTACAGCCAAGAATCAAATCATTCTGTAAAACTCTGGTCTGTTGATGACAATACAAAATGGCTGGCTAAAACGAACACGTATTTGAAAAAGCAGAAGTGTCATCCTACACGACTCATGCATTGGCTTACATTTGAAAAAATGCACCTTCCAAAATTACCATTTGAATTGATACTTTATGATTTGGGAACCATGAGTACGCGTAAACGGATTTTTCCCTATGTGTTAAACCACACAAAAAAAGGAACTATCATTATAGTAGATGATGTACATATGCTTGATTATCAGCGATTAGTCAGGGAATTGATTCGTAACAAAGTAACGCAATGCTATTCGTTAAGGTCTTTGACGTTAGACACATACCGGCGTTTCGCCATGTTGGTTATTCGCTAAAAAAATCAAATAATATTTTTTCAGTGCATACCAAAGCGACGAACAAAATAATCTTTTATCCCTTGTATGGAATTCCATTCACCCGCTGTAACGTGTTCGTAAAGCGTCTTTGGTAATCGTATTAACTCATGTAACTTTACTCGCAAGGGAGCATTTCTTTCTACAAACAATAAGTGGTTGCGAACCAAGTAATAATCTTTTAAAGTAAACTTCTGTGACTCTTCTAAATGCACTATTTTTGCAGTTGGCACTACAAATGAGGGAAAACCTAGTTGTTTTGCTCTGACACAAAATTCTACATCTTCATAATAGAGAAAATACTTCTCGTAATATCGCACGTCTTTTTCAAGCAGTTTTCGGGGAATCAGCATGCAAGTACCGGATACAAAATCTACTTCTTTTTCTTTATGGCCTTCATTGTCTAAATTTTTATACCCAATAAGTCCTGCAGTATAACGTTTTTTATCCAGTTCACCACCTATTGACCAGATCCGTTTTCCATCCTCCATTAGAATCTTCGGACCAAAAATCCCGTTACCCTCATGCTTCTCAGTTGCCGAAAGCAACCTTGTAATTGCGTTTGGTTCAAGCACTGTATCAGGATTGAGGATAAGCACAAACTCGCAATTCAGTTCCAGTGCTTTTTCAATACCAAAATTATTTCCGCCTGCATAACCTCGATTTTGTGGCAGTGAAAATAATTTGACCGTTTTAAAATCTTTTCTTACTGCATCAATAGTTCCGTCTGTTGAAGCATTATCTACGACTAACACCTGACTTAGCTTTTGTTTTTCTAACGACGTAATGCAGGCGTTGATTGTTGCTTCGTTGTTATACGTAACAATTATAATTACCACTTTCATGTTTCAATTATATGCTAAAGCAAGACTCATTCAATTTTCTAATGTATAAAGGATTGCGCGCAAACCAATCGACTTCCACTCTTTTTTTGAAAGAGATAGGTCTTGCATAATTTCCTCGTATTGCTCGGGATGAAAGGTAACAAAATGGGTGGCTTGGCCGACGTTGATTTCTCGGGTCAGGATTTCGCTCGCATTAATTCCATTAACCTGATCAGCTGAGGCGGTTCTACCTAAATAAGTACATCCACTAAAATATGCCACATACAATCCCCGTGCCCATTCGTCAGAAAGTAAAACACACGGCGGTTTAATTTCCTGACTCACGGCAAAATGCAAACTGCTGTTTTGGTCGGCGGCAACTGTTTTGGTGTAGGAGCGATTAAATAAAAATAAACTTACGAGAAAATACAGCGCAATCTGTGGCAGGTATTTTCGTTGCATTCCGGCAACGATGAGAATAATTAAAGGCACGACGATGGGCCACAAATACCGTTCTTCAACTAAAATTAGCAGGTAAATAAAAATCCATAAACCAGTAAAAAACGCCAGGATTTGCAGTTCTTTTTTCCGCCGTATTTCGGCAAGTGCGGGCAGTAAAAAGAACAGTCCAAGATGAAAATGTTTCAGTAAATACTTAGAGGTAACTTTACTGTTATTTGTAATTGCTTGAATTTGTTTTGAAAGGTCAAAGGTTATCGGCGTAAAATCAGCTGGATCAGACCAGTAGGAAGTTGTTTCCGGCGGCACCGGTTGCGGAGCTTGCAAAAAATTCAATTCAGTTCCATTGACAAACTTTTCGTAGGTGAGTTGCCCGCTCATGCCAATTGTGAACTGGTGGTATTTGATAAACAAAAAACTGGACCAGATAACGACAATTGAGGCTAAACCCACGAGCACCCAACTCACTGACGTAGGCACCCGCGGATGCACGTAGCGCCATAAAATAAACGGAAAAAACAATAGTGCAAAAACAAGAAAATAAGTTTTGATAAGATACCCGAGTCCCAACAGTAACCCAAATATGCGCCAGTCAATAGGCGAGCTTTCATGAATCAACGACGTCACCACCATCAGAAGTAGTAAAACATACACGCTTAACAGTAAATCCGGAGTAATCAGTTGCCACATACTGCTGCTTCCGGCAAACAGCAGGGTGAAAATGGCGGTCAGTTCAGCTTTCCGATGATCTTTAAAGATATAAAAAGCAAAGCAGTAACTGGAGATGAGCCAACTCATAGCGAGGATAAACGTCGAAACTTTAGTAACCGTCAACCAATCCCCTACAGGTTTAAGTGCAATTAAATGCAGGGGATACCCGGGACTCCAGTAGGCTGTAATGGCGCTGCGAAAATGACCAACACTCAGGTTACGCGCAATTTCAATGTACGAAATGCCGGCAGGATTGATGTCCAGGCGGTGGTTAAAAATAAAAAACCCTGCCAAAGCCGCGTACAAAATAAGCAGGGTAAAGATAATATGGATCCGGATCCTCACAGCGGGAAGAAGTATAACACGTCAAATTTCACACAATAAATGAAAATCGCCTTCGCTGTTATCTAAACCTAGTATTAAGTTTTTCCTTACTACTTAAATCAAATATTCTCATGTATGGATTATGCAAGTTTTGTATTACATGAGATAACTTTTGTGCAACTACAGGGTCTTTAAAATTCATAATGCCAATTGGTTCCACTAACAACCTGCCTAAAGACTCGGAAGTGCCCGACTGGAGAATTTCTATCATCGCTTTTCTAATATCTCTATGGGTAATATCTTCATATAAGTCTTGAATTGTATTCTTTGGAATAAAAATATTTCTACCTGAGCTTTTATCTTTCATGCTTACACATATATAGTCATAATCATCCAGATTAAACATACATTGTGCAAATCCAGTGAGGTGTTCGGTAAGTGCAATTTGAATAGGATCCTCCTGCATGATGCGATCCACTACTAACTTGTACTCCTCTTCAGAGCTCATTTCCGTCCAATAGAACACTCCCTTCGGAAACTGCTTACTAATATCATTAAGTGTTAGTTGCAACCGTAAAAAGCTTACTTGCAAGATCAAACCATCAATCATTCTAGAGGCTGCATGAATTAACTCTTCAAATACAACCCCTTTAAGATCGTGCACTCCTTCGACTCCTTTTGTAATGAGGCGGTTAACATCATCGATAGAAAAATATATTGCATGCTCATATGGTTGATAATGACCTACTCCTCTGTTTTCCGTATGTGGAGCAGTAGATCCTACTGTAACATGTCTTACATAATCCTTAAGAGCTTTTGTGTCACATAACATAACCGCAGGAGGTTCATGTCTTTTATCAAATGCATTTACCAATTGAATCGTACTAAATGCATTATTTACTATACCTCTAAATCCCGGACATATACCATCAAATTCTTTGGCTTTCTTAATTGGAGATATTTGGTAGGCTCTAATTTGCCCACCTATTTCTATTTTGAATCTATTAACATCAAGGGTGTGACTATCTGAAAATTTTAGAAATTCTTTCATAGAGAATCAGATTATACTAAAATGAGGCAGAAATTCTTACCAGCCCAGTCGGTGATTAAAAATAAAAAACCCTGCCAAAGCCGCGTACAAAATAAGCAGGGTAAAGATAATATGGATCCGGATCCTCACAGCGCGAAGAAGTATAACATTTACTACATTATTAAATTTGTATCGCTTGATAAAATTTTAAAATCATTGCCCCACTTGCTCCGTCTCTCTTTGACAAACTATTACAAAAAGTATAATATGTAATTAGTACTTTAACATGGATTTACTGGTAGCTTAATCAATAACCATGATATAAGACGTAAATACGTCTGAACCTCACTTCTGAAGTACAAGAAGTGAAGGTATATCGGCCGCCAAGATAATCTTGTGCTGATTTTCGACTATGCCAGTGCTGACTGCGTCTATCGAGATAGCGATGATTACATGTCAATGCTGTATCAGATGGTCGGTGACTCTAAATAGCTTATGGCTCTTTAGTTTTCAGCGGAACGTTTCTTTTGGAAATTGATTGAGCCATTTGCTCTGAGGTGTCGCTTTATTATTAAAACATTTTTTGCAAGGCGTCATTATGAACATTACGAACACTTTGTTATATACTCAGAGAAAACTAGTAAATCCATACGTTCCGTTCATAAGGGCGGTTACGAATGACCCTTTTTTTGCGGATAATAAGGATAGCCAGACTCATAATCTGGATTATTCGACTATTGATCGCTTTAAGGCAAAAGTAACCGCCCTGTAATCACAAAAACTGCATATGTATTCATTTGCAGAACTGCTAAAGTTAATTCGAAAAGAGGCCCATCTTACTCAAGAAATGCTGGCAAAAATTTTGGGAGTGTCTACCATCTTGATTTCAATGATCGAAACAGGCCAAAAAAAAGTTTCAAAGGTTTTTATTAAAAAACTTGCCGCCAAATTGGACGTACACCCAAGTACTCTTGCTCCATTTGTTTTCACTGAAAACATGGAATCCTCAAAAAACTTATCAACTTTGGAAAAACAACTATTAGAAATTGGCACAAAGTTACAATCACATTTGATTAAAGTTAAGTCAAAAAATTTAAAAAGCAATGCAAAGAAGTAAACGTTATCCAAACCTCAACATCAGAAGTAAGAACGAACTAGCCAAACACATCAGTGGTAGATCCTTTTCGACGCAAAAAGCATTAAACCTCATTAATGATGTAATTGAGAATTTTGACCATTATTGGTCAGACAGTAAAAGTTCAGAACCTGAAGAACAAAAGTGGGTACGTTCAGCCGCGGGAACACCACTAAGTGTATTACTCGATCGCATTGATAACAAAGTTCTTCGGCCGCATGACAAAATGTTGCCAGGATTTATTTTTGGCGGTATTTCTGGTAGAAACCACATTCAAGCTGCGCATTCACTACTCGGAAGGCGTAAAAAAAGAATGCTGTTGGGACTAGACATAACCAGATTTTTTGAGCAAATTAGTAAGAGGAGAGTATATGAATTTTTCCGATATAAATGCCTATGCACTAAAAGAATTGCTTTATTACTTGCCATTTTTTGCTGTGTCCCGGAAGGAAAGAAAGGTAGTGGGCAAAAAAACGAAATGCTAGCCAGAGGATTTTCAACTTCACCGCGGTTAGCAGTATGGACTAACCTTGATACTTTCCTGCGTCTGAAATGGAAAACTGGTCATCTTTTGAAAGGGTATGACCCTAAAGTAGCCATTTTTGTCGATGACATAGGTATATCCGCTAGCAGACTTGACGTGAATAAAATGGAACAATTCGAAAGCAGTGTTAAAAACCTCTTACTCAACTTCGATAAGAATCAAAAACTTCCAGTCAATAAAGAGAAAACAAAAAAACAAGCTTTTTCTGACGGAGTTGAACACTTAGGTTTACACTTAGGAAGAAATAAGGTTACCATGGGGAACAAAACCAGATTAAAAAGAAAGCAAGTGGCACGTCAACTTACGAAAACGAGTGGTCAAGAAAAAAGACTATTGAAGAAGCAAAATAGATCATACTATCAGTATCAAAAACAAATCGAAAGAATAAACAACCAATAATTTGACTCAAATCAATCCCAAATTTAATTAAAGATATCTAGTGTTGATGCAAGAACTGAATTCTGCAACTAGTTCAGAACAAACTTCATCGAAACTAGTTTAATAAACGTGAATTTAGAGCTGTTATCCCAAATGTGCCAAAACAAGTGCTCCTGCTGTTACAATAATTGAGCCGAATATTTTTTGCCACACTCTTTCTCTTTCTTTTAAGACAACTATCGAATAAATAGTCACCAGAACAATAAAAACTCGCATAATCGGCACGGCCGTAGAGGCTTCAGTCTGACTATACGCAAACAGCAACGTTAGTGAAAACAATGCCCATTGAACGCCAATTGCAGCACTCCACCATTTGTTAATTTTCCATTCAGTGGCTATTTTACGGATTGCATGTTTTCCGCTTAACAAAGTTAATGCGGCGCTTGAAAGAAAGTAGAAAATTGCGCTATAGACAGGCAAAGAAAAATTACTGCTGATACCTTTATCAATTACTATTGTCCCCGTAATCAGTAACCCATAGATAAATGCAGCAATAATACCTTTATTCAAAATTATTCTCTTTCCTTTATTTAAGGTAATCACGCTTCCCAAGGCAATCATTAGTACGCCAACAATTTTCCAAGGTGATAATGACTCTTTTAAAAAAAGTGCGGCAAACAATAGCACCCAAATATTACTTAGAGGCATAAGGATACTGGTGTCTGCTGTATCTGCATTTTTGGTAGCAAACAACAAAAGGAAATCACTGATTGCACTTATCAATACAGAAAGGACAAACAAACCTAGAATTTCAGTTCCAGTCGGTAGTTTTATGCCAAACAGAGGTATAAAAAGAGCTGCGGTACAAGCGGCGAAGAAATCAACAAGTGCGGTAAAAGCAATATCACTTTTATTAGGTTTTAGTTTCGTTTTGACAGTAATGCGCCAACTAAAAGCGAAGAAAGCCGATAGAAGTGCGAGAAATATACCCATAAATGTAGCCGCTGAGGGAGTCGAACCCCCGACCTTTGCAATGTGAATGCAACGCTCTAACCAACTGAGCTAAGCGGCCGAAATTTAATTCCCAGTTGAACATATTATAACACTTCGTTATACTGAATCTGCGGGCAACGCCGTATTTTTTGTTTTATGAAAATGCTCTTATTACGCTTCTTTCGCACCATTTTTCACTTCTTTTTTGATGTGCTTGAGTCGATTGTGGTGGCCCTGGCAATTTTTGTCGTCGTGTATTTATTTCTATATCAACCGCACCAGGTCAAGGGAGCGAGCATGGAACCCAACTTCCACGACGGCGAGTATATTTTAACGAATAAATTTGTGTATAAGTTTGAGGATCCACATCGGGGCGACGTCGTCGTCTTTAAATCACCGCAAAATCCAGATATTGATTTTATTAAGCGGATTATCGGCACGCCGGGTGACCGCATGAAGCTTGAGAGTAATCATTTTTATATCAACGGTCAAATCCTAACTGAACCATACATTGCGGATGAATTGTATACCTACTACGGAAACTTCCTCAAGGAAGGAGCTGAGATTATCGTACCCCAAAATTACTACTTTGTGGCGGGGGACAACCGGCCCCGCAGTTCTGACTCGCGGGAATGGGGTCCAATTGAGAAATCAGCAATTATCGGCAAATCCCAGTTCCGTTACTGGCCATTAAACCGCGCTGGACTGGTTCAGGATCCCCAGTATAATTAAGTCCTAACTAATCAGTTTGTGGTGGATTTCTTTGACCGCTTTTGAGGTTTTTTCCAGGTTT
>Ga0209542_10002592_pt1 | contig 40176 bp, 31 predicted proteins | sample RifCSPhighO2_01_FD_184028 | JGI IMG/M metagenome (GOLD analysis project Ga0209542, IMG submission 184028) | Soil microbial communities from Rifle, Colorado - Rifle CSP2_plank highO2_0.1 (SPAdes) (version 2) | ecosystem: Environmental > Terrestrial > Deep subsurface > Rock core/Sediment ... | reverse complement strand
AGAATCAATTAGCCGTCCTAGAGTGCTTGAAGACTGTGGGACTTCTGGTAAAATTTGCGGCTTTTCTCCGGCAAATGGCGGTCAAGATCAATGCGTTGTCTCTCCTGGTGTCAACTGCGCTCTCAATACAGCCATTACTTCCAGTTGTCTTTGTGGCAAGCAAAGTTATGAGCAGTATGGCTATTGTTGTCAGGGTTCTAATGGAAGTATCTATCAATACTCCAGCACTTGTCCTACGGCTACTTCTTTTTTTCCTATTGATAATAAAAATTTTGTATATTTTGTCCGTAATCTAACTCTCGGCTCAAGAGGCAACGATGTCACACGACTCCAAGCTTTTCTGGTAAACGAAGTCAGCTATCCGACTAACTTGCTTACCGGCTATTTCGGATCTATTACTCAAAATGCGGTGAAGAAACTACAGGAAAAGTATGGTGTTAAACCTATATCAGGTTACTTTGGCGATATAACTCGCAGGGCAATTAATGCCTTGATGTCTCATTGATTTTAAATCAGTTTTTTGGTATGAATGCTTTAATGAAAAAGCTATTTTTAGGTTCTATTTTGTTTTTAATTTGTGCGAGTGGGTACTTATTTTGGACGGATTTTAAACTGGTCAAGGGATTAGTCGGTTACAATGCGTTGGAATTTAAGGAGCCGGATACGGTTTCAGTTGACGGCGGGGAATTGCCGTTTTTAGATGTTCCAGAAGGGTTTGAAATTTATGTTGTAGCAAGGGGTTTAGAAAATCCCAGAGTTATTTTATTTGACCAGAAAGGTAGGATGCTTGTTAGTGAAACTAAAGTCGGAAGAGTTAGTATATCGGAAGATAAAAATAGGGACGGAATTTTTGAAGTTAAAAATACTTTGATTGAAAATTTAAAATCTCCTCACGGACTGGATTTTTACAAAGACACCAAGACCGGAGTTACTTATCTATATATCGCAGAGACGCATCAGGTGGCGAGGTATGCCTATGATGTTAACGCCGGAAAATTAACTGATACTATCGGCAAAAATATTACCAACTTTCCGGCCGATGGCGGACATTTCACACGCACTATTGCGTTTGGACCTAATTTTAGAAAAAATCAGTTAGTTGGCATTATAAACACGCAAGTTGATACTAAATTGTATATTAGTGTTGGCTCTTCTTGTGATGTCTGTGAAGAAACTACCTGGAAAAGAGCGGCAATTTTAGAGTCAAATCCCGAAGGCAGTTATACTGCGGAGTTTGCCGGCGGGTTAAGGAATTCCGTTTTTTTCACATTTCATCCGGTGACAAAAGAAATATGGGCGACGGAGATGGGGCGGGATAATTTAGGAGATAATTTGCCTCCCGATGAAGTCAATATAATAAAGGTTGCTGGTCCGGAGCATAAATTCGGCGCCCGCCGTTATGGTTGGCCGTTTTGCTATGGTAATCAAGTGAAAGATAAAAAGTTTAATCCTGATAAATGGGAACGGATTGACATTACTAGTGATTGCAGCCAGACAGAACCGCCGGTTATTGAAATTCTGGCTCACTCGGCGCCTTTAGGGCTTACATTTATTCCACAAGATCAGGGCTGGCCTAAGGAGTGGGGAGGGGATTTACTAGTGGCATTCCACGGTTCGTGGAATAGGAACGAGCCGACGGGTTATAAAGTGGTCAGATATGATTTGGATATTGATGGCAATGTTTTGTCTGGAGATCCGATTAATTTTATAACCGGTTGGATTTCCGGGGACAATAAAAATATCTATGGCCGTCCGGTTGATTTGAAGTTTGATAATAGGGGCAATCTTTATATTTCAGATGATGAAGCGGGGTCAATTTATAAAATAATTCCTAAATAATTTGGCATTTTATCATAATTTAGCTATAGTGAGATGGGCTCACGATATTAAACTGTGAAAAATAAAGAATCTAACAAAAATTTTCTAGTAAAATTTCTTCGTTTTGGGGTATATCTGACGGCCCTTGTGCCGCTTATTATATTTAAGGACTTTATCTCTCCTTTTCATTTCGGGAAAGTCGTTGTTTTTAGGAGTTTAATTGAAATTTTAAGCGTCGTCTATTTGATCTTAGTTTTAAAAGATTGTTCATATTTACCCCGCCGTACCAACATCTTCTGGGCATTTTTGTTCTTTACATTGGCATTTAGTGTAACTACTGTTACTAGCGTTTTGGTGTATCCTAGTTTTTGGGGGACCCTTGAGAGAATGGGCGGACTTTGGTCTTTCTGGCATTATTTCTTGTTTTATATAGTTCTAATTTCGGTCTTAACCAAGAAAGAGCATTGGCTATATCTTTTGAACATAACTATTTTTGCTGGCGTGTTATCAGCATTCTATGGATTCGGTCAGAAAACTGATATCGAATTTTTTGTTGGTTCAGGCGACAGGGCAAGGATTTTTGGCACCATAGGCAACGCGGCTTTGTTCGCTGGCTACCAGTTGTTTTCAGTGTTTTTGTCCTTGATGATGTATCTAAGTTCTCGCAGCAGCCAAAGATATAAAATTCTCTACTTATTTGCTTTTGTAGTAACATCTGTAGCTGTTTTGATGACCGCTGTGAGGGGCTCTCTCTTGGGTTATGCTGCCGGGCTTATTATTTTCACATTTTTATGGACAAGGCATTATAAATCTCGTATAGGTAGGGCGTCCCTCAAAACTCTCATAGGTCTTATTATCTTTTGGGGCATTTTTTCCTTAATTTTCAGTGACTCCCCTTTTGTTAAAAATTCAGGATATTTAAGTAGAGTTACCAACCTTTCGTTTACTGCTGCTACTGTACAGACTCGCTTCTGGGCTTGGGAAGCAGGATTTAAGGGCTTGATTGACAGTCCCAAAACCATTCTTTTAGGATGGGGACCAGAAAATTTTAATATCCCTTTTTCTAAGAATTTTAATCCCAAATTTTTCAGAGGTCCAGGGGCGGAGACGCTCTTTGACAGGGCCCATAACATGTTTATAGAAGTGCTTGTAACAATGGGTATAGTCGGATTTTTGGCATACTTGAGTATTTTTGTCACTTTATTTAGTTCTTTGCGCAAATTCTTGAAAGAAAATGACCTGGTTATTTATGGTATCGGTTTAGTATCTGCAACGGTTGCATATATTATTCACAACTCTTTTATATTTGACACATCGGCTAATTTTATCGTTTTTTTCACTATTTTAGGATTTGTATCTTATTTAAGTTCGCAAAATAAAAAAGAAGAGCTTGAAATCAGTCCTGGGCCGATCATAAGAAGCAGTCCCATTATAGGCATATTGGGCGTATTTTTTGCCTTTTTAGCGCTAGCTTTGATATATAAGACAAATATTTTACCGGCTAAGGCCAACTATGCTACCACAAGAGCTATTGTTAGAAGCTGGGCGGGTAATTTTGACGGTTCTATTGAGAAATATAAAGAAGCGTTGTCTTATGATGTACCGGGTAAATATGAATATAGGCACCGACTTGCCCAGTATTTAGTTGGCACAGGCGGCCCGAGTGTTAAAGAAAAGACAGTGCAAGATGCTTACAAATTTACAATAACCGAAGTAGAAAAAAACATTGAAGAAAATCAAGTTGACTATTTGCCGTATCTCTACGCTGCAAGATTAAATATTATGCTCGGCAAGGAAGATCCTAACTCGCCATATAACGACGCGGCTTTAGATTATTCGCTTAAAGCTCTTAATGTCTCACCTACTTTTATTAGAACTTATTATGAAGTGGCGCAGGCATATCTGAATAAAAAGGATTATACCAAAGCGGTTGAATATTTCCAAAAGGCTGCTGATTTGAACCCTGACGCGGGCATTTCCTATGCTTATCTTGGGGCGGCTAAAATAGAAAATGGTGACCCAGTCGAGGGGGCTAAAGATCTAAAAAGGGCGATTGAGAGTGCAAATCCATATTATCCACGAGAGGTTGATTTTCAGAGATTAATTAACGCCTATCTTGCAGTTAATGACCATGAACAGATTGCCTGGGTTTTTGAGCAGCTGATTATTATAAGCCCGGGCAATCCTCAGCATTATGCTTCACTAGCAACAACATATGTCACTTTGGGTAGGATTGATGATGCGGTTGCGATGGCCCGGAAAGCGGCTAAAATTGACTCTTCTTTTGAGTCTGATGCCAGAGTTTTTCTCAAGAGTTTAGGCGTTGAGCTCTGAGATTGATTTAACTTGACTCCACGAGACTGTGGATAATCTTTTTTGCAGATTATTTTTAAAAAAAATATAATAGGAATAGAGGCCTTGTACTCTAAGCGTATTTTTTATTAAAAAAACAAACTAATTTGCAATAATGGTTTAATCAGTCAAGTCTAACTTGACTGATTCGTCATCTTGCAAGCACTTATTTGAATAAACAACTTTTGAAAATAGTGCTAGCTATTGTCATGGTCGGTGTTTTGGGATATTGGGCTGGGGACCGGGTTGGTTATAACAGGTCTCAGGCCGAAGTTAAAAAAGCTCAAGAATTAGCGGGTCAAAAAGCAGCCGAGGATGCGGCAGATGCAGCTAATCCTTTTAAGGCAGCTAATCCTTTAGGGGGGGTCGAGTCTAATCCATTTGAAGAGGCAAAAAAAGTTCTCAATCCTTTTAACTAGTTTGTAAATTTTATGGACTCAACTTGTTATAAAAATTTTAAAGTTATCCTCCCGTTAGTTATCGGAGCCGGTGTTTTGTTGGCATCGGTTTTTTTGTTACCGCTTATGGTGGATGCTCAAACGATTGATGATCCTAATGTTCTGTCTGCGATTAAAGACCTAGAATCAATTATTGGACAAGATATTACAACAGAAGACCAAGCTATAGATGTATGTAATAAGGAAGAATATTGGGATGCTTGTGCTGAAATTGGCAAGAAACATAATCTCTATACGTCAGAAGAGGTAGCCCAGGTAGATGATTTTTTGAGTGAAGTAAAGGGACAGATTTTGGAAGATATAAAAGCTTGTCAAGATGAGGAGTGTTTAATAAGGGTAGCTAATCAATTAGCTAAGAAAATCCAGGTCAACAACCCTGCTCTGGCTACTAATTTTAAATTGACCGCTGCTGTCATTGAGGAGAAAAATTCTGTTGTTCAAGCGGCTAAAGATCTCGGAGTAAGTTTTGGTGATTGCGAAGCTATGGATCCAGATACGGCTTCAATTGATTTGCTTAGGAAGTGCGCCCGATTGGCCAAGGATGTCAGAGTTCAAAAGTACATTCCCGAAGATAGACGGGTTCTTGCCGCAGAATTTGAGGACTCTGCTACTGTTAAACTGAAAGAGGCTTTAGTCGCTGGCAAGTACCAGTGTGGCGATGGTACTCTTGATGGTTGTGGAAACTTCTGTCTGAACCCAACCGGTACGGCCGGTATTCCTCCGGTTTGTGCCCAGATCGCTTCTGAAATATTTGGAGCAGAAGGGGTAAAACAACTTGAGGCGGCTCACCGACAAGTTGGTCAGGTTAAGGATCACTACTCCAAAAAATTTATCCTGACTTTGCCTAATGGAAAAGAGTTGGTTGGAGAGAATCAGATCAGAAGCACTTGTGAGCAGGCCTTCTCAAATCATAACCTGGAAGTTGCCAGAGCTTGTGGCAGTTTTGCCATAAATAATGGATTTGCCGCTCAGGCAGAAGTGGACAAAGGGCTTAAATTAATGGAGTCGTTTAATCAAAAAGGCGGTGATACCGACTTTAATACTTGCTTAACAAATCCTGAATCCTGTCGAGATTTTATTCCTGAAGGTGACAGAGCAAGATTTGATGCTGGTAGCCAAATATTTCAAATAATGAGAACAGAAATTGGTTTTGATCCGTCTCAGTGTGAAAGGGGTTCGGTAGACCAAGCTATTGGTATGAAGTGTTTTGAGGGTTCAAAGAGGGCCTTAGCTCAAATAGAAGGTTTAGGCTTGGCAAATCAATCGCAGGAAGCCAGATTTATCATAGAAGAAATTAAGGGGCATGTAGCTGAGGGTGAAAATATGACCCAAAGGAGAGATGAATTCAATAAAGTATTTACTCAACAGGGCGGTCCCGGAGGTTGTCGTTCTGAAGCGGAATGTTTCACCTATTGTTCTAATTCGGTTAATGGTGCCGAATGTATTGCTTTTGGAGCGAAACAAGGAGTATCTGGTTTCAGGGGAGAGGAAGCAATTCAAAAGTTTCAGGAGTACAATCAAAATATACAGAGATCATCAGATGTTACTTCAAATGAATATAGGTCCTATCCCTCTGATAGCAGATATCCTCAATATCCTGGCCAAGGGCAATACCCGCAATATCCTGGTTATCAGCCGCCAGGACAAGATCCAAGATTTACCCAGCCAGGCCCGGGATATAATCCTCCGCCTGGAACAATGCCCTATTATCCACCGGGACCAGGATCAGGACCTACTGGACCATCACCCGAATGTTTTGCGGCAGTTCAATCTGGCGATTTTGTAAAGGCAAAAGCAGTTTGTGAAGTACATACTTCGCAACAACCCTATCCTTCGGCTCAGGTTTGTCCAGCTAGCCCCTATGTAGAGTGTCCAGCCGGTCAATATAGGGATTCTTATAGGAATCCTGATGGGTGTTGGGTTGATGGACCGTGTAAAACGGCACCTACTTATAGTCCTTATCCGACTTACACGGGCAACCCCTATCCGACATATTCTCCTGGACCAGGCAATAAGCCTCAATGTTCTGATGGCATAGATAATGATAGTGATGGTAAAACAGATTATCCGGCCGATCACAGTTGTTATGGTTCTGATGATTCTGACGAATATTATCCGCAAGAAGGAGGTCCTTATCCAACCTATTCCACTTATCCGACTCCAGGTATAAGCAAATGTCCTTCCGAGTTTGCATATGATATGGGAGGATATTGTAAATTGAATGACGATAAAACTAACACTAAATGTGCCGCTTATTCGATAGCAGGCAATAAAGCCAATTATTCTTCTGATTGTAGTAAATTAGCATGTCCATCCGGCCAATGGTGGGATTATTCAAAGAATGCTTGCGTTGGTGGGGGTACAACTTATACTCCTTATCCAACTTATTCTTATTCTCCATATCCAACTGCTACTGGCGGCGGTGGCAGTATGTATAGCTGTTTTTATCCCAATGCAACAAAGAACGGAACCCCTCCCGGTTATACAGTTTGGTGCGAGAAAGATTACTTTAATTGCCATGAAGGAAGCAATACGGGGCCTTCAATAAGTTTGGATGGCTTGTCTCTTGGCGCACCAAGCAGTTGTGAAAGCGGATATCAAGGCAAAAGTTGTAACAATAATAAATTTTGTGATTCAAACGAGACATATACCTCGTGCCCGTCAGATTGCGGTGGGGCGACTTATTCACCTTATCCAACCTATTCACCGGGGCCGGTAACCGGTAGTTGTCCATCTGGCTATCATCCTCATGGCGATTCAGGAGGCTATTGTATGAATGACCAGGAAAATTTTAGCGGTACCTGTTATAATTCCGCCGGTACGAGTAAGATTGCCTGTCCTGTTCAGCCGACATATTCACCTTATCCGTCATCTTCACCTACTAGCAGTGGCTCATGCCCAAGTGGTTCATATGTAGTTTATGTAAATAATGCCGGTGGTTATTGTCAATCTAATACCGATTCTACCAAGTGCGGACCCTTGAATTCAACTGGTGTCAGTAATTTTGGTTCCTGTTCCAGTTATCAAACCACAGCTACGCCTTGGCCGGTAGTTGGATCATGTACATCAGGCCAATACTGGGATGCAGCCACAAGTTCATGTAAGACAAGTTCCTATACTTCTTCTCCAGGACCAAGCACATCATCTACGCCTTGGCCAGTAGTTGGATCATGTACATCAGGCCAATACTGGGATGCAGCCACGAGCTCATGTAAAACAACAAGTACTGCTACTTATTCTCCGGCACCTGGCGCATCATATACACCTTATCCATCATGCCCATCCGGCCAGTGGTGGGATACGGCTACCAGTAAATGTACTTCCACTACTACCTCTTGTGGCACTGGTTACTATTGGGATGCAGTAAGTAATATGTGTAAGCCCAGCGGTTCAACTACTTATACTCCTTATCCTTCGTATACACCCTATCCCACGGTAAGTGCTTACTATCCTCCCCCAACTGAGAGTTATTCACCTCCGCCGTCTACTCCTCCACCAGGTGCTTACACTCCGCCGCCAACTTATTCTGCGCCGCCGGCTTATTCACCGCCTCCGGCAGAGTCATATTCACCCCCACCCCCACCACCTCCACCGACATCTGTTATGTATCAACCATATATGATTGCTCACTGTCAGCAGTTAGGAAGGACTTGGAACGGGTCAAGGTGTCAGGCTAATGGACTATTTGTGAGATTCTATGAGGGTAGCGGTATGGCTAATATATTGCGGCTTTTCTACATAGTTCCGTAAAACTACAAGAATTGCCAAACTAAAATCCGCCAGAAGGCGGATTTTAGTTATTGCTAGAGTAAATCCTCAACTTGTTTGATCATTTTTTCTAGAGGAAATTTAAACAAGACGGTTTGGTGGGCTTGAATACCCAGTTCTTGCTTAAAGCGGTCGTCAGACAGAATGAGTTTAATTCTGTCTGCAATCTGATTTGAGTTTTTTGGCTCAACAATAAAGCCATTTTTGCCATCCTCTATTATTTCTTCAACTGCTCCGACTCTGGTAGCGATGACCGGGAGTTTTGTGGCCATTGCCTCAATCAAAGCCCAGGGGAAACCTTCTTTGACTGAAGGCAAAACAAATATGTCAAAAGCTGGCAAATATTTTTTGGCATCACTTAGTTGGCCCAGAAGGAGGACTTTATGTTGAAGGCTTCTTTCTCTTATCATTTTTTCTATGTTTGCTCTTTCTGACCCTTCACCGATTACTACAAAAACGATGGAGGTATCGTTTTTAAAAAATTCTGCCACCTTAACTAAACTAGCGATATCTTTTGTTGGATATAAGTTGGCAATAGTTCCAACAATAGTTTCGGTTTGAAAAATTTTGCCGGAGTATCTAGCTATTTTTTCAAATAATCTTAATTTAGCCTCTTCTTTAGGTAGTAACGCTAGTTTATAAGCATCAATGCCATTATGAATTAATAAAATTTGATTACGAGGTTTAATATTTAGTTTTTTAGCTTGATCAGAGTCATGCTTATTGTTAACGATAATAATATCTTTCTGGGGGGCACTGACCCTTTCCAATGTTAACCAAAGCTTCTTCTTCCACGCTGGCCAGGGATCGTTAAAAGACCATCCGCCGATACGGTATATGATCTTTGGTCGTATTTTCCAATTGGTAATCGTTTTTGCAGCAAGAGAACCGATAAAACCAGCCTTAGAACTGTTAAGAAAAAGTGTATTGGGTCGGAATTCTTGTATAATTTTTCTCGTTTCAAATACTGACTTAATATCTTGAACAGGATTAATATCTCGCTTCAATGAATCTATTATCTTATGTCTAATATCGGCGTTGTCTAGCTGTTTCAAAAATTCGCCTCCGCCGTCCGATCCAACCGCAACCAGCAAGTCATATTTATCCTTGTTCAAACGAGAAACTATTTCCAAAACAAATCGTTGAGCGCCGCCCATTTCTGATTGAGTGATTATAAATAAAACCCTCTTTTTGGGGCCTTTGTCGGTGGCATTTAGATAGTTGATATTATCGTCCATTTATGCCATAATACTAACAAAAATGGACAAAAAATCAAGGATCCTTATATTATCCACGGCTTATTTACCGCATATCGGCGGATCGGAGTTAGCCATTAAAAACATCACTGATCGGATTAATGATTTTGAATTTCATCTTGTAACGGCAAGGTTGGATAGAAAATCGCCGGAGTATGAAATTGTCGGCAATGTTTCTGTTTTCCGAGTTGGTGGTTTTTTTAGTTTGGCCAAAGGATTGCTTCCTAAAAACTTACTGCCCCTCGCAATTTTTTTTAAAGCTAATTCATTGATTGAAAAAAATGACTACAAACTAATTCATGCGTTTCAAGTTTCAGAAGCGGCCGGAGCCGGCTGGTTGCTAAAGTTTTTTTATCCCGAATTGCCACTTATTGTCACGATGCAAGAAGGAAAGGACCTTGATAGCCAGGGATTTTTAATTAACTTTTTCAGGAAGTTAATAATTAAAAAAACTAATTCGGCAATTGCAATAAGTCAGTATTTAAAAAATTATATCTTAAAGATTAAGAAAGATATGCCGGTGACATTAATCCCAAATGGAGTTGATTTGAACAATTTTTCCAAGGAATTTAGTTATGGAGAGTTAGCTAATTTAGAAGATAGACTCGGCATTCAGCCGGATGACAAAGTAATAGTAAGTGTTTCAAGGCTAGTTGATAAAAATGGATTGGATCTGTTGATCGAGGCTTTTCACAAATTAACTAGTAATCAACAATCAAGCGTGGGCTATAAATTATTGCTAATTGGTGAAGGATCCTTGGAGAAAAGCCTAAAGGCTCAGGTAAAAAATTTGAATTTAGAGAACAAGATTATTTTTGTAGGCCCTGTTCAGCACGAAGTTCTACCGGCATATTTAAAAATTTCAGATGTTTTTGTAAGGCCTTCGAGATCAGAAGGTCTGGGGAGTGCTTTTCTGGAAGCAATGGCGGCTGGTGTTCCAGTGATAGCCACCAATGTAGGAGGAATTTCTGATTTTTTGAAAGATCCTTCAACGGGTTCAGGACTAGCTACTGGCTTGTTTTGCTCACTTGAGCCAGATGACATAGCTTCAAAAGTTAATGTTATGTTAGATAATGAGACGCTTCGCCGAGAGATTATAAAGAATAGCAATATTTTAGTTGAAGGAAAATACAATTGGGACAAAATCGCCGAGCAGTACAAAGAAATTTTCAATTTTCAATCTCCAATTTAAAATGAATATTTTAATTTTAAATTTTATATGAAACTAAGCATAATCATTCCTGTTTATAACGAAGAGAAAACCCTGCCCTTAATAGTGGAAGCGGTTAAGAGAGTCGAATTACCTCTTGAAAAAGAGCTCATTTTTGTTGACGATTTTTCATCTGACAAAAGCAGGGAAATACTCTCTGGATACAGAGATAAATATAAGGTTTTATTCTCGGATAAAAATGAGGGCAAGGGCTCGGCGGTCCGGCGCGGGTTTCAGGAAGCAACTGGTGATATTGTTCTTATTCAAGACGCTGACTTGGAGTATAATCCCCAAGATTATCCAGCTTTAATCCAACCGATAATAAGTGGTGTTGCCGATGTTGTTTATGGTTCCCGTTTTCTTGAACCAAAATTAAATAACCAGATTGTTTATAGACATGGTTATTTATTCAGTCGAGTTTTGAATGGGTTATCTAGTTTTTTAAGTGGCGTTCGTCTTAGTGATATGTATACTTGCTATAAGGTTTTTTCCGGGGAAGCAATTAGGCGGATTCATCCTCGCCTTGTTTCTAAAAGATTCGGAATTGATCCGGAGTTGACTGCTTGGGTGGGTAAAATGAATTTTCGGGTTACTGAGGTCCCCATATCTTACAAAGGCAGAACTTATGCAGAGGGCAAGAAAATCAATTGGAAAGACGGACTGGCGGCAATTTGGCACATAGTTAGGTTTAATGTATTTACTAGGAAATAATTTATAAATTAATGGAAAATGAAAAGTGGTAATTGTAAAATATTGATCTGTACTGGTATCTTTCCCCCAGATATTGGCGGACCAGCTACGTATGGCCAGATAATAGCCACTACTTTGACTGAAAGAGGATATGATGTTCGGGTTGCTACCTATGGTTCCGGGGAGATAACTGCTAAAGAAAAGTTTTCTGTTTCAAGAATATCCCGATCAATACCTAAGGGTTTGAGGCATTTAATTTATTTTTTTAGATTATTTCCCCTGGTTCGTAAGTCAGAGACAGTTCTGGCTTTAAATGCTGTTAGTGCCGGCTGGCCGGCTTTAGTCTGGGCCAGGATATTTAGAAAGAGGTTTATAGTAAGAATTGTCGGTGATTATGCCTGGGAAATGGCTGTGGCTAAGGGCAAGACGCCACTTCTTATAGATGATTTTCAGAAAAATTCAAACAAAGGGCTTCTTCATTTAATTCAGATTAGGACATGTAGAAAGGCCGATGGGGTTATTGTGCCCTCCGAATATTTAAAGAAAATTGTCCGAGATTGGGGCGTTAAAGATAGCAAGATTGTGGTGGTTTACAATGCTGTAGATTTTCATAAAGCTAATTTATCCAAAGAAGAAGCTAGGAAGAAAATTGGTATCCCTGGCAATATAGTTTTGTCTTGTGGTCGGTTAGTTTCCTGGAAAGGCTTTCGGATGCTTATCAAAATCATGCCAAAGCTCCTTGAGCTAAATCCATTCTTCCGTTTGGTTATTGTTGGTGACGGGCCGGAAAAAAAGAATTTGGAACAAATGGTTAAGAATATGAATTTGGACAAAAAGGTCTTTGTTGTTGGAAAGAAGTCAAAAGAAGATTTGGCTATTTATTTCGCCGCATCCGACATTTTTGTTTTAAACAGCGGTTATGAAGGATTTTCCCACCAGATACTTGAAGCGATGGCGGCCGGTATCCCGGTTGTGGCTAGCGCTATAAGCGGGAACAAAGAAGTAATCGATCAGGGGGAGAACGGTTTTTTGGTCAAATATAATGACGAATTTAATTTAATTGAGGCAATAAAGGGGTTGTGGCAGAATCCGGAATTAAGAAATGAGTTTTCAGAAAAAGGACTTGCAACAATTAAAAAGTTTAGTCTTGAAAAAATGATCGAAGAAACTACAAAAATTCTAAATGGCTAAATTACTGATGATAACTGGTTTGGGAAGTGCCATGGACCTAGCCTCTGGAAGGAGAGGGGCATTTTATAATACCTTGGAAGAATTCAGCAAATATTGGGAAAGGATTGATATTGTGGCTCCAAGGGGGCAAATTCCAAATTCTAAAAAGCAACCCCTGACACTATTTGGAAACGTTTATGTTCATATATCGCCGTGGCCATTGATTTTTCACCCGTTTTGGTTTTTGAGGAAGGGGTTGGAAATATATGGGAAAGAAAAATTTAACCTTATGACCGTTCAAGATTATCCACCTTTTTACAACGGTGTGGGAGCTTTTCTTTTGTGGCTGATAGTAGGAATTCCTTACGTACTAGAGATACACCATATTCCTGGTTATCCAAAACCGGCAAATCAAAAAGAGGAGTTGTATGCGAAACCCAAGTTTTGGAGATTTTATTGGCATATTTTCGGTTCAAAAGCTAAGGCAGTTAGGGTGGTGAATCAAAAACAAACACCTGAATTTTTGAAAAAAGCCGGTGTACCCGAAAATAAAATAATTTACATACCCTCAATGTATATTGATTCAAATATTTTTAAATCGATGAGCTTGCTCAAAGAATATGATATTATTTTCGTCGGCCGGCTAGAAAAAAATAAAGGGGTTGGGTTATTGCTAGAATCAATAAAGTTTATAGTTTATAGTTTACAGTTTTCAGTGAAATGTCTTATTGTGGGCAGCGGTTCTCTATTAGAACAATTAAAACTGGAAACTAAACAATTCAAACTAGAAACTAACGTCGAGTTTCGTGGACAGGCGATAGATTCTGCCGAAATAGCCGAGTTTATGAACAAGTCGAAAGTTTTAATCATGCCTTCATACAATGAAGGTGGGCCGAGAGTTGTTTTGGAAGCAATGGCTTGCGGGGTGCCTGTTTTGGCGACTAATGTTGGCTTAATGCCCGATTTTGCTGACAAGAATGCGGTTAAAATAATAGATTGGAATGCCAAAGATATTGCCAGCAAAGCCAAGGAGGTATTGGAAAATGAAGATGAAGGGGAGAGGCTAGCAATTGCAGGTATGGAAATTGCCAGACAATTTGAGAAAAAGGCTATGATCAAAAATTATGCTGACAAGTTGAAAGAATTTATTCAAAGATGAAGTTACTAATTGTCACTCAAAAAGTTGACCAAAACGATCAGTTGCTTGGATTTTCTCTCAGGTGGTTTCGTTTATTGGCTCAAAAATTTAGTTCTATAACCATACTGTGTCTAGAAAGGGGTGAATTTGATCTACCTGAAAATATACAAGTTATCAGTCTTGGAAAAGACAAGGGAGATTCCAAATTGGTTCAGCTTCTTAACTTTTATAAAAACGCATGGCTATTTAGAAAAGAGTATGATGCTGTTTTTGTTTTTATGAATGCGATTTGGGTTATTGTGGGCTGGTGTCCATGGAGGCTGTTGGATAAAAAAGTTTTTCTTTGGTATGCGCATAAAACAATAACTTGGAAGCATCGATTGGCCGAAAAACTGGTGAACGGAATTTTCACTTCCACCTCCGAAGGTTTCAGAATGAAATCAAAAAAAGTGATGGTGGTAGGCCAGGGCATAGATATGGATTTTTTCAGACCTGATAAAACTAAACGACCAGATCACCTCTCTATATTAAGTGTTGGCCGGATTGCTCCTATAAAAAACTACGAAATACTAATTCGTTCAGCCGAGATACTTCGTAATCAAGGGATAGATTTTCATATTACAATGATAGGTGAGCCAGTTTTTCGAGAAGATATTGAATATGAGCGGAATTTAAAAAGTATAGTGTCGGAAATGGGTTTAGATAAGTATATTACTTTTGTTGGAAAAATTGTTAATAAAGAACTCCCATTGCATTATCAATCTAGCCATATATTTGTAAATTTGGGCAAGACCGGCAGTTTAGACAAGACAATCGTCGAAGCAATGGCTTGCGGTGTTAACGTAATAAGCTCAAATGATGCCGCAACAAAATTCTTACCTAAAGAATTAGTGGTAGCTGATAATGACCCCAGAGAATTGGCTGAAAAAATAAAAGAAATTTCCAATAAGGATTATGGCATAGAATTAAGAGAGTATGCTGAAAAGAATCATTCCCTAGCTAACTTAGTTGAAAAAATAAGCTCTAAGATTCAAATATGGCGAAGCCAATTGTCATAACCGGCTATCCTTATGCTTATCCTTACTATTTTAAGGTTTTTGAATATGCGAACAATAAAGACGATTTAATTTTTATTTTACCGAAGCACTGGGAAGCGAAGGGAGGTAAGGTTAAGATTGATTTTAAAAATAATCCCAACTTTAAAATCAATGGTTTATTGTCCGCTTCTTTCGGAGGGAAATCGTTATTCGGAGGCTTATTCAAGGGCTGGTTGCCATCTCTATGTTTTGTATTACTCCATATTCGTCTAAAACAAGGTTCAGGAGTGCTTTTTTCCTGTTTAGAGCCAAATCTACTCACAACTCTTTATAATGGTTTTTGGGCCAAAATATTTGGCTTTCAACACATTTTGTTTACCTGGCAAAATGTTCCACCGGAGAAACGAATGATGGGTTTGAAACTAAAACTTTCCAATGCGTTAGTTAAACTAAACCTTGCTTTGAGTGACGGTGTTATTTGCGGCAACCAAAAAGCGGCGGAGGTTGTTCGTAAATGGAAAATGGAAAATGGAAAATGGAAAATTCTAGTATGTCCATTGAGCGGAGTTGATACTGAAAAATTCAAACCTTTCTATAACACTCAGGGCGGATCCGATATTTCTAGTAGTTGGCGTGATAAACTTAAAATCGGAGGGAATGATAAAATAATTTTATTTTATGGTGCTTTGGAAAAAAGAAAAGGAGTCACTATTTTAATAAATGCATTCAATAAACTACAAACCATGAATCATGAGCCGAGAATTAAATTAGTTATAATCGGCACTGGGCCGGAAAAAGAAAATCTTAAGTCACAGGTTATGGGTTATGGGTTGCAAGCTAATATCATTTTCCTTGATTGGATGTTCAATGATGAATTGCCGGCTTTACTTAATGTGTCCGATGTTTTTGTTTATCCCAGCGTGCCATTGGGCGGTTGGGAAGAACAATTTGGATATGCCATGGCTGAAGCTAGCGCTTGTGAGGTGCCAGTAGTAGCTACGAGAACCGGCTCCATAGACGAAGTGGTTATAAATGGTAAAAGCGGTATTTTAGTTGATCCGAATAATCCGGAACAGTTGAATGAAGCAATTTACACGATATTGTCAGACGAAGTATTGGCCAAACAAATGGGCGAATTTGGGCGAGAATATATAGTTGAGAAATTTAGCCATCAAGTCGTTGCTAAAAAACTCATGTCTTTTTTGTCATGACAAAACTAGTCTATATTTTCAATGGGCGATTGCCAACCGAAAAGGCCCATGGTCTTCAGATTGTGAAGATGTGCGAGGCCTTTGCTGATTTGGGTATCCAAGTTGATCTATTGATTCCTTTTAGGTCTAATTCGCTTAGAGAAGATATTTTCGAGTATTATAGTGTAAGAAGAAATTTTAACGTAAAAACATTGGGGGCGATAGACCCAATGCAGTTTAAATGGTTTCCTGAACGATTGGCGTTTTGGGTACAATCATTCACGTCGGGCGTTAGTATTATTTTATATTTACTAACTCGTCGGTACCCCGAAGACACAATTTTTTATGCTCGGGACTATGTGTCGCTATTTATTTTGTCTTTTTTGAAGCTCAATCCAATTTCTGAAATACACGATTATAGGTTTTTAGAGCCAAGGAGATTCTTCAGCTTTATAGTCAAAAGAGCCCGAAAAATAGTAGTAAACTCCGAGGGGACATTAAAATTAGTAAAAGCTCATTATAAAATATACGATGGCAAAACTATAGTTGCATCCAATGGGGTTGATCTTGATTTCTTTAATATTCCAGAAACTTGCGAAGAATCGAGGAAATTATTAAACATGCCACTTGATAAAAAAATAGTTGGATATGTGGGGCGTCTTGAAACCGTAGGGAGAGAAAAAGGCGTTTCAACCTTGATGAACGCTTTTATAAAACTAAATAACTATAACAACTTAATTCTTTATGTTGTGGGAGGACCCGATGAGCTTGTTTCAAAATATAAGAGCCAATATTCGGGTGTCGAAAACCTTATTTTGACTGGTCAGGTTGAATATAAAAAAATTCCTCTATATCTTCGGGCTATTGATATGGTGGTTATTCCTATGCTAGATGACCAGCATGCCAAAACAACTTCTCCTATCAAGTTATTTGAATTTTTGGCGGCTGGTAAGGTTATCATTGCTTCCGATCTACCGTCTCTAAAAAATTACTTAAATGATAGTAACGCTTTATTTTTTAAGACAGGAAACATAGAAGATCTAGCCGATAAAATTGGTAGAGTTTTGAGTGAACCGGGTTTGGAAGAAAAGTTGTCGGCAAAAGCCAAGGCGGATTCCCAACAGCATTCGTGGTTAAGTAGGGCGGATAAAATATTGGGGCATCGCGGGCTTAATTGACGAGTATTTAAAAAGATTTTATACTGAGATCATCTCAAAACCCCATATTTGGCTATAATCTATAGGCTAATGTTTAATTTTATCCCAAGAATATTCAGCTCGATAACCCTGTTTAGGGTTGCTTTTTATAAATATAAAAAGACAATTTTGATTTTAACTGCCCTAGGTTTTATAAGCGGTATTTTGGGTGGCGTTGGCATAGGCGCCGTTATACCCTTATTTTCTTTTGTCAATGGCCAGGAGGGAGTCTTGGCAGATGATCCGATATCAAAAGTTTTTCACCGGACTTTTTATCTTCTGGGAATCGAATCTTCCATCTTTTCTGTGATAACGGTATTGGTTTTACTCTTTGTTTTTAAGGCCTTGTTTGTTTATGCTGCCCATCTTATTAATGCCAGGGCTTTTGCGGACTATGAGGTGGAAACCAGACGTGATCTTTTCAAGCACACCATGAAAGCCGACTGGTCGCATTTGAAAGAACACAAAATTGGTTATTTTTCTCAACTCATTATCGAAGACATTAACGCTTCATCCGGTATTTTACAAAGTATTAGTACAGTCATACTTTTACTAACTAGCTTTATAACCTACGCTCTTGTGGCGATAGGCATATCTCTCCAAGTAACCCTTCTGGTCACGTTAATAAGTATTGTTGTGTTTTTCGCATTAAAACCGATATTTTATCGCGTAAGAAAACTATCAAATTTAGCAGAAAAAACAGCCAAAGACATATCTCATTACGTAAATCAATCTTTACTTGGGGCAAAAACCATCAAATCTATGGCTGCTGAGAACAGCGTTATAAAAAGTAGCGATATTTATTTAAAAAAGTTAACAGAGTTTAAGTTTGGATTATCAAAATATAATCACGTTAGTACTGCTTTTTTTGAACCTCTAACTCTCGCTGTTATAATTCCCATATTTCTTTTTTCCTATAAAGATCCTTTGTTTAATGTTGCTTCTTTTGCCGCTATTTTATATTTGGTTCAAAAAATGTTCGCTTTTGCCCGCTCAATACAAGACAGAATCAACATAATCAACCAGAATATTCCCAACCTAATTGCTGTTACTGATTATCAGGCAGAAGCAAAAAAGCATCGGGAAGAATCTGCCGGTGACAAAGAGTTTGAATTTGAATCACTATTAAAATTTGAGGATGTCGGTTTCAGTTACGATGAGTCAGAAACTAAGGTGTTAAACGGCTTAAATTTTTACATAAGAAAAGGAGAAATGGTCGGGCTGATAGGTTCTTCGGGTGCAGGCAAAACAACTATGGTAGATTTGGTACTGAGATTGTTTAGGCCCACGATGGGCGTAATTTCTGTTGATGGAACGGATATTTCCGACATTAACTTGGAAAAATGGAGAAATGGAGTCGGGTATGTGTCGCAGGATATCTTTCTTCTGAACGATACCATCGCCAATAATATTCGTTTTTATAGCAGTGATATTTCTGACGAAGAAATAGAAAAATCAGCAAGGTCTACCAATATATACGAGTTTATAAAAGAATTGCCAGAAAAATTTAATACTTTTGTCGGTGAAAGGGGATTAAAGTTATCTGTCGGCCAGCGCCAAAGAATCGTTTTAGCTAGGATACTTGCGAGAAAACCCGAACTTTTGATTTTAGATGAAGCAACCAGTGCGCTTGATAATGAGTCCGAATCTGCAATAAAACAAGCACTCGACAGCTTGAGGGGCAAAGTGACCATGCTTATAATTGCCCATCGTTTGTCTACGCTCACGAATGCTGACAGGCTACTAGTGCTTGGCGAGGGGAAAGTAATTGAGGAAGGAGAACCTAAAAAGTTATTGGAAGACAAGAACTCCTATTTCTACAGAATGTACAATATTGACGGAGAGAAGTGATTCTATAACGGCTTTTTCAGTAATTTGTATTTTATTTCTGCCATATGCCAGTCAGATTCGTTGTCTATGTCTTGAGCTTCCCACTCTGGTATTTCTATGGGGATTGTAAGTTTGGGAAGAAAAGATTTTTGTTCTGATACATTCTCGATTTTTACGAAGTAGAACTGTGCGCAATCATAATAAGTTGGTTCCAGGTCTTGTGAACGTACAATGTAATTTTCCGGCCAGATCATAGTTGCCCAGCCATCCCTGATTTTCATTCCCCTCTGGATTGGGTGTCCGTATCTGATTACTGACAAAGCCGCTTCTGCGTTTTTTTCTAGCATTATTTGCTTGGCTAATTGTAGCCTTTCTTTAGTGACAAATACAGCCGTAGGATAGATACGACAGATGTAATCAAAATTTTGACCGAGCTTTCTATATTCCATAACCACTTCTTCTAAAACAGCCGCCGCCGCGGCCATGTCGTTAGAGTTTTCTTTGGACCTAAAAAACGGAACTTTAGCTCCGAAAGATTCTGCGGTCTTGGCGATTTCTTGATCATCAGTTGATACCATCACTTCATCAAAACAGCCTGAACCTATTGCTGCGTCTATGGAGTATTTAATGATTGGCTGGCCAGCAAATTTTTTGATATTTTTTCTGGGGATTCTCTTGCTCCCACCCCTGGCCGGAATTATTGCTAAAAACGTCTTAGTCATTTTTTGTATTCAGAGTCTAGCAGAGAATAAATATGCGAATTCCAGTATTTGCCGCCTTCAAAGCAGTTATCTCTCAACTCCCCGTCTTTTTTGAAGTTTAATTTTTTAGTAAAAAAGTTAATCTTCTTTTTATCAAATTCATAAAGTTCCATCCATATCTTGTGGAGGTTTAGATTATTAAATCCATAATTTAACAGCAGTTTAGCCGCTTCCAAGGCGTAACCATTATTGTCTATATATTGTTCTTGATGGCCGATATAGAATGAAAAATCTGCTGATCTTGATATCCAATCGACATAGACAAGTCCGCAAACTCCGACAGGAACTTTATCTTTCAACCTTTCGATTACAAACATAAAGTCATTTTGGCTTTCAATTACAACTTTTTCAAACCATCTTTCCTGATTGTCCAGGTTTAATTCTCTAAATTCTCGAAAATTCTTTCTGAATTCTGGGATATTTCGCCAGTTCCTAAGAAGGGGCAGGTCGGTCCTTTCTACGGCCCTTAAGCCTATAAGTTTAACTTTTATCATATTTATAATTACTCTAATTTATTTAGTGTTATTTCTTCGCCTTTTTTAATTTTTTTCATAATTGTTTTGCCTACTATTTTTGATGTTTGATAGGGCGGTAGTCCAGCATTCGTAATAGGCCTCAGAAAGTCTAAGTGGTCACGATTTAAAACATGGCCGGGCTTTAGGTCAAATTTAGCTCTAATCGCCCTTCTTTGCAATATTGCCGATTCTCGCTCGTTTTTTTCTATGGTTTTTACGCCGTTTCCAAGCGCGAGATATAACTCATTGGCTCTATCAACCATTTCTCTCCAGGTTGTTGGATTCATGGCGAATTTATGATCCGGACCCTCTCGATTATTATTGTCGGTGAAATGCTTCTCGAGCACAACCGCGCCAAGGGCGATAGCACCCAGAACCGTGGAGTGGCCAGGAGTGTGGTCGGATAGACCCAAAACCACATCAGGATATTTTTGGGCGTAAAATCTTAAGACGTTTAAATTAATATGTTTGAAATTTTCTGCGCTCGCGGTATAGTTTGTGTTGCATTGCATTAAGACGACATCGTTCGCATGTTTCTTTAATATGTTCATGGCCCTTTCTACGTCTTCGGCGGAAGAGGCTCCAGTGGCAATGATCACAGGCTTCTTCTTTTTGGCTATATATTTTATAATATCAAGCCAAGTGATATCGCCCGAACCTATTTTATAAACACTTACAAATGGAGCTACCTTATCTACGGACTCAAAATCATATGGGCTTGTGAAATAATCAATGCCGACTTCGTCGCATTTTTTCTTTAATTTTTCTGTCCAGTCAAATGAGACACCCACATCTTTATATGTTTCATAGACCGACTTTTTCCATGAGACCTGATGAGACATTTTTTGATTTAAAGACTTAAAGCCAAAATCACTTACTATTTTGTCAGCTTGGAAATTCTGAAATTTAGCGGCGTGGGCCCCGGATTCCTTTGCTAGTTTAATTAACTTGTAAGCTCTGGAGAGTTCGCCGTCGTGGTTTGCTGCGATGTCCGCGATGAAATATAAAGGCCCCTTTTTGTTGATGTTTGTGTTTCCTATTTTAACCATGATTAAAGTTATTGTGATAATCTTTTTTAAGCTCCGCAAGTCCTTCGGATATCTTCAATGTTTTTATATCGAGGATTTTGTTAAGTTTGGCAACTTTTAATGTGGTATTATTCGGTCTGGGCGTTTTCAGTTCAGAGTCATTTACTGAGGCCGGTCTAATCAGTGTTGGTTCGAAATTAAAATGTGTTGCCAGAGATTTTAAGAATGCATACTTACTTAACGGTCTTGTTGAACCGACATTAAGCATTCCCAGGATGTCTTTCTTGTTCTCTAAAATATATTTTATTGTTCTCACAAGCTGCTTAGTGTAAACCGGATTGAAAAAGACGTCGGTAAAGCCGTTTATGTTATTTTTTAGCGTAAAATTATGAAGCGCCCACTCTACCAGAGAATTTCCCGGAGGCGTGTGGAAGCCATAAATATTTGTGCGGACGATAAGAGAGTTTTTATTATTCGTCATTGCTATTTGCTCACCCTTCAGCTTGCTTTGGGAATAATAATTAATGGGATCGGGTTTATCAAGCTCGGTATAATTGCCGGATTTGCCGTTGAAAACAGAGTCGGTGGAGATATAAATGAATTTCACAGCCTTGTTCTTATAAGAAGATAAGGCCTCCGTTGATCCAATATGTAAAAGATCAACATCTTTTTTATTTTCCTCGCAAGCATCCAGATTAACCATAGCTGCGCAATGTATTATTATATCTGGTTTGGATTTTAGTAGTACTATTTTTAAATCTTTTACTTTTCTCAGGTCTGTTTTAATATAAGCGACATCGGGTTTCTTTATGCCGCCTTCTCTTATTGTTCCGAAAACTTTATATTTCCTATCTTTGGCAAAAATTTCGGCCATGTCTTTGCCGAGCATTCCTCCGGCGCCAGTTATGAGCACCCTTTTCAGCATGAGATAATACTTACTTTTTTGTTAGCAGCACCTTAAGATCTTTCCCCGAGAGCCATTCTTTATTGGTGTTGCTCGTAAACCTAAAGTCATTTTTTACTTTCTTACTATTTTTAAAATATTTACTGAACTTGTCTTTTTTTAATCTGTCTTGGGATAGATATTCGGGTATAATTACAAAATGTTCTTTAAGCTCAATCGTGTGTAGGGCCTCTTGCTCGGTTAATAATATTTCATGCAGTTTTTCCCCGGGCCGGATTCCAATTATTTCCTTCTTTGCATTTGGCGCTAAAGCGTCAAAGAGATCAACCAGTTTCATGCTTGGGATCTTGGGTACAAATATCTCTCCGCCTTCCATGTTTTCAAGGGCGAACATGACTAGATCCGCAGCTTGCTTAAGTGTGATCCAAAATCTTGTCATTTGGCGATCGGTTATTTGGACCCTCTCTACTTCTTTGTTGTTTAATAATGTTTCAACAACACTGCCGCGGCTGCCGATCACGTTGCCATATCTTACGCTGCACAATTTTGTTTTTTTCCATGCGTAGACATTTCCACCGGTGAATAATTTTTCGGCGCATAGTTTCGTTGCCCCATATAAATTTACAGGATGCGCAGCTTTGTCGCTAGAAACTAATACGACTTTCTTGACTTTTTGATCTATGGCGGCATTAATTACGTTATGGCTGCCCAAAATATTTGTCTTTATCGCCTCAAACGGATTATATTCTAGGGTCGGGACCTGTTTCAGGGCCGCAGCATGTATGACATAATCAACGCCATGAAACGCTCTCTGTAGTCTGTCAGGTTCTCTTATGTCGCCTAGAAAAAATCTCAATCTGTCGTCTCTCATTTCTTGTCTCATTTGGAACTGTTTTAACTCGTCGCGGCTAAATATGATCAGCTTTTTTAGCCTATTGTTTTCTAGCAGGAATTTAGCGAAGTGTCTTCCGAATGATCCAGTTCCCCCGGTTATTAGGACTGTTTTATTGTTTAATATTTTTGTGTTCATTACCCTTCTTATTAACTAAAATGATGTTCTGAGGTGGTCTTATTATATCAAATATACCATTTTATCGCCAGTACATTTATATACAAGAATATCAAGTGTTTGTCAATTGTGGTGGTAGTATTTACATACATGGTTTGTTTGTAATTTTAGCAGTATTGAGATATTGTTTAGAATGTAGTGTATACTACATTCGACATGAATTCTAAAAACACCAAAGACAGTACAATATTGTTCGTAGTCACCAACTATTGGCAATACGATAATTACATTAACACTCAGGCTCTGAAAGATATTAAAGACAGAGCTTACTTTATTGTTGATCCGGAGCTGTCTAAAATGAACTTCGACGTTCCCAAAGAGCGACTCTTTTTCTATTCTTATCCTGGGCGTAAGGACACATTACATCGTCATATTTTCAACATGAACTCTTGGCGGTTAAGGAATAAAGACATCGTTTTCTGGCTTCGCTCATTGTTATTTAAGGCTCGCCAGCGCTTTGCTTATAGGATATTGGCTTTTCCTTTCATTTATCAAATCACCAGATTTGTATTTTTAAAAAAAGCAGAGGATAAGAATCTTTTCGAGCTTATAAAAAAGATCAACCCATCAATAATCCTGATACCGTCTCATGCTTTCGAAGGCAGTACCTTTGAGACTATTAGAATTGCAAGAAAAATAAAAATTCCATCGTTTATGATAATAGACAACTGGGATACATTGGCGAATAAAACGATTTTTACATTTAAACCTGATTATCTAGGTGTCTGGAGCCAACAGCAGGTTGAGCACGCTTTCAGTATTAAAGGTATGCCTAAAGAGCGGACCTTTATTCTGGGTGCGCCCAAATTTACTAAATACATGAAACCGGAAAGCAGTCATCTGCCGTCGCCTTATCCTTTCCGCTATGCTTTATATGTTGGAATAGCGGAGGTTTTCAATGAGTTAGGCGCTCTTAAAATGCTAGATGATATAATTGAAAAAAAGAAGCTAGATTTAAAGATAATTTTTCGTCCTCACATCACTCAACACGCAAGAAGATGCCCTGATGTTTTCTTTGAATACGACTTTAAACATGTCATTCTTGACACTCCGGCTAAGCGCTACTATAAAAGATCTGCCTATTGGGATATTTCACAGGATAGTGTTAATCCCATTTATTATCCCGACCATAGCTATTATCTGCCCCTCCTGTCCAATATGGAATTTATGATATCTCCGCAAACGACCATGATTTTAGAGGCGGCGTTGCTGGGTAAAACAAATTATCTTTTAGCCTACGATGATGGTCTTCATCGTTTTGGCCCCAAGTTTATTTTTGATAATTGTGTGTTTCTCTCTGGCGTGGAACGGTTGTCGAATGTCCGCATGGTTCACAAGATGGAGGACGTGGAGAAAATATTTGACCCCAGTGATTCCTTGAAAAAAGAGGTTGAACCGTTGGATGTTGATTACTTAATATCTAAAGAGGCTTCAGCAAATTACTCCGAAAATCTCAAAAAAACAGTAGAAACAATTTTATTCGATTGGCGTTAACAAAAAGCCCCTGAATGGGGCTCATCAATTACGAACCTTGAACCTCTCTAATCTTCGTAGTAATCGATTCGGCATCTAACTTATGGTACTTAAGCACTTCGTCGTTTTGACCGCAGGCAGGTATTTCTTCGAGGCCAAGCAAAAGCATTTTTGGACTTGAGTTATTATAGGAAACAGGGCCTATTCCAAAAACTGTAGCAATAATATTTCCCAAACCCAAGAGTTTATAGTGGTCGTCAATTACGACAACCAAGTCATATTGGCCAAGTATTTCTCTGATCCAGCGAGGATTAATTCTATTAAGCCATGGGAAATTAAACACGTCAGCTTGGACATCTTGCGCCGCTTTGACTGCTTCACGGAGCATGACCGGACCATAAGCAACTATTGCAACACTCTTTTTATCTTTTGCGTTGCCTTGAACTTTTACTCCCTGTCCTTTTGTTAGCGTGTAACCAACCGGCAGGGTAAAATTCAATTCAACGGGAATGGTAACAAGGCGGATGTAGGTGCTTTTAGGATTTTCATAAATAGCCCAGTTCAGCGCCAACCTTGTTTCTATTTCGTCGCATGGTTGGATCATGGTTAGTCCTGGTATAGAGCCAAGGGCAGATATATCTCTGACCGACTGATGGGAATGGCCGGGGCTGGCGGGAAGGAGCCCAGCTAAATGACCAGCATAAATAATTTTTGTTTTCTCACTGGCGTTGTTGTAGATCTGTTCATTCGGACGAGTGGACAGAAAACAGCCAAATGAGTTAACAATCGGCAGTTTTCCGCGAAGCGCCAATCCGCCGGCAATTGAAACCATATCCTGTTCGGCAATTCCGCATTCCACGAACCTATTGGGAAACTCTTTTTTAAATTCAAGTAGACCGCAATCCTTAACAAGATCGGCGTCCAGAACGACAACATCTTCTCTTTGGCCGCCAATGCGTGCTAATTCATTGCCGTAAGCTTTTATCAGATTTTCTGCTCGATGAGGGGACGATGTTTTTGGCGCCGGCTTGTCAACCGATTCAAGCTCAAGAGGTTTCATACCCACCATTTCAAGAAGAATATTGGTTTTTTGGGTCAGTTCTTCCAGGGCGCAGTAGTAGTCGTCGTCCGAAGGGGCGCCGCTGTGGAATTTATAAAGGCCATCTTTTGCAACTTCTTCCATAAACGATACACCTTTACCCTTTATGGTGTTTGCTATGATCATTTTTGGCTTGTCTTTGTCGACAAGACAAGTACCTAGTGCTTCGGCAATGGTAAAAAAGTTATGGCCGTCTATTTCTAGGACTGACCAGCCAAAGGTCTCAATCTTTTTTGCTATGTTTCCCAACGAACTAGTTTTTTCCACCCAAGTATCCGATTGAATTTTGTTGTGGTCAACGATTACTATGATATTCCCAAGTTTTTGGCTTGCGGCTCCCTGAAGCGACTCCCAAAATTGGCCTTCCTGCAATTCCCCATCGCCAGTGAGGACAAAAATCCTTCCCATATCGTTGTTCAGTCGGTTGGCGATAGCCATACCTTTAGCCTTTGATATTCCCATTCCCAGAGAGCCGGTGTTAGCAGCTATGTAGGGTGTGTGAATATCGGGATGACCGGGGAGGCCACCCAGTTGTCTTAACTGGTGGATACTATCAAATGGTAATTTCTCTAAAGCTGTAAGAACCGCATACAGAGCCGGAACATCATGTCCTTTTGAGGAAAAAAATACGTCTGAATCAGGAGCGCCTGTGTTTGGCTTTTTCATTTCATAAAGCCAGAGCCACAGCATAATGTCAACGGCGCTAAAACTGGTGCCAATATGGCCGGAGCCAGCTCTTTTTATCATGTAGAGAATGTTGATTCTTAGAATTTGGGCGAGTGTGTCAGCAGCTAGACATGAATTTTTTCTTACTCTATGTATCTCTGAAAGGGGAGCGAAATAAAGCTTGTCTTTTTCTAGCACCATGAAGGGTCTCCTTGCCTGTCCCGTAGCTCGCCATAGGCGATGGTTCGGGATTGTTAAAAAACAACGTTTTTGAACGTTGCTGTATTATAAAATTAAATTAAGATTTTGTCTAGCCTAGCTTTTTTTCATTATCAAATCGCATACTTCACGGACTGCGCCATTGCCGCCTGCTCTATCAGTGATATGAAGTGCAACTTCTTTAGCTTCCGGTTGAGCGTCTTGTACTGCTATCGGCAAGCCGACCGCTTTCATGATTGAGATGTCGCCGATATCGTCGCCCATATAGCAGACTTGATCCAAACTGATTTCGGGATGATGTTTTGCCAGATAATCAATAAGGCATTGCACCTTGTTTTCTATTTGATAGAAGTAGGCGAACCTTCTGTCGTCACTGCCGTTGGCTTTTCTTAATTTTTCACCGCGAACTTTCACATACTCACTTCTTTGGCTGGTGATCATTATCACTGGAACCCCGGTTTCTATCAATGCGTGGATACCAGCTCCATCCCTGTGATTGAATCGGGCGAGCTCAATGCCCGTTGCCCCGGTCATTTTCTGGATATCGCTACCGAGTGTGGCTGTTCCAACCAATGTTGTGCCATCAGTCATTACACCATCACAGTCAAGAGCCAGAAGCTTTATATTTTTAAATAAATCTGAGCTATGGTTCGTTCTGATTATTTCTGTAACTTTTCCGTACATTTTTCTTGCTTGCTCGCCTAAATTTAGTTCTGCAAAACTTTGGCGGGCTTGATTGATTAAGTCTCTAAATTCATTCGTTCTTGCCATCCACGCGGCTTGATCAATGGGCCAGCCCCCATCAATAAAAGAGATCACTTCTTGACGGTATTCTTGAACTGCAGCTGCCGATTCATTGGATGTGTTGACTGGCAGGGGTTTATACACACGAGGTGTTTCAAACAGTAAAGACATATCGCGTAGCCATGTTTCCAGATCGAACACATTGGTGCATGATTCGTCGTCGAGCTGGCTTGAGCGATAAACTATTCTGCGCTTTACTGATTCAATATCGCAGTAGTTTAATATAACCTTCAGGTTTATTCTTAAATCACATTCTTCATCTCGTTCACTTTCAATTTTTTTAATATAGCGTTGCGCATCTGTCACAGCCGCAACCAGTGGTTTTTGATGTTTGTCTTCGGTTGGCAAACCCATTTCCAGAAATACAATGCGTGGCCTTTCCACTATCAGTTTGGTTCTTAAGGCATGCAGCACTGCCTCGTTTTTAAATACATGCTCGGTGTCTGTAAGTTCTCTATTGCCGAAGACGGACCGGCGTATTTTATCCATCTCAATAAGCACCACATCTTTATATTCAGGCAATCCTAAGAGCCAGTTGAGCATATATGATTTGCCGCTAAGCGTGGGTCCCGAAACAACACAAACAGTCAGTTCTTTACTACTGCTGGACACAATCTTCCTTCTTGTTAAGGGTCAAAAGAATGAATATTTTTAACACATTACCAGTAATTAATCAATCAATTAAAAAACGGGCAACTCGCCCGTGGATATTTACTGTCCAGTTACAGATAGATATAGAAGAAAGAATGGCCAAATGATAAAAGGAAGAGCAATAAGAAAAGCCCCAAGATTATATTGCCAAGTCGGCGTACCCCGAAAGTAAAGATTGGGATAAATGTTCACAAACCTTCTTTCTCGTCTGAGACGCTCTTTCACTTCTGGTTGCTCCAACATGGACAGAAACCTGTTTCGCAATGTTGGGTCTATAATTTCTAAGGTTTCAACATTGCTTCGTTTGGCCGCCACCCTCATTAGAAGATTATCTCCAGAGTATAATCTAAAAAACTTAGAGTTATGAGATCCAAACTCTCCTGTAAAGGTTATTCGCTCTTCTTTTATGGTAATAGGCTGATAATGAAAAGCCTTCATCTCAGGATAAAAACCAAAAGGAACAAGTGTTTCTTGGGCAACCTCTGTCATTGGTGACTCCTTGTTGTGTGAGGATCCGAAATAATATTAACACGAGTATCAATATTTGTAAAGACATTCCGGAATAAAAACCGGCTTGTTCTATCCGGCTTGTTTTTACATATCCAATATTTTCAAGGTTTGACCGGAGTCAATATACTCTCGGGCTTGAAGGAATTGCTCTGTCGGCATATCTCCAAAATTCAACGGTTCATCATTCTCTCCGTGGAGAACCTTTGTAGCGTCATCCAGTTCTAGCATATAAACTAGGAATTTATCGTCATAGACTGGCTCCCACTCCACACCGCTTGTGTTCGGCGCTGCCGGCTGGAATGTAATATCGAATACTCGTGTGAGTTCTCTACGTACCCGTTCATAGTTAATTATTGTTGTGCCGGGATACCAGGTAAGGGTGAACATGCGAGTGTTAACGGAATCTATCGGATGACCCATGCTGGAATAATATTCCTGTTGCCAGAGCATGAATAATACCGTTTCTTTTAAATCCGCTAGGGTTTCAGAGGGACAAGCAAGAATCCAAGTGCAGTTTGAGTGGATACCGTTTGCAAGCGCATTTTGAATACCGACAACCATTGAGCGAGGAAACGCATGTCTTTCCCCGGCAACTATCACGTCAGATATTCCATTAGAAAGAGTATGTCCGCCCTTACCGATGGCTTCAAGCACCTTCGGACTGGCGCTTTCAGGACCGAATCCTATATATTTGCATCCTGCTTTAGCCATTGTTTCAGCGGTGCCTTTTGTTGTAGCATTCAGGCCGGCCACTTCATCAAGACGGGTGTGGGTGCCCCACTGGACAATATTATTGATCAATCTTATTCTGTCTAACGTAACTGCAAAGTTATCATCCGGGAATCCATGGAATTTTATTTTGTATCTGTCTATATTATTTTGGAGTTCGTGCATAATATGTTCAGCTGAACGGACTCCCCATTTGCGTTCTCCCTGCGATCCCCGGAAACAATACTTGCATCCAAACGGACAGCCTCGGCTTGAAACTGATGAAGTTTTTGGCGTTACATCTTCATCATCCCAGGGAATAGCAGAACTATTGTTGGCCTGCCGGCTCCAGATTGGTACTTGAAGATACCGGTCAAGAATTTTGTATCCGAACACATCTTCTCTTAACAACTCCAAGTCGCCATATGGAAGGATATTCAAATCCCGCGGTCTGTCTCCGGCATATAAGAAACGATGGCGGCCATTTATTTCACCAGCATAATAGGGTGTCAACTTTCCGCCGTCTAAGGCATTCTTCAATCCAATTCGCTTGATAGTTATGGCGTCATAGACTATTTTAACGATCACATCATCGCCTTCGGAGTGAGCTGCTCCGTCCAATTCGGGTATGTAGCCGAGATTAAATAGATTATGGCGTAGTTCTGTAGCAAGGCCACCACCGCTTACTAGAAAGACATCTGGTAGTATTTGTTTTAAGAATTTGGCCAGATCTCTTTGCCACTTAAATGTGGTTATCTTGCCGGAGAATCCGATCAGGTCAGGCTGGCCATAAACGGCAATGTGTTTTTGAATCTGGTCTTGTGCTTCTTGTAGCGTTTTGTGTCTTCCCCAGGGCAGATTTTCTCCTTTGGCAGTGCGCTCTTCCCAAAGTTTATCCTTAATTCTGTAAGCATTGAGATCAATTATTGATGCATCTACACCGAAGTTATCTCTGAGGCGGGTAGCCATGAGAAGTGGACCCTCGGGTGTATTGGTTGGCCGCGCGCTTTCACGCAAGGGCATATTAATAAGGAGAACCTTTGCTCCTTTAATTGCTTTGGTATCGAGGTTTTCGACTATTTTGGCCGGATGAGTATGGGGTTTAGTCTCACAACTTTCTGTTTTTGGTTGGACCAGGGGGATGATCTTTGCCATTGGATACCTTATTTTTCAAAGTTCATGCATAAACCATATAATACATTGAAAGATTATCAACGTTGACATTCATTGTCTCTGTGTTAAAGTGTAGTCATTCTTTAATAACTGCATGGAGAGCTAAAATGAATCTGTCGGGTAGAACGGCCTTAGTTACTGGAGGAGTAGGACTGCTTGGTTCTCAATTTGTGAAAACCCTTGTCCTTGCCGGAGCTAAGGTTGCCATTTTCGATGTAAGAATGACACTTTCTCCAACACTTAAAAAAATGGTGAATGGGATCTACTATGATATAGATATAGACCTTTGGCCCCCTTACCTAAAAGTATTTCAGGTTGATATTACCGACTCCGCATCTGTTAAAGAAGGATTTGTGGGAGTCAGCCGCTTTATGGGAACTCCGACTGTGCTTATAAATTGTGCCGGTTTGGACTCTCATCCGCACGCTTCTGTGAACCAAAATGGTCCATTTGAAGATTATTCAGAAGAAACATGGGACTCTGTCATTAACTCTCACCTGAAAGGCGCATTTCTTGTGTCTCGGGAATTTTTCCGCTGGTTTAAGGAAACCAAACAGAAGAGCGGCAGTATAATCAATATTTCTTCTACATACGGTCTGGTATCTCCGGATCAGTCGGTTTATGAATATCGGCGCAAGAGAGGCGAAAACTTTTATAAGCCGGTTGCTTATTCTGTTGCTAAAGCAGGAATGATCGGACTTACCAAATGGCTTGCCGAATATGGAGGCCCTTTGGGTGTCAGAGTAAACGCTCTTGTTCCGGGTGGAGTGAAAGCCGATCAGGGCCTGGATCCGGAATTTGTTCAGGAATACGAAAAGAGGACTATGCTTGGCAGGATGGCATCAGTTGAGGATTACAACAAGGCAATTTTGTTTCTTGCGTCTGATGATTCTTCTTATATGACCGGAGCCACACTAGTGGTTGATGGTGGTTGGACCGCCAGATAATACAATTGATACCCCGAGCGTTAGTTCGGGGTTGTTCATTTATATTTGAATACATATACAAGATCAAAAATCTTAGTTACCGCATCTCTATATCTTGTGAATTGTCCACCGTTTTTTCTGCTGGGTCGTCGAAGGCGTATGCCTTTATGAAGGCCGAAAAACGGTTCGATTACATTGTTGAAGAAAAGCACTGCCCACTTGGCTTCAAAGTCGGATGGATCAGGATTATTCTCAAAATGGTGAGTAAAATTAAAAATTTGGTCGGTCGTAATGCCGATGCATAAGTTATTTTTGTAATAGGAAATTAAACAATTTTCAAGAAAAGTTCCTATGCCTATTCCAAATATAATATCTTTCGGCGCAATTTTAAATCTTTTTACGGTAATAGCCGTTTTCAAAGAATTAAGCAGGTTGGCAGGTTTCAGAGTATAAGTAACTTTGGGAAAAAACACCAGATTATCAAAATGTTTAGTAACCTTTTCCATATCTATTGAATTCCAACGCCCATGGCGCATAATAAGCAGACCGATCCTTCGATTGGGCGAAAGTTTTTTTATCAGCTTAGACAGAGAAAACATTAACAACAAGAAACCAGGGTCAACAGCGGTGAACCAAATCGTTCCCCTGTTTTTGTCTAATTGTTCTTTTAAATTATTTTCAAATAAGATATCTTTTTTTAGTGATATTTTATTTTCTTTTAGTGGCTGGCTTAAATCGGAAATAAAAAATTGTTCCGGCATGCCCTCGAAAAAATTCTTGTTATATGCATAAGAAACTTCACCAAGGGGCTCTTTAAAAATTTTATAAAGGGCGTATGCATTTAACCCAGAGCTATAAGCAATTAGAGAAGTGGTGGAATCAAGAGAGAAAACATATTTTATTTGATTAAAATTCTCATAGAAGAATATTTCCGCTATCGTGCGCTCTTTTATGATTTCAAAAGAATCAAGGTTATAGATCTTTTCGTCATTATCAGGCGAAGTCGGGTGAGGTTTGTAGTAAAGTTTGCAGTCCGCGCATTCCTGTCTGATGAAATCAAGACATTTATTGTAGATCTCAATGCACCCTTTTTCGTCTTTGGGGAAAGGGCGAACCTTAAAATTACTGCCAAAAAATATAACTTTGTTTCTGATATTTTCGGCAGTGCCTTCGCTGTTCTCGCGGAATAAATAATAGGGAGGACTCGTAGTTAAAATATTTTTTGCGTTTTCGTCAATGATCCCCAGCTTTCGTATGTCGAATTTTGTGTATAGATATTTTTCCATGCTTACTGATGGGGATAGGCTGTTTACGGTCTATTGTGACGCATGTTATCTAATGCCCAAGTATACTCGATAACAAGAAAAGGTATCCATTGAGGCTCATCATAAATGATGAGCATTATGGTTCCTAAAATTAAAGCTGTTGTATTCACGATAAAGAAGAGGACATCAAATAGCTCCTCATGCCGAGACTTTTCTTCATTGTTGGTTATATACGAAAACCATTTCCATAATTTCATATGTTTATTATGACTATTTCAATGATTTTTAGCAAGACGGTAGTCTCTCTAAATAGCGCTAATTAAACTCTAGGTTTTAAGCTAAAAACAGCCAGTTCTAATTGCGGGAGAGTTTGATTTATGGGGATTGTGCAGGCTGACTGAGCCGAAGCTCAAGGCGAAATTTCAGCAGAAATTTACGCCGTGCCCCAGAAATCAAACTCTCCCGCAATTAGAACTGTGAGCCTGCCTATTTAAACTTGACTCCTTGAATGACGGATGGTATTATCGTGATGTGAAAAAAATTATTTTGAAATGTCCTAAGACAGTTGCTTTTGTCCAGGTGAGGATGGGCAGTACCAGATTTCCCGGAAAGGTGATGAAAAAGATCGGGGGAAGAGAAATCTTTTTAGTTCAATTAGACAGGATGAAGCGGGCTAAAACTCTTGACCAAATTGTCGTCGCTACCACAATAAAAAAACGGGACGACGTGATCGTTCGGTTGTGCAAGAAAAATAAAATTTTGTATTTCCGTGGCAGTGAAAACGACTTGCTTGACAGGTATTATAAAGCGGCCAAAAAATTCAAGGCCGAACTTGTCGTTAAAATTCCTTCTGATCAACCATTGATAGAGGCAACCGTTATTGACCAAGTTGTCGGAACAATGCATAAAAATTTGGACAAATATGATTATGTTGGCAATCTGCGTCCACCCACCTTTCCCGACGGAATGGATGTTGAGGTTATGACTTTTAAAACATTAGAGGTCATGTGGAAAAAAGCAAAAGAACAGCATGAAAGAGAACACCTTACTCCATATATCTGGGCTCATCCGGATCAATTTAGGGTAGGCAACGTGGCTAACGAATACGGAGATATGTACACGACTTTCAGGTGGACGCTTGATTATCCGGAGGACTTTGAGTTTTTCAAAGCTGTTTTCTCTGCTTTTGGAAACAAAACCCATTTCAGCATGAAAGATGTTTTGGATTTGTTAAGAAAAAATCCCGAACTATCTGCCATCAACGCAAGCCGTGGAAATGCCAATTGGTTCAGGCATAGCTGGTATAAACGCCCGAATCTGCCGAATAAAAGTTAAATCAATTTTGCTGAGCTTTGCTCGGCTTTATTTTGCTTTAAATTAATTTTTAAATGAATTCTGGTACGTTTGATTAGGGGGTGGTTTGGTTTGACACGTCTAAAGTTTAATGTTAATGTTGAGCGCGAATTTAGTTACTTAAAAACAAGGAGAGAAAATGGTTATTCCGGCTGTGGTTAAAGACCCTGGCGGTACCAATGGCGTATTACCAGTTGTAAGAGAGTTAAGGGAAGAGTTTGGTTGCGATGTAAGATTAATAGCCAATGGAACTGCCGTTAAGTTGTTGTCTGAAACCCTTGAAAATTATGAGGTTCTTAGTTCAGCAGGTGAAGTGTCTCGTCGCTACCCTTATCCGGGAGCACTGCTTACTAGCATGTGTTCTACCGGTGGTGTCGGGAAAGCCTCGATTCCGTTCTTTAAAGGTCGGTGTCCGACTGTTTCCTTCCACGATTATTGGGGGACATGTCTTTTGAGGGACGGGTGGGAAGATCCTAGATACCATCCCGATTTCTTTGTTGTAAACGATGAACTGGACGCCGAAATGGTCTTGAAAGCCTGGCCTGATTACAAAAAAGATCAACTAGTGATTACAGGTTACCCGATGTTTGATCAATACGCGGTCAAATATGACGAAACAGCATTGTTAGCCGAAGTCTCTTCTAAATTGGAGGCAGATGTTTCAAGTAAACCGATTGTATTAGTTCCTTGCGGTGTCTATGGTAGAGTAAATGAATTTCTTTTAGAGGTTATCGATGTTCTTAATGAGATTAACTCGGATATTTATTTTGTTCCCAGACTTCATCCGCGACTTGGTTTAAGTTTTCCTGGAGAGATTGAACTTTGCAGGCAAGTCATTCAAAAGTTCAGAGGCGGTACTTTGATAGCTGATTCTTCTGCCTGCACTACGCCGAGTCTAATCAGAGCATCAACGGTAGTGGTGTCAGATTTCTCAACTACGTTATTGGAAGCGATATTGGTAAGAAAGCCTAATATCTCGGCTTGGACAGATTCAGTGCGCCAAGCATATCAGGAAGAATTTGGTTTTGTTAAGCATCTTATGCCAGAACCGCCATTTGTAACTTTGGGATGTTCAGCTAAAGCTACCAACAGAGTCGTTTTAGGCCAGTATATTTCAGATGCTTTGAATGGTAAACTTGAACTGATAACCGCGCAGGAGAAATATTTCCCGCTTGATGGTAAGAATGCCAAAAGAGCAGCGAGATTTATTTCTTCCCTAGGCTAAATATTATATGTAAGACCGCCAAGAGCGGTTTTTTGTTTTGAGCCCTTGACGGTTTTCATATTTTTAGGTTATAAATGTAGGTACAGTTTCTTTTACAAAGGACTCTAAGTTATGGAGAAATATGATCTAACGCCTGTAGTTGTGCCTGAGGTGAACACGAAATATAGAATTATCAGAACCAAGCTTCCCGTGCCGGAGTCATTGCCGATATTTGAAGCGCTTATGAAATCAGAACCGCAGTCAATGCGGGGACAGCCGCCGATTGTCTGGGACAGGGCGGAGGGGTTCCAGGTCTATGACCGATGGGGAAATAAATGGTTGGATTTTTCATCCGCTGTTTTAGTAACCAATGTCGGCCATGGCCGGCAGGAGATTAAAGATGCCATAAGAGAAATGTTAGATCAAGGTCTGCTTACTAACTTTGCTTTTGTACATGAAAAGCGAGCGGAGTTGTGCAGAGTCTTGCAGAGTTTGTCGTCTAATCCGGCAAATTATCAGGTAGCTCTTTTCAGTGGTGGAAGCGAAGCCGTAGAGTACGCCATCAAACTTGCTAAAACATATGCTCTTGAAAAGTATGGGCCGAGTAGAAAATATCTTGTGTCTTTTAATAACGCTTTTCATGGTGCTACGCTTGGTTCGGTTCTTGCCGGAGGCAAAGCTGTTTTAAAGAAATGGATAGTGGGCGAAGGTAGTACATTTGTCCAAGTTCCGTTCCCTGACGGATATAAGAATGAAAATATTTTTTTTGGTTTTTTCCTAAAAAGTTTGGATGAACTAGCAATACAACCGAAAGAAGTGGCAGGTGTTATTGTGGAATCTTACCAGGGCGGGGGACCCGATTTTATGCCGCATGCATACGCACAACAACTCGAAACTTTCTGTAGGAAGAATGATATCGTCATGATTTATGATGAAATGCAATCCGGTTTTGGAAGAACCGGTAAATTTTGGGCCTACGAACATTATGGTGTAACGCCCGATATAATCACTTGTGGAAAGGGTCTCTCTTCATCGTTGCCGATAGCCGCAGTTATCGGTAGAAAAGATATCATGGCACTTTATCCGTCCGGTTCAACGGTTACAACTCATTCCGGAAATCCGGTTTGTGTTGCCGCCGCTTTGGCAAGCCTAGAGCTTCTGAAGAAGGAGGGGCTTGTTGAAAACGCAAGAAAGCTTGGGAGAGTACTCTCGTCCGAATTGCATAAAATCAGAAGTAAATATCCCGATATCTTAGGGTGTGTACGGAGCGTAGGGCTTGTTGCGGGGATCCAAGTCGTAAAGAAGGGTACCAAAGATCCAGATGGACAAACTGCACTGCGGATCAACGAACAATGTTTTCAAAAAGGATTATTGATGTTTGCTCCGGCTGGTGTTGCCGGCGAATGCATAAAAATGGGCCCGCCGCTTGTCATCAACGAAGAAGCCCTAAGAGAAGGAATAGAGGTTCTTGAAGAAGCTTGCGATGAAATTCTAGGATAATATAGTAAAGTCGCAATCAGCGGCTTGCCCCAAGTTTACCGCGGGGCTTTTTGTTTGACTTTTTGTTAGAATTTTAATACCATTTCTGGAATAAACAAGGTAGAATAATTAACCTAAACGAATATGAAAATCAACGAACAAAAAGGAAAACAAAAGGCGAAGGAATATTATAGTCAAGAGGCCGGGGACTATATCAGAATGTATACAAAAAGATGGGATAAATATCCCGCCAACCTGATAAGGATTAAGTTTATCATAGACAGACTAAAAAAGAATGAGGTCAAAACGGTTTTAGACGCCGGTTGTGGCACTTGTGGGCCAATGATTAAACTTCTTAAAAGTGGATTTGATGTCAGGGGTTTTGATTTTTCAAAAGAGATGGTGGAGGAGGGTAAAAAGGAGCTCCAAAAAGCTGGGTTTGACCCTGGATTGATAAGTTCCGCCGATCTAGAAAATAAATCCGGTCTTCCCAATAACAAATTTGACGCGATAATCGCGCTGGGCGTTTTTCCGCATATATTGGATGAGAAAAAAGCCCTGTCAAATATGAGAAAAATGTTAAATCCAGGTGGACTGGTTTTGATAGAATTTAGGAACGATTTGTTTGCCGCATATACATTGAACAAGTATTCTCTTGAATTTTTCATGAACAGAGTTATAGATTTAAAATCTTTACCCCAAGACATGATAAACGAAGCAATTAATTTTTACTCCAAAAGACTCAAAGTTGATAAGCCTATAAAAAATAAGGATGGCAAAATAGCCTATACGGATATACTGGCAAAATTTAAAAACCCGCTAAGCATAAGCAAGGAATTATTTAATCCTTGCGGTTTTTCGGTTGTTGATCTTCATTTCTATCATTACCACGTCTTGCCCCCGGTTTTTGAGAAAAAATACCCTGGCAAGTTTCGAGAGTTGAGTTTAAAACTGGAAAAAACCAACGACTGGAGGGGTTATCTGATGGCTTCGGCCTATGTAGCTGAAGCTAAGAAAACAGATTAAATTCTGATGGAAAACATTGAAAAAGATATTAGCAAGAATATGTATGGGCTTGTTAAGGATTTGTTTCCAATATGTAGGAGCATTACCGGTAACGGCGTCAGAGAGACGCTGAAGATAATTAAGAAGCAAATTCCGATTAAGATTTATGAGGTACCAACCGGAACCAGGGTATTTGATTGGACGGTTCCTGAAGAGTGGAGTATAAAAGATGCTTATGTTTTGGACGAGTCGGGAAAGAAAGCTATAGATTTCAAAAAAAATAATCTTCACATTGTTGGCTACTCCATCCCCATCAATAAAACTATAGATCTTTCAGAACTGCAGGAGCATTTGTATTCGCTCCCAGACCAGCCAGAAGCAATTCCTTATGTTACCTCATACTATCAAAAAAGATGGGGATTTTGTCTTTCTGAAAAAGACAGAGGAAAGCTTAAGAGGGGTAAATACAAGGTTCTGATTGATAGTGAACTTAAAAAGGGCTCATTGACCTATGGCGAGCTTATAATTCCTGGAAAATCAAAAAAAGAAGTTTTTCTTTCAACTTATGTCTGCCATCCGTCCATGGCAAATAATGAATTGTCTGGTCCTGCTGTGACGACATTTTTGACAAAATGGATTTTGAGTAAATCTCGAAGGTACACATATCGTATTATATTCATACCGGAGACAATTGGTTCAATAACTTATTTAAGCAAGAACTTTAAAACACTGAAAAGAAATATGCTTGCCGGTTTTAATGTGTCTTGCGTGGGCGATAACAGATCGTACAGTTACATTCCGACAAAAGCCGGCGACACCTATGCGGATAAAGTCGCTCTGAACATACTGTCATTTAAATGGCCGAATTTCATAAGATATTCTTTTCTTGACAGGGCAAGCGACGAACGACAATATAATGCGCCAGGGATCGATCTTCCTGTTTGCTGTGTGACTAGGAGCAAATATGGGGCGTACCCCGAATACCATACCTCGTTGGATAATTTGGATTTTGTAAGTCCGGAAGGGCTGGTCGGAGCCTACGAAGTGTTAAAGGAATGTCTGGTTTTGATTGAGGAAAACCACAAATATAAAATAAAATGTCTAGGGGAGCCGCAGTTGGGAAAAAGGGGATTGTATCCGACCATCAGCACTAAATCTTCCGCGAAGATGGGAAGTATGAGGAATTTCATTGCTTATGCCGATGGCAAGAACGATCTAATAGATATTAGCGAAAAAATTAAAACTCCTGTTTGGGATCTCTATCCAATAATTGATAAATTAACGAAAGTTGGCTTACTACAAGTGGACTTGAAAAAATAATCGCAATCTGGCACCATGAGCTTATTATGTTGGATTTCAAAAATCTAAAAAGGCCATACTTGATAGCTGAGATTGGCATTAACCACAATGCTGATATGCAGATTGCTAAAAAGCTAATTGATGCTGCTTTTGGATGCTCTTGGGATTGCGTTAAATTTCAAAAGAAAAACCCGGACTTATCTGTGCCGGAACACCAAAAAAGTCAACCCAAGGACACGCCTTGGGGCAAGATGACCTATTTGGAATATAAGAAGAAGTTTGAGTTTGGAAAGAAAGAATACGACTATATTGCCAAATATTGTCGCCAGAAGCCAATTGACTGGACGGCATCGATTTGGGATCTTGATAGTTTGAATTTTATCAAAAAGTACGACATCCCTTTTATAAAAATACCTTCAGCTCATCTTACAAATTACAAACTTCTAAAAGCGGCTGCTCAGACTAAAATCCCGATCGTGGCATCTACTGGCATGAGCACCCTTAAAGAGATTGATGAAGCCGTAGCCATTCTCAAAAAACATGCTTCACAGTTTGTTTTAATGCATTGTAATTCTTCGTATCCATCAAAGACTGAAGAGCTGAACTTAAAGGTGATTCCTGCGCTTCAGAAAAGATACAAATGCCCAGTTGGTTATAGTGGTCATGAATTTGGTTTGGCCACGACAACAATTGCCATGGTTTTAGGAGCTAAAATTGTTGAAAGGCACATTACTCTTGATCACTCAATGTGGGGAACAGATCAGTCGGCCAGCATTGAACCTCAGGGCATGGATAAGTTTTATAAGCAGGTGAACGATATGACCCTTTCTCTTGGTGATGGCAAAAAAAGGGTTTATGAGACTGAACTGGCCGTCAAGAAAAAATTAAGAGGCTAATAGTCCATCTCTTCTTAATGAACAACAAAATCTCCTCTCCTTCTGACGGGATCTTT
>Ga0209542_10002590_pt1 | contig 40190 bp, 53 predicted proteins | sample RifCSPhighO2_01_FD_184028 | JGI IMG/M metagenome (GOLD analysis project Ga0209542, IMG submission 184028) | Soil microbial communities from Rifle, Colorado - Rifle CSP2_plank highO2_0.1 (SPAdes) (version 2) | ecosystem: Environmental > Terrestrial > Deep subsurface > Rock core/Sediment ... | reverse complement strand
CTCAGAAATAAAGATTTAACTTGGGGCGACGCCCCATCTTAAAAGATGGAGATATCTTCTAATTTATAAGTTTTAATTATAGTTGGTTCTTGACTGTGTTCTTTATGAAAGTTATTATCCCGCACACCATCGACTAAAGGTGGGTGTTTTATTATATTTGATGATATTTAATGCCGATTTGCGCTAATAGATAGCCATGAATAATTATTCACTTTAAGTGAAAGAAGAAAAGAAGGATGGTGACTTGATTTGGGGCGATTTTGTTTGAGACATATGTTTGAGACATTCGATTGAGGAAAGGATTTTGTGCAATGCGAGTGAACAAAAATGGCCAATTTTGTGCAGTGGCATTGAGAAGATTGAGAAGATTTATAAACTTTGTTTTTGTTTCTTTATCATGTTCTCTGATGAGCAGATAAAGGAAATACTTGTAGGGCAGAGGGAAGCACTATTACGCAAGGCGTTTGGAGTAGAGAGAACTGTACTAAATGAAATCGAACATAAAATCAATCTTCCGCATGTTGTTGTATTAACAGGGCTTCGAAGAAGCGGAAAGTCAACAATTTTAAGGCAGTTGATACGAAAGAAGTATCAGGATGAAGATTTTTATTACATAAATTTTGAAGACGAACGATTATTTAATTTTCCCGCAAGCGAATTTAATAAGCTTTATGAGTCTCTTGTAAGCTTATTTGGCAAGAAGAAAGCATTCTTTTTGGATGAAATTCAAAATGTAGCGCACTTTGAGACGTTTGTGAGGAGATTTTATGAAGAGGGCTTTAAGTTTTTTATAACTGGCTCGAGCGCAACTTTATTGAGCAAGGAACTCGGCACTAAACTTACCGGAAGGCACGTTGATATTATTGTGAAGCCGTTTTCTTTCCGCGAGTTTTTAGAACTAAAAGGATTGAGGGTAGAAAGAAATGCAATCTATAGAACTGAATCAAAAGTTGAAATTAAGAAACTCTTTGACGAATACTTGATACAAGGGGGAATGCCTGAATATATTACTTATAAAGATTCTGAGCTTTTAACCAGGGTTTATGAAGACACTGTTTTGAAAGATATTGCAGTCAGGTATGGGATAAGCAACGTTTTGGTTTTAAGAAATTTGTATTCTGCGCTTCTGTCTAATTTTGCAAACAAGTTCAGCTATAATTCATTAAGAAGAATTACAGATATACGCAGCGCCAACACAATTAAAAAATTCATACAATATCTTGAAGACACCTATTTTGCCAAGACAATAGCAAAATTTGATTATTCTTTAAAAAAACAAATAGTTAATGACAAGAAATTATACGTGGCAGATAATGGTTTTGTCACGACACTTTCTAAAAAAGTTACAAAAGATTTGGGGTGGCTGCTCGAGAACTTGGTTTACAATTCTCTGGACAAGGAAGGGAGCGTCTTTTATTACTCGAATAAGTATGAATGTGATTTTATAGTGGTTAAAGATAAAACTGTTGCCAAGGCAATTCAGGTTTGCTATGATTTGAACGAGAATAACCGAGATCGAGAAATTTCAGGGCTGCAGGAAGCGATGGAAACACTCAATTTACCAGAAGGGCTTCTCTTGACTAATTCTTTGGAAGAGGAAATTAAACTGGGAAAGAAGAAGATACGAGTCTTGCCTGTCTGGAAATGGCTGCTTGCTGGAACATGAGCCTCTCAGAAATCTTTATTAACTTTCCTTATTTGTTAATGGTATTGAGGTGAAAATGACAGTAGATGTAAAAAATTTAATTGCGGCGATAAGCCCTGAAGTGTATTGCGATCCTGGTGTAAAGGACGAAGTTCAGGAGTTGGCGAAGAAAGAAGGGTACTTGAAAGCGGCTGAGAGAGCTAAACTTAAAGAAGCGGTATTCCAGGATGTTATTCATACGACGGCTACGAAGGGGGCTGTAAGCCGAATGGGCCTGAAGTCGCCGATTGAACAGCATACTCTTGTTTATGATGCATTTGCTCAGTCCCTTGAGCCGGTTTATTTCTGGATATTGGACTTTGTGAACAGCCTTTACGGCAAGGCAGACAAATTAGTTGATAACTTTGTTTCTTCTGCGGGAAGCGGGTTTTTTGCAGAAATGCAGGGCAGAGCGACGAGAATGCAGGAAGAAGCGATGAAGATGATGCAGACTGCGGGAGTTTTGACAAAGTCTATTATTCAAATTATTTATGACCTCAAGGAATTCAGAATGAGGCTGAGACAGTATGAAGAATTGCATTCTGGCGATTCAAGGGTTAAATCTGCTGCGAAGCTTTCTTTGAAACAGGTATGGATTGACAATGTGGACTTAAGGAGGGGAAACGCAAGCATAGCAGGATTAGCCCAGAATTTTGATTATGTTACTCTGAGAGATGCATTTTTTGTTGCGGATTCTTTGGAAGACGTTAAAAATCTGGACTTGAACGACAGAGTTAAGAGAATTCTTGAGCAGAAACTTTCAGAGTATCTTAGATGGGTTGAAGAATCTGAAAGGGAACTGAGCAAGAGATATGAAATCGAAAGAAGTTATTTGAGAAGCCAGGTAAATTCGTTGAAGCTTTATGCGCGATGGGCCAAACCTTATTTCAAAGCGGCGAAGCAGCTGGAACAGAATGCAGGATATGATGCGAACATAGTTAATTCCTTCAACACGGCTGTTTTTGAGCTGGTCTTATTGGCGCAAGGAAAGTATGACCCGAAAAGAGATGTTGGCTCCGGGGAACTGCCAAAGAGCGTGCTTTCGGAAAAACTTAGAAAATACATTGACATGACCTTGATTGAATTCAAGTTTAGAACAGTTCCGGACAGGTCTGACCAGAAAGGCGGTTATTCTTTCAGGGGAAGAGTTGAAGTTATTTTTACGGGCTTTGCTTTGAATGACGAGGAGCTTGACACATTGAAAGCGGAAGTGGAAAAAGATGATTTTGGGGATGTCTTTCAAATGATTGAAGGAGCCACGACAGAGAGCCTTGAACTTTTAAGAACTGACATTGAAGATTTTTTGAGCGATGCTAAGGAGATAACTTGGAAGAATCCTTCGAAAGACGAGAAAAAGAATGAAGACGATATAAATCCATTTTCTGCGCTGTTTTCTTTTGCGAAGAAAGAAGAAAAAGCCGAAATTTTGCCCGGGGCAATAAAGAAGGACAGTTTTTGGGAGAGCGTTGTGAGGTCACAGGCGATTCTCTTAGCGAAATTTAATTGTGCAAAACTTTATGATACTTACAAAAAGACGCACGATATGCCTGCATTTCCACCGACGATAAATCACCAATGATAAAATTTGAAATAGCTTGAATTTGCTGGCGAGCTTCGCTCGATTATATTTGCTTGATTCTAAAAATAGCCTAAATTATCCGGCTCGCTAATTGCAAATTTTTGACGTTGTTTTTTTACCCGCCCACCCGCCCGATGCACTGTTTGACCAGGAAAATATGATCTCGAACAGTGCCTAACGTCAAAAATTTGTTTGCTCGCAAATTATCAAAATGTGGTCTGAATCATGTCGTGGGACAGACTGTTAATGGGTTATTTAATATCTCGTTTGAATAATTATGATTTAAAATTATGATAATTTTAAATATCTGTTTGACTTATTTTTTCTATGAAAAAGAAGATGAAAATTAGGGAATTGAAAAGCAAGATAAAGATAATCAGGGAAATTAGAGGGGGGGCTGAAGGGGACAAGGAAATTGAAGGATTGACGGAAGGGGAGTTGCCTTTCAGTGAGTCTGAGGTGGACAGGGCTGCTGGAATTATTAATTTGCCGTCGAATTCAGGGGGTTCCGGGCGTGGCGGGCAAGTTGTTGATAGGCCTTCAGAACAGCCGCCGCGGGGCGAAGAAGCCGAAGAAATGACTGGGGTTCAGCTTTATGATACTGGTAGAAGCATGAACGGCGAGGCAGGAAGAATGCAATACAAGCCGGTGGAGACAATCGGGAGCGGCTCGAATCTGAGGGCGGCGGAAGTGGGGAGAGATTTTGCCATGGGACAGAAAGTTAGCGATTATCCCGAGGCGACGAGGATAGAATCTAATCTGAGGGCGGAAGATGAAAAGAAATATTCAACCGGGATGGAATCCGCTGGCGGGAAAGGAAAAGCAAAGAGATATGGGTGGGAAACGTAATAACGAAGCACAGTTTTTGACAAAGAGTTTTTTGTTTGCGTCTTGATTATCTTTTCGTTATCATTGGCGAAAATTGGACGCCCGACTTGGCTGTTGGCGTCTTAACAATTGGCAACTTCGCTTATTTCATTCGCTCGTTGCCACGCCACCAAAAATTATTATCCCAACCCAAAGCTGAATTGTGGATGGGCTTTTTGATAATAATAATTATTTGTTTTTTATTTAATTTAAAACGCAGCCTTTAAATAAACGTTTTTCTTATTCTACCGATGGTAAAAGGGGAATATTCGGTGAATTTTCATGCGGGAGCAGACTATGGGATGGACCCGAAGTATTCTGGCGAATTTTCTACAGGGCTTTTTCCAGACAGCCGTTATTCTACTGCAAATTTAGGCTTGCCTAGTGACCCAAGAACCGCGAATCAGATGAAAGCTATTTCGGACAAGCTCAACACTGGAGCGAAGACTATTGAAGTTTCAGGAGTCACTGCTGCTACTTGGGAGACAGTCCCTAATCCGCATTTAGAAGAGATTTATAGATTAAAGAAATTAGTTGGAACGGATTTGACTTTCCATGGGCCTTTGATTGAGCCGACGGGAGTTACAAGGAATGGATGGAATGAGTCGCATAGAGAAGGAGCGGAAAGACAGATGTGGCAGGCAGTTGAACGAGCGCATAAAATGGACCCAAAGGGAAATCTTTTGGTTACTTTTCATTCGAGCAATGGTTTGCCGAATCCGGAAACGAGAGTAATGGAAGAAGTTGTAAATCCAAATACCGGAAAGAAAGAGATGAAAGAAATAATAAAAGATTTTTGGGTTGTTTCAAACGACGGGCAGTTTCAGTCATTGCAGCTTACTCCGAACTATCTTAAAGAAGAAGGGGGGGAAATAGGAACTATTCAACAGCAGAAGGACACTATTCAGGCGGCGATTGAAAAACAGAATAAAGATGCGTGGTTTAATCAGCTGCAGGGAGTCAGTTTTCATGCTTATCAGGGACAGGGAATTGTTCAGGGAGTTTTCAAGGGGGATAAACTTAGCAATAGCTTAAAGGAAAAGACTGATGAAAAGCAATGGCTTGAGATTTATGGAAATTATCTGAAGGGAAGAGACAAGAAGGGAATAATAGAAAGTGTTGGCGATTCTGTTAAGGGTCCTGTTGAAGAGCAGCTTCAAAACCTTGCACACGGAGATATTTATCTGAGAGATGCTTATCAGGCGTTTCAGAGACTTTTCAATCAAGCTTATATTTCTGCGGAGAGGAACGGCTTGAAAGGAAAAGATGATTTGGAAAAACTTAAACAATTTAAGAAAGAAATAGCAGATGTTGTGCCGCATATTGAAGAGCCAAAAAATTTAATCGAATTTGGCGATACAATTGTCAGGGGAGTTAATGTACTTAGGTCGATTGAAGCGCCGAGCTCTTTGAAACCGTTAAGAGATTTTGGGATTGACAAATCCTCTGACACTTTTGCAAACATAGCATTTAATTCTTACAAGAAATTCAAGGATAGCGCGCCGATTGTCAGCGTCGAGAATCCGCCTGCTGGGAGCGGACTTGCCAGGGCGCAGGACTTAAGAGAAATAGTTGAAGCGTCAAGAAAAAAACTTCAAGAGAAACTGGTAAAGGAGCAACATTTTTCCGAAGGTGATGCGAAAAAGCAAGCAGAGAAACTTATAGGAGTGACTTGGGATGTTGGGCATATTAATATGATGAGAAAGTTTGGGTATGATGAGAAGCGGATTGCGAAAGAAGCGGAGACTGTGAGCGAGTTTGTGAACAAGATTCATCTTTCCGATAATTTCGGAATGGAGCATACTGAATTGCCGATGGGAATGGGGAATGTTGCAATGAAAGCGCAGTATGAAGCGCTTGGGAAATACAATAAGAAAATGGGGGAGATTAAACAGATTATTGAAACAGGAAACTGGTTTGGCCCGCAGGCGTTTGGAACTCAGACGCCTTTTGCGCAGACGCTGAAATCTTTTGGAAGCCCGATTTATTCAATGAAGATGGGCCCTTATTGGAACCAGGCATTCGCAGCATCTGGGGGATATTTCTATGGCTTGGGTAATATTCTGCCAGACAGGTATTTTTCTGAGTTTGGTAGTGGGTTTAGTGGGCTGCCTACGGAACTTGGCGGACAGACGGGGGGAAGGTCAAGAGTCGGCGGGACGCCGATGGAATGAATGCTTAGATAGTAGGACGGATAAGTTAATGCGCGAATGTAAGATATTAAATTATGTTACTGTCTCCTCAAACCGTCTTGTGATGATAATGTTGGCGGGAGAGTTGGAGATTTATTTTATAAAATCTGCGAGTGGGAACCTTTAAAAATAATATATACTTGATTTAAGTGGTAAAAGAGCGTAATAAAAGAAGATGGTGAAAAAGAAAAAAGTGGAGCGAGAAATTTCTGTTAAACCTGTGCGAAAAATAAAAAAAGTTAAATCTGAGAAAAAAGTTGTTTCTGCCGAGGCGAAACAGCTGCAAATTCCAGAAAGGACTTTGGTTACTGAGAAAGATATTGCAATGGATTTTGCGGAAAAAGTTCAGAAGAAATTTGACAGAGTTGTAAGAGCTTCGATACTTTTCGGGAGCCAGGCGAAGGACGAAGGGGTTCAAGGTTCGGATATAGACATTATATTGATTGTCGATGATGCTGCGATAGAATGGGATTTGGAATTGGTGGCGTGGTATAGGGAAGAATTAGTGAAACTGATAGAAAGGCAGAAATATGCTGCCGAGCTGCATGTTAATACTGTTAAATTGACGACGTGGTGGGAAGATATGCTTAACGGGGACCCTGTTCTAATAAATATTCTGAGATATGGCGAGGCTTTGATTGATTATGGGGGCTTTTTCAATCCGTTGAAAGCTTTGCTGCTTAAGGGAAAAGTCAGGTCGACTCCTGAGGCTGTGAATGCAGCTTTGCAGAGAGCGCCGATGCATCTTGCACGGAGCAAGCTTTCCGAGATGAGTGCAATCGAAGGCATTTATTGGGCGATGGTTGATTCTGCCCAGGCGGCGCTGATGACTGCAGGGAAGATACCTCCTTCTCCGGAACACATTCCAGAAATGCTAAAAGATGTTTTTGTTGATGCGGGAATACTTAGGATGAATTATGTTCGGAGCATGAATGAGCTTTACGCATTGCACAAAGCAATAGCTCACAGACAAATTTCCAACTTGAAAGGAAATGAAATTGACGGATGGCAAGAAATTGCTGAAAACTTTTTGGGCGAGATGACAAGGATAATTACAACTTTGCTTGATGCGAGAGAGCAGAAGTAATTTTTTGAAAAAATAGCTTAAATTTTCAGAAACATTAATATAATAAACTGGAGTAACACGAAGTAACTTGATGTGTCTGAAGTGGGCTCTTTAGTTTTTATAATTAATTTTGGCTTGTTAAATTCTTAATAGAAATTTCCATTACTGCGATGGGCATTTTGATTCCCCAGCTCCTTAGAGTTTCAGGATGAACTTCTCCGAGGTATCCAACTTTTTTGCCGTTGATTTTTATAGATGCTGTTCTTCCTTCGATTAATTGGGGGTGGTCTAATTCTTCCAAGGAATATTCGGTTCCGAGATTTTTTGCCAGGTAGTTCAAGATTTGTTTTATTTTCGTGAAATTTCCTGGACAGGTTATTACACAGAGATTTTCTTTTTCTTCTACTCCGGTTTCCGATTTTCCTTTTTTGTCTAGTGAGAATACAACGCCTGTTTCGAATATTTCCTGGGGGTATTCGTTGTCTTTGTTTTCTGATAAGATTCGCAGACCTGGAATGAGCAGATTAGGCCGGAGATATTTGTATTCGGTTTTTGAGTTTTCTGTTTCGATTGTTTCCTGCAAATTGCTCAGCTCTGCCTCTTCTTTTTTGATTAAATGATATGTTGAAATTTCCATAAGACCAAGACCGACAAGCAATTCTGAAATCTCTGTTTTTAGTTTAGTCTCGAAAGATTCTTCTCCGACCGTTGAGACGTTTGGAAGTTGTGGAGTTATTTTGTCGTAACCATAAGCGATTGCAACGTCTTCTATTAAGTCAACTTCGTGCAGAATGTCAGTTCTCCACGGCGGAATGGTTACGGTTTTGTTTTTGAAATCGTAGCCCATTTTTGGCAGTAACTTTTCAAGGTCTTTTTCTTTCAAGTCAAGTCCAAGAAGATTGTTCACTTTTTCAAGGGAAAGTTTCATTTTTTCTGGAGATAAATCCGGAGTCACTATCTTCTTGTTTCCATAATCAAGAGTCATTTGGAAGATTTTTCCGCCCATGTCTGCTAGAGTTGTTACAATTATGTTCAATGTTTTTTGCAGAACGTCTAAGTTAAATCCAGAACATTCGATGAAGACTTCTGTTGTGTCTAAGGTTATCTTTCCTGTTTCGTGGCTGTTGATAATCGGAGGCATTGATAAAACACGACTTTTTGCGTCGACGAAAATTGGAAAGGTTTCTTTGCCTTCGAGCAAGTGGGCGTAATCTTTTCCAGTTGGATGACTTGAGAGAATTTGAAGACCGTCCATTTCTCTGTCCATTTCCAAGGGGGTGAATTTTATTTGCTTCGGGTCTCTCGCTTCGTAAGTTATTGGCAATGAAATTTTTTCCAAAGGATAAATTCCTATGGCTAATTTTTTTCTGTTTCTTCCGATTGTTGAGTGAAGTTTTTCCTGAAGGTCAATTATTTCTTTTATCTTTTCATCGTTGAATTTTAAGTTCTTTACAATTGCACAGGCGGTGAATGGTCTGACTAATTTTACTGAAGGAGAGATTTTGACTGTGTAACCTTCCTCTGGTTTCTGGACCTTGTATTTCTTAAGGCCAGTTTCTTTTCCAAGGAATGCCTTGAATCCTCTTAGAAAGCCCTGCATTGAAAGCATGTCTGGGCGGTTCGGGAAGATTTCAATTTCAATTTCATCTTCGGTTATTCTTTCTAATGGAGTTCCGAACAAGGAGATTTTTTCTTCAGTTTCTTTTGTGACTTTTGCTCCGAGGAGAGATTCAAATTCTTTGCGGTTGAAGATTAGGTTACTCATTTTAGCTTAACTCCTTCGATTTTGTTGCTTAACGATTTCTCGAGATTAATGCCAAAATGATCTGCCAAATTAAATAATAAAATAAGACAATCTGATATTTCTTCAGCTGCATTTGTTACATTTATCTCTTTCTTCTTTAATTTTTCGTTCATTAATTGTTTTGCTAGTTCTCCGAATTCTTCTATCAAATGAATCATTAAAATATCTTCAGTTTTTTCTATGCCAATTTTTTCACATCTAAAATTAACTGCTTCAATTGCTCTTTCTTGAATTTCATTAATTTCCATGGTTATATCAGCACTTTTTTGTTCCTGAGGTCTTTGAGATCGTTTTCGTAAATCTTTCTGATGTCATTCATGTTGTGAGCGAGAAGCATCAACCTGTCGAATCCTGGGCCCCAGGCGAGAACAGGAATTGGTTCTCCTAGGAGGGGCTCTGTAACTTCGGGACGAAAAATTCCCGCCGCGAGAACTTCTACCCATTCTTTTCTGCCTTCGTGCCAAACTGCGCCTTCAACGCTCGGCTCTGTGTATGGAAAATAAGCCGGCTGAATTCTTATTTTTGTGAAGCCCATTTTTTTGGCGAACTCCTGCAGGTAACCAAGAAGGTTTCTGAAATTTGCGTTTTTGTCTACGACAATTCCTTCCGTCTGGTTGAATTCGAATCCGTGGGACCAATCGATTGTTTCGTTTCTGAAACACTTTCCGATTGCAAAAAATTTTGCAGGAAGGTCTTTTTTTATGTCGAGTGAAGCTAATGTTTTTGCAGACAAACAAGTTGTATGAGTTCTCAAGACAATCTTTTTTGCTTCATTTTCGTCCCAAACATACTGCCAGCCCTTAGAACCGGAACTGCCTTTTTCATGGGACTGTTTTACTTTGGATACGAGCTTGTTTTCGGGAAGCTGGCCTTTAAGGTCTTTAATGAAAAATGTGTCATGGAGTTCTCTTACCGGATGGTCCTGTGCGGTAAAAAGCGCGTCGAAATTCCAGAATGAAGTCTGAGTATAAGTTGAGCGCATTTCTTTGAATCCCATGTCAAGCCAGATTCTTCTTCCTTTTTCAATCGTCTTGTTCACGAAATGTTTTTTTCCGCCATACAAAACCGGAACTTCCGAATTGACATCGTATCTCCTGAACTTTTTCCCTCTCTTCCATGTCTTAATTATTTCTGAGGTTACTTCTTCTATTGAATCTGAAGAAATTTCTTTTCCGGCAATCTTTTTCCCCAATTCCGTGAGCGTGAAAGTAACTACACTTCTTTCCTGAATTTCGATTATGTCTTTTCTTTTCTTTAAGTTCTGAAGCGCCAGCTGATGTTCTGGCTGCAGGGACGATTCTTCTACAGGCAAGAGCTCGAGCAGCTGCTCTTCAAGAGATTTTTTTGTTATTTCTTCTTTTGAAGCTGTCAACATAATTTTTCCGTTTTTCAATTCAATCATAGCCTTGCTCTTGAGGACGCCAAGTGAAACTTTGAATTCGTTGTCTGTGAGTTTGGATGCTTTTTCTGCTTCTTCCAGGTGAATCGCTTTTTTGTTTTCTATGAGAGTAAGAAGGTTTCTTTCGGGAAGGTGATTTTTTTTGTAGTAAATTCCGTTAGTTCCTAATTCTATAATTCTTGCTTTTTCGATTGAGATTTTTAAGAGGCCTTTTGCTTCGAGAAATTTTAATGCGCGAAGAAGAGAAGTGTCGTCAAGGCCAGTTTTCTCTTTTATTTTTTCAATTGGAAGGTTGAGGAACGGAACTATTTTCCTTTCTAATGGGGAAAGTTTTTCAACGACTTCTTGAACTGATTCCATTGTAAACCAAAGTTGAAGGGGGTTAAAAATGTTATTGATAACTTTTTAATTAGGTTTCGAGGATGGGCTATTGACAATTCTAAATAGCTTAAGTTTTCAGAGATTAATTAAAATAATAATTAACGGGAGTTGGTGGATATAGCTCGAGAAGGAGGGTTTAATCTATCGCTTCTTTCGCCTGCTGTGTGCTTGCGCCGAGGGAGATTAAGAAGTCGAAAGCATTCTTTCTGTTTTTGAAATTTAATAGTTTGATTTTCGTTTTGGCTTTCCTGCAGACTTTTATGTTTTGGATTATTCTGGCGAGTCTTATTGCTTTTAGTTTTTTGTCTTTGACGGAAGTTAATGATTTGATGTCTATTCCAATTGCGACGTTATTTTTTGTCGCGAGTTTTGCCATGATATGGTTGAAGTCGGAACTTAATTGTTTTAGCCGGTCTCTTTCTGGAGAGTTTTCAGGAGATAAAAGAATGTTGAACTTTCCGTATTCAAGCATTTTTCTGTCGAATTCTGGATTTTGGGATTGGACGATGACAGGTTTCTCTTTTGATTCACGAATAAGTTTTCTTGCGAGGTCTGGGTTTGATGTGTTTATTAAATTCATTTCGATTTCTCCAAGGGTGAGTTGATGAAGTCCTGTCTTGTGATTTGGCCGTATTCAGAAACTGTTTTCAACAATTCATTGCTTCTGGAAAAAGAGCTTTCTCTTCTCTTCGAATAATATGTATAGAGGAAAATCTTTATCCCTATTTGTTTTGGTTTTTTAACGACAGGAACAAAGTCGCTATCATTTGCTATTAGCAGGATTTTTTTTATGTCTTTGTATTCTATCGGTACTGACATTAAATCTATGATGGCTAATGCGTCAACTCCTCTTTGTTTGTATATAAAATTTCCGTCGATTTTTAATCTTTGGCATCTGCCTTCCCTTATTGAAATAATTTGGCTTTTAGACAGTTGATTCTTAAAGCTTTCATATTTTTTGTACTTCTCTGCTTCTGTCTTGGTAGGGTTGTCGCTTTGGAATGGCGGAGCAGTATAATAATAAATGTGCTCGCAGGCCAATTTCTGTTTTGCTGCTAAATTCTTAGAAAAAGATATTATATCATAATTAAGGTATTTGCCGCTGCCAAAATATCTGCTCAATTTAGACAAAAACCCAGCATCGATAAGAACAACAGTTTTTTCCATTATGAACTCCGAGCAGACTGCATAGAATAAAGAAAGCAATCATCCGGCAACTCTTTCGAATCACCGGGGCGTATGTTATTATATTCAGTGCTAAGACGTTTATAAATTTTTTGTTCTGCCTTCTGGAGACTCAAAGGAATTATCATGCGTAAATCAAGCAGAATGCGTTTTTATACGTTGTGAACAACAGATTTATAATGGTGCTTTGGAGATAACCTCTCATGAACAAAACGCTCAAAACGCAAAGTGGAAGTGAAAGAGCCCCGAGATTGATTGACGATATGTTTCATGGCGGGACAGAAGGACATATTTACATCGTTCCAGGCAGAGCTGTAGCACATGAATGCACTTCTTCGAGGGTAACCGGCGGGCTTCCAGGAAGGCCATACAAGATTGCAAATTACAGTGGAATCGGGAGAAGCATTCATATTCATGTGAAGTTTTTGGACAAAGTTCTTCCGGGAAGCAAACCTTTTGACCTTGCTACCAGAATGAATGATTACAGAGCAACAGAAGAAGAACTCGAAAAGTTTGGCTTAACTGAAGATTAAAGTTCCCTTGAACGTTTTGCCTTTCAGGATATTCTCCAATTGAACTAAGTCCGGGCCGATGAGGTAAGTTCTTATCTTGTTCTTCTTTATTATCATCGAAGCTTTTTGGTCGAGGACGAAATTTTGGCCGGGTTGGTATTTAATTTTCAGAGCCATTTTTTCGAACTCTTTCCAGGAAATTGATTTGATGAATTTCGCGTCTTTGTGTTTCTTAGGATCTTTGTCGAAAAGGCCTTGGACGTTTGTCATATTTATGAAATCTGTCTTAAGAAAATTTGAGAGTTTTGCGGCTGTTGAGTCTGAAGTTGAATTTGTCTCGAAACGCAGGGCGCCGCAAATGACAACAGAGTTTTTTCCTAATGAAGATTTTACTTGTTTGATTGTCAAAGGAAGAATGTCATTTGCTTCCTTTTTTGTGAACATTTGCATGATGAACTGCGCGTTCATTCTTGTTGCGCGGATTCCTGCTTCTGCAAGTTCTTTTTTGGACTTCCCTTGCTTTTTCAAAGTAGAAATATATTTTCTGGCTATGACTCCTCCTCCGCAAACGACTATAAATTTGTATTTAGAGTAATACTTTCTCAAGGTTTTGACGAATTTAATGAGAAATGGGGCGTTCATTTTCTCTGGAACAATCAGAGAACCGCCTAAGGAAATCACCATTGTCTTTTTCATCTTCCTAATTGGAAATGGGGATTATTAAATTTGGCGATTAGACAATAATCTGACCAAAAAATGGCCAAGTTGTTAATAATAACTACAATAATTAATAATAAACCTCTTGTCAATCATTACCTGCAACTAGAAATTATTATTTATGGGCATTTCAAAGATTATAATCATAAAAAATTCAGAGAGTTAGTTCGAAATTAGCTAATCGCCTTAAATTTTACTACTCTTGCGGATGAAAATAACTATGTTCTAGAGGATAATAATGGTTTATAAGCCCTGAGGTAATCGAAATAATATGATGCGTCAAAGAGATTTAAGACAATATGACCCGAACCAACTGGCTCAAACATTTGCAGAATGGGCTAGAGGCAATGACGAGTTTTCCCCATTAAAAGGCAGGCGTCTTCTCCCAACCGGTCCAGATTATCTTGAAGTTGCCGGGGGAAATGTTCTTATGCGCGTTATGTCTCATACTCAACTATTTCAGTTTCAAAGAGACAATTTTCAAAGGACGGGAATATCGGTTGTTTCTGTGGATGCTGACGCTAATGTTCCTGATTTTATAATGGCTTTAAACCAACAACGAGAAAAATTATCTCCATCGCAACTTCATAAATTTGATGAAATGTTTGCAACTTCCAGGTATTCATTTGGACAGGAAACCTTTGGCAAGGACCAATATTGCGGTGTCAAAATTGGTACGCGAATAAAAAGACTTCCAGAATATCCGCAGAGAATTTTCGGGCTATTTGAACAGTCAGTGGCGCGCCCGGCTCGTGGCATTTTGTACAGTCTGACGAAAGCACGCCTAAGAAAGATTTAATAAATCTTATTTAAAAATTTCTCCGTTTTCCTGGGACCACCAATGAAGGTCTAGTTCGTCTGCTGGAATTCTCATTCTGTCTGCGAATGAAAGGAAAATTTGCTCGACTTCAAGATAATGTTTTGGAGACTTTACTCTTGCGTTGTTGATAAGGTTGAGATTTTGGAGGTTTCTAAGAATGTGACGGTCGAGAATTGCGATTTTGTTGTTTGAGAGACCGATGTTTCTAAGGAAGTGCGAAGCCTCTTTCAAACCATAGCCATTGACTTGTTTCGCGATGACGTTTCTTAACGCTAAAGTGTTTTTGCTTGAGAGAAGAGGTTTTACTTCTTTCCAGGTTTTTTCTGCTTCGAGAATTCTTTTTGCTTTTGTATTATGGAAACGAGTTTTTGTTGAAAGGATTTTGGAGATTTGTTTTTCTGAAGGATTTTTTAACTGCGAGATTTCTTCTACAGCCTGCCAGCATCTTTGGGCGCTGCTTTGAGGAGTCAGAAGACAGAACATAAACTCCTGGAATTTTTGCTTTTCGCTTAAGGATTTGAATTGTTCGAGACGAGACTTTATTTGCTGGGATTTTGACATTTTTATGTTTGACTAGCAAAGTTTAAAAAGGGTTTGCTTTATAATATTTTATGGACAATAGACTAAACAATGCGCTAACACATCAAGAGGATAATACTTCTATGGTTAGGGAACCTAGACAAGGCACTTTATGGTATAACCCCCGCGATGGAACTGTTTATGGTGTTAATGATGGCAGGCCGGCCGGATGTAGTAATGATGTACAGACAGCTCATGTGTTGTTTGATAGTTTCGGGGCTTTGCCAGAGCTTGCTCGTCCAGAATCTGTAGAAATGACAGTTTCGTTGCAGAAAGCTCTTGAACAAATAAGAAAATATAGAGAAGGCTTCGAAAATAGGCATAAGGGAAGAAGATAATTAAAATCTCTGAAATGGATTTCTTTTTTGGATTACGAAACGTGTGCCGACGAAATCGGACATGACGGCTGTCACGATAAGGTCCTGGACTGCCGCCCTGAAAACTCCAGGAGTTATTGGGATGCGGGTTTGCTCCGAAATGTTGTGCATTACAGAATTAATTTCTTCAGGAGTCAGAGCCAGCGCGGAGGTTTGAATTGAGCCGCTGCGGTTGACTAAAAGATTTTTATAGGGACCTGGACACTCGATGCTGAACACGGAAGGGTCTGTTAAGATGCCCGCAAGTTTTCCCAGATTAACTGTTTCTATTTTCTGGCCGGGCTTGAATTTTGTCGGCTGGTAACTTGGCTGAGGCAGTGGAATTGGGTTGTATCTTGGAAGATTTAACTGACTGAATGAAGGATGCATTCGCGGCTCGGCGAGATTAAACTTTTGCTGGAAATGATGTATTTCTTGAGGCGATGGTGAAGTTAATTGAGAGATTTGCGGCTTTTGAAGCAAGGGCATTGCGGGCGCAGGACTTGGCTCTTTTTTCTCTCCGGTTTTTTCTTTTTCCAATTCTTCTTTAAGTTCCGCATCTTTCTTTTGGTCGTAGGAATTGATAATCATGGCTCTGACAAACATCTCTAAGACATGTTCTCTCAGCATGTGCCTTTCTTCAGGCATTTGATCTGTTTCAGGCATTTTAGAATCTAGGCAACGGTCTCGAACGTGAATTCATCGACGGAGTAAACTCTTCGTCAGGTTTTTTTTCAGGAGCAGCTTTGCCAGGCGCAGAATATAACCTTTCTTTTAGCCTTTCTTCCATTAACGTTAATCCTTTCGCAAGAGTTTTGTTCTGGTCTAAAAGTTTGTCAATTTTGTCGAGGAATTCTTTGTCTTTAGTGAACTGGTCGTTTGCCGGGACGTTCTTGGCGAAGTTTCTTGCTGTTACTTCAAACAATGCAAGAAGGTTTGAAATTTCAGACGCTAAGTGCGAAAATTTTTCTGACAAGTCTGTTTGGACTTTTTGCAACTCGACTAGATTTTTCAGGATAGCATGCTCTATTTCTTTATCTACAACGGTTTTTCTTTTTGGTGAATCGCCCGTTTCTGCTGTAGAACTAGTTTTATGCTTCCTCTTTTTCGACATGTAAGAGTCAGGAGTTGGGAATTTATAAATGTTTTTAAGTGGGTGTTGCGTGTTTTTTGCATGAAAGCTTTGTCTTTGAAACAACCATTTGCAGAATTAATTTTGCAGGGAAAGAAAGTTATTGAGCTAAGAAAATGGAACACAAGGTTCAGAGGAGAATTTCTGATTCATGCTTCTAAGGTTTCTGACGTGGATGCGATGAAACGGTTTGGTTTTTCTGAATTGCCCGCCGGTAAAATTGTTGGAAAAGCATTTTTGAAGGACGTAAAAAAATATGAAAGCGAAGAGGATTTTTTGAAAGACAATGATAAGCATCTGGCTTCTCGCGAATGGGGAAATTATGGTTTTGTCTTGTCTGATGTAGCGAGAGTTGAAGAAATTTCCTGCAAGGGAAAGCTTAATTTCTGGGATTTTGACGGAGAAGTAAAGCTTAAAAGATGAAGTTATCTGAGAAGGTAATTGGGTGCGTGGTTCAACGGTAGAATATTCGGCTCCAGCCCGAAAGACGGGGGTTCAATTCCCTCCGCGCCCACTTCGGGAATTGAACTTATTGGGTCGAAGGGTTATATGATGAAAAATAATCAGATATTTTGGTGGACAATAATCTTTGGAATTATATTTTTAATTATGGGAATTTTATTGTTTGCGATTAATACAGTTCCAAGGTGGTTCTCGATTCCGCTGGGGCTGGCAGGATTAATATTAATAATTCTTGCTTCGATTATTCGTTTTGGATAATTAATTTTCTAACAAACCTTTTTTGTAATGGTTTCCTCGCCAAGTTATAAAATTTACACAACAGTCTGCGTGACGTCAAAGTTTATTGTTTTGCCTTCGACTGATTCGGCTGGCGGTTTCTTGTTTGTATTTGTGTCTGTGCCTGTTGATGGAGGTTCTGAGGCGCTACTTTCGCCACCACCGCCACCTCCGCCACCTCCGCTTCCTCCCCCGCCGCCTCCGCTTCCTCCCCCGCCGCCTCCGCCCCCACTCTTTTTCTTTGTGACTGAAGAATTTGTTTGATTCAAGATGGGAGTTTTATTCTCAATTTCTAAACTTAGGGGCTGAATGTTAACGGCTGCAGATGACAAAGTTGAATCATTGGTTAAGGAAATGTTGGTGTTGTTGGAGAATTTTGGTTCGAGATTTGAATCTGAGAAAGAGAAGACGAAGAAAGCTGCGGTCACTAATACAATTAAGGAGACTGCTAGCACAACTCTTTTTTTCACCCCTCTTTCCATGGCTTTCTTTGAAGTAGGTTCTTTTTATATATTTTGTAAATAGAAAAGATATTTTGAAATGAGATTAAAGGTTAAGTTTTTAAAATATGATAATGTTGATAATTTATGAAGAGCATATTTGGCTTTTTAATTTTGCTTGCTACAGGGTATATAATTGGAACTATTGCCAGGTATAACTTTATCGAAGGAATTTTGCTTCTTATTATTGGTTTTGGTGTTTTAATTTGGACATTTTATAAGAAGAAGGGATGGTTTTACGGAGATGCAACGGTGTTTTTGTTAGTTTTGTTTCTTCTCGCAAAATTGATTGGTTTTAATCTCGGTGTTCTGAATGTTATAAGTTTTAGGGAGGATCGTATTAGTGGATATATTCTAATTTTCTTAATGATTGTTGCAATACTATCTTTAACTTTACAATTAATAAGAACTAAAAACAAAAAGTAACTACTGCCGTTGGTTTGTCTTTATCTTTTTGATTATGGGCTTGAAAAATTATCTCTTCTGAATAACATGCTCGCACTTGCTGCATTTCCACTTTTCGAAAACGTCTTCTTTGTATGAGAAAGGTAATAGAACGCCCTCCTCGCACATCGGACATTTTGGAAAAATGCCGTTGCAACAGCACCCGCACTCGCATTTATTTTCTTCCATGATTATTTCAAGAAACTGGGGGTTTTAAGTTTTTGTATGCAAACGTTTAAAATGTCTAAATTAACGAAATTATTATGATACAAGGACTTACGGTACACAAGCACGGATTGCTTAGAGTAATCGCGGGCATTCCAACGGAGGACGCATTTGCTAGCTGGGAAGAGGGAAATTTAAGAGCAATGTCTGTTGCTGACGGGATTACTAGGGATTGCATGAACGGAAAGCCCTTGACAAGGGATTGGATGGGGCTGGTGAATGCTAGACTTTTTTATCCGAGAAATCCAAATCCCGCTCAGGCTGCAGCCAATATTTTTGTTGAATCTTCGCTGGAAGCTTTGAAGAGCACTATACCAATAGATGAAACGGCAGTTAAATTGGGTTTTAATTATGCAAATTTGAGAATACGGGAATGGCAAAGAAAGTATATACGTAAGGTTGATTATCTCGCGAACGATTTTCCTGGTTGTGTTGCAGCTCTGGGAATTGTTGATAATAGGCGCGGAGCATTCTGTTGGGGACAGATTTGCGACGCAGGAGTAGCTTTGCTTGATGAAAAAGGAAATTTGGTAATGATGACCGAGAACGATGGGCCGGAAAAACACGATGCATATATTTGGAATACTGATTTAATGAAAGGGCTGAATTGGAAAGATAATAGGGCGAGAGTCAATGTTAGAAAAGTTTTCAGAAATAATCCTCACGATGAATTCCACAGTGGGCATACTTTCGGAGTTTTAACTGGGGAAGAAGAAGCATTGGAATATGTGCGAACTGGCGTGCAGGATTTTAGACCAGGCTATGTCGCGATGGCCTACACTGACGGATTGGAGCATGTTCTATTCGATAGAAGAGATATTCGAGGCAATGTTGTGGATGCTGTGAGGGCAAGAAATTGGGGGGGATTCAGGAAAGCTTGTAAGCAAGGTGTAGAGACAGAAGGAACTGTTGTTTATGCGACAGGGGATTAATAAATTACAGTCATTAGATTATATGGCTCGCTACGCTCTGCTCGCAGCCACGCTCGAAGTTTGCTGATTATTTGCACTCGCGTAACATGCTCGCTAGAAATTAATAAACCAACTTCTGACAATCTTATGAGCAAGGCATTATTTTTTAGTTTGCATTTGCTTTGTTTACTTGGGTTAATGTTCTACACATTATTTCAATTTCTGTTAAACCATTAAAACATGTCCCTATATCATCTGTGACTACAGGGACTCTGTAATCTCTTGTATACTTTTCTACTACTCGCCTGCCTGTTGCTGTTATTAAGTCATAAGCTCTTTGCATCGGGATTTCTCCGCATGATTCGTCAGAGCCCCATAACATGATACTGTTTCTTGCCATTTTGTTTTGTAAGAACCTTGAGTTTTTATTTATTTGCATAATTTACAGTTTCTTTAAAACATTAATTTCGTCGAAGGAGACTGAAGAGCCTTTGTATTTTGTTGCGTAGAGCGCGGCTTCGAGGGCTTTGGGGTCTTTGAGATGAAGGACGCCTTTCTTGTAAGCGACGTAAACTAATTCTGTTGAACGAATGAACCTGAACTTTTTAAATTCTTGGAAGTTGTTTTTCTCGAGTTGAACTGGAAAGTGAAGGCGGTCGGACATTAACTTTTGGAGATTTTCTGGTTTTTCTGCGAGGATTCTTGTTGTGCGCTCGTCTATTGCAATCATGTTCTCAACTCCTTTTTCAGAAAGTTTCTTGCTTAGCGCGAGGCAGGACATTTCCGCGTCGCTGACAATCTCTATCCATTTGCCTCTTGCTTCGACCATGTGGTTTGCGATTTCTTTTAACTCTGTTGTTGTGAGGTTGATTGATTCGTTTGAAATGTTGAATGATAAGGGCATTTGTAGAATTTCTGAATTAATCATTTCTTTAATTCTCAAGGCTCCGAGTTCAAATCTGGGAACGTTTGAAGGGCGGTCAACTGTTTCAGATTTCACTTGCGAAGTAATCAGGAATTTTATATTTGTGATTTTCTTTAGTTCTTCAAGGATGTAAAGAAGCCCGTTCATGCTAAGATTTATTAGCGTTCCTGAGTCGAAGATTAGAACTCTTTGCGGAAGTTTTGGTTTCTGAATTTGCGGGATGAATTTTATTATTTGCTCGGGATGAGAGATTGCTTGCTTTGCTGGGACGAATGTTATTATTTGTTCTGGGCGAGAAAAAGTTGATGATTGAGGAGTCATTTTAGATTTACCTCTTTTTCCAATGGCGCAGAATCAAAGTCTTGTCTTGGGAGCAAAACGTACTTATGAACCGATTTTATCAGCTCGTTACTTCTTGAGAATTTAGCATCTCTTTTTTTCTCGTAATAAGTATACAATATTGTTCTAATTCCCTCCCCTGCTATGTTTTCAATTACAGGAACAAAATCTGAATTGGTCGCAATAAGAATAATCTTTTTAACATCTGGATATTTTACGGGAATATTTGTTAAGTCCATTGCTAGAAAAACATCGACTGCCTTTTGCTTATATTCGAATTTATCGTCAATTTTTAATCTCTGGCACCTTCCTTCTCGGATAGTTACCCCCCTTTTTTTCAGTTTCTTGACAAAACTATCGTAGCCTTCTTTTTTTGATTCTTCTTCTTTTGTAGGAGCGTCGCTTTGAAACGGGGGGGCGGTGTAATAGAATATCTGCAGGCATTCTCCGTTCTCTTTCTCAGCTAAAAGCTTTGCAAATTTTATTACATCGTAAATTAGATATTTTCCTTTTCCAAAATGTTTACTCAACTTTGATACGAATGCCGCGTCAATAAATACTAACAAATTGTTTGTGACGTACTCTTTAGAATAAAAGGACTCATCCGGCGACCCATTTCGATCACCGGGGAGCATGTTATTATTTTTAATCGTCTGGGATTTATAAACTTTTTGGAAAGTCATTTTAATTTGAACTCCTTGTAGACTTTCCTCTGGCCATTACTCTTTTTTAAAATTGTAATATTGTCGAAATAAAAGCTGAAATAGGGTTTTTGTGACGGATTCAGATAATTTAATATATTTGTAAAATTTTTCTTTTTTCCATTGGATATAGTTATGTGTGGAACAAATCTTTTATCGTATTTATTGCCTTTAGTCTTAAGTTCACCAAGCAGTTTTCTTTGAATAGCTTTTATTTTCTTTGGGTTCTTTACTTTTAGATAAATGACCTTCTCTTCGAAATTTCCAAATCCATCGATTTCAATTTTGAATTTTTGATTTTGGCTGGCTAAGCGTTTAATTATTTCTTCCATTTCTTTAATGTCTTTAACTTCGTATGGAAATTTTAGAGTAATGTGAGAAGGTATCTTCTTGTTTAAGACTTTTTTTTCATTAAATTTTATACCAACTGTTTTTACTAATTTTTTGTGATAAGAAGCAGGTCTTCCCCTTACCAAATTAACTATTGCAATATTCATGAAAAGAACTCCATGGCCATTTTGGCTCGGGATTTGACGTCGAGAGTTTGGCTTTGCCTGATGTCTGCGAGGTCTTTGCCCCCGATGTAATCTGAAAGTTCCCATTGAGTTATGCCCAGGAGTTTTGCGGTTTGCTCTAGGGAGACGCCGTGCTCGTAAATCCGCGAGGCCTTGTTGATGGATGCTTTTTTCAAGACGTCCATAATGTACGGCTTTAGAGCAATTGATTGCGATTCAATAGACTGGCGAGCTTTGTCGATATATTTTTCGTAAGCTTCTCCTTTTTCATCTTTCAGAGCTTTGATTGCGAGGTCTAAAATAGAATTGAATTTTTTTACAAACTTGTCCCAGGAAGAAATTTTTCTGTAGTCTTCTCTTTCGACTAATTTGGAGAGCGTGTAAATAATTACTGCGATTGTTATGCTTGCCGAATCTTGGTGAGATGAAGCGGTGTTTATTGTTTTGTTTGAAAGCTCTTTAAGCTGGAAGATGTCTTTGCCTGACAATGCGGATTTGGTTTTTTCCAAGACCGAAGTCTGATGCACTATCTCCTCTTTTGGCAGATACATTTTTGTTTGATAAATTGTTTTGCTCCCACCCAACTCGCAGGCACTCTCGGAATTTGCTTGTGAATTACTCTCGCGTACCGTGCTCGCCCGCCCAGATTGTCTCGTTTTGTGATAATAAAACGAGTAATGGTCTGCAAAACAATCAGTTACTCCTGATAAATTAGTCTTTGGAATTATATAAAGTTATTGAGAACTTGTGATTAAAAATGTTCTACTAAAATATCATACCAACCCCTTACCGACTTGTGAACAGGTTTTTATTCAGTAGATATGGGCAGATTATTATTTGATTTTTTAATAAAGTTGATGTCTTCGTAAACATTAAAAACCCTTATGTTCTTATTTATAGATGGAAGTGTTGCTGGATACGAATTTTATAATTTCTTGCGTGATGAGGAGGATTGATTTTGTTGAAGAACTTACTGGTTTGGGCTTTCATGTCAAGATTCCGAAGGGAGTTTTGCAGGAGCTCAAAGACCTGAAGACGGACAAGAAAACTTCCAGAGATGAAAGACAAGCGATTGATGTGGCCTTTGCGATTTTGGAAGAACGAAAAGTCAGGAAAGTGCGAATCGGCGGAAGTTATGTTGACGATGGACTTATTCAGAAAGGAAAAGAAGGGGCTTATATTGCGACGCTTGACAGGGAAATAAAACATTCTGTTCCGAATAAAGTTGTTATTGATTCTGCGAAGAATGCGCTGAAGATTGAGAGAAGTTGATTAGCTGAAAAATTCTTTTATTGTAAAGTACGCTGCGGTCCCGGTGGCCAATAGTGCGCCACCGGCAATTAGTGCGCCTTCGATATAAGGTCTTGCCACTTCACGATACATTCTTCTCTCGCTGCTCAAAGCTTCTCTTTGGAGTTCTTGTAGTTCTTCTGGACTGGGCCTTTGTGGACTGACGAAGTTTGATTCTTTTAAGTTGAGCATAATATACGTTTGTATTGTGTGTTTTTAAGTTTAATTCTCGTTAACGGCGTTTCCTTAGGATTTAAATAAAATAATTAACGCTTGTTAATGTGGAAAGACTTTTAGTGAAAGTGCAACTGTTGTTGCTCACTCATTCGTCTTCGCTGATGCTCAGACAAATGAAAGCAAATCAAAGATTTTCATTCAATCGTGCTCATATAAAATTCGCACAATTGAAAGGAGGTTTAAATGGGAAAAATATTAGAAAAAAATTCTAGTACCCTCTATTTTCTGTTTAGGGTACTGATTGGAATTGGATTTCTGCTTCATGGCATAATGAAACTGCCAGGAATACTTGAAGGCACTACTCCATTTTTTAGCCTTTTTTGGCTGGCTGGGATAATTGAAACTTTAGGAGGTGTATTCTTAATCATAGGGTTTGTTGTCAGGCCTACTGCTTTTGTTACGGGAATGGAGATGCTCTTTGCATATTTCTACATGCATGTGGCGAGCAAAGGTACTTTGAATCCACTTAAGAACGGGGGAGAAGCAGCGATGCTATTCTTTGCTGCATTTCTTGTGCTTATGAGCCAAGGTGCCGGAAAGTGGGGTATTGACCGAAAGAAATCCAGATAGATAGGTTTTTATTTTGTTTTTTATTTTTATATTAATGAAAAAAGTAATTGTAATTGGTGGCGGATTTGCGGGGAGCGCGGTTGCTAAAGAATTAGAGAAGGACTTTGAAGTTACATTAATTGATACAAAAGATTTTTTTGAATTTACTCCGGGAATTATGCGGGCGATTGTGAATTCAGATTATGTCAAGGAGATTCAGGTTTTGCATTCCAGATATTTGCGAAAAGCGAATGTAGTTATCGGGGAGGTAAAAAGAACTGACGAAAAAAATGTGAGAGTAAACGGGGGCGGGCTTGGCTTTGATTACCTTGTTATCTGTTCGGGGAGCCGGTATGAATCACCCTTTAAGGAACAGAAAGTTGTGATTGCGACGAGGGCAGACAATCTGAAAAATCGTTTTGAGGATTTGAAAAAAGCGAAAAGGGTTGTGATTGTGGGGGGCGGCCCGGTTGGGGTGGAACTTGCAGGAGAAATTTTAGATAAATATTCAGATAAAGAATTAACGATTGTGCATTCTGGAGAAAAATTGATTGAAAGAAATAGCGCAAAAGCGATTGCTTATGCGGAAAGACATTTGAGAAAGAAAGGCGTCAGGATTATTTTTGGAGAAAAGGTTGTTGAGATGAAAAAGGGTGTTTGCATAACTGATAAGGGAACGAAAGTAAAAGGGGACGTTGTTTTTTTGTGCACGGGAATAAAGCCGAATTATGAATTTCTAAAAGATTTTGATGATGTGCTTGACGAAAGAAACCATGTTAAAGTAAACGAGTTCTTGCAAGTGAACGGATTTGAGAATATTTTTGCTGCTGGAGACATTACTGCGATAAAAGAAGAAAAGACCGCGCAAAATGCAGAGAGAGAAGCAGAAATTGTTGTGAAAAATATTCGGGCTTTAGAATCTGGAAGGGAGTTGAAGAAGTTTGAAAGCAAGAGAACGCCGCAGGTTATATCTTTAGGAAAGTGGGATGGGATTTATGACAACGGAAAAATTGTGATTATTGGAGTTATTCCAGCATTTCTGAAATGGGCTGTTAAGAAGAGAGAAATGTGGAAGAAACGGTAATTAGGGATTTTACTTTTTTCCGATAACTTTCTTGTCGTGCATATACTTCTGCAGAACTTCGGGAATTTTTATTGAGCCGTCTTTTTGCTGGCAGTTTTCAAGGATTGCGACGAGGATTCGCGATGTTGCAAGAGCGGTATCATTTAAAGTGTGCAAGACTTGCCTTTCGTTGTTTTTGTCTATGAACTTTATGTTTAACTTTCTTGCCTGGTAATCTGTGCAGTTGCTTAAGGACATGACTTCGCCGTAGTTTTGGAGAACTGGGCGCCAGACTTCTAAATCGTGGCTTCTGAATTTCCAGTCTGCTAAATCGCCCGAACAGATTTCAATTATCCTGTATGGGAGCTTTAGTTCTTTAAGAATTTCCTCCGAGTTTTTGAGAAGCTCCTCGTAAATTTTTTCTGATTGTTCCGGAAGGCAGAAGACGAACTGCTCGACTTTGTTGAACTGATGCGTGCGCCAGAGGCCTTTTTCGTTGATTCCGTGTGAACCGATTTCTTTTCTGAAGCACATAGAATAGGAAAAATATTTTTTTGGAAGGCTGTTGAAAGGGATGGCGTCTCCTGAATGCATTGCAAGGAGAGATTGTTCTGCTGTGCCAATTAAATGCAAGTCCTCTCCTTTAATTGAATAGACGGATTCTTCGATTGCTTTTTTGTCCATTGACGCGTAGATTTGTTTTTCTCTGAGCATTAAAGGGGTTTCGATGTATTCGAATCCGCGGGACTGCATAAAGTCAATTGCGAATCTGATTAATGCCTGATTTAGAAGCGAGAGGTCGCCTTTCAGATAATAGAATCCGTTGCCCGAAACTTTTGCGGAATTGTCGAAGTCTGCTATTTTAAGAGATTCGGCTAACTCGACGTGATTTTTTGGAGTGAAGTCAAATTTCGGAATCGTTCCGCCCTTTTTTATTTCTACGTTTTTAGATTCGTCTTTTCCTATCGGCGTTTTGTCTGACATTATGTTTGGAAGCTGAGAGAGAAGCTCTTGAATCTGTTCATGCATTCTGCCGACTTTTTTTTCTATTTCTTCTATTTTTGCAGGAATCAGCTTTGCCGCCTGCATTAACTTGTCTGCGTTTTTGCCTTCTTTCTTTGCTTTGGAGATTTCCTGCGAGATTGAGTTTCTATCATGCCTTAATTTGTCAACTCTCTGTTTTTGGTTTCTCCAGTCAATGTCTTTTTTTCTAATTAAATCAACCAGATGCAGTTTTTCGTCTTTGAATTTTTTCTTTATATTTTCTTTTACCAGTTCTGGGTTTTCTCTTATCAGCTTGATGTCTAGCATGTTTTACGGAAGGAGTTTGGATATTTAAAGTTTACATGTGATGAAGTTTGGTCTGCTTGTTAATTTTTGAAGTTTCAAAATAGCTTCAATTTTCAGAATTAATAAATATTATACGATTTTTGATTTGGATGAATGTTGGGGACATCTAGGTTTGGGCTAATGATTGGTTTTTTGCATGTGTTTTGATAATGTTCGCTTTTTGAGAATTAAGAAATTTTATAAACTAGTTTGGCTAAATAACTTAGAGGTGAAAAGTGGTAGATTTAATTTTTGGCTTGGGTCTTATGCCTTCCTTGACTTTTGACAGGACGCTTGCCGTCAATGCGGTTGTTTTGACAGCCACGCTAGCGGTAGTTTCCCTATTTATATTTAAGTTTTACAAGTCTACGTCGAAGAAAAATCTGATTGACCTGAATCTTTACAAGTACAATACTTCTGACCATCCGATAATGGGCAAGGTTTTTGCGATGTTTCTTTACCTTATCGAATATATTCTCTTTATTCCTTTCCTGATTATGCTGTGGTTTGCAGGTCTTTCGATTGTCTTGTTTTTGATTGCGAAGGGCGGGCAAGGCGCTGAGTATGTCTTGCTTATTGCTGCAGCATTAATTGGGGCTATTAGAATCCTTGCTTACATCAGGACTGAAATTGCAGCAGATCTTGCAAAGTTATTTCCTTTTGTTGCCTTGTCGCTTATAGTTCTCGCCCCCGGCGAGTACACTCTTGATGTCTTTTCGAGCAATCTAAAGACTATGCCTTCGCTGCTAAATCATATATTTTCTTTTGTTTTGGTCATAACTTTCATTGAAATTGTGATGAGAGTTTTTTATACATTTTATGAATTCTGGAAGAGCGAAGAGGGGGGAGTTGGAAAGGAAGAAAATGTCTTGGGAATTTTAACGGGAGCGAAAGATGGAAGTTGAAGGTGAAATTCTTGGTCTTGTAATTCTCTTTTTAGTGGTTAGCGCGGCTTTTTATTTTTTTATTGTTCGAGATAGCGGTGATTCTGAAGAAGTGAATTTGCCTGACGGCTCCAGGAATCTTTCAACGACGCGGGCGGTTAATCAAACGACTGGCAATGCAACGAATGGGAATAACACGACCCAGAACGAAACTGCTGCAAGTATGAGTTTTGAGAATATTGAAGAACTACATTGGGACCACATGCCTTTGGCTTACAGAATTGTGAACAATGCGAGCAGATGTGAAGGCGCGCCGATTGCCGAGATGAAAAAAGCATTTGAAATTGTCTCCAAAGCTAGCAGTTATAAAGTCAACTTTACCGAGTCTGTTGGGAATGAAACTGCTGACGTAAATGTGAGTTGTGTTAACCGCTTGGAATTATTGAAGGAATTAAAGGAAAAAGAAGTGTGCAAGAATGTTGTTCTGGACTATAGAAGTGTGCAGTTTAGCGGTTATGAGGTTTTGGCGGATGGGGATTATGTTACCAGCATAAATATTGTAAGCAGGAACGACAGCACGAATACTTACAAAGTTTGTTATGTAAGGAAGAGCGGAGTTTCTTTTGACTGGGACCCTTTGGATGAGGCTAGCATAAAGGTTAAAGGGGGAATCATTAGCAGTGCCAGAAAAACAATTTATACCCTCGATTCGAAGTATCCTTCCTGCATCGGCTTTCCCGCAAAAGAAGTTCATGATGTCATGCACATCTTAGGTTTCGCACATACAGAAACTCCTGTCTTCGATGATTATTACGGATGGTTCTTTAAGGATTTAAGGTACTTCAAGGACGTGATGTTTCCTTATTCTTATTGCGCTTACATCACGGAGCTAAACGACAATTACGCGGAATGCTTGAAGTATATTTATTCTAACGGCGAAATCGGGATTGGCTGCGCGAGCGTGAAGTTTGTTGGTTAAACTAGGAGTAACTATAAAGTTAATACTGAAAGGTTTATAAATCTCTGAATAATTCAATAAGTTAGAAGATATCTCCATCTTTTAAGATGGGGCGTCGCCCCAAGTTAAATCTTTATTTCTGAAGTGATTATGAAAAGTGAGCTTGCTGCAGCTCACTGAAAACGTCAATGTAGCTGTAGCTTTCTCGAAATAAAAACTTTGCGGAGCGCGACAACGCGCTTCGCGTGGAGAAAAATGGAACAACAAATGCAGTTTAGCGAGAGCTATGAAAATTTCGCGGACAAATACGAAAGAGGAAATCACATCGTCGGAGTGTCGATGGGGGAGTTTGAATGGGTGACGAAATATCGATACAAGATGTTTCGCAAATGGAAATATCGGAAACTGGTTGAGGCGTGCATCCGCCGCGCAGCGTCGCTGCATGGCATCCAGTGGATTGAGTTGAATGTGCAGCCCGAGCACATTCAGGGAACTGCAAAGATCCCGATGAACATGACGCCATCGATGGCGCTGCAATATCTGAAAGGAATTTCTTCGAAGATTTTTTTCGAAGTGCATGAAAAAGCGGAGCTTAGATATCCAAAGCATCACTTGTGGGGGCGGGGAAAATTTGCAGCGTCGCTGGGATTTGTGCAAGTCGAGCGAGTTAACGAGTACGTGAGAAATCAAGACAGACATCATGGAACTGTTTGGATAATAGAAGATTAGACTTCGTGGAAGCCCCACTCTGCCCGCAGGCAGATTTGACTCCACAGAGTCAAACCTTCAGGGTGGGGAGGATGTCACTTATGGTTGCTTCAACTGGAGTTATGCCTGAAAGGGAATTAAGTGTGGGAGAAGTAAATGGAATGGTAGCGAGGGCTTTTGGTAAGAGATTTACAGGCAGTAATTTTATGCATGATGGGGATATTACCGAGGGCATATTATCTGAACAAGATAGGCTAGGCGTCATTGGCACAAAAGGTTTTGGTTCATCTCAATTGTTTAATAGAGTCGCGGGTTATTTTGGAGATGTAAGGGGTGCTCCAGTAGATGGTTCTGTGATTACAGTTAGACCAAAGTATGTGGTTAGCGCAATAAAATATGCTCAAGAATATGAGGCTTTAACAGGTAGAAGAGTCCGAATTTGTCTTCTGTAATGCGGTTTATATTTTCTATAATGAATAAAAATTATTCTTAAGAGTTGCGTAAATTTATAAACTCCTTCTTTAATTCAAAATCATGATTAATTATTCGGCTAGTGTTGGAGAAAGGGACATTGACGGGAATGCGCATATGAACAATGCAGCGTTTGTGGGACATTTTGACGAGGCTGCTCTGGGAGTTTTGCTAAGCGAAGGATTTGAGTTTGCTGATTTGGGCGCGAGGCCTTTTTTAAGGAATGCGCAATATACTTACGATTCTCAAGTTAGGGCTGGAGAAGTTATAGAAGTAAAGAGTTCATTTCAAAACAAAGGAACTGCGAGAATTTTATTGGGGCAGGAAATGAGTGCTTCTGGAAAGGTTGTTGCGAGAGCTGATTTGGAATATGGTTTAGTGAGGGCAAGCAGGGGAGCACCGCAAGACCATTCGGATTGTGTTAGAATTTTTGAGGGATGGAAAAAAGATATTATTGAACGTGAAGGTCTGGGAGTTGAGGTCTTGGGAAAATTAGGCGAGGGATTATTTGTTCGTCAAGCTATTTATGTTTATACTTCGCCTTTTCTAATAACCTGGCCAGCAATCAAGGGTTCTTTGAGTTACCCCGGAGGCGCGAGGGTCTTGTCTGTGCAGGAAATGTTTGCAGATGATGAAAGTTTAGCTAGGGCGAGCGCGGAATATGTGTTTGTTAATCTTGAAACTGGAAGGCCGACTAGACCGCCGAGAGAGCTGGTTGAGAAACTGAAGGTTTAAAAGTCGGAGGATTTTGTTTTTAGAATCACATATCATAAATCATATTCATCCCGCTTAGGCTGGGATGAAAGGGTCCGCGGCTCGCGGCGCTGCGGACCCACTTAATATAAAAAATTATTTTCTTGCCTTGTTTTGTTGAAAACATTCTTTGGCAGGTTTCGGATTCCCACAATCATTTCACTTTCAGTGAAAAGCCCACCCCACCCCAAATTCCTTCCCGCCCCCAAACAAAATAGTAAACCTGCAATTTAACTTTTTCAACAAAACTCTTTTGCCTTCAATACAAAAACTTCACGCCTTTGAAAGAGCAGACTATTCCGTAAGCGCCAGAGATGAGAAATGCTACGCTTATTATGTTCCAGAAAACGCCGCCAATTATGCTTGATGAAACAAATGCGGACATGAGGAAAATTGCGATGCCGATATTGTTTGCTGTTTGGTTTTTCATTTTGGTTTATCGGAAATAATCCTTATATATCTTATGGGAAAAGAGACTTTGTTGACATGCTTGTTGCCAACCCGCCCCGCCACAGAAAAATATCATGCTATTCTCCTTGCCGACTCGTGAATGGGCTTTTTGTGTCAGATAAAAGTAATGATTAATTAAATTAGCAGTATTATTTTTTAGAGCCAGGAAAAGAGTTAAATATTCTTATAATTTTATAACTGGATGAAAAAGGGGCAAGGACCGATAGGGATTATTGCCGGATTGACAGTTATGATTTTTTTACTAATTGTTATAGCCTGGGCTTTTTGGCCGAAGACTACGACGGGACAAGTTGTTTCTGGAATTCCGGAGGACGAGAAGAATAATTTTATTGCAGAGCCGTTTAATTTGAAGGCATGGATTGTCAATGCTGAAGGCGTGCAAGTGGACATCCAAAATTCTGGGAATGAAGATTATCTAGTAAAGAGCGTTGAAGTCAAGGGCTGCGGTGTTACTGATTATGGACGAGAGTTGAAAAAAGGAGAATCTGAATTGTTTCCGATAAAATGCGGCCTGAGTCCCGGAGAAAAATTCAGCGGAATATTAATCGTTACTTATTCGTCTGCTGACGGAACGACCGAGATGAATGCTTTCGGGAATGTTGAGGATGTTGTTTAATTTGGAATTGGTTTCTTACTCTCGCTTTGCTTAATTGGACTGCCGTTCGATAGGTTGCAGTCTTGATTATTTGCAACTTCGCTTCTGCTCGCAGCCACGCTCGTAATTGTTGACAAATTACTCTCGCGTAACATGCTCGCTCGTTGCTTTGCCATCGCCCTGCTACTAAAATTAATAACTAACTCATCAAGTCAACCTGTGAGCAAGCCCTTAGCGGATTGATATGAGGATGAATTGATTGATTTTATCTGACTGTTCCAACAGAACCATTAAGTTAGAAACTTTATTAAACGCTGCTGTTAGATAGTGGTTTTATGAGAGACCGAAAGAAAGAAGGATTTGACCCGTCAGTGCTCTTGGGCTATCTAAGAAAGTTTGATATGAATGCAGTTTATACGCCTCCGAATTTTCTCGATGGCGCAGTTCAATTAGCTACGATTGAATTGAGTACGACCCGGATTTTGCATGAAGCATTGATAAGGGAGATTAATTCAAGACTGAACTGGGATAATGGTTTTGAAGCCAGTTTAAGGGTTATTGATTATGGCACTTTAAAGGGCGGGCGGATGATACATTATGCCGCAGAAGTTGTTCCAAAAGAAAGTTTGAGGACTTCGGAACAAAAGACTGATGCAACTTACAGATTTCTTCACAGCCTGCCGAAAGCCATTAAAAATGTGACGCAGAAGTATCGCAGATAACGAAACAGTGTTTTTGAAGTGCAGAAATCCTTAAATATTTGTTAACTCTTTCTAGAATATGAAAAGAGGCCAAAGAGGTCAGGCAGTCTTAATTGGGATTTTTGTTGTCTTGCTGCTAGTACTGGCTCTCTCGTTTTATTTTTATTATTTTGGCGTGCCTGAAGTTACTGGAGAAGTGGTTGGAGAAAGGAATGTGGCCTTGGTGATGAAAGAGAACATAGCAGATAACCTGCTGGTGCCGAAGAGTCTTGAGGTTAACGCAGTCATCGACGAAGATAACCGCGAGAATTTTGATGTTGTTAATTACAACGATAAAATTGTGAATGTGGGCTGTACGTTTTTGCCGTTTCAGGAAGAGGTTCCGTCTTCGAGCTGTTTTACTTATGACAGAGAAGGAAAGTTTGTTGGGTCCGGAGCTGTAAGCATTTTGCCGGGAAATACTCAAACGTTTACTGCTTCTGTCAGGCCGTTTGACAACGTCCGAATAAAAAGAGGAAGTGTTGAAACATTGATCAATATTCGGGAAGGAGAGTATCATGGAGAGATTGAGCTGCAAGCCTGGCCTGAAGAAGACTCGGAGAAGCGCGTTTCAATCATTACGATTCCTGTGAAGATTGTTGTCAGCAAGTAAATTTAAATATTACCAGTTAATTCATTTTTTGGATAAAATGGAATCTTCAAGCAGGACGCAGAGAATAAGTGAACTTGTGACGATTCTGAGGGCTACTAGAACAGTAACACATATGGAGCCGATTGAGTCTGGGAGCGAAGGTTGGGATGGTCATAGTTTTAACGAAGGGCGGTACGTTTCATGGGGAGAAGTAAACGTGGCAGTTCCGACTTATTCTCTGGCAGAAAGAAGAAAAGCGCTCAAAGAATTGAAGAGAATGAAGGGCATGGATTTAGACGACTCTGATAGGGAAGTGATTTCTAAAGTATTTCGGGAAAGAAGGGTGGAATTTTGGAAGAGTATGAAAAGCGCAGTTCCTTATGTTGCGAAAGCCGCGGTGTTAGTTGCTATAGCTGCAGGAGCGGTTTATGGAATAAAGAATTGTATTTATCATGAGAAGGTGATTGGGGGAAGGGCGGCTGTGTGGCGGATTGAAAAAATGGAAGAGAGAATTAGAGATCTTGAATCGAGCGGACTGCATGATAGTGCAGAATATTCCAGAAAAGGGCTTGAAGAATCAAGAGATTATAACAGAGAACAGGTTAAGAAAGGGAAGATTGTGGTAAGCTCTGAGGATTATAAGAGATATTTTGCTGAACCGAACAGCAACGATAAATAAAATAAGTTTACTTTCTTTGGGTTGTGGCTGTATGGTCTGGGTCTAATGCTGCGCAAAAAGTTGTTATTGTAGAAGAGTTAGAAGATTAATTAATAATCATATTTACTATGAATTTTAGCATGATGACTTCTGCTGGTGACTCTTAGATTGTTTTTTCTAAAATTACTTTTATCTCCATCTTTATGATGTACGACTTCATGACTTTTCAACGGTCTGTCTATTTTATTTTCAGCTACGGCTCTGTGAACAGGTATTCCAGAGTTCTTAAATCTCGGATAACCCTTAGAATCGAAGTAGGTATCACCCATAGTATATTTAATATCTTGGAGTTTTTATATTTTGTTGATTATTGAGTTCATTTAGAATTTTCAGTAACTTCTTCGTAAATTCTTTGAGCGTCTTCGTCGTAGGCGAATGACCTTCTTGATGTGTAAGTGCCGTCGGAAGTTGCGGAGCTTCGCATGAAATCATAATGCCCATTGCGGTCGAAGTCGTAGAACTTGTGGCGGATGGTGATTTCTCTCGGAGGGTTTCCGGCTTGAGCGCGAGTTGTTATTTCTTTTGTTGGTATTGAAGAGACGAATTTAATTTCCGCAATAATTGTTGCAAGTCCGATTAGTGTGCCTGCGACGAGCTTTTTGTATGTCATGATTTTGTTGATGAGGGACGGGTTTTTAACCTTTCTTTTTTTGGAAAACTATTTAAGGGGTTTTTTCAATTGGCAGCCATGGGACATCACAATGCTCATGGGCGACGAGAAGCTGAGAAACGGCAAAGACAAGAAGAGAAAGAAATCAGACGAAGATTTAGACAAGATGGTTCTTCTTACCATGCGAATCAAATATTGGGGGAAATTATATTTTATGGGAATCTAAGTTGGTACACAGAATTGGATAAGGACTTACATCGACGATTCTCTCATTTCGACAAGAATTTTTCAGGGCATCATGTGGTTGGTGGTGAGGCTTATCTTTCGTTGCTTGATCACTTCCCTGAATTGAGAGTCGGCGCATTTGTTGTTGAAGGTGTTTATAGGAATAAAGATTGGAAATATCGAGAATTTTTTGAACTTCTTGGAAAAGATTATGCAAATAGAACTTGCCTTGTTCGTCATGAAAGTGCGGTGCCTTCTTTTGAGTCTCTTAAATTAATTCGACCATTCATCGATGTTGTATTACCGCGTCGGCCTATTGAGCCAATTTATCAGTATATGGTAAGAAAGGCCGCGGAATTGAATGGAAAATAAAATTTATTCTTTTTCATAATATGAATCCCCCCGCCCAGAGCTTAAGATTTGTTTCTTTTTTATGGGTTTATCGAGGAAAATCAAAATAAGGATAGATTATCGAGCGTTTGCTGTTGTAGTCGTTCTCACGTAGTCGGGGTTATCAGTCTTAAAGAAGATTTGGCTCTGGATGTGCGGGACTCTCGAGGCGGGGCGTATGCGTTTCATGGCTACCTCATCTTCAAAGACTTTCTCAATAATTGCTTTAATTCTTTCTATTTCTTCGCTCATCTTAGCGGGGCTTCAAGAGCTCTAAATCTCTGCTCTGTTTTGTTAGATAGATATTCGACTTCTTTTTTCAATTCTTCAAGGTTATTGTCAAAAACTTTAATCTCCCAACCTTCGATTGAGCCCTTTTTATCTCTTAGGATTTTAAATGTTGATTCGCTCATTCTGAAATAAGAACTTTGAAGGTTAAAAATTTGTCTTAATAATTTTGAGTTAAGTTTTTATAGTTTGTTTTCCATTAGTTCTCATGGATAAATTGCACATAACTCTAATTGTGCTGTTAGGGATTTCAATAGTTTTCTTAGGAATTTCGGCTATGTTAAAAGAAAGCCAAATCATTCCAACCTTTCAGAACGATGACGGAGATAAAAATTCTCAAGAAGAAACTTATGAAGTTTGGAAAAGTGGGGTGACTCCTTACGAACTTCCTCTACTCCTGTATGAAAAATGGGTTGATAGACTAACTTTAGAAAGTGAAGGTCATAACAAAATAGAAATAACTGACAAAGTTTGTCTCGATGTTTGTGGGGCGAGATGCATTTGGTTGGGTTATACTTATAAAAATCACACTACTATTTTTGGTTCTGTGCCTCTTGGTGATAAAGAAAGTGAAGTATGTAGGTGTGAATGTTATGTAATAAAAAGATAAACTTTTAGAAAATTTCTAAAATATTTTTTTATAATTTTTTTAAAAAATTTAAAATTTTGATTTTGTCGTCGAGGGAAGGTTAAGCGAATATTTTTTAAAAAGTTTGTGGGGTCGTGGAAGGGGTGGGGGAACCATAACGTGGGGAAATATTTAATCAAAATTATCTCAATTCTATGGGCTTGTAGTAAGCTCTAGGTGGGGCATATTACCGACGATAAACAGAACAAATAAAGCCAATATAAGCTCATTAGACGCAATCCTAGACCGTGCCTTTACTTATTTTATCGTAGTAGAAATAGATGAACAACGACCATTAACAATCTCCATATTTCGTCTTGGACAACAATAATTTGTCCCTTCTACCTTGCACCAGCCATTCTCGCAACCAGTAGTATCTAGGCATTTGTTTGTAAATACACCCGCTTCTATTAAATCTCTTTCTAAATCTAAACTGCCCCTATAACTCTCTGGGTATATTCTCTCATATTCTTCACGCTTGCTTACACCACCCCATCCAGTATAGGTTACAAGGCTGTATTTTAAAGCCTCGTTGATTTTTCTTTCACATTCATTTACTCCGTTTTCAATTTCAGAAAGTTGATTATAAGCATATTCAAGAGAATACGTTCCACTTTCTAATCCTTTATTTAAAAAATATGCGCTATAGATAGAATCGTTAGAAGTGAAATATTCCCCATAAGATTCTAAACGAGCTTCTTCGGTGCTTATTGTTGCCTCAGAGAAGAATGTTGAAACCAAAACAATCAGAGCTAATAAAACAATTCCGATTATCGCAATCTTCTTTTTACCCGAAACTTCTTTTTCATCTGATTCGTAGTATTGAATTAAGGCATATACTCCAATTAGAATTTGTAATAAAGCAATATAAGGAAAGTGTTCTTCAATCATCATCGCACTCATAAGATTCGCTTCACCCCATAGAATAATTATCGCCCCTATTATCGCTAAATTCCAGTCTTTCCTGATTACCAAACTAACAACTCCGAGCATTAACAAAACAGCCCCCACAATCATGCTCGTAAAATATATGAGAATTATTCCCGCAACAATAAGCCCTATGCCCCACCACTTACAGTTTTCTTTTAAGTTTGGCTTTGCCTTTGTTTTAAGTTTCATTTTCTCTATACCGATAATTACGCAGATTTGCTATTAAAACCTATCGGTGCTTTTACACAGATGGGTAGAAGGAATATTCTTGAGGTGATTGAAGATATTCTCAAGGTTTTAAAGAAAGAAAATGAGGCGTCTGTCAAGGCGCTCTCAGATAAAGTTGAATCTCAATGGGAAACGACAATCAAAGCGTTGGAGTTTATGAAACGAGTTAATTTAGTCAAAGAAAGAGAAGGCAAAAGAACCAATAAAGTGGAGAGATTATTCAGCTTAAGGAAATAACTTCAAATTCTGAATAGCTTTTTTAAAAGTGCTTCTATAATCTTTGTGGCTCCGTAATCGGCACCTTTCTTTATTACTTCCCAAAAACTCTTTAATTTTGTAGGATTTGGTTGAGACTTATGCAATTCTTCTATAAACTGATCGGTAGCGTTATCTATCTCAATACGCAACTCATTCGAGATATTTATTTCGCTTCTTGTCAATTGATTAGCATATAATATATTTTGAACTTGGGGATAACTAGCCGCATTCCCTCCAGATTTTGTTTGTTCTTTTTCAGGGATTCTTATTTTAAACTTTTTCATAATTTTCTCAAGGCCCATTTCAATTCGTGTCATTATGGTAGCATGTGCTGGAATCCAGCCCGTTGGTTGAATTTCTTCTATCAATTCAAGTATGAAATTTGGAACTTCTGGCCCAAATAATCCCTTATCAAAATAATCTCTTACCCTATAAAGAATTTTTTCATATGCTTTTTCGTAGACGACGCTTTCTCGCCCGACGTTTTTATAATCAAGACTAATTATTTTTGTATACAAGTCGGTTATATCTGAGATTATTTCTTTCTTTTCAATTTCAGGGTCAGGACCAAAAAGCTCCATGTCATATTCAGAAGATTCAATTTTTTTAAAGATTATGGTGCTATCTACGATAGCATGAATCCCCCCGCCCAGACCCGAAATACAACTTCTTTAGAGAAGAAGTTCTATGAGTCAAGAAACTATGATTGTCCAGCTTCGCTGGTAGTTTTCCGCAGGAACAAGGGGCAAGAATTTTATGCTATCTACGATAGCATGAATCCCCCCGCCCAGACCCGAAATACAACTTCTTTAGAGAAGAAGTTCTATGAGTCAAGAAACTATGATTGTCCAGCTTCGCTGGTAGTTTTCCGCAGGAACAAGGGGCAAGAATTTTATGCTATCTACGATAGCAGAATCCCCCCGCCCAGACTCGAACTGGGGATCTCCCGGGTTCTGCCGAACTTCATATCCTAATGAATATGTTCTTCTCACGCTTCATTCTTTTTCCCGAAGAAGGGAAATGTCCGCGCTATTTCTACAGCCAGGCGCTCTACCACTGAGCTACGAGGGGATGTCATCCCGATTGGATTCCATCTCGTCGCTCATAATCCTAAGATTTCTGAGCTACGAGGGGATTAAGTTGTAACAGAATATTGTTATTTAAATTATGCGGTTGTTATGTAAGGAAGAATATAAATAATAGGTTAATCTTGATTCTTTATGAGGATGCCTAAGTGCCCTCCGCTTATTGCATTGGTTTTAATTATTCTGGAAGTCATTCTGCATTATTTTCTTCCGATTTATAGACTGTTTCCTATTCCGCTTAATTATTTTTTGGGAGTTCTCATTTTTCTTCTTGGAATGCTCAGTGCAATAACTGGATTGGGGGCGTTTAGAAAGAATAATGTTAATTTTAGGCCTGGAACGAGGTCGAGGATATTGGTTACGAAAGGAATTTATGGGTATTCAAGAAACCCAATGTACTTGGGGATATTGTTAGTGTTGACGGGAATTGCGGTTTTCTTGGGGACGTTATCTCCTTTTATTTCTCCAGTTTTATTATTCCTTTTTATGAATTATTTCATGATGCCCTTTGAAGAAAGACTTCTGGAAAAAAGATTTGGAAAGAGTTATTTAGATTACAAAAGAAAAGTCAGAAGATGGATTTAGGTAGTCACAATCTTCTCAGCCTTTGTAATGACGATTGTGTGCTCGGATTGAAAGGTTTTTGGCAATATTTATTAACAATTTATTAATAGATTTGTTATGGGTAGAATAAAATTCCTTCCAGTGTATCCGGCGTTTCCCGAGACTTTTTGGAGTCTTAGAAAAGCTGTTCGATATCTTCCTGGAAAGAAAGCGTCGATGCCGCCAACGGGATTGTTAACTGTGGCTGCGATGCTGCCCGAAGACCAATTTGAAGTGCGAAGGGTAATTGACTTGAACGTAGAACCCTTGACAGACAGGCAACTTGAAGAAACAGACTATGTCTTTACCTCAACCATGGTTATTCAGGAACTCTCTCACAACGAGGTTATTGCGAGAGCACATGAACATGGAAAAAGAGTTGTCGCTGGCGGCCCATTTCCAACATCCTTTCCAGAAAGAAATGTGGATGCGGATTATATTGTCGCCGGCGAAGCAGAATTAACTCTCGCTTCTTTTCTTGAAGATCTTTTAAATGGAACTGCTCAAAAAATATACACTGAAAGAAGCGCCGCTGGAAGAACGCGGGTTCAACTAAATGCCAACGGAAAACCAACATTAACGTCAACACCAATACCCCGATGGGACTTGATAGATTTGAGAAAGTACGGCTCTGCTGCGATTCAATATTCGAGGGGCTGTCCATTTAATTGTGATTTTTGCGACATTACAAAACTTTTTGGGAGAGAACCAAGAACAAAAACTCCCGAACAAATGGGCGCAGAGTTCGATGCAATATTTGACTGGGGCTATCGTGGCCCACTAATGGTCGTTGACGACAACTTTATTGGGAATAAAAATGTAAGGCAGTTACTTCCTTATCTAACCGAATGGCAAAGAGCGCGCGGTTTTCCGTTTAAATTATTTACTGAAGCAAGCATGAATCTCGGTTGGGACGCAAACGAAGACATCAGAAAAGCAATGGTTGAAGCTAGGTTTAATTCTGTCTTTGTAGGAATAGAAACTGATGACGAAGAGAGCCTAAAGAGAATGGGAAAAGGCCAGAATACGAAAATGCCTGCGCTCGAAGCAGTAAGAAATATACAACGCTCAGGCTTGGAAGTCATGGGCGGATTTATAATCGGATGCGACGGAGAAAAGCCTGGCACCGCACAAAGATTATACAACTTCATTCAAGAAGCAGGAATTTTAATTTCAATGGTCGGATTACTTGCTCCGCTAAAAGGAACAAGATTATACGAGCGGCTTGCAAAAGAAGGCAGGCTGAGAGAAGACTTTCGGGGAGATAACACACATCATCTTGCTTTTGGTTTTGTTCCCGAACAAAACGAAGAAGATTTGTTAAAAGGATATAAAGAACTACTTAGAAAATTGTATGACTCAGAAAATTATTTTAAGAGAGCAAGAGTGTTACGAGAAAATCTTGGGCCCCAGCCTCCGTCGGGAAGATTAAATCTCGAAGGCATCACAGCGTTTGCCCGTTTGCTCGGTAACAAAACTTTCGCTAAGGGCGGTTGGGAAATGTTAAAATATCTCGGAGAAACCATGATTAGAAGACCAAGTTATTTTCCAGAGGTAGTCGCGCAAGCAATCAAACTCGACCATTTCAATACACTAACAACAGAAATGCTGCGCGCTGATGCTTACATTCCGCACACTGAAACTCTCTATGAACAGTTTCTCGCGAAAGCCCAGAGGATGCGCGATAAGTACGGAGAAAACATTCGCGAAGCAAGCAAAGCAATTTCGCAAGCTGCCCGTAGGGTCATCGACAAAGCAGAAAAAAGATACTCCCAATTACACCGGGATTTCCGCGAAGGCGCAGAAAGAGCCTTAAATAATTTAAGGGAAAGAATGAATGGGGAAATTGAAAGATACGGTGCTTCTGCTAGTTCTGGGTGATGTGGGTTTTAGGAATGCGCCAGAACCCTGCACTGCTTTAGCTGTGAGTTGAATGGCGCAAGTATTTATTCTAAAAATAATATAAAAAAGTGAACAAGATTGTTGTTCACTGAATCAAAATCATAGTGACTACTT
>Ga0209542_10002588_pt1 | contig 40192 bp, 40 predicted proteins | sample RifCSPhighO2_01_FD_184028 | JGI IMG/M metagenome (GOLD analysis project Ga0209542, IMG submission 184028) | Soil microbial communities from Rifle, Colorado - Rifle CSP2_plank highO2_0.1 (SPAdes) (version 2) | ecosystem: Environmental > Terrestrial > Deep subsurface > Rock core/Sediment ... | reverse complement strand
TGTTTCGGTCATTGGCGGTGGCACCTTCCCCAGGCCGGGAGAAGTAACCTTGGCGCACCGCGGAGTACTTTTTCTTGATGAATTCCCCGAGTTTGACCGCCGCGTTGTGGAGTCACTTCGCCAGCCACTTGAGGAGGGAAGGGTGTCCATCTCTCGCGCAAAAGGTTCTGAAATTTTCCCTGCGGAATTTATGCTCATTGCGGCGCTCAACCCATGCCCCTGTGGCTATCGTGGAGATAAAACAAAAGAATGTGTATGCTCCCCATCACTACTCCAAAAATATCAAAGAAAGATTTCTGGCCCCATTATTGACCGCATAGACATGTGGATTGAAGTCACGCGGATTGAGCATGAAAAACTTTCTGAGAAAAACGAGGGGGGAGAAAGCACTGAAGCAATAAAAGGGCGGGTGCTGGGAGCACGAAAAGCACAAGAAGAGCGATATGCAGGAAACGAACGAAACATTTTCCTCAATAGTAGAATGAACGTGCGCGACCTAGAGCACCATATTGCCCTTTCCGATTCAGTCAAAGAAACATTAAACCAAGCCGCCAAAAAACTGGACCTCTCCGCCCGTGCTTATCACCGCATCATCAAGCTCGCCCGCACCATCGCAGACCTTGAACGCTCCGAGGATATTGAACAAAAACATATTTTAGAGGCACTACAATATCGCCCAAAGGCGATATTGTCCTGACTTGTGACGAGGATTTTTTGAACCAGCGAAATGGTAGGAATAAATAAAATGACCTCCTCCCCGGGCTATCGCCCGGGGAGGAGGTCATTATTTTTCGTATTTCTATCACCCAAGAGATTACTGCCAAGATATTTCAATAAACCAGCTAATGTGATTATAGGTGTCTGGGACATGAAAAACGTAGCCCGACCTCCTCGTTTCTAAAACCCTACGTAGGCACACGTGAAGGCCGAGAATTTCTAGTTCGCGTTGTGCCAGCTGGACCAAACACGCACCAAGATCTTCCCTGCGTCGTTCAAATTCTTGATCTATGGCAAAATGGAGCCAGTCAAACAAACCAATAACAGTAAAAGCTTCAACTTCAGCAGAAAATTTTCCGTTTCCTGCGGCCATCCATATCGCACGCTCACAAACATCTTTAAGTGAGTTCTCCCAAAGATCTTTGGCTTCCTTTTCTAAACTTTTCCGACAATCAATCTCTCTTTGCTTATCTTCCTTTTTAATTCGTTCGGCATTTTGTCCACTTATGCTTCTTAGTTTTTCTACAGACCTCACGACTTCTCCCTGTCCTTAATCAAAATAATTATTACGCCAAGTACAGGATGACTCGTGGGGTGTCTCCCAGTGAATATGCCCTTGAATCAAAAAACCCTTGGCGCCACATGAACATGTTTTTTCGCGACCGTCATTCCTTCCCCAATTGTCATACCGTGGTGAATGCCTGTCGTCTCTTGCATCAACCATTTTGAAGGTCCTTTTTGTCCTCACTGTTCTTTTTAAATTTAGTCACAACAAAAATAATGTGTCAAAAATGAGATAATTGTTATTTAATACTGTCTATTTTTTCCTTATTTTAATAACTATTTTTAATCTTAAATATGACGTTTTAAGCGTCATATTTATTGACCTTTCATTTATATTCATTGTATGCTTTATCAATGGACACTTCCGCAGAGAAATTAGAGCAGTCACTCAATCTTTCAAAATACGAGGCGCGATTATACATAGCGGCCCTGAATACCGGGCCCGCCCCCCTCTCAACGCTAGCACGCTCAGCACAGATTCCTCGCACCGCCACGTACCCGCCACTTCAATCTCTATTGAAAAAAGGTCTCTTTTCCGTGATCAATATTGGCAAGCGGGTGCACTACCAGGCCATCGAGCCAACGCACCTGCGCACTGTACTGGAAAAACAAAAAAACACGCTGGAAGCTGCTATCGGGGAATTGTCTCAAATCATTGATGCGCCCACAGCTGAAGTGTCTGTCCGCTACTTTCCGGGGACGTACGGAATAGAACGGGCCGCCGATATTTTTTTAGAAGAAGCTAAAACTAGACTGTGGAAATCATTTGAAAACCCGGAACATGTTCTCGAAAAGATGGGCGAGGAGATATTTGATGCCTTTATTGCAAGACGGGTAAAAAAGAAGATAAAAAGCCGCATTATAACTCCCGGAAACCCGAGGTCTCCGTGGGTACAAAAACGTATTGCCGAGGCCGAAAAAGATCTAAACGATATTGTTCTTGTCTCGCCAAGCAATTATCCTATCCGCTCAACGGTTGCTCTTGCAGACGACATGATTTTTATGATTGATGCGAACGTAACCCCATTTGCCATCCTCATAAAAAATGCGGGGCTTGCCCAAACCCTTGAAAGCGTACACGACATCATTTGGAACCGCTACCGCCCCAATGCATAAACGCAACATTGACTTCCGGCCATTCTCCGCTAGAATGATCGCAGAAAATAGTTTAAGAAAGTTTGGCCAATGTTGAGAATTGCTACGGTTGCTTTTGGGCTCCTTGCCATGTCTCCCCTTTTTTATCCCGCCCCTCTTAGCGCACAAGAATCAGCGATTGAACGCGCGCTTAAAAATAAAAATGACATTACCGACGAGGATTTGCGCTTTATCGCGTCGCTTGGTGTTTCGCGCGGGGTTGTCCAAGATGATGAATTTAAAGCATTCATTAGGCGTTTGCACGCTAACCCCGCCTTAAGAAACGCGTTTGAAGAAGCCGGTGGGAACAGGGTCCGAATTTCAGCAAATAGCCTTTTTGCCGTTAGCCCGGGCCTTATTCAATTAGACATCACAAAAGGATCAGACGACTATTTGATTGCGTACGTCAAAGCCAACATAAGAGAGGCGACCAGACAGCAGGAACTTGAGACCGCTTTGTCCGAAAAAAAATCAACGTTCGGTGTCAGCTATATATTTATTGGAATAGACGAATTTGCCTCTTTTGTGAGGCGTGTAGAAAAAAATCCAGACCTCGAAGCCGCTTTGCTAAAAGCAAAAGAGGCGGGAGTCTCCGTGTCGGCGTCAGACAAATTTAAGATTTATTCTCGGCTTATAATCGTGGACACGAGGGCTGACGATGCCGCTATAATCTCTTTCCTTTTGGGAAAATAAAAATCAGGCAATAAAAGCAAGAGCACCATGTACGGGTGCTTTTTTGTTTGCGCTTTTTACAATTTCTTAAACAACAGTTTGAAAATTTTTCTCTGGAACTCGGCGATAATAGGGTTTTCTATAATAACTGCCGTTTCGGTATTGTAGTCCACAAACGCCACCTTGTCGGCATAGATAAGCTGGGTGATATTGTAGTCCCAGAGGTCATAGTCTTTGGGTACAACCTTGGTATACCGTTCAAGCCGTGGCTTTTTTCTGCCCTGCGTCTTTTCATTGGTAATAACAAAACGCTCTATCTGCTTCTTGTCCCGTCGCTCCCGATAATTTTTAGGTACATACCAGTCATCTCTACGAGCATTTTTAGATGAACTGTACCGATAAAAAATCTCTCCTTTTTTCAAAGTTGTAATGATATCCTCATACACAAAAATTATCCCTTTCCGTCCAGTCAAAAATTTTATCAGTGGCCGCTTTTCTTTGGCGGCATAGACCTGTTTCAAAATGGGGAGTGTTTGCTCAAAACTATGCGCAATGCCCTGCACCAGAGTCTCCAATTTTTCCGGCGACTCGGCAACAAAAAAGACTCTCCTGTTTTTGCGCACCCGAGAAACCAGTCCGCGCCCCTCAAGACGAGGGAGGAGTTTGTAGAGAGCAGGACGATGCATTCCTGAATGTTCCGCAAGAGCGGCAATAGAGAGCGTCCCAGACTCAAGTAGCGTGAGATACACAAGACTTTCTTTTTCGCTAAGACCGATATGTTCCAAAAGTTCCTGATTTTCCATAAAATTGTACTAAATGAATACACTTATTGTATAGCAAAAATCCTTTAAAAATGAAAGGTTCCGGGTTGACCACAAAAAAGCCATTCGTTTTTAAGCACTTTTCAATACAAAAACTAACCGTGAGCATATAGTAATAGTAGATTCATTGAAATTATGAAAGGAACAAGAATTCTTATGAAATACTCGTGCTTATCTTCTTCAAAAAGCGGCAGAGAACAATTCTTATCTGAGTGTGCCGTAAATGACGAGGAGCTCGCGAATATAAACACCGCATACAAATTTGCAAAATATGCGCACAAAAATCAATGCCGCGACGGAGGGGGGCGTTATTTTGAACACCCTCGCGCAGTTGCACGAATCATAATGCACGAGCTTGGACTTAAGGATAACTGGAAATTAATCGTAACGGCGCTTTTGCACGATACCCTTGAAGATTCATTCCTTTTGGACAAGCGCCTCCTTCAGACAATATTTGGAGAAGAGGTTGCTTTGTGGATAGAGCTTCTCACAAAAGAAGACGGCATTGATTATTTTGCACGATTCTTTGAATACAACATTTGGGAAGTGTTGGTAGCAAAACTTGCCGACAGACTTCACAATGTGCGCACACTTCATGAATGCGACATTCGCAAACAAGAAAAATGCCGAGAAGAAACGCGTCGGCTGTATATACCGCTTGCAGAAAAACTTGCTTCCATCATTCCGCAAGAACATGTAGCGCTCGCCCACTATTTAAAAAGCGAGCTAAAGCGACGCGTCAACCAAGAGAGCGGCGTCCCACAATGAACCGGAAACCGGTGAAAGGAGACTAGCGTGGGAAATAAAAAAAACGTCTGTGCGAATCTAACGATAAAAAACTGTATCAAATGCCCATTTCATGAAGTACTTCCCGACCCTGACCCGCACGACTGGTTTTGCGACGATGATGTAAAAGTTGTTTGTCGAAAAACCGGAAAAAATATTACCGTTGCCTGTCGCCCATATGCCATACGAAGAGAGGCCGACATTCCATCGTGGTGTCCACTCAAAAAAGAACATGCTCGGGAGCAACCCAAATGACCGAGGTACGCCAACTCATCGTTTGCCAAAAATGGAATGTGCACGATACATTTCTTACTTCGGGAAAAGAGCCCTGTGGCTTTTCTCTCCACATCTCTGAAGATGATCTAAAAAACTTTATTGGTGAATATTGGAGTCTTATGCCCGACAAAACCCCAGAAGAATACTGCGCCCCAACGGGAGAAAGATTTCAGTGCGAAGTTGCCAAAAAAACTTTCGGGCAACTAATGAAAAGTAAAAATGGTATTTTCGGATTCCATCTTAGTATCCCCGCAAGGGGCAAAAAATACTCTTTCCCAAAAGACTTTGAAGTGTTGACTGCCCGCCAGCTGGCCTTGCCCGAAGAGCGCTACGCCAACCTTCCCAAAGAAACAGTCGTCTACCCCGAAAATTCCGGAAAAGAGTGGGACAAACGGTATGTCGCAAAGATGTATAAAAACGATGGGCGTTTCCACGATTTGGGCTATCAGCGAACTCTGCTTTTTGCCTTTTCTGCGCCCGGAGACGAAGAAGCATTCGTACTTGCGCTCGCATATGCACAAATAGTACGCAGAGATGACGAGGAATGCTTTATTCAACAACTAACTGCGATGAAAGACGGGGTTGCCCTTCACGAAATATCGCTCGGAGGAAGAAAAACTTGGGCGACAAATATGCTCACCAAGAAAAATATTCCGATTGTGGGACTTCCCGAAAACGCCCTAAACAAGGCAGATTTCAAAAAACTTGATCTTGAGTCCTTGCTACAACCAACATAATTAAAACATGCCCCGATTTCGTAATAAGAAGTCGGGGTTTTTACTAAAGCGAAGAGATAAATGCCTGAAGTCCGGCTACTATTTGTGATGCGTCATTCTTTCCGCTTTTGCCTTGTGCAAAGGGGTTAGTGAATGTAGTGTCTTCTTTGTTGTCCATGTACAAACCGGCAACGCCAAGGTCACGCGCCGCATTAATCAAGAGTGCGACGGCTTGCAATAATTTTTGTGTTTGCCCTTTATGTGCTTCGGGCGTCCGGTTGGCCAACAAATCTTCTCCTTTTTCTTTTACCTCACTAAAAAGCACCTTACTTTGGTTGAGAGGGCTCGTTGCGTCTTTGTTATTGTCTATTTCTACAATTGCATTGTCTAAATATTCTCGCCCCTGCGCCAACATTCCCACATACACGCTAAGCTCTGCGCCAAATTTTTTATTTTTTTCTTTTTCTGCCTCTTCTTTTGCTTTGGTTGTCTCAACTTTTTGTGCTTGCAGAGCGGCTTCGGTCTTTTCTTTTTGCTGGAGCGTGCTCTCAAGTTCTTTTTTTGTTTCTGTTATTTTCTTTTCAGCACCTTCTCTCTCCTTTTTTTGTGCAATCGCCTCTGTTTTTAGAGCGCCGAGGTCTTGCGCAATCTTTTTCTCAATTGAGCGCACCTTTTGAGAGGCCTCAACATACAACGCAACGGCTTCCTGATATTCACGAAACGATGTGTTTGTTGTGGCATTGCTTCGCTCAAGCAGTGCCTTTACCTCAAACCACTCCCCTTCGTCGGCTGCCTTTTTTGCGATTTCAAAAATCTCTTTTGCCACTAAAAGATCTTTGGATTCTTCAATCTTTAAAATAACTGTCTCGTCCGACTCGTTCGTCTCTTTTTTAACATCATTAAAACTCAAGAGCGAGCCAGCATAGTCTCCCGATTCAAAGCTTTGAAAGGCAGCACTCGTAAGATTTGAAGCGTTTTTTGATTGTACCAACACGTGTAGTGCCCCGCTTCCTCCCGCAAGAAGAGCCGCGCACGTGAGAACAATCATTTCATTCTTCATATGCTCTCTATGATACTATGCTTAACTAAAAAAATCCTGACCACGGTCAAGATTTTTAATACTTTTTTATGAAAATAGTTTAAAACGGATTTTTGGCACCACGAACTTCAAAGTGGAGATGGGGGCCAGTTGATTTTCCGGTGGAGCCGGAGTAGCCAATCACTTGTCCTTGAACAACTCTCGCTCCTTGTGAAACGACAAGTGCGCCCAAGTGGGCATACAAGGTTTGTGTTCCATTCGGATGGCTTATGACAATGTAGGAGCCGTAGCCGCCGTTCCAGCCAATCGGCCGGGCGATTATAACACTTCCCTCGGCGGCGGCAACAACGAGAGTACCGTATGGGGCAGAAAAGTCTATGCCGTTATACCCATGTAGACCCTGTGTTATCGGACCAGAAACGGGACGCAAATAATAGCCAACGTAGGACGGACCATTGGTGCCGCTCGCTGGCAAATATCCCCGTGCAACAAAAGATCTGTTTGCGATTTCTCCCGCGGGAATAATTATTACTTGTCCAACCGTAAGCTCTGATGGACCTGCGATATTATTAAACCTTTTTATTTCGTCAACATCTCCCTTAAACTTCTTGGCGATAATATCCAGTGTGTCTCCTTTTGCAACTGTGTAGCGAACCCCCGATACAGGAAGAATAACAAGAATTTGTCCCTCGTAGATTAAATCGCCGCGATCAATATTGTTCGCCCACATAATGGTATTCACAGAAACATCAAACATCTTCGCGATTTCTGAAAGCGAGTCTTCTCCATGGACCACATAGAGACTAATCTGTCCACTTGAAGGCATCTCTTCAACGTCAGCAATGGTCCCCAAGGGGCCCGAGTCGGACAAAAGAGCACTGTCTCCCACAATAGTAATATCACCACCACCTTTTGACGGGTTTGGATCTGAGTTTAAAGCCGCCTGGAGCAGTGCGAGGTTTTGGGAGTTGGTGCCTTTTTCTTCAGCAATAGCTGGGGTACTCTCAAAAATAGTGCCCAAAAAAGAAAAGAACCCGGCATGAGCTTGCGCCGGAATAGCAAAACAAAAAAGCCCAATAGCAAACGCTACGAACGGCTTGAGGCCAAAAAGCCCTTTCCCGCGAGAAGATGTCTCCGGGAATAGATATGTCACCTGTTTCGGTTCATCATCCGAAACAGGGTCTTGGAGTTTGATTAAAATAAGCTCAAAGTTAGGGATACCCGCACAGTTTTTCGACCGTCTTTTCAACCAGAAACGACGAGAAAATCACTCTTTTTGTAGCAAACTGGGGTATTGCCGTAAAAACCTTTCTGTAAAATATGGCTCTGTTAAGCCATATTTTCACCATCAAAGACCAAATAACCATCTTTCAGTAACACCCAAAAGTATACCCGATGGTGGGTATAAGTCAACGAGTTATCCCCGCCAGAAGTTCGGGCAGATTTTCAACACTATTTGCTCCTGTGCGCGAATTCGCCTACGGCTCCTGGGAACAACAAAAAACATTTTGTGCCCAACTTCTAACGGGGCAAGCCCCTTACTCAAGAATTGAAGCCGAGAACCGTGTATTTTTTTCATTTTCAACTTAAATCTTAATTCTCTGTGCTATATTGGGACCATGCATTACTTGGGGGAGCTCAATAACGCCCAAAAAGAAGCTGTTCTCTCAACTGACGGCCCTGTTTTAATAGTTGCCGGAGCGGGAGCAGGCAAAACCAGAACCATTGTCTTTAGAATCATACATCTTATACAAAGCGGGGTTTCTCCAAATTCTATCCTCGCCATAACCTTCACCAACAAGGCAGCCCAAGAAATGCGCGAGCGAACCCGCGCATTACTACACCAAAAAGGGCTCAATTCTCTACCGTTTGGCATATCCGAAGAACCTTTTGTGGGAACATTTCACTCGCTGGGAGCGCTCATGCTTAGGGAACACGGCGCAAAAATAGGTATCCGGAAGAATTTTACTATTTTAGACAAAAGTGACTCTCTTGCCCTCATCAAAAAGGCAATGAAAAATGCGGGGGTAAGCGCCGACCAGTTTGAACCACGCAAAATCCAATCCATCATCTCAAGAAACAAGGGGGACTTGGTGGCTCTTTCTGATTTTATTGAATTTTCTGCACAAAATTTTTTTTCAAAGATTGTTTTTTCCGTCTGGGAAGGATACGAGCGCGCGCTGCAAGAATCGAGCACCTTGGATTTTGACGATCTGTTGTTGCGCTCGGTACGATTGCTCCAAGAACACCCTGATGTTTTGCACGAATACAAAGAGCGGTGGTCTCACGTGCACATTGATGAATACCAAGACACTAACCGCGCGCAATATATTTTATCGCGACTTCTCGTGGAAACGCACAAAAATATTTGCGTAGTCGGTGACAGCGACCAAAACATTTACAGCTGGCGCGGTGCAAACATCCAGAATATGCTGCGCTTTGAAAAAGACTACCCCGGCGCCAAAATTATTTTTCTTGAAGAAAATTACCGTTCCACGGCAACCATTCTTTCGGCCGCGGCAAGCACCATACAAAAAAATACTCTACGCATAGACAAAAAACTGTTCACCGCAAATGGTGCCGGAGAAAAAATATCCCTACGCGTTGCACCCGATGAATCGGCCGAAGCATTTTCTGTGGCCCAAACAGCCCGTGAGCTCATCGCGAAAGGTGTGCGCCCGGAAGATATCGCAGTATTGTACCGAGCCAACTTTCAATCCCGAGCGCTTGAAGAAGCATTTCTTGCGCACGGTGTTGAATATCAAGTGGTCGGTGTCCGCTTTTTTGAACGCAAAGAGGTAAAGGATATTCTTTCGTACCTCAAGGCCGCACTCAACCAAGAAAGTTTGGCCGACATCGCCCGTGTTATAAACTACCCAACCCGAGGAATCGGAAAGGTGAGTATCGCAAAACTTTTTTCGGGTAAAAAAAGCGAACTACCCGAGGGCGCACAACAAAAAATAAATCAATTTTATACGCTACTTGAAAAAATTAGTGGCGCCGCACAAACAGAAACAGTCTCCGAGCTTGTCGCGTTTGTTTTTACAGAAAGCGGTATTAAAGATGCTCTTGAACATGAAGGCGAAGAGGGGAAGGAGCGTATCGCAAATATCCAAGAATTAGTGGCGCTTGCGAAGCGCTATGACAAGAGAGAAAAAGATACCGCGTTGAATATGTTTATTGAAGACTCGGTCCTTGCAAGCAACCAAGACGAGCTCTTAAAAGACGGGAAGGGTGTTCGTCTTATGACCGTCCATGCCTCAAAAGGCCTTGAATTTCAATGTGTTTTTGTCACTGGCCTTGAAGATGGGCTCTTCCCACACACCTATCTCTATGATGGCACAGAGACTCTTGGTGCCATAGAAAAAGCAGAAGAAGAGCGTCGACTTTTTTACGTGGCGCTGACCCGTGCCGCAAAAAAACTTTTTCTTTCATACGCAGAGCGCAGAACCATTTTCGGCGGGACAGAATGGAATGCGCCATCTGAATTTTTACAAGATATAGACCCCGACCTTATTGAGTCGGAGCGGGTAGAAGAGGCCCAACTTCCTTCAATTCTTTTGGAATAATTATTATGCGAGCAAAAAAATCTCTCGGACAAAACTTCCTCACGTCACGATCTGCGGCCCAAAAACTGGTAAGCTCGTGCGAGGTCACAGGCCACGATGTTGTTGTTGAGGTGGGTCCTGGAAAGGGGATGATTACCGAATTTCTTCTTGCGCGCGCCGAAAAAGTTATTGCCGTTGAAAAGGATGAACGAATGGTTACCTTTTTAAAAGAACGGTTTGCAAAAGAAATAGAAGAAAAAAAACTTCTTGTTGTCTCCGAAGATATTTTGGAATTCAAACCCAAAGACTGGAAATTAAGAGAGGGGGGCTGGAAATTAATTGGTGCTATTCCGTATTACATCACCGGAACATTTCTGAGAACATTTCTCACCATGCCAGAACAGCCCACATCCATCGGGCTCATTATCCAAAAAGAAGTTGCGGACCGAATTATGGCACGAGACAAAAAAGAAAACCTGCTTTCGCTTTCAGTCAAAGCGTACGGGACACCGCGCTATATAGAAAAGGTGGGAAGAAAAAATTTTAATCCATCACCGAACGTAGATTCCGCAATCATTATCGTTGAGCAGATCTCACGAACATTTTTCATGAATGTTTCAGAGATACATTTCTGGAATATTGTTCACGTTGGTTTTGCCCACAAAAGAAAGCGTCTCATGAAAAATCTTGCGCTGGGAAAACTCGCCACAACCACCGTATTAGAAAAAACATTTTCTGTATGCGGAATATCAAAAGATGCACGTGCAGAAAATCTGTCACTCGCCGAATGGAGCTGCTTTCTAAAAAAATAGAAAGTTAGATTTACCTATTTTATGCTATAGCATAAAATAGGTCATCGTTGTTTTTGCCGTTCTCAATTTTCAAAAACTACCGAGATGTTCCCACCAAATCAATATCTCCTTGGTGAGGGATCAAAATACAAAATTTTCCGGCCACCACAAGACACGCGCTGCCACCCGTGTATATACCCAAAACCCAAACCCCATTTTTTGAAATTTGATTAAACTGAAAAAGCTTTGATTTCCCTGGCACAAAATGAAAAGTGCCTGGCCGAGGGGGGCCAACGGAAATAACGTGCCCCACGGAACAAGTACATTGCGCGACAACACTCATTTTCCCACCAAACACACCACCAGCAGCATAGGTATGAGGCACCAAAACAGGGCTTATTGAAAAAACTGGTGCCAGAAAAAAACCGGTTACAAGAAATAGAAGCTTTCTGCCTTTTTTTGCCACACCATCCTCCATTGCCTTTATGGTATCGTACATTGTGGAGTAATCCTATTACTGTTTTCAACACGTCTACACCTTATCCACACAAAAAGGCACCATTTTTATACTTATTTTTCCTTATTTTGCTATACTTTTAGAGAGAACGGTGAAATATTTACCGAGCAAAAAATTCGCCATAATAATGCTTTTTTTCCTGCTTGTCGGGGGTGTTTTTTTCGTATTTTTTGGTTCCAATAATACCACCATAACAAAGGGTGACGGCGCGCTTGTCGTTGGAGAAAAAAGCGGGAAGGATGACGCCGATAACGATGGTCTTGCGGGGTGGGAAGAGGCGCTTTTGGGCACCGACCCCGAAAACCCCGACACCAATAAAAATAGCGTCATGGACGGCGAGGAATTTGCGAGCGTAAAAAAATATTTAGATATTGGGCTTGATGACAGTGCGATGCGCGGGCTTCTCAGTTTTGAGGGGAGAATCCAAACACTTCGAGCGAACGGGGATTTAAACTTAACTGACGCCATCACCCAAGAAACTGCTCTTCGATATGGTGTTTTGGGCGCCGGAAACGAGCTGGATGCAACAACATTTGATCAGCTTTTAAATTCGCTTGCTTCTGATTTTTCTCGCCTTTCCGGAAAAGACCGCTACTCTTTGGAAAATCTGTCGTTCACCAATGATGAAAGCAAAGATGTTTCTCGTTTTTATATTTCATCAGTCATTGTTGCCCTCAATATGTTTCCAGAAATATACGGGGAAGACCCACTGCAGACATTAAGCAACTTGTCTAAAGGAGAAGCACCGGCCGATGCGGCAACACTGGAAGAGCTTTCTGCTTCGTATGCGGCACTTGAAAAAATAGTGAGCAAGCTTCGGGCGCCGGCGCGCCTTGCACGAGCGCACATAGTTCTGGCAAATAGTTTTTATCATCTTTCATTGGCATTAAACGACATGGGGTCTGCACCGACTGACCCTGTCCGTGGCATGCTTGGCGGAGCTGCATACATCCACTGGAGCAACCAAAAAAAGCAGGCTGTCGGAGAACTTATTTCATACTTTAAAGAACAAAATCTCTAGTTAGTCCCAGCATCATTTTTATATACCATGCATCGATTACATACACCTCCATATTTATTTCTTCTTTCTTTTCTTGGACTTGTGCTTTTTCTTTTTGCTGGGATGCCAGGAGAATCGCGCGCGCTCATTCTTGATGGAGGAGTAGCGGTGCCAGAAAACATGTCCTCACAATCAGTGACGGGTATTGATAGTCTTATTCAGCAAAGTGGGCCAGCCACAGTCCGCGATACTATAACGGCTGGTGGCCCAAATGGGGCAATACTCCTTGGAGATCTTATAAATCAAGTCGGCGTTACCCATGTCGCCGGCGCCCTACGCCAAACAACCGGAACAAATTTAGGAACTACTTTGCGTGGATCTGGCGTTTCAAACTCGGCAGGGGTTATCCGCCAAACATCGGGAGAGTCATACGGTACCCTGTTGGGGAAAACCCGTCCAGGTGAAATAAACAACATTTTTGGACAAACGAGCGGGACTCCTCTGGGGCAAGTCATGAGACAAACAGGAGCTGGGCCAGTGGCTGAGACAATCAATGCTTCAAATGGGACACTGTTTGGGAGAACCTTGGATCGTACTGGGGCCTCCACGGTGGGAAATGTTATTCAGGGGCGTGGCGGAGCAAAAACGGGTAGTGCTCTCCTTAGTTTGGGAGACAGTACGGGAAATATTTCAACCATTGCCGGAGCGGGTAATGAGCAAAACTTCTTACTTGCACTCTCTGATGGCCCGCTTCAACAATCAGTTTCCACTGTGGGTAATGGCTCTTTTGACACCTTCGTGAGTAACGTGGGGCCTCAAGCCGCAGCGCAATCCATTGCAAGCGGGATTGCAGGTGTTGGCGGATCGGCAAACAAACTTGGTATAGAAAACGAACTTGCCGGACTTTTTGGAACATCGAATTTCCTTAATAACAGTAACAGCTCCGGCGACTATTGCGGTTTGGGGAGTGGTAGCTCGGGCATATCTGCAATTCTTAATAATCCAGAGGTTCAAAATCAATTAAAAAATGCTGTGGGCGAAGGAGCAAGCCAGGTTTTGGAAGAGGCAGGGCTTGGCGGCCTTGAAGGGCTTTTGGGAATTGGAGGGGGGGGCTCTTTTGTTCCCGTAAAAGACGCCGACGTCATAAAAATAACGACCGCAATCGCAGGCGACACCAAAGTCATGCGAAGCTACTTGAAAGATTTATGCGCCAAAGAGTTCAAGCTGGACCCCGAGGAACAACATAAGTGGATTCAGGTTTCTGAAAATCTGGTCCGCCACACGCTCGTCTTTATGAATACGGCATATGCCAACAACCCCATCTTCATAAGTAACCCCTACGCCTATTTTGACAAGGTTTCAAACGGCGTATTCCAAACCCTCGCCGAAGAAATACGAACCATGCCGGCGGGAACCATTGACACAAAGACCCACTATGAGCTTCTTCAGTTGGTTGAAAGACTGCGTGAGCAATATCTTTTCCCCACGTTAGTACAGTCAGACACCATTGACCTAAATGCCCTACGAAACAATTTTAACGAAGGTGGTAGCTGGGAAACATTTCACAATCTTCTTATAAATCCAGTAAACAACCCCCAGGGCCTTACTGAATTACTCCGGGGAGAGGTTGACAAACGACTTGCGCAAGCGCGTTCCATTGAGGAGCAAAAACTCGCCTGGGGAGAAGGATTTTTCTCTTACGAGGTTTGTGATGAGCAACTATACCAACAAAACCTCCTCGGAATTGACCGGAGAAATTGCAGAATTATCACTCCGGGCTCCCTCATAAAAGACCAGATTTCATTGGTGTTGGGGACCGCAATCAGACAAATTGAAAATGCCGATGAATACGATGAGCGCATTTCACAGGCGGCATATACGGCACTAAATAACGTGTTGGGAACAACGGGGGTCGCGTTTAGAAAAAATCCATCCGCCGCACAAATTTCCGGCGGTGCGGTTTCTCCCGAGGATGTACGAACCCCCCAAGGAACCAGCCGCTCACAATTTAACTACCCATCGGCATTTTGGGGGAATGTTGATGGTCGGCCAATTCTACCGGGAACGCAAATAAGAGACGCAGTGGAGCAGTTTTAGCTTTTCAAAAAACCTATACACAGATGCCAAAAAGAATTAAAAATTTAATAAGGGCTGTATACAACGATTCTGTCGGAAAACGGAGTTTTTTCGGAAAAAAAATCGGAACAACTGCACTTTTGCTATTTGTTGTAACCATTGTGGTTATGGGGCCACTCGGTGTCTATACCGCCCACGCGGCCCTTCCCCTTATGGCCGCTGGCGACACCATTGCACGGGGCGCTGGAGAAGTTATTGGTTCAGCTGTTTCCTGGTTTGGAGATAAAACATTTGGTCTTGTTTTTAACGGAATCACTAATCTTCTTTTTATTCTTGCAACGTGGTTTTTGGGAATGACGGGGAACCTTCTTGATACTGCTATCACTTATTCCATCAGCCCGGCTTTTTATGATATCCCCGGCATTGTCATAGGTTGGGGCGTTTTTCGCGACATCGTAAATATCGCCTTCATCGCAATACTGGTATATATCGCGATAGGAACCATTCTCCAATTAAGTGGGGTAAGCACGAAACAAATGCTAGTAACACTTGTCGTCGTTGCGCTTCTCGTTAATTTCAGCTTTTTTCTTGCCAATACCGTTATACGCACATCAAACACACTAGCAAGCGCTTTGTATGGTCAAATCATGCCGCCGAGCGCTCAAACAGAAGGAAGTTTTAAGTTTTTTGGTTCTGGAAGAGGATTTAGCAATAAGGAGTCTTTGTCCGGAAAGTTAATAAACGGCCTAGACCTTCCCTCAATGGTTGACTCAAAAACACTTAATGACCTTTCCTTTACTGATGCCGCGGTTGCGCGTCTTCTCGGAGCGATTGCTATCTTTATTGCCGCTTTTGTTTTTCTTGCAGGAGCAATACTTTTTATATTACGAATAGTTACGCTTGCCTTCGTACTCCTTATTTCTCCGCTCGCATTTGCGGCGGCGATACTCCCCGCGACAAATACATACTGGAACCAGTGGCTGTCCAAGCTCATGGGCAACGCCTTCGTAGCTCCTGCATATATGCTGTTTCTTTTTGCCATTATCGCCATTGTCCAAACAAAAACCCCAATCACTCTTCAAACAGACACACTGGCAAGTGTTTTTGATATCACAAAATCAACCTATGACTATCCTATGGCGGGACGGGTTTTCTTAAATTACGCCGTTATCATTGGGCTTTTGTTGGGTGCCCAAAAACTGACACAAACCATGGCATCCGGCATTGCGGGGCTTTCAGTAAAATATGCCGGCAGAGCGACCGGGTTCGCCATGGGGGCTACGGCGTTTGCGGGAAGGAGAACGATTGGACGAGGATTTAGGGCGCTTGCAAATAGTGAGGCGGTGAAAAACTTAGGCTTTACAAAAGATAGCGAAGGAAATCTTCTTGAAAAAAGAGGGTGGGGCGGAAAGGTTGGTCGTTTTTCTGGCGAAAAAATTGTTCAGGGAGCACAATTTGGTGCCCAATCTACTTTTGATGTTCGCGCAGGAAAGATCGGAGCGGCAACGTCTGGGCTTGCGGGAATCGTTGGGGCTGATTTCGGCAAATCTGGCGGAAGGGGCGGTTTTGAGGCAATAGAGAAGGGGCAGATAAAGAGGCGGGTAGAACTTGGCAAGGCTCTTGCCACAACACAAAAGGGTTCAGACGAGCGGAAGCAAGAAGATTTAGTCAAGAGCTTCCAAGAGGTTCTTTCCGGAGAAGAAAAAACCCTTAGCGAGGCGCTTAAAACCGACACGGGAAGAAAGGAGCGCCTTGAAGGATTTAGGAAAAGCCTGAAGAGCGCGCAGGAAGAAGGCAATGCGACCCTCGTTTCCCACTATAAGAAGCTCGTAGAAGATGAAGAGGGTACGGCCATAAAAACCGCTCGGAAAAACCTAAATACTGGGGCGGAAAAATTAAGGGCCCTTACGGAAGCTCGTACGGAAACCAGAAAAGAGCGGGCGCAAAGTTTTGAAAAAAGAGAAACAGAGGGCTTTAAATTGTTCGGAAAAGAAATCCCGTCTCGTCCGCTTATGCGCCGGGCCGCACGAGAGAAGGCGGTTGACGAACTCCGCAAGGGAGAGGGGGAGTTTGACAAATTACTTAAACGGGTAGCCGATGAGTTAAAAAAAGATGAGCCGCCCAAAACACCATAGCTATGGAAAACAATACCCAAGAAACAGTAAAAGAGGCGCTGGTGCGCGCTCCCGCAGATATTCAATCAGCGATTTTTTCTGATAGTTTATCTGAAGAATGCAAGAAACTGGCAACAACGCACTCCCTTTCCGACGAACATGCGAAAATGCTAAAAGAGGAAATTATTTTTGTACTGCTAGGCCTTACCGAAGAAGTGGAGCTCCCCCAAAATATACAAGTTCGCCTAAGTGTTCCCCCGCTTCGTGCACATGAAATTGTGAGCGACATTAGAAAAGACATCTTTGCGCCAATCCAAAAATCACTTGATGTCATAAGCGGAAAAATAGGAAACGAAGACGTTACAGTTCCCCCGTTAGATTCTAAGTTTGAAAATCGAAATTCAAACTTTCCATCAAAGGAGCCAGAACTTTCATTTGAGGGTACTGTGCGCCTCAAAAGCGTGTCAGATGTGGCGCCAAAACCACAACAAACGACGAGCCCTGCTGCACAGCCGACCACAAACACATCGTCCTTGCCCGATGATGTTCAAAAAACTATGTCTTCGCCAGAGGTTGCAAAAAAAATTCAAGCCATCGGGCAAAAACATCAACTGCATGTAGATACCGTTGGTACTCTTTTAGATGAAACCCAACTTGTTATGAAGGGGGAGACGCACCCAAAAGAGTACATAAAAAATCTGACAAAACGCCTTTCTGTGTCCGACACAAAAGCAAAGGAGGTTGCCGTGGATATCAACGAGCAAATATTTAGACCCATTAGGGAGTCTCTCAAAAAAGTGCACAGAATAGGGGAGGACAGCCCTGGGTCAGAAAATAAGAATTATGACCTGCAGGAGAAAAAAAACAACGGACAACCAATGCCCGAACCCCCAAAATCAAGATCCTACAATCTAAAACCTGCAGAACGTCAAAAAACCTTCACCCAAGAAGAAGCCATTAAAGAGCTGGAATATCCACCAAAAGTCGGGACTTCAGAAAATAGTGCCCCTATTAGTTGGGCAGAAGAAAAACACAAGCCTAATGAATTATTAGAAAAAAAGATGGGGGGAGTTTTTGCGCTTCCTCAAAAAGAGGCCATTCCACAAAATTCCGCAAACGACCGCCGCGGAGAGATAAAAAAACGGGACAGCTACGAGTTGGACCCGTATCGAGAGCCCGCTGAGTAAGTATCTCGTATTTTGTATTTCGTATCTGGTATGGAAAAAATTAAAAACTTCACTGATCTAAACACGTGGAAAGAAGCGCACAAACTTGTTCTCATGGTATATACTCACACAAAAAACTTTCCCGACGAAGAAAGATTTGGTTTAACAAATCAATCAAGGCGAGCTGCCGTTTCCGTCTCGTCAAATATAGCAGAGGGATTTGGCAGAAGTTCAGCAAGAGATAAGCGACATTTTTATACCATGGGCGCAACCTCATTGGCAGAACTACAAAATCAGTTTCTGGCGGCACGAGATTTAGAATACATTCAGGAAGAATTTTTTGAAACACTTGCTACACAAATGACAAAAACGGGGATGCTTCTATCGGGGTTAATCAAATCGGCAACAAACAAAGCTCAGTAACATACATAATACCAGATACGAAATACGAAATACTTTTTATTATGAGATTCCAAATCCCACAATTTATAGAAGTTGAGGACAAAATTTTTGGCCCGTTCACCTTCAAACAGTTCGTGTATCTTGCCGGCGGGGTTGGGATTGTTTTTGTCCTGTATCGTGCCCTTCCCCTTTTGCTCTCCATATTTTTGATTGTGCCCGTCGTTCTTTTTTCGCTCGGCCTTGCTTTCTACAAGATCAACGATAGACCGTTTATCCTTGTGGTTGAGGCCTCATTCAAGCACTTCCTCCGAAACAAATTATACACATGGAAAAAGGGGGCTGGGACAAAAAAACAAACGGTGGTGACACACTCTACGGAAACAAGTGCTCTTGTGCCACACTTGTCGGAAAGCAAGCTTAAAGACATCTCATGGAGCCTTGATGTGCACGACAGTATTTATGCCGGCCAAGAAAAAAGGCGCCCCAATGATGTAGAATAGGGTGTGGGTCTGAATTACGAACAAGGAGCGGCACGACAAACAATTACGTTGTCACCCCTAAAAGCTATGCGCTAATAGCTAAAAGCTAAAATAAATGCCTGCAGGAAAATCATCACAAGAATTTGTTCCCATAAAAGAAATACGTGACGGCGTTGTTGTTTTAAAAGACGGCACGCTGCGAGTTGCTATTATGGCTTCATCATTAAACATTGCCCTTAAGTCCGAGGATGAGCAGCGGGCCATTCTTTTGCAGTTTCAAAGCTTTTTAAACTCTCTTGATTTTTCAGTACAGATCTTTATTCAATCACGCAAACTAGATATCCGCCCCTACCTCGCACTCCTTGAAGAACGACAAAAAGAGCAGGAGTCGGACCTGATGCGTGTCCAGGTTGCAGAATATATTGAGTTCATAAAAAAGTTTATTGAAACAACAAACATCATGACAAAAACTTTTTTCGTTATTGTGCCCTACAGCCCTTTTAAGGTGACTGGCGAAGGTAAAATGCTATCAAAATTTTTTCCGACAAAGAAAAAGGAGTCCGTCCAAGAAACAGAAACGTTTGAAGAGCACCGAACACAACTCGAGCAACGTGCTTCTGTGGTAAAACAGGGGCTTGCATCAGCCGGAATACGCACTATAGATTTAGGGACAGAAGAGCTGGTTGAGCTTTTTTATAAAATATTTAACCCCGGAGAACTTGAGAAGCCACTTTCTGTTTCTGCTCAAAAAAATCAAAAAAATACTGAGCAGAAAAAGTTTTCAGTTTAAACAAAAGATATAACCATGTCATTTTTAGATACATTATTCAAAAAAAAGAGCGGCGGCGAAGTGGAAATTTCTCCGATTCTTCCAAAAGAAATATACGAGGCTGGAGTCTTGGAACTACAAGATGTTATTGCTCCGGCCGCACTTAAGTTTGAGTCAAAACAAACATATCTGGGAGAAAAAATTGCGCGAACATTCTTTGCTATGTCTTATCCGCGGTTTCTTTCCGACAACTGGCTTTCTCCGGTTATTAATCTTGATAAAGTGTTTGATATTTCTATCTTTATACACCCCATAGACACCGCAAAAGTACTCCGACAATTTCAAAAAAAAGTAGCAGAAGTGCAAAGTCAGATATCACTTCGAGAGGAGAAGGGCATTGTACGCGACCCCACCTTGGATACCGCCTATCAAGACCTTGAAGAGCTCCGAGACAAGCTGCAACAGGCGCGGGAAAAACTTTTTGAGGTTGGTTTTTATTTAACAATTTACGCAGACAACGAAAAAGAGATGGACAAAGTGGAACGAGAAATCCGCACCATCCTTGAATCAAAGCTTGTGTATATGCGGCCCGCACTCTTTCAGCAGGAAGAAGGGCTTAGGAGCGTTCTTCCCATAGCCGATGACCAGCTTGCTATACACTCAAAACTAAACTCGGAACCTCTTTCCAGTTTTTTTCCTTTTGTTTCTTTTGACCTTACTTCCGACAAGGGAATTTTATATGGCATAAACCGCCACAACTCAAGTCTGATTCTTTTTGACCGTTTTTCAATGCCCAACTACAATTCAGTCATTTTTGCCACTTCCGGTGCAGGAAAATCATATACAACCAAGCTTGAGATTCTTCGCTCTCTTATGTTTGATACGGACGTTATTGTGATAGACCCCGAGCGGGAATATGAGTTTCTTGCCGAAGCCAGCAATGGACGCTATTTTAATATTTCACTTACTTCGGAACACCACATAAATCCCTTTGACCTTCCTCCCGTTCGCGAAGACGAGTCTCCTGCAGATGTCTTGCGGTCCAACACCGTAAACCTCGTGGGACTCTTTCGTATTATGCTTGGCGGCCTTACCCCAGAAGAAGACTCTATTATAGACCGCGCCATTACCGAAACGTATGCCCTCAAAGACATCACTCCCGATTCCGACTTTTCAAATGCGCCACCGCCGCTTCTTTCAGATTTTGAGCTGGTCCTTGCGGGCATGGAGGGAGGAGGGTCTCTTTCCCAAAGACTTTCAAAATATACCAAAGGAACCTGGGCGGGTTTTATAAACCGCCCAACCAACGTGGACATCAATAAAAAGTTTGTTGTGTTTTCTGTACGAGACATGGAAGACGACTTGAAGCCGACCGCGATGTATATTGTCACTCATTATATTTGGAATGCGGTACGCCGAAACCTTAAGAAACGCCTTCTGGTCATTGACGAGGCGTGGTGGATGATGAAACAAGAAGATACGGCATCTTTTCTTTTTGGTATGGCAAAGCGGGGAAGAAAATATTATTTGGGGCTTGCCACCATCACGCAAGATGTCGGAGACTTTTTGCGCTCCCCGTATGGAAGCGCCATCATTAACAACTCTTCTATTCAACTCCTTTTGAAACAAGCGCCAGCGTCTATTGATTTGGTGCAAAAAACGTTTAACCTAACCGACGAAGAAAAATATTTGCTTCTTGAGTCGGATGTCGGAGAGGGGATTTTCTTTGCCGGACTTAAACACGTTGCCATAAAAATCATTGCTTCGTACACTGAAGACCAGATTATTACTTCTGACCCATCGGAGCTCTTGGCCATCCGGCGTGCGAAAGAAGACCTCTCTTTCTCAAAAGAGGGTTCGGAAAAACCGCTGACGGAAAATGCCCCGACCGCTCAAAAATAGCAGTGGCTCGTTCCACAAGCTCCGAGCGAAGTAAAACAATACGATGGCAACAAAAAAACAATATGCCTCACAAACGGAAGATTCTGTAACGATTTCTGCAAATATTGAGGAACCGCATTTTCCCATTATTATTTTCGGTTTTGCCACAGTAAAAGATTTCGTTATAGACCCCCTTGTTCTTGCTATAGAGCTGACAGGAGTACTGGCTATTTTTGGCTGGGTGTTTGGGGTTTTTGTCCAAATTCTTTTTAGTTTTGTTCTTTTTTTGTGGGTATTTTTAAAAACCGATGCCGTTTCACGCCGGCTGATACGAAAAGTCGCACTTCGCATTGCACTAGCTATTATGATTTCTCTTGTTCCGGGAGCATCAATAGTGCCGGAAACAATGGTCATTGTGGCCTTAACTCATTTTCAGGAAAAAAAGATCGTTAAAAAACTTTTGGGTGTTGCGGAAAAAATTGAGTAATGGCGTAATGGCGTAAGATGTTTTAAAATATAACTATGCAACATTTTTGTTATCTTAAAAGAACCTCTTTCTTTGTAGTGCTTTTTTTGTTTTTTGCCTTCTCTTCCGTGGCAACTAGTGCCCAGGAGTCAAATATAAGTATTGGCGTTCAACCATCCTCTCCTAAGGCATACGAACAGGTAACCATAACCGCTAGCAGTATCTCTTTGGACCTTGATCGTTCGCGCATATCATGGTTTCTTGATGGAGTTTCCCAAAAAAGCGGCGTGGGCGAGAAAGATTTTTCTTTTACAACAAAGGCACTCGGCAAAACATCAACGGTCAGAATTTCTATTTCTACCCCTGACGAGCCGCCGATAACCGAAACTATTTTGGTTACACCACAGGGTGTAGATATTTTGTGGAATGCCCTTACGTATGTTCCGCCATTTTATGCCGGCAAAACACTTCCTTCTTCGGATGGACTTCTTTTGATTACTGCGTTTCCTGAAATTAAAAACGGTTCCGGCACAACCATGGCACCCAACAACCTTTTCTACGAATGGCGACAGGACGGCTCTGTAGTGGCCAGCGGACACGGTATCGGAAAAAGGAGTATTGTTGTGCGTAGCAGAGTAACCTCCGGAATTGATACGGTTATTTCCGTTATTGCTTCCTTGCCCGATCGTTCTGTGCAGGCAGAAAATATTGTCAGGATACAAACACAGGAACCCGTTGTCCTTCTATATGAAAAGCATCCGCTCCAGGGCATTCTTTATGAAAGGGCTCTTGTGGAATCGGTCACTTTGACGGAGAAAGAGTTCACTCTTCGTGCGGAACCGTTTTTCTTTTCTTGGGAAGATGTTGTTCCCAAAAAACTGTTATTTCAATGGTCACTAAACGACTCTGACATTGAGACCCCGGGAGACGAAAAGGAAATTACCGTTCATGCCGAAACAAACGAACCCGGCGTGTCAAAAATAACGGTGCATGTGCTTAATTTAGGAAGAGTGCTTCAAGAAGCACGGTCAAACCTGTTTATAACCTTTTAAAGGTCGCGCTTAAAAATGTCTACTGAATACAAAAAAATTGCACTGCTTTTTGTCCTCTTGCTTCCCGTCATGGCAACGGTGGATGCGGGAATGGCCTTTGGGCAAACCTCTGTTGCCCTGCAACCAATTCAATCATTGTTTACGCAAACTATTCCCGGAGCCGGGGCGGGGGGGCAGAACGCCGCCTCTGTTCTGCAATATTTATTCACCGTCTCAATAGCTCTTGCGGGAGTATTTGCCGTTTTAATGATTGTTATTGGGGGCATTGAATACCTTTTAAGTGAGGCGTTCACCTCTAAAACAGAGGCGATTAAAAGAATCCAGGCCGCCCTTTGGGGGCTTCTCATAATTTTGGCATCATATGTTATTTTAAATACCATAAATCCCAATTTGCTGGATTTGAAATTAACCCTACCTGATGCCCGAAATAGCGCACTTCCCGGAGGGGGTTCCCAAACAATCAGTTCCCCGACCACCAATAGTGGCTCGTCAAGCGGGGGGGTAGTGTGTACTGGTTCAGGAATAAACAGGCGCTGCAAATAAAAAAGTGGTTTAGTCTTTTTAATTTATGTCTCAAAAAATTTTCATCGTTATCATAGGAGTTCTTGCCCTTCTTGTGTTGGGGCTTTTTGGCGCGGCCTTTTTCATTGCCCGCGACACTGGCGTTCCTACAGGAGAAGTACTCCGCGATATTTTACCGTTCGGAGGGTCAAGCATTGACGCCCCCGTCGGAAGCGGACTTGCCCCAACCCCCAGAGCCGAGGACGCCTCCGACAACTTAACACAAACACCCACCGGATCACTTCTGCAACAAATCACGATGCAACCAATTGCCGGCGCAACAACCTATATGTTACCCACAGACAAAACGACCCGCGTGCTCTATGTTGAAAAATCTACTGGCAACGTTTTTTCCTATGACCCAAAGACACGCATTGCCCAAAGAATAACCAACACCACCATACCAGGCATACAAGAAGTAATCTGGGGAAAAGATCGAGTTATTTTAAGATACCTTGACGAAAATGATGTTATAAAAAGTTGGAGTAGCGCCCTTACATCCTCTATGATAGAGGCGGGCTCTGCCCAACGGCTTGAGGGCTCTTTTCTTTCGGACGACATTCAATCTATTGTTCCTTCTCCAAACAAGAGCCAAATTTTCTATCTCTCTTTAGCCTCAAATTCCATTGTCGGCGCTGTCACAAATTTTTCGGGAGAAAACAAAAAACAAGTTTTTGAGTCTACTTTTACAGAATGGAGTCCCCAGTGGTCGGGGGAAAGAACCGTTGCCCTTACCAGCAAGCCGTCTGCTGGTATTGGGGGACACTTATTCTTTCTCAACATAAGCACCGGAGTACTTCAAAGTACATTGGGTAATCTCCCGGGGCTTGTAACAAAAACGTCCTCTGGGGAGCTGTATGTTGCTTTTAGCGTCAACGACAAAAACGAAAGTCCGCAGCTTCATATATACAACAAAAAAAAGGAGTCTTCTGCCCCCTTGCCGCTTGTAACGTTTCCGGACAAATGCGCTTGGAGTGTCCTCGATGAAGAAATTTTATATTGCGGAGTTCCCGACTCTTTCCCGAGAGCGGCATATCCTGATAGTTGGTACCAGGGGATCTTTTCTTCCACAGACTCGTTGTGGAAAATAAACGCCGTCTCAGGGGCTACCGAGATTATTGCTATCCCAACCCAAGTCGCCCAAAAAGAAATGGATGTAGAAAATCCTTTTTTGGATAAAAACGAAGAATACCTTCTCTTTACCAACAAAAAAGACTCCTCCCTTTGGAGCCTAAAGCTTCGTTAGTCCACACAACACTAAGTACTTTGCTCAATAAATTTTATAACCACCCTTCGATCTCTCCCTTCTCCCATTGATTCTGTTTTTATGTCCGGGGTATTTGAAAAGAAAGAGTGAATAATCATTCGCTCATACGGATTCATTGGAATAAGTTCTACGCTGCTTTTAAAGAAGCGCGCCCTCTCCGCCATCATGTGAGCTCGTGTTTTTAGCTCTTGAATTTTTTTTTCTTGGTAGTCGTTTACGTCAATAAGAAAACTTATCGGTTTTATATTTTCTCGAATACTTTGTTGTTCTGCAATTTTCTTAACCACGTGGTTAAGGGCCATGAGTGTTTTCCCTTCTTCTCCGAGAAGGCTGCGTGGGTCGCTTGTTTTTATACTAAATCGCACAATAGCCACGCCCTCAAGCTCTGAAACGGCATCAAGTTGAGCATCTGCGGAGAGGGCGCTCAGCAATTCTTCAATGGTTTTTTTAATAAATGCCGTTTCCATGTTTTATTGAGTTATATTACACAACTTACACCAAACATATGGGTTATTCAACCCCACCAGAAAAAAGTCGCCCCGTGAGGACCTTGGGGTTGGCTCCAGAAACAAGGGCTGTTTGGGAAAGTTTTTTCCTTGTATGTTCTGCTTTCTAATCCTCAACGGCGGAAATGGCGGTTGTTTTTGCTTTTTTACGCACGTAGAGCTCGTGCGCAACAGAGAAGAGGTTTGACGTAAGCCAGTACAGAGCCACCGCCGCAGAAATAGTGTAAGAAATAACAAACACAAACACGGGAAGCCCATACCTCATTTGCAAATTAAAACTCTTCATTAAGTCTTCCTGTAAATTGCCTTTACCAATTCTAGAAACATCTGCTTCTAATTTGGGGACAGAAAGTGCCATTTGAAAATACTGCGATATTCCTGCAGCACCAGCAAGAAGAAAACTTTTGCCCAGCATGTCTATAAATCCCAAGAAGTAAAAATTATATGTCTCCGGGGCCACAACAAAAGAATACAGCGCGCTTTCGTCAAACCCCGCCGAAAGTCCGCGAAAAAAAACCCAGTAAAGAGCAATAATAACGGGCATTTGCACTAAAACAAAAAGACAGCCCGAAAATGGGTTGAGCCCGTGTTTTTGGTACAGCTCCATTATTTTTTTTGATTGTTCTTGTTTGTCTTTGTGCTTTTCTTTTAATGCTTTTATTTCGGGCTCTATCTCTCGCATCTTCACCTGCGATTTTGTAGATTTGTGAGATAGGGGAAAAAGAACGCCTCTCACCAATAGTGTTAATACAATAACCGCAACACCTATATCTCCCCAGGGGGCGACAGAAATAAAAAAAACCAACCCATTATAAAGTGGCTGATATAACAGGGTATTAAAAAGCTCGGAAACCATTCCTGTATTGTAGGTGATTACTTGAGGGCGGGCAACTTACCTGCCGTATATTTTAGGGGAATAAACGCCCTACACTTGTCTGTTTTTAGGGCAAGTCTATGTGCGTCTTTTGCCAAGGATGACAGCGCCCAAGCCGTCGAATGCCCAAAGTAAGACCCTTAAAAACCCCATGTTTTTCTATTACCTTTTCACAGTATTCTGAGCACGAGGGGAAAAAAGTGCATCCCGGCGCATAATGAATGCCAAAAAGCTCATAAACTTGCTCGCGAACAATAGTTGTTTTTTGGTAGCTCCTCAACAAAAAGATGGCGCCTTTTTTAAACATGTTTTGTGTGGTCTTGTTGTAGCACCCCCGCACGACGCAAAAGCTCTCCCATTTCTTTTTGTAATTCCCCGCGAAGCGTTGTGTTTTTTTTAAGGAAAAATGCACACAAGTAGCACTCTTTTGTTTTTTGTCTTGTTTTACTCAAAAACAAATACCCCCTTCTTTTTAAAACATTCCGTCCGGTTGCTTTTTTAACAACTTTTTTGGGGACGACAAAAGCAAACTGTGAGGGCTCTTTGCAAGGCAACTCTTTTTTGTACACACGAAGAAAGACGCGGGCGGAATGAAACACTTTTCCTTTTTTTAACAACAAAGGAAATACTGTTTTTTTAATTTTGTATTTTGAGGCAAGCATGTTTCTGACAAGCATTGCCTCTTGTCGGGGCAAAGATTCAAAAAGGCCGCTCTTAAAAACCAACAACAATACTTGTTGGCTCAACGCTACACAGAAAGCTTGGCACGCCCCTTCCTTCTCCTTTTTCTAATAATGTTTTTGCCGGTTGATGTTCTTTTCCTCACCAAAAAGCCGTGGGTCTTTTTCCTTTTTCTTTTTTTGGGTTGATATGTTCTGGACATGTGTTATGTTTTGAGTAATAACAGTGGTATGTGCCCCCAGTGTACGACACTTTCTTTAAAAAACATAGGGCTTTGCTATTTGGATTATGCACACTTTCAACGAGTTTTCAACAATCCACTTATCAACATGATATACACATCTTACTAACATATTATTTTGCTTTTAACAAGTTTCGCGCCCGTGTCGAAGAGTCTATAATAAAACCATTCATTCGGCGTCTTGTCTTGAATAGTTTTTCAAAACGTTGTATTTCGAAAAAAATTCGCCTCCTCTCCAGATGTTTGGGGGGCAAATCGGTCGCAGACACAACAATTATCGTGCTATCCTAATTCAAAAAAAGAAAACATCTTATGGCAGACCTCAAACAACTCTGGGAAAGCTCTCTGGTAGAAATCGAGCCGGGTATTTCTAAGGCAAACTTCGCAACGTGGTTTAAAAATACCTATATTTTAAAAGAAGAGAGTGGCGTTGTCTATGTAAGCGCTCCAAGCAGTTTTGTGAAAGAGTGGCTGGCAAACAAATACCACAAAGTTATTCTCCGTTCTCTACGAAGCCTTTCTGAAAACATCAGAAACGTAGAATATGTGGTTGCCCCAAAAGGGGGAAGGAAAGAGCCCGTTGAAGATTTTGGTGAAAATAAAAAAGTCTTTTCAAACGAGCTTCCCTTGCGAGATCTTTATAATATTAATAAGGAAGACAACCTGAACCCTAAATATTCCTTCGAAAGTTTTGTGGTTGGCCCTTTTAACGAAACCTCCTATGCCGCGGCTCAGGCAATAATCAAAGAGCTTGGTGCATACAACCCACTTTTTATTTATGGTGGAACGGGACTTGGTAAAACACACCTTATTCAAGCAATCGGAAATGAAATTAAGAAGACTGATTTTGCAAAAAAGGTTTATTACGTTACTTCGGAAAAGTTTCTTCTGGATTTTATTAATTCCGTTCAAGCCAACAAAATAAGTCTTTTTAAAGAAAAGTACCGAAAATTTGATGTGCTTATTATGGACGACGTCCAATACCTTGCTGGAAAATCAGGAACACAAGATGAACTACACCATCTTATAAATACTGCCCTCGAGGGAAACAAACAAATTATCTTTTCTTCGGATAAGCACTACAACTATATCCCAGAGCTCGAGGACCGCCTTCGTTCGCGTTTTGGGGCAGGAATGATGGTGGACATCGGGGAGCCCGACTTTGAATCACGGATTGCTATTTTACGTTCTAAGGTGCGTAACCGAAATTTTTCTCCTTCCGACGAAGTGCTAAATTTTATAGCCAAGTCTGTCACGGGCAGTATTCGCGAGTTGGAGGGAATACTTAATTCAATTGTCCACCAGTCTCAGCTTAAAAACAAAGAGCTTTCTGTTGCAGAAATAAGTACGCTTATTAAAAACAACGAAAAGGTGAAAAAGGCAGTCACCGCAGAAGACGTTATAAAAATTGTTTCAAGTTTTTATAATATTGATAAGGAAGTTATTTGTGAAAAAACGAGAAAAAAAGAGGTGGTTAAGCCACGCCAATTAATTATGTATCTTTTGCGAGAAGACTTCAGTGTTTCGTATCCCTCTATAGGACAAAAATTAGGAGGAAGAGACCACACCACCGTTATTCACTCTTGTGAAAAAGTAAAAAATGACCTCAAAAAAGATTCTGTTCTTGTACAAGAATTGGAACAAATACGAGCGATGTTATAGTTTTTGTTTTGCACAGTTGCTGTTTCTGGCGCTGTTGAAAAAGTGTGGAAAAACGCTACAAAGAAAAATTTTTTTGAGTATTCCACATCCTGTCCCCACACTGTTAGACACCTTATTCACAACATTCTTTCTTTCTCGCCATTAAAAAACAACACGAAAATGCTTTATCCACATTTCAACAGGACTATTAACATAATCATTTTATAAAGAGATTTAAAAACTACTATGAGATTTGAGTGTGAAAAAGAAAAAATAAAAGGAGCCGTTGCTCTTGCGGAAAAAATGACCGGTAAAAATGTAACATTACCTGTATTGCAATCATTACTTTTTGTCGCTCAGCATAAATCGTTAAAAATTAGAGCAACTAACCTTGATATAGGAATAGAAATTGAAATACCGGCAAAAATTGAAACAGAGGGTATCGTTGCCGTACCAGGAGCTTTAGTAAATCAACTTCTTTCCAATATTCCCGATAAAACAATCGTTTTTGAGCTTGAAAATGGAAACCTGCTAGTAGCTACAAAAAACAGCAATGCGGTTATAAAAAGTTATCCGTATGATGATTTTCCAACATTGCCCACTATTCATCAAAAAAAAGAGTCTTTTGTTGTTTCTGCCGAGAAACTTGTTTCCGGTCTTCGTAATGTTTGGTACAGTGCTGCCCAGTCGGATATAAAACCTGAAATTGCAAGTGTGTATTTGTATGGGGAAGGAGAAGAAGTATTTTTTGTGGCGACAGACTCCTTTCGTCTTGCAGAAAAAAGTATTGCGCTTTCGGTAAAAAACCAAAACATCGGACTTATTATACCGTTTAAAAATGTTATTGAGATTGTTCGTGTTTTTGACACCATTTCTGGTGAAGTAACAGTAAGTTGGAATACGAATCAAGTTTCATTTGAACATGAGGGGGTGTATATAACGTCAAGACTTATTGATGGTATATATCCGGATTATAAACAGATAATGCCGAAAGGACACACGACGGAAGCGGTTGTATTGCGACAAGATTTTTTAAACGCACTAAAAGTTTCAAATCTTTTTTCTGATCGGTTTAATCAAATTACTCTTTCGGTAAATCCACGAAGCAAAAAATTTGAACTACGTTCTAAAAATCCTGACATAGGAGAAAATACCATACGGGTTGACGCGGCGCTTTCTGGTGACCCGGTTGATTTAAATTTTAATCACAAATATATTATTGATTGTTTTCAGTCTCTTTCAAAAGATAGTATCTCTATCCAGTTAAACGGTGCTGGGAAACCAGCCATAATTAAAGGAGTAGGTGACAGATCGTTTGCCTATTTGGTTATGCCGTTGAACCAATAAAAGCAGGCTAAAAAAAACACGTCCTGTGCTCAAATCAATAGAAGAGTATCTTAAAAAGTTTACGGCGTTTGTCCCGAAAGAGTCGCTTTTTATAAAAAAACTACAAACAATACTCCAAGAAGAAACAGGGGCTTTTGTTGACGAGAGTCGCATCAGGATTACGGGAGGAACTATTTTTATAGAAACACCAGGTGCGTTAAAAAGTGAGATTTTTTTAAAAAAAGAAGCTATTTTAGAAAAAGCAAAACAAGTTTCCGGCGGACGGAAGATAAAAGACATTCGGTGACCTTTTAAATTATTTTAAAAAATTAAAAACTGACACGAAGAGGTAAATCAACAGATCCCTTGTTCAGCACTATATCAAAACCAATTACACGAACAATGTTTTCTTTTTGAAGAACACCGATATTTTCCGGAACAAAAGAAAAGACAAACGGAGAAGAGGATTTGCCCACATAGACATTATTAACATATACATCAATTCGCGAAAGACCAAATCGCCCTATACTTTCAATACGAAGCGTTATCGTCTCGCGAGGAGAGTATGTTTTTGTTGTGTCAAAACCTTTTACGACGAGCCGCGGAGCAAGCTCGGGCTTGTGCACCGCGTCATATTCTGTCGGAGGTTTTGTTGCTGTTCCCAAAAAAAGACCATTGCGCTGTATCCATTTCTGTAACGCAGACTCCCACAAAAGAAATTGTGGGTCATTAGCAGGATTCTCGGGCACTGGCCCGAGAGGATCTTCCTTGTTAACCCAGTATAAGATAGAGTGAACATTTGGCACAAAACGCTCCTCTTTTGTTTCAGAAGGAGTGTTGGATGTCGCAAGTTTTTGGGTTATGGTGTCTACAAAATAAGATTCTCCACCAACCCATTTTCCGCGGATAATGGGTTTTAAGGTTTCGGCACCAGTAATCACCCCTGGTTTTTTAAAGTGCTCTTCAGGCAACGTTTTAAACACTTCAGAAAGAAAGGCATTCCAGACCGGAGCCACAATGAAACCGGCAACCTTTTTTTCCATAGGAGTATTGTTATTATTTCCTGCCCACATGCCGACAGTGAGGTTGGGCGCATATCCAATAATCCACGCATCCCGATAGTCATTTGTTGTCCCTGTTTTTGCGGCGACGTCTCGTTCTGAAAAGTAAAGATAGGAACGTTCCCCAAACGCCGGAGAACGGGCGTCATTATCCGAAAGAACATCGGAAATCTGGAGAGCAACATTTTGGGGCAACACCTGAACAGGTTTTGGGCGAAATTCTTCCAGTACGGAACCAGACGCATCTTTTATTTGAAGAATTCCTGTTTCTGGATTTCTGATACCTTCATTCGCAAAAACAGAGTACGCGCTTGTTAGTTCCAAGAGAGAAACTTCTCCACCACCAAGCACAAGAGTAAGTCCATAGCGGGCAGGGTCGTCAAGCCCCCTAATACCCATTTCTCGGGCTATTTTGAGAGAGTCTTTGAGTCCCGCAAGATACAACACTTTTAACGCTGGAATGTTGATTGACTGGGCAAGTGCATTTCTCAAACTTACTGGACCACGAAAAATGTTGTCATAATTTTGAGGCATATAGCAGTCTTCTTTCGCAACGTCGGGAAAAATCGGCTTTCCGTTCATGTCACAACCTGTATGAAATTGTGTTTCTACATCAAAAACAACCGTTTCCGGCAAGTACCCCTTCATAAAAGCGGTTGCGTATACGATTGGTTTAAATGCAGAACCTGGTTGACGATGTGCGAGGGCAACGTTGAAATTGCCTTCATGTTCGGCATCAAAATAGTCTCGTGACCCAACCATTGCCAGGATGTTTCCTGTTTTTGGGTCAATGGCGACCAGGGCGCCATTATTTGCGTTAAAGTTTTTTTCATTACTTTCAGCAAAACGGGCTAACGTTTCTTCTGCGATTTTTTGCATTCCGTAATCAAGGGTTGTTATAACACGGAGACCACCTGTTTCAACCACATCTTTTCCGTACTTTTTTTCGAGTTGTTCGCGGATAAAAAAGACAAAATGAGGCGCTTTAATGCCTCGCGTCTCTTGCGGTTGCCACGCCACTTCTTCGGTGAGCGCAGCAACATATTCTTCTTCGGAAATAAAACCAAGTTCTTTCATCCGAGAAAGGACCGTGTTTTTTCTACCCCGAAGGTCTTCTTGGTGATTGCCATAAGGCGAATAGTAGGTAGGAGCTTGCGGAAGAGCCGCAAGATAAGCCGATTCAACGAGTGTTAGGTCTTTAGCGTTTTTTGCAAAAAATGCTCGCCCCGCCTCTTCTATGCCATAAATATTGCCCCCATAAGGGGCCTCGTTTAAATAGAGTTCTAAAATACGCTCTTTGCTGGCGACGGTTTCAAGTTTTAAAGATAGCACCCACTCTTTGAGCTTTCTAGCGATCGTTTTTTCTTTGGTGAGTATGGAGTTTTTTACCACTTGCTGGGTGATGGTGGAACCCCCTTGGGCATATCCAAATGAGCCAATGTTTACAAAAATTGCTCGGAGTATGGCGGTTGGTTTTATGCCATGGTGCTCGTAGAATTCGGAATCTTCTATTGCGACGGTCGCGTTTTTTATGTGGCGTGAAATGTCGGCCAAAGGCACAACAGTTCGTTGGGTGTTTTCATGAATATCAAAGAGCAAGATTTCTCCGGTGCGGTCATATATTTTTGTGGATTGTTCAACCTTTCGTTCGTCAAATGTTTGGAGGTCGGGTATTTTGAGTGTTGCGGCCCACAAGAAAAGAAAACCGCCACAAAAAAGAATGCCGGAAGAAAGAAGGAGAATAGTATTTTTCTTAAAAAGTCGGCGCAGAAAGCCTTTGTGTGTCCTGCCCATAAGCAATTATTTAATATTAACACAAAACATATGACCATAAAACAAAAAAGAAAACAAGGATTTTTGAATATTTTTAAAAAATAAAAAGCCGCCATTTTTGGCGGCTCGTCTTTTTTGAGAAAGTGTTATTTTCCGGGACACTGACCGGTGTCGGGGTGTGCTCCGTCATAAAGTTCTGCATGGGAGATCATAAAATATGGAATTTTGTGTGTATCGGCATAAAAACTTAAATGGAACCGCGCACCGTCGGAAGTGAAACTCTCGTCGAACATCTTGTCATCGCCGAAATCAGCATCAACAATTGCGATTGGCAGACAGCCTCGCCCTTGCTCAAAGTTGCGTAAGTAATTGACAAACCACATTGGTTCATTGGGTGGTCCATTTGACGGTGCTCCTAAAAATGAAGCATGCTTTGGCGCACCAGTCTTCGCAAGAACAAAAGCATCCTCTTTTTTACACCAAACTAATCCATGAAAAACAAGAAAAATCCAAGGGGCGGGTTCGTCTTTTGTCTCGGGCTTAGTCGGCGTATGTAGCCGCGTTGGGAAAGCTGGTGGGGAATTCATTTCTTCCTGCCTCGTTTTTGTTAGGGTAACTTGTTGCAGTTAATCACATTGAAATAATTTGTCAAGACCCCGTAATGGTTCAATAGCTTGGAATCACTGCCAGCGACAGCCCTTTTTGTGGTACAGTAAACATTATGACAAACATGGACCCGCGAAAACTTGAAGATATTCTCACCAGAAGCATTTTTTCTGTTCTGCCGTCCAAAGAAGCGTTTAAAAAAGAGCTAGGGGGCGGTAGGCGTTTGCGCATATATATCGGGGCAGATCCTACGGGCCCAGATTTGCACCTGGGACATGCGACAAATTTCATTTTTCTTGAGAAGTTGCGCGAACTCGGACACGAAATAGTTGTTCTTTTTGGAGATTTTACAGCCATGATTGGTGACCCAACAGGAAAAGATGCCGCCCGAAAACGTCTTACCCCGAAAGAAGTTCAAGAAAACATTAAAACATGGAAGAAGCAGGTGGAAAAAGTTTTGAGTTTTTCTGATAAAAAAAATCCCGCAAAAATAAAGAAAAATAGCACATGGCTTTCCAAGCTAATGTTTTCAGATATTGTGGAACTTTCAGCGCACTTTACTTTACAACAAATGATAGAGCGCGACATGTTTCAAAAAAGAATTAAAGAAAAAAAGCCCATATATTTGCATGAGTTTTTTTACCCACTCATGCAAGGATATGACAGCGTGGCCATGAATGTTGATGTTGAGGTTGGAGGAAGCGACCAGATTTTTAATATGGGAATAGGAAGGGCGCTACAGAAAAAAATAAACAATAAAGAAAAATATGTCATTGCAACAACGCTTCTAGAAAACCCCAAAACAGGTAAAAAACTAATGAGCAAAAGTGCGGGCTCATACATTGCCCTAAACGACGAGCCAAAAGAAATGTATGGGAAGGCAATGGCACTACCCGATGAAGTTATTGTGCCGATGTTTACAGACACAACACGCGTATCAATGGGGGAAATATTGGAAATTAAGAAAACGTTAAAAAAAGGAGAAGATTTTCATCGTGCAAAAATGAGATTGGCATATGAATTGGTGAAAATGTATCACGACGAAAAGAGTGCAGAAAAATCCCAAAAAGATTTTATTCAGATGTTCCAAAAGAAAGGATTACCCGAAGAAGTTTTTGTTGTTTATGCCAAAAAAACAGAAGCACTTGTTGCTGTTGTCGTGCGCGCGGGAAAGGTTGGCTCAAAAAGCTCTTGGCGTCGTTTGGTGGAACAGGGGGGTGTGAGTAATATGAACACGGGCGAGAAAATAAAAGACTATCAGGAAAAAATAAAAGGAAATATGGTGGTAAAAATTGGAAAAAAAGATTTTTTAAACATTAAAATAAAAAGATAATCAAAAACGACGCCCCACATGGCGTCGTTTTTGATTACGAATGCGTATTACTCCGACTCCTCTTCTGTATCGTCAAAGTCACTGCCCGACTCTTCTTTGTCCTCGTCGTCATCGCCGGCAATCTCACTTGGAGATTCGGGCTCGTTTTCGAGTTCTTCGTCCATATGTGCGAGTATATTATTAAGGTTTGTAATAGGTTCGAACCCATTAAAACGACCGTTTCTCACTTCGTTTTTGTTGAAGCAAGAGGTCGCGACAAAGGGCTAAAGCCCTTTATGCACCCATTTGTAACAGATTCTATTTTTTTTGCAATTAAAAACAGGCAACCTGTGGATAAGTATCTTTGAGGGCATTCCCCAAGGCGCGGGCATGAAAAAGCGCCTATATGCGATGGTCTATTTTTGTGTGGGCACAATGGGTTAACGCTATTGCAATGGCGTCAACCTCATCGTCAATCCTCTTTTTTTTCTTCAGGACAATGAGACGTGCCACCATGTCTGCAACCTGGGTTTTGGTTGCTCGCCCATATCCGGTGACGGCTATTTTTATTTGTAGGGGAGTGTATTCATGAACGGCCACATGGGCGCTTGCCGCACTTTGAATTAAAACTCCGCGCGCTTCTGCCACACGAATTGCGGTTTTTTGATTGGAGCCGAAGAACAGTTTTTCTATGGCCATTGCATCGGGAGTATATTTTTGAATGATGGCGGAAACTTCTTCGGCAATGAGTTGAAGGCGGGACGGAAGCGGCTCATGTGCACTGGTCTCTATGCAACGAGAAAAGACCAGCGTTTCTTTTTCGCCGTTTTTCTTTTCAACAAGAGCAACCCCTACTCTTGCAAAACCCGGATCTATACCAAGAACTTTCATTAAAATACTACGTAATAAATTATTCTGCGCTTGAATAGACGGCTTGAACGTCGTCGCTTTCTTCAAGTCCAGCAAGGATGGCGTGAAGTTTTTCTGCGTCATTGGGGGAAAGTGTTATTGGGGTTTTGGGTGTCCATCCCTCATCTTTTTTTTCAAATGCCCAAGATGCTGCCCCGGGAGGAGCAATACTCGCCCCATTTTTGGAAAGAAGGTGTTTTATTTCTGCAGACGTTCTGTTTTTATTGTCCGTAAGACCTTCAATGAGGATGGCAGATCCCCCAGGACCATAGGCCTCATAGAGCACTTCTTCTAAAGACGCGGCTTCTTTCTCAAGACCTTTTTTGACGGCACGCTCAATGTTTCCGGTCGGCATATTTGCGGCGCGCGCACGCTCAATGATTTTTCTAAGTCCCGGTGCCCCGACATCGCCCCTTGCCCGCTTTGATTCAAGGGTTATAAGCCGAGAAAACTTCCCGAAGACCATACCCTTTTTAGCATCAACAACTTCTTTTTGGCGTTTAATTTTTGACCACTTGCTGTGACCCGACATGGAATAAATGTAAAACTAAAAATAAAAAATGTAAAACACTCCGACGGCCTCGTCGGCAGTGCTCGGCGACAAAAAATCGATGGTTATGACAAGAGAGGGCGTTGTTTTTCTTCGGGGGCCTTGAGGTTTAGGTGGTGGTATGCTTCTGCGGTCGCGGTTCTTCCCTGTCGGGTGCGCTCCAAAAACCCTATTTGGATAAGATATGGCTCGTTCACTTCTTCTATGGTTGCGTCTTCTTCCGAGACGGAGGTTGCAATGGTGCCGATACCCACAGGTCCGCCACCAAATTTTACAATAATAGTTTCCAGAATTTTTTTATCGAGAGCGGAAAGCCCGCGCTCGTCAATTTCCAACAGCGCAAGGGCCTGCATAACGGTGTCTTTTGTGACGGAGCCTTTGTTCACTTGCGCAAAATCACGGCAACGTTTAAGGAGATAGTTGGCCGTACGTGGAGTAAAACGACTTCGTTTCGCAATTTCGGCACACGCCGCATCTTCAATGGCAATGTTCAAAACAGACGCCGAGCGCTTAATAATGTGGCCGATCTCCTCGGTACTATAAAACTCCAAGCGGTGCACGCCCCCCGAGAAACGGGAGCGAAGAGGAGAGGATAGAAGCGCAATGCGTGTTGTTGCCGCAATAAGCGTAAATTGAGGAAGATCAAGTTGAATGGTTCTTGCCGAAGGCCCTTTGCCGATAATAATATCTAAAACACCCGATTCCATTGCGGGGTAAAGCACCTCCTCAACCGCCTTGCTTAAGCGATGAATTTCGTCAATAAAAAAAACATCGCCCGGAGAAAGGTTGGTTAGAATTGATGCGAGGTCCCCGACTTTTTCTATGGCTGGGCCGGAGGTGATTTTTAAATTTGCGCCGGCTTCTTTGGCGATAATATGTGCTAGGGTTGTTTTGCCGAGACCGGGAGGGCCATAAAATAATAGATGTTCTGGTGGCTGACTTCTTTCTTTTGCGGCACGCAGAAGAATCCGGAGGTTCTTTTTGAGTTTTTCTTGTCCGACGTACTCTTCCCACGCAAGAGGACGCAATGCGGTATCAAGAAATACGTCTTGTTTTATTTCTAAGGGGGTGCTTGACATAATTTTAATTATATGATAAGATGTGTGCAAAGTAAAGCGAGTTGTTTTTTTAAGCCTCAAATCTCCAGGCAATCAAGTCTCTGGCTTCCGGGAATTTCTCAAGGGCAATTTGGTTACCCTTTCGAGGGAGTTACTGGCATGTTTCTCAGAGCTATTCCTAACTTTTGGTATGCACATATTAAAAGGATTGCCTGGAGATTTGAGGCTTAAACAAAGATTCATCGCCTCGTCGCTCGCGAGCGACGAGGAACAGTAAACCTTTGATACGACTTCCCTCGGGCAAAATGAAAACAAGTTTCCCTTTTGCTCCTTGCTCGTCGTAATAATGCTATTGAATTTTCAAACAACCATTAGGAGTCCTTCTCTACATCAACAACCCGCTCCAGTTCTTCAAACGAAGTGACGCCCTGCAAGATTTTTATAATTCCATCCTGCCGCATATCCAAAATGCCTTGGCCAAGCCCGGCTTTTTTTATTTCTCGCTCGCTTGGGTTTTGAATGGTTGCCTGCTCCACACTCTCGTCCGTAAGGATTGCCTCAAAAACCCCGATTCTCCCCCTGTAACCGGTGTTGTTGCACCTCTCACATCCTTTTGGTCGCCAGAGTGTTCCCGGATCGTACGTTTCTTCTCGGTGGATGCCAGCAAGGGCTGAGTCAATGATTGTTCTTTCGCGCGCCGAGGGTGTGCTTTTTTCTTTACAAAATTGACAGAGTTTTCGTACGAGACGTTGTGCGATAGAAACATTGAGCGCAGAACTTATGATTTTAGCGTTTACCTTAAGGTCAATGAGACGAGGAATAGTACCCGCAGCATTGTTGGTGTGGAGAGTGGAGAGTACCAAGTGCCCCGTAAGCGCAGCATTAACGGCTGTCTTTGCGGTTTCTTCGTCTCTAATTTCACCAACCATGATAATATCTGGATCTTGGCGAAGCCCAGCGCGGAGCCCTGAGGCAAAGGTATATTTCTTTTCAGTGTTTACTTGTGTTTGGGTGATGCCGGGAAGATGATATTCAATCGGGTCTTCAATCGTGATTATTTTCATTTCGGGTGTTTGCACTTTCTTTAAAAAAGCATAGAGTGTTGTCGTTTTTCCTGAACCAGTGGGGCCCGTGTTTAAAAGCATGCCGTTTGGCTTTGATATTTCATGGGTCAATATGGCAAGGAGTTTGGGTTCCATACCAAGCGCCTCAAGGGGGACGCTTATGGTGTCGGGGTTAAGAAGCCTCATCACGATTGACTCTCCATAGGCGCCTGGAACCACCGAAGACCTAATCTCCATTTCTGTATCGTTAAGTTTTATGCTAAATCGGCCATCTTGGGCTTCGTTTTTGACATTGAGGCGCATCCCGGAGATAAGTTTTATGCGCGATTGTAAAAGTTGGTATACGTCAAAATCAAAAATCAAAAGTGGCCGCAATACACCATCTAAACGAAAACGAACGCCCACGTTATTTTCTTCCGGCTCTATGTGCACGTCAGAGGCGTCTGTGGAAAGTGCACCCGCAATAAAAACTTCAAGGAGACCCGAGGTTTGAAATCTTTTTTTGGTGCTTAAAATTTCAGAAATTCGCGCAACAACGTCTTTTAAGGTTTTGAAGTCTTTTTTATAGGAAAGAACTTTTTCTTGAGAAACCTCAAGTATACCTGCTTGTGTTTCCTCGGCGAGAGATATCTCTTTATAACGTTCCCACGCCCTCTCCAGCCCCCTTTTTGAGACAATGGCGGGAAAGACAATGTAGTCTGCGGCCTGCAGGCCTGCGATGACTTTTTTGGTTTCTTCTTTTGTTGGAGACGCTGTTCCTATGTAGAGTTTTTTGCCGACAATATGAAATGCCGCAATCTGTGCACTCCGTGCCGCGGCTTCAGGAATAAGGCGAAGGGCGTCGGTGTTGATGGCCGTAGAAGTAAGGTCCAGATAGGGAATGCTGTATTTTGTAGAGAGCGCTTTTGCCAGATCCTCCTCTTCTTTAAGGCGAAGCTCAAATAACTTTCTTTTCTGTTGTTCTTCATCAAAAATAACCATACATTCTTTTCTTTCATCGTAGCTTCTTTCGGCTCCAAAAACAACGTTGTTTTTTGTGCAAAAAGTGTCTTGGTGGAGCTTTTTTGAGTATAAAACGTAAGGATAAAAATGATTGACAAAAAGTACCAGTATGATATAATTAAAACATAGTAAGGCGATTTCTGAGAGGAGATTCTGATGAAGATAATCGCACGATTCGCAGCAGTTCTTTCGCTTCTGTTGGTGCTTGGCCTTGGGGGGTGTGTCACCGCCCAAAACCAAAACCAGTTTGGCGGCACCTTGTTGGGTGGCGCATTGGGCGGGCTCGTCGGCTCGCAGTTCGGCGGTGGCGCGGGCAAGCTGGCCGCAACCGGCCTCGGCGTCCTCAGCGGTGCGATGTTGGGAAACAACATCGGTCAAACGATGGATGCCAACACATACCGCGGAGTGCCGACACAGGCGCCGGTGTATGTTGCGCCACAGGCTCCGGTGTATTACGCACCTCCGCCCGTGGTGTATATACCAGCGCCGCCGGTGGTGTACTATCAGCCGCCCCCGACCGTTTTTTTCTGGTCGGCGCCGCCACCGCGGCATCGTCATTTTGGCGGGCACCGTCATTGGTAGCCCAAATGCCATACACCAATCGCCGGGACCTTCGGGTCTCGGCGGTTTCTTTTGTTTTTTAGGATATTGACAGCATTTGGGGGTGTTCTACACTTTATGGGTAGGCACGTAGTGCCTCATTCGACAACAAAGGAGTCGAACCATGTTCCTCAAAAGACGTATGTTTGTTCCGGCCTTGGCCGCGCTTCTTGT